>CEUS01078432.1_pt1 | contig 28180 bp, 24 predicted proteins | sample 427031 | NCBI WGS metagenome assembly CEUS01 (sample SAMEA2622837, study PRJEB7988) | marine metagenome | biome: marine biome (ENVO:00000447); feature: marine epipelagic mixed layer (ENVO:xxxxxxxxx); material: "saline water (ENVO:00002010), including plankton (ENVO:xxxxxxxx)" | depth 140 m | reverse complement strand
GCTAGGCTATATCGGGGGCTTGGTATGTTTAGCTTTGGCTTTACCGTTTGCTACTGGCGATCCTCCACCTTTAGGGCTTGTGACAACGGATGGATTCAACGTCAGAGCAACGAATCTTCTTGTTGCAGTGTGGTTCTTACTTTTTAGCTTGCCGATGTTTTACTTTTTTTGGGATGAGGATGTTAGAGATCAAAAGAGGTTTGATTTGTCCGCCGCTTTTAAAGGGGTGGCGGACACTTTTGCAAACATTCGCCGCTACCGTCAGTTGATGCGATTTTTGATTGCCCGGGCAATTTATAACGATGGCTTGGTGACAGTGTTTGCTTTTGGGGGTATATACGCGGCAGGAACATTTGGTTTTACGATCAGTGAGGTCATTTTTTTTGGGATAGTTCTCAATGTCGTGGCAGGTCTCGGGGCCTGGTTGTTTGGGTTCGTAGACGATCATTTTGGCGGTAAAACGACCATTGGGATTAGTCTTTTCATTCTTATTATCGCGACAATAGTGGCCGTTGTTGCGCCGAATCGCACTTGGTTGTGGGTAGCTGGTTGTCTCTTGGGTTTATCTATTGGCCCGAATCAGTCAGCAAGCCGGTCGTTAATGAGTCGATTTGTTCCGGCAGAACATGCTTCAGAGTTTTTTGGCTTCTTCTCGCTTTCCGGAAAAATTACAGCTTTTCTTGGGCCGTGGCTGCTTGGAATTCTTGCCGGGTACTATGGGCAGCGTGTAGGTGTAATGAGCTTGCTAGTGTTTTTTGTTGTCGGTGGAATTTTATTGTTGCGGGTTGACGAGGCAGAAGGAATCGCTGTTGGAAGTAAATCAGGGTTGTAGTTTTGTTCTGGCTATGGTGTGTTGAATGAAGAATACAAAAATTTTTAACCTCGAGGGCAAAGTGGCCGTTGTTACAGGGTCGACTCGTGGAATAGGTAGAGCAATTGCGACAGCATTGTCTCAGTGTGGGGCTAAGGTTGTCATTTCCAGTCGTAAGGCGGCAGCTTGTGAAGAAGTGGCTCGTTCCATCCGTGAAATGGGTGGCGAAGCACTTGCGGTGCCATGCAACGTGTCGTCCACTCAGCAGATCAAGGAGTTAGTTAATCGTTGTCTTGGCAGTTGGAAACGCATTGATATTCTTGTCTGCAATGCTGCTGCGAATCCGTATTTTGGTTCTATGGCCGAAGCGTCGGATGGTGTTTACGAAAAAGTTATGGACACAAATGTCAGACAAGTTTTAGGGCTGTGCCACCTGGTTATTCCTCACATGGTTGAACAGCAAGGAGGATCAATAATCATTGTTTCGAGTATCGCTGGTCTGAAAGGACATCCGAGCCTTGGCCTTTATGCGATATCGAAGGCGGCCGAAATGCAACTAGCTCGTAATTTGGCTGTGGAATGGGGGCAAAAGAATATAACGGTAAACTGTATCGCACCGGGACTTGTGAAGACGGATTTTGCTAAAGAGCTTTGGGAAGATCCGGTTGTTTTAGAGAAGACCCTGCAATTGTATCCCTTGGGGCGTATTGGGCAGCCTGAAGATGTTGCCGGCGCCGCCGTGTTTTTGGCTTCTCCAGCGGGGGCGTTTGTGACGGGGCAGGTTATCGTGGTTGATGGAGGTGCGACGATTGCGATGGGTAATTGAGAGCAGGGGTGGTAAAGTAAATTAGTCAGGGTATCTGAAGAAAGTGTCAGTGTTATGAAAAAGCTTGGAATGATAACTCGTATTTTGCTTGTCGGCACTATTCTTCTGGGTTTTGTTCAAGGTAGCGACGCACAAGAGGATACTTGGCTTCAAGTTGATGTGGTTACAATTGTTCCGGACCGATATGAGGAGTACATCGAGTTACAACAGGATGAAGTGACGCCGGCATTGCAGCGCGCAGGTGTTCCGTGGCGTTCTGTTTGGCGGGTCGCGGAGTTTGGAAATAGCTATGATTTGCAACTGGTGACGCCTTTAGCCAGTCTTTCGCAGTATGATTCTGGTGGTTCTTTAGCTAGGGTGATGGAGCCTGATAAGCGACGGAGACTTGTCGAACGACTTCGTCGTGCAACTGTGAACCGTCGACGTTATGCGATGCGTTACCGTCGAGAATTAAGTGTTGAGGCTGCTGAAGTTGGCGGGTTCCCACTTGCACGAACGACAACACTGCAGATTGCACCTGGAAGGACGGTAATTTGGGAGCGTTTCTTGCGAGAAAGTCTTCCACGGTTTACAGGTGCAGGTCTGATTTTTGGAGTATATGAAAGGATCTTTGGTCCTGGTCCTAGTGCGTGGCTCATTGTAGAGAATTACGAAACTTTTGGGCAGCTAGAGCAGCCGTCCCTATTGGTACGTGCGTTTGGCACTGAAGCAGGGATTTTGGCTACGAGCATGGCGGATGTTATTTCGTCGATTGAACGGACAGTCTGGAGATTTGATGCTGAGTTGAGCTATTCGGCCATTCCATCAAATAATCGTTAACAATAGGCTTGAGACGTATTCGATTATGGTAATCGATGTCTGGGTATGAGAGGTGTAGATGTCAATTCAGTTTTATCAAATCATTCATATATTTACTGTGATAATGCTTGTCGCTATTACCTTGGGTGCGATTGCTGCCCCAAAGCCTGAACAACGAAGTAGGACATTGATGTTGTCTGGCATTACAGCTGTTCTTGTGTTGGTGAGCGGATTTGGCCTGCTGGGTCTTGGGCGATTTGGTTTTCCGGGTTGGGTTGCTGTGAAACTAGTAATTTGGTTCTTGCTTGCGGCATTGGCAGGTGTTGCCTTCAGACGGCCTGAACACGGCAAGGTGTTAGGTCTACTGGCCACCGTTGCTGTTCTAATTGCCGTTGTAATGGTAGTGGTAAAACCATTTTAAAATCGCGCCATAATCAGGGTAGTAATGACAACCCTTTTTTCGCCAATCCGTCAACGCGTCCGCCGAGTGATTTGAAGCGTTCATCTTGGGTTTGTCCTCGCACGAACCGAACATGAATTTGTTCGAGGATGACAAGAAGCTTGAATACACCGAAGAGGTGATACCAGTTGATGTGTTCTACGTCGAATCCTGTTTTTATTGCGTAGCGTTCTATTACATCTTTTCGTGTCAGAAGGCCCACTTCATATTTGGGCATCGGTGTCAATTTGTGCCAGGTTGGATCGTCTGTTGGGTCTGTCCACCAATTGAGTAAATAACCAAGATCCATAAGAGGATCGCCCTGCGTACACATGTCCCAGTCGAGCACGGCAACGGCTTTTGTAGGATCACGCAGGTCAACTAAAATGTTTTCAAGTTGATAGTCATTATGTAGCAAAGTTGTTGTTTGTTGAGAGGGTTGATTTTTCTGAAGCCACGAGATCATCGTTTCAACTGGGCGCAATTGTCGCTCAGTGGCACCCCATCTGGTCCTCCACCCGTTTAACTGTCTTTGAACGTATCCGCTGGGTCTGCCAAGAGAGCTTAAGTTCACAGTCTTTGGATCTATTTTGTGTAATGTCGAAAGGTTATCTATGACCATTTCCCCCAAGCGCCTTTTTTTGTTTGCGCTAGTTCTGACATCTGCGGGTAGTTCTTGCCTAATCACAAAGCCGTGCCGACGTTCCATTATGTGAAAATCGGTGCCAAGGATATTTTGATCGTCACAGAATACGTAGCTAAATGGTGCAAGTGGGTACTCTCGACTGAGTCTGGCTAATACTTGATGTTCGCGCTTCATATCGTGGGCCGTAGCAGCTACGATGCCCAGTGGAGGTCGTCTTAAGACGTATTCAGTTCGACCAAATCGAATGAGATAGGTCAGGTTTGCATGCCCTCCACCAAATTGGCTCACGGACAGCTTCCCATCAGTTTCGGGAAGGTGTTTTCGTAGCCAGGGTTCAAGATTTTTTAAGTCGAGGCGTTCATCGGGACGAATATTTATTAATTCTGATTGACGGGGCGGGTAAATGTTCACACCTTTATACTAACGGACTGGGAGGTAGATGTATGCGCGTCGTAAGTGGTCTGGAAGGTTTTAAAGAACTGGTCGGGACAGAACTAGGGACGAGTCAGTGGATGGAAATTACGAGTGAAATGGTTCAAGCATTTTCTGAAGTTACAGGAGATCATCAGTGGATTCACTTGGACTCCGAACGAGTGAAAAAAGAATTAGCTCTGGAAGGGCCGATAGTGCAAGGTTTTCTTACGTTGTCGCTTGTGGTTATGTTCAGGGAGCAAATAATCGCTTCAACGGGGATTAGTAGAACGATAAATTACGGCTTGAATCGTGTGCGCTTCTTATCGCCTGTTATCGTTGGAAGTCGGGTTAGAGGGACCGAAAAACTTCTTGAGGTCAGTCCGATAGGTCAAGACGGATTGCGATTAACGAGTCTATGTACCATTTACGTGGAAAATCATAAAAAACCGGCATGTGTCGCGGAATTTGTTTCGCTTGTCTTTCGTTAGTCAGGATGTGTGTTTCCGTAATTCCATTTTGGCAATTGTCTGTCGATGCACTTCATCTGGGCCGTCGAGTATTCGAAGAGTACGGCTATGCGCCCAAGCTTGGGCGAGTCCAAAGTCTTCGCAGACTCCTGCGCCACCGTGCACTTGTATGGCGCGATCAATAACTCTCAGTGCCATTGCAGGAGCGGCGACCTTAATCATGGCGATCTCTGCTCTTGCAATTTTATTTCCCACGGTATCCATCATGTGTGCCGCTTTGAGTGTTAGTAGACGCGCTTGTTCGATTTCCGTTCTGGAGTCGGCGATAGCCTCAGTGATCACGCCCTGTTCAGCTAGTGTTTTACCAAAGGCAACACGGCTTTGAGTACGCGAGCACATGGTTTCAAGTGCACGTTCGGCTAAGCCAATTATGCGCATACAATGATGGATACGTCCTGGCCCAAGGCGACCCTGCGCAATTTCAAAGCCACGACCCTCACCTAAGATTAGGTTGTCATAAGGAATGCGTACATTTTCAAAGTTAATTTCCCAGTGACCATGGGGGGCATCGTCGAACCCAAAAACTGTCAGGGGCCGCACTAGGGAGAGTCCCGGCGTATCTTTTGGAACCACAATCATAGATTGTTGTGCATGGCGTTCAGCAACTGGGTTTGTTTTACCCATAACAATAAAAAACTGACAGTTTTTGTTTCCGGCTCCCGTAATCCACCATTTCCGTCCGTTAATCAAGTAGCCACCGCCAGTGTTCTCGATACGGAGATTGATATTTGTCGCATCTGAGGATGCAACGTCCGGTTCTGTCATTGCATAAGCAGAACGTATTGTTCCATTCAGCGATGGATGAAGCCACGTGCTTTTCTGTGTGTCCGTACCGTACCGTACAAGTAATTCCATGTTACCTGTGTCTGGAGGTGAGCAGTTGAATACTTCTGGAGCGATTACTGAACGTCCCATGATTTCACAGAGGGGTGCATATTCGAGATTAGTCAGGCCTGCACCAAACTCACTTTCTGGAAGGAAAAGATTCCATAGGCCAGCAGTACGTGCCTGAGCTTTCATCTCTTCCATTAAAGGAGGTGATTGCCACCGATCTATCGAGGCATTCAATTGGTTTACATAGTTCTGTTCGTTCGGGTAGACAACTTCTTTCATAAATGCCGAAATCTTTTTTTGTAGCGCGACCACTCTAGGGCTATAGGTAAAGTTCATGATTTAAGACATTTCTGTGAGGTATGGAATGGTTTGAGGTCCTTCAGGTAAAACACAAAGACGGGCGTCAGATCCGCACCGATGGAGATGGTCTTCCACGGCCTGGCCGATATCACTAATGGGAGTGATATGAGCCGATCTAACTTCTTCGTCCGAGAGACCGTCAGTTTTGAGAAAAACGTCCGCGCGTGTTTGAATCTGAGCCTGTAGTTGGACTTCCCACTGATCATGCCGGTTATGGGCTGGGTCGGAAATCATCTTGAGTAAGTCGCGTGGGCTATTACGTTTTCTTAAGAGTTTCCCGTACTCTCCGTGATCAGGTAGACCGTCTGCACATTCTGAGGCGCAAAGAATTACCCCGCCTTCTTTGACAACCTGCGCAGCGGCAGAAAGTCCTTTTACGGTTTGGTACAAATTTTGATCCAGTGGGTATCCACTATTTGTAGTGACGACAACATCAAAGGGTTTTGAAAAAGCTTGCATGGCAGAATTCTTGACTGACTCACACATGAGTTGGTGAACGGAAAAGAGTTCGCCACCGCACACACGCGTGATTTCCCGGTTTTTGTTTATTGCCACATCTACACTGAAGTCGACCCGGCAGCGTTTCGCGATTTCTCTAATGGCACTGTGAATGGGGTTGCCGTCCGTAATCCCCCAACGTGCGTTTGGATCTGAGATCATTTTGAAATCGTGAAGGCGCATAATGGTCGGGAATCCAGCAAGCCCTGGAGCGACCATTTTGGGGCCGCCACTGAAACCGGCAAAAAAATGAGGTTCCACGAAGCCTAGCGTTATACGAATGTCTGCATCTACCCACGTGCGATTTAAAAAAATTGGGATTCGAGGGGTTATTTCTCCAATGTGTTTTAGCGTCGATTGATCGAATGCGTCATGATTTTCAATGGAATAGTTTTCGACTATCTCATTACCCAACATTTCTTGGAGTTCAGCGGTGTTGTTTGCGCGGTGAGTTCCAGTGGCAATGAGAATGGTGATCTGGTGTTTTGGAACATGTTTAAGTGCGCTGAGTATGACCGGCAGGATAGTACTGGTAGGTATCGGTCGTGTAAGGTCACACACCGAAATTGCAACGGTTTGACTAGCATTGACAAGAGTGCTCAAGGGGTGAGTATCAAGTGGGTCTTGTATTGCTTTTTCGATAGCGCCTTTTTGGTCGGGTAGTCCCGCTACAAAAGAAGGTTCAAGGACTGTAGTGCAATCCGCAGGGAAGTCAACGTAAAGGCCCGTACGACCATAGGCAAGCATGACTGTTTTTTTCATCTGGGATTCCATGAAGTCTTTTAAGTTTTTAAGATCTGTTTTAAGAGTGGCGTTGGTTTTAACCAATCTCCATGTCTTTCGCAAAGCTCCAGTAAGCTGTCGTAAATCTTGCTGGCCCCCAGCGTTCTCGCCCAAAACATGGGCCCTCCTTTGTATCGAGGAAAACCGTAACCGTAAATCCAAATAATGTCTATATCACTCGCGCGGGCAGCGATTTCTTCGCCGAGAATTTTTGCGCCTTCATTTATGAGGGGGTAGAGGCAACGGTTTAAAATTTCCGCACGCGATATTTTTCGTCTCCTTATACCGAGGTCATTTGATGTTTGTTTTATTATATTCGTGACCTTCGGATCAGGAATTGGTGTTCGATCTCCCTCCCTATAACGGTACCATCCGGCACCAGTTTTAAGTCCGAATCGACTGAGTTCACAGATACGATCTGGAAGAAATGAATATCGTAGTGCTGAAGAACGTGTGTTCGCTTGCCGTTGTCGAATAAACCAGCTGACATCAAGTCCGGCCATGTCCGCCATTTGGAAAGGACCCATAGCGAAACCGAAATCATAGATTGCCCGATCAATTTCTTCAGGAAGTGCGCCCTCTTCAAGAAGAAACTCCGCTTGTCGCATGTAAGAAGCAAGCATGCGGTTTCCCACAAAACCATCACAATTTCCAACAAGGACTCCGACTTTATTTAATTGTTTCGAGAGTTTCATGGTTGTTGCGATCGTCTCGGCCGATGTCTTTGAACCTCGCACATTTTCTATCAGACGCATTACATTGGCAGGACTGAAGAAGTGTGTGCCGATAACACGGTCGGGACGATGTGTCGCGGAGGCGATGCTATCGATGTCGAGGCTAGAGGTGTTGGTAGCGAGAATCGCGTCTTCTTTACATGTTGTATCAAGTGCTTTAAAGATGTTTTGTTTGAGTGTTAATTTTTCATAGACAGCCTCAATAACAATGTCAGCATTTCGAACCTGATCGATACTTGTATGGGAAGTTATGAAGGCTAAGCGAGCGGCCATTTCTTTAGATGTGAGCCGCCCTTTAGAAACCGTAGCTTTGTAGAGATTCGAAATTTTGGTTAGCGCATTTTTTGTCGCATCTTCAGATGTATCGATCAGGGTAACGGGAATTCCAGCATTGGCAAAGACCATAGCAATACCGGCTCCCATTGTTCCTGCTCCGATAACGCCTGCCTGTTTTATCGGTAGAGCCTCGGTAGTTCGAGGGATATCATGGATCTTCGTTACTTCTCGTTCTCCAAAGAAGACGTGGCGCTGGGCTTTTGATTGGTCCGATGCGAGTAGCTCGTTAAAGATTTCACGTTCTCGGGAAAGCCCTTCTTTGAAAGGAAGCGTGACCGCCGCTTTGATGCAGTCGACACAGGCCAAAGGGGCATCAAATCCACGGGCCCGTGTTTTTAGGTTGGAGCGGAAGTGGGAAAATGTTACTTCATGCTCTTGGCTTGTTTCTGACGCTGGGACTAGATCCTTGGTTCGTCTAATCGGGATATTAGCTTGGAGTTGCTGATGCACAAAATCGAGTGTGTGGGGAATCAAATTATCTGGGAGGATCTTATCAATCAGCCCGATGGAACAGGCCTCTTCGATGGTAATCAGTTTTCCTGATGTAATTAACTTTAGGGCGTGTTCCACCCCAATTAGGCGAGGTAGTCGTTGTGTGCCACCTGCACCAGGTACAATTCCGAGGCTGACTTCAGGTAAGCCAACTCTAGTACCAGAAATCGCCACACGATAATGGCAACCTAAGGCAATTTCTAGTCCACCTCCGGCGGCGACGCCATGTATGGCGGCGATAACTGGCCTTGTAAAGTTCTCAATGGTTGTGATGACGTCGGACAGATGGGGTTCAAGTGAGGTGTTTCCAAACTCGGTGATGTCCGCACCAGCGCTGAACATACGATCTGCTCCTGTAATAATAACGGCGGCGAGATTCTCATCTTCAGAGATCGTATCGAGGTGCGTTGTAAGTGCCTTGCGAACACGGGTACTCAGTCCATTAACGGGAGGGTTCTTGATTGTGATTAGAGCGATATTGTTACTTGTTGTTAGGGTTGCACCGGCAGTCATTTTTTGGTTCTCTTTAAAGAAGACAAAGTTCACTTTACAGTAAGTGCCGCTATTATATTTTGGAAAGCTAGTCTTGCTTTTTTTCGGATTTCTTCGTCCGTGGCATCTTGAATCGGATGAGGAACGTAAACGGCATGTTGTGCTATACCTTTTATTCCGAGAGCCACCGCTTGGTGAGTGGCGGCCTCTTTAAAGGCTTCGGAGGCAATCATAACCGAGGAAATACCTTGAGCTTCGTAGTCGGCTAGGTCGTGCACACTGCACGAGGTGCAAGATCCTCAATCGGCGAGCGCCTGAATTATGGCATCACATCGTTTCCCTACTTCTTCGCGAAAGTCATCCGTTGCGGGTTTTGTGAATGTCGGCTTACGAAAACGCTCAATTTTCACACTGGCACTATATTTAGCCAAGAGAAGTTCTAATTCATCACAAAAAACATCTCCCCGAGCTTTTGAGATATCGATGATTCCGAGGGTTCCGCCTAGTTTAGACGGACGTTGAGCGAGTGTGCTCATCATCGGCCTCGTTTCATCTGTTGGATCAAGAATGACTAGTGAATCGGCCATGAAATTTTGTCCTTATTGTGAGGAAACTAGCACAACGTGAGTACTTCCATTAATTGATAGCTGTGAAAAATGAAAAATCTGTGCTGATTAAAATTGAACCTCGCGCGTAACGGCAATTGATCCTAGTCCCCCGGCTGCCCAGCCGCCCACGACCGCAGAAAATTTTCCTGCTTCTCCCCCTGCAACTATAATGAGAATATCCTTTGGATCTAGAAATTTTGGAAAAGGTTGGGACAGGGCGTCCTCTGTTACAGAACCGTCAGAGGTTTTCCATTCCTTAGGAAGCACACTGAGTGGAGTACCCTTTTCACAATTACGGTCAGGCAATAACTCCCTTAATGGTCGAGATGTGACTTCTTGAATACGTTCTCTCAAAATGTCTTTAGTGTAACCACCTCGACCGAACGTGTGATTATGCTCAGGAGACACAACCAGTAGTACTTCTCCCATTCCGTGCAATTTTACATGTGCGACTGATTCCAGGGACAATCCAAGACTTGTGGCAAGTGAATTTGCACTTCTGGATCGTTGGTCTCGAATAGCCCGTGGCGCTTCACCAGCAAAGACAGTAACGGTATTTTGCTCGACCTTAAACCCCCGTTCCACGTGGAGTGGTTCCCAAGCGCTTCGTTCTTCCAATTCACCGATGCAGCAGGTAAATTTCCCAGGTTGTCCAAATGTAGACATATCGACTTCTCCGGGTTTTCCACCGCCAATATTTCTGACGATTAATTGTAGGGCGCGTCCAATCGTGGCATTTGCCCGTGCTCCTTGGCCAAAGAGGTTTTGCCCGCAATTCAAATTGATATCGTGTCGAATGGGACCATTTACAACGATAATTGGTCCGACAAAATAGGTGGTTGCGAGGACACCGTGTAGATTAAAAGTGTCGGTGCATACTGCCTCGACTGCCGCGATGACTACTGGAAGATATTCAGGGCGGCAACCTGCCATTACAGCGTTGATCGCAATTTTTTCAACTGTCACAGGAGAGAGATTTGGTGGCACGCGTGCTACAACATCAGTCGCCGGTCGTGAGATTCCGTCGAGCATTTTCAGTACACGCTTTTCAGTCGGAGGGACGACCGGTAATCCGTCTGTTAATCCGCGATTAAACAGGAATTCAAATTCGTCTTTTTCCGTTTCGGCTGGTATTCGTATTCTCCGCGCCGCAAGACGTGCATCTCCTCGACGCACGGCGAGGCGACGTGCGATGTCTGGGTCATTTGCGCGAGAGGCGCAGCCAGGCAACCAATCTGGTATTACCGGCATATTTCTTTCAAACTGCGTCAGTTTTGTGCTGCAAAGTTTTACAGACTTTTCTAAGAGTTCGTTGAAACTGCTTTGCGACCAGCCTTCGAAGGTCTTCAGGATAGTTCCAGTATTGTCAGTAAGGACGAAGGTTGGAACCGCATCAAATCCGTAATCGGCTGAAACATACAAATCCTGATCTAGAAGGATAGTTGTAGTTATGCCGGTATCTTTTATGAATGCTTGCGTGTCAATCTTGCTACTTTGTGAGATGGTTAAAACCTGTAATCCGTGTGCACTTAGATTCTGATGTATCTGTTCGACTATGGGGGCGACCAGTGTGCATGTTTCGCAGTCTTTTTTTACGAAAAACAAGAGATACGCTCGATGATTAAATGTTTGACCAAAGTCATGCGAGATGTCGGCTAAGTCCATCAAAGCAAACGGTGGGGACACATTGCTGGCTTCTGGAAGTCTTGACATTCTTAGTGAGTCAGTCTTAATCAGGTAGAGAGAACGTAATTAATTCTGGTACTCGAGACCCGCCGACGGTGAGTGCGATGTACTGCTTGTCGTCCAACAAATAGGTCATTGGTGTTCCGATAGCCCCTCCAGGTAAATCAGTTGACGACACTTCTGCCCCGGATGCTTTGTCATAGGCGACAAGCCGAGGTCCGTCTTGAGATCCGCCGGTCGTCAGTGCATAGATCAATAGTGTTTTTGTCACCAGTGGTCCACTTCGACTGGAATCTCCTCCGAGTGGGGGCAGATTAAGATTTCTTAACATAGGATGATTCCGAATACGGTCTCCGTTGCCTGTGGGAGTCATCCAGAGGTGTTCTCCATTGTTCATGTCAATAGCCGTCATCCGGGAGTAGGGAGGTTTAAAAAGTGGGAGACCTTGTGGGAGTTCTGGTCGAGAACTTCCTGCTCCGCGTACTTCAATATATTGAAGCGTGGCATCTTCACTGGGGTCTGGAACGCGGTATTGTTTAACTGCAAAAGCATTGCGAGATGGAACGTACAGAATACCAGTAAGAGGATCAAACCCTGCGCCGCTCCAGTTCGCGCCACCCCCTGTGCCTGGCCTGAATACGGTTCCCCGTTGGCTCTGGGGGGTGTAGAGCGGACCAATGCGAAAAGGTTCAATTGCTGTAAGTGCCATTTCTCGAATTTCTGGAGTGAAGTCCGCAAGGTCATCCACCGTTACTCCTTGATATTCAAATGGCGCAGGGTGTGTGGGAAATGGCTGGGTTGGCCAAGGGCTTTCTCCCAATAAATCAGTTTCTGTGTTAACGGGACGTTCTTCGATGGGCCACACCGGTTCGCCTGTGACCCGATCGAAGACAAAGGTGAATCCTTGTTTCGTAATTTGAGCGACAGCTTTAATTGAACGGCCATCAACAACGATGTCTATCAGATTAGGTGCCGCTGGCAGGTCATAGTCCCACAGCCCATGGTGAACAAATTGGAAATGCCATGCACGCTCACCTGTCACGATATCGAGTGCTACCAAGCTTTCTGCAAAAAGATTGCTTCCTAATCGATGTCCTCCGTAATAATCAGGTGCAGCAGTGTTGAGGGGCAGATATAAAAGCCCGAGCTCCAAATCGGCACTCATCATTGTCCAGACACCTACTTTTCCAGTATGGCGCCACGAATCCCCTTCCCACGTGTCGTTCCCGAATTCATCTCCCTGTGGAATTGTGTGAAAGGTCCACTGTGTTTCTCCTGTTTTAGTGTCAAAGCCTCTCATCCATCCTGGTGGACGTTCTTTCGTGTCGTTCAGAGAAGAAATAGACATGGGAGTAATGATCGTGTCGCCAACGACAATCGGTGGTGATTGAACAGAATAGAGTAAGGCGTTCAACCAGTCGCGGGCACCACGGTCTGCACGAGGTATGTCGCGCATCAAATCAAGGTGTCCGCGTTCACCAAAATCAAGACAAGGCTGGCCAGTTTTGGCATTTACGCAGACTAGGTAACCGTTGCCCGTGCCCCAAAAAACACGTTCGTCACTTCGTTCTGGTCCGTCTGCCCAGTACGCCACGCCACGTTGATTCCACCTGGCACTCATCGTGGTTGTTCCTTCTTCGTAACTTTTAGGGTTATACACCCACAATGTTTGACCTGTTCTCGCATCAATTGCTGCACCGACTGAAGTAGGCATGTTAATAAACAAACGCCCCCCAACCATAAGCGGAGTAGCCTTTAAGTTTGTTATTGTTGGAGGTGTCCCGTCACGCCATCGGTCTGGATCAAGTCGATTGAGCTCTTCAAAGATAAGGCGAGAATCGGCACGCCACTCACCGCCATCAGGCATCTTGAGACTTAAGACTGCATCAGTCGATTGCCAGCGCCATGCTATCTCTAGGTCATCGAAATTCTGTGCGTTTATTTGATCTAGAGGTGAATATTTTGTGCCACCAAGATCACCGCTGTAAGTCGGCCATTCACCGTTTGATGGAGCCCCTTTTTGGGCGAAAACATTGGAAGCAACGTTCACGCATATAACAAATGCTAGCAACACACGTCCGCATCGTTTTATTTGCAAATTCATAATAATGTCTCGTCCGCTTATCTTACACAGTCGAGGCACTCGATGCGCGTCTCAATGCTAGAATGACTAAAGATCTTAATTGCCAACAGATTGTCTATTGAAATGAGGACCGGATGCGACGTGTCTTGTTGATGTTGGGTGTATTTAGCGTTCTGGTGGGATTGCCTTGGCTTCTGGAGACACCCGCTATGGGAGGTTCCTCACAAATACCTGGTGATGGCCCTGCTTATCGGTTTGAAGAACTTACAGATGGAGTACATTTTGCCATCGGTACTGGTGCGATGATTGTTATGAGCAACGCGCTTGTCATTATTAATGATGATCATGTCATGCTCGTAGATAGTAGTGTGACACCAGCGGCTGCTCGAGCATTAGTCGCCCAGATCAAAGCGGAATTAACGGATAAACCCATTCGTTACGTTATTAATAGTCATTACCATTTTGACCATGCTCACGGAAACCAGATTTTTGGAGATGAAGTTGAAATAATTGGGCATGATTATGTGCGTCAGATGCACCTGAGCAATGTGCTTGAACAACGCACTAATCGTTCATTCACAGAAATTATTCCTTCCCAACTTGACAGCATTCGAGAGCAAATTGTTCGGTCTGATGGTCAGAACAGAGATCGGTTAGAAGCTAGCCTGCGTATTTCTGAAGCCCATTGGAATGCCTTGCAGGAAACGGAGGTTACGCCGCCAACTGTTACCTACAGTGAGACGATGACTCTCGTTAAAGGCGGACGAGAAATCCAACTCCATTTTCTAGGACGTGGGCACACCGGTGGGGACACGGTCGTACTATTACCAGTTGAGAGACTTGTTTTTACCGGAGATTTTTTGCTGGGACACCCGAATGGCCCGATTTTGTCGTATATGGGCGACGGATTTGTGAACGAGTGGTCTCAAAGTCTTGGCCGACTGAAAGAACTGGATTTTGATCTTATAGTCCCTGGGCATGGTGAGCCGTTTCGTGACAGAGATTATATTTCTGTGTATCAACGGTATCTTCGAGAATTATGGAAGCAGGTGTCTACCGCGAGGAACCAAGGACATTCTGTTGCTGAGGCAGTTGATACTGTCGATTTGAGTCAATTTGAAGAACATTATGGTGAAGGTGTGCGTGACGTCGATCCAAGGGCGGTCTTGCGCATTTATGAGTTACTCCAAATCCAAATGCCAATTTAGTGTCTTTTGCTTTCAGGATAATCCAAGTTTCGATACTTTGTGTCTTCGGTGCAGTGATTGTTAAATATGTGGCTATAGAACCAGAGTTGACAAAAGAACGACCGTTGAATATCGCTCATCGAGGCGCGTCCGCGTACGCTCCGGAACATACTATGGTCGCTTATGAGCTTGCTCTTGATATGGGAGCTGATTATGTCGAGCAGGATTTACAATTAACAAAGGACGGCGTACTTGTTTGTTTGCATGACGCTACTCTTGAACGAACCACGAACGTAGAGGTCATATTTCCTGAACGCTGCGTTGAAGTGGCTAGCAACCAGGGTCCTAAGCAAGCTTGGCCAGTCTCTGATTTTACGGCTGCGGAGATTCGTCAATTAGATGCGGGTAGCTGGTTTAGTCCGAAATTTATTGGGGAAAAAATTCCAACATTTCAAGAAGTTATTGATCGTGTTCAACGAGATGAACGCAAGGTTGGACTTTACTTCGAAACTAAAGAACCAGAAGCATATGACAAGCTCGGACTGAATATGGAAGAAGAGGTTGTTCGGTTACTAGACTCCAATGGATTTAAGTCAGAGGCTGTTTTGGCTTGCACTCCAGTGTTTGTGCAGTCATTTAGTGCGAAGAGTTTAAGGCGATTTCGTTCCCTGGTTGGTCACACTTATCCATTGGTTCAGCTTATTGGATATGAAGAGTCATGCGAAATGTTTACAGAAAATGGTATTCGCCAAGTGTCGATGTATGCATCTGGTGTTGGGGTAGCGTTGCCCATTTTATTAGACGATCTATCGAAGGCGACACTAATTCGGCAAGCAGGTCTAGAATTACATCCTTACACTGTCAATGCGGATCGAGTACCTGAAAAGTTTTTGGATGCGTCGCAATATATGACGTTTCTATTTAATGAAGTTGGTGCGACAGGTGTTTTTACGGATAACCCAGATTTGTTTCCCTTGTTTCGTTGACGTAATCGTTATTCTGTTGGGTGGGATATGGTGGGATAAGGCGAAATCCTAATGACGTCGATATTGATTGATTTTTAGTGTGGGAGTCTCTAATGGTCTATGACAAAAAATTAATGGTGGGAATATTATTGCTGTCATCATTTTTGGGTGGTGCATTTGCAAATTTCCTTCTGGGTGAGAAGGCGGTAGCGCAAGGGTCTCAATCGATTACTACTTCTCAAATAAATTTAGTCGACGATGCGGGGCGTGTGAGAGGGGAGCTAAGTGCGCAGGACGATCGCGGTGCACCATCTCTCATTTTTTATGATCAGAATGGCCAGATGCGCACTATGTACGGTATTGAACAAACAGGGTCTCCACTGTTGCGGTTACAAGACGCTCAAGGCGAGGATCGCCTTGAAGCTCGTTTAATTAACGACGATGCGTTGTTGATAGTCGGTGATGATCAAGAAAGGCACGCGGTTCTTGCATCGGTTGGAGGTGTTCCCGTCTTAAACTTTGCGCACGGACGGCGTGGACGTGCCCAGTTTCAACTTAACGATCGAGGTTCTCCTAGTCTTATGTTTTTTGGTCAAGAGGGACAGCGCAGTGCAGAAATCACTGTGGATGACGCGGATACGCCATTACTCACCTTGTACCAAAGCGGACGCCCCCTAATCACTTTGGGTATAGTTCAGGATACCGCTGTTCTTAATATGGCCGGTCCAGAGCAGTCGCGTCTCGTTCTCGGTGTCGCTGGCGATGGTAATTCGACTGTTACTTTCATTGATGAATCCGGTCAAGTGGTAGGACAACTGCCCACTCTGACGACGACGCCGTGATCTCAGATTCTGTTATGGTCAAACGTTTTATGATGTTTGGAGTAAATTTTTATTTTGTTTGAGGAGGAAGAGAACAAGATGGGAGCAATTGTCGAATTTTCAACAAACGGGAATGTAGGGAGTGGGTATTTGGCAACTCCAAGAGAGACAGATGGTCCTGGAATTGTCGTGATTCAGGAGTGGTGGGGACTCGTGGATCACATTAAAGCGGTTGCTGATCGTTTGGCGGAGGCTGGTTTCGTGGCACTAGCGCCAGATTTTTACAACGGGAAAACGACCAGCAGTCCAGATGAAGCCGGTAAAATGATGATGGCATTGAATATCGACGGCGCTGAGAAGCGACTCCGGGGAGCCATTAATCATTTGTTGTCTCTCGATCAGGTTAAAGGTGATCAAGTTGGAACCGTCGGTTTTTGCATGGGTGGGCAGTTGTCGCTCTACGCAGCGTGTGCAAATCAGGCGGTTGGTGCCTGTGTAGATTTTTATGGCATTCATCCGAATGTGAAACTTGATTTTTCGGCTCTTGAAGCCCCGGTTCTTGGATTTTTTGCTGAGAAGGATGGGTTTGTACCACCCGAGGCAGTTGAACAGCTTGAGAGTGATCTCAAGAATGCAGGAAAGAACGTTGATTTTACGGTGTTTGCGGATGCAGACCACGCTTTTTTTAATGACACACGGTCTGAGGTTTATCATGATGAATACGCGCGACAGTGTTGGGAGCGCATGGTGCAATTTTTTGGTGACAACTTGAGCTAAAAAGGAGAGATGTTAACCAGTGCCTGGGAATAGTTTCGGTCATTCATTTCGTGTCACGACGGCTGGTGAGTCTCATGGACCTGGCAACATCGTCATTATTGACGGATGTCCAGCCGGTCTCTCTTTAAGCGAAGACGATCTACGTAAAGATTTGTCTCGCCGTCGTCCGGGTCAGAGTCGGATTGTGACGCAACGTGATGAGGCGGATGTCCCTGAGATTCTTTCTGGAGTGTTTGAAGGAAAGACAACAGGTACTAGTATTGCAATTTTGATTAGAAATCAGGACCACCGGAGCCACGATTACACATCAATAAAAAACATGTATCGTCCAGGTCACGCCGATTATAGCTTTGATGCCAAATATGGTTTCCGTGACTATCGTGGAGGTGGACGGTCCAGTGCCCGTGAGACTACGGTAAGAGTTGCGGCTGGAGCAGTGGCAAAAAAACTTATTGCTACGGTCTTTGGTGGTCGGGTTGTTGGGTACGTCAAGCAGGTGGGAGATATTATTGCTTCTGACGTCGATCCAATCTCGGTGACTGTGGAGCAGGTCGAAAAAATACCTGACGGAACTCCGAATATCGTGCGGTGCCCGGTTCCAGATAAGGCAGCTGAGATGGTCGCATTGATCGAAAAAGTCCGGAGTGAGGGAAATTCGGTAGGAGGAGTGGCTGAATTTGTGGTTACGGGTGTGCCGGCCGGTCTTGGGGAACCGGTCTTCGATAAACTTAAGGCAGATCTTGCGAAGGCGCTTTTTAGTTTGCCGGCAGTGCTTGGGGTGGAGTACGGCATCGGGTTTGGCTGTGCGTTACTCCGTGGCACGGAGAATAATGATGAGTTTCGTGCCGATGAAGAAGGAGACGGATTTAGGGTGTCTACTAGAACAAATCGACATGGTGGAATACTGGGAGGCATTTCCACAGGGATGCCAATTGTGTTGAGGGCAGCCGTTAAGCCAACGAGTAGTTTGCCAGTAGATCAACAGACTATTACTGCTGATGGTAAATCGACGACTATTAATACAAAAGGCAGGCACGATCCGTGCTTGCTACCACGCTTTGTACCAATGGGAGAATCCATGATTTCTATTGTGATTGCTGATCACTGGCTTCGGTGGAAAGGTTCTGGTTTGGCATCCTCATAACTAGGAGACTGGTAAATGCGAAGTCTTGTGAAAGTAGCAGTGTGCATTGCGGCATTAGTAGGTGTTTTTGGTGCGGGATGGTTCGTTGCCAATCTTGGTGTTGGCAGTGAAGTGGTTTTTGAAGACTTAAACGAACTTGAACAACAATTTGTTGAAAGAATGCAGGGTGTCGTTCTGGTGGGGCACTTTACGGTCGAAGGGCAAGAGAATCCTTCAGGTAATCCTGAGCGCTACGAAATTGAGAGTGTCACGAAAGTGGGTGAGAATAGTTGGCGTTTCAATACGCATCTCACCTACGGCAACATAGATGCTACTCTGCCAATAGTTATGCCTATTGTTTGGGCTGGTGATACTCCGATGGTCTCCATTACTGATTTCAGTATTCCTACTCTCGGTACGTTTACGTCGAGGGTGATTTTCTACTCCGACCGTTATGCCGGGAGTTGGCAACATGGCGAATATGGTGGGGTTATGTACGGAACAATTACTCGGCCCTAAACCGAATTGACTACTGCGTCAGGGTTGTTACAGGGGCTACACAGTCCTCTTCAGGAGATGGGTGTGGCGCTGGCCATCTTTGAAAACCACCATCGGTTGCAGCCATAAATAAAATTGGTGCTGGGATTGCCCCCGTAAAGGACGGGTCTGTTTTTAGTGATTCTGGAATCTGTTGGGTAATGGATTGGCGAAACACATTAAATTCCTGTAACGCGAACAACACAAAAAAAGTTCGTCGGGGTGATGTTGTATCCATGGCCGTGCGTTCTGCGAGACATGTAGGAGTTAAAGTTGCTTGTTCCAGGCTAGACTTTTGCGCCAGCATTAATAGTTCTGACGGCTCAAAAGTCGATGCTAGAAATTTCTCGTATTCGCTTCGGAGTATGAGGGTAATACCGTAACGTCTTGGAGCATTCAGGGATTCCATGGTTCGTTCAAAGATTTGTTGAAACAACGCCATTGTCATTTCACGAGGAGGCGACAAGGACAATAGAGGTCCTTCTGGTCCGTATCTTTGTTCTAGGTGTAATGTCCAACCACTTAAGAATTGTGGCTCGATAAGATAAGGTTCTGATTCGGTTTGCCGCACGCTACGGAGAAATAGAATAAACAAGAGGGACAACACCGTGAGCCAGATCAGAAGTTTCTTTAGGAGGCTTTGTAATTTCATGAGCTTTCGATTTAATAGTTACGCGATGACACTTTACTAGAATAGAAACACATTTGACGAGTAGGTGGGGGAATGGTTATGAGGCGGCTTAACACGTGGGTCACGGTGGTTATCGTATTTTTGTGTCTCGGTGATGATTCACTGGGAGCACAGTATGGTGCTACAAACGGGGAATGGCGAAGTTATGCTGGCGACGTTGGAAGTACCAAGTATTCTCCTCTTGAAGAGATCACAGCAGCTAATTTTAAAGAACTTCAAATACGTTGGCACTGGACTTCTATTGATTCGCACCTGGTGCATGATTCAGGAAACGGCGCTTCACGGGTTGAGGCTGATACAGTGTTTGAGCTCTTGCAGGCCAAAGAGCCTGATCTTTGGACTGCTTGGGATGGTGTCACACAGACTCGGGTCCGGCCGTCCCTGCGCCGTCTAATTGCGACGCCATTGATGGTAGATGGCGTACTTTATTTAAGCACACCTCTTTATCAGGCCGCTGCAATTGATGCGAGAACTGGAAAGACTCTCTGGGTCCACGATCCGCGTGCCTATGAGTCAGGTATGCCTGCGATTGCTGAGTGGAGGCATCGAGGCGTAGCGTATTGGGAAAATAATGGACAGTCCCGAATTGTCTGGGGAACGGGGGATGGTTTCTTAATAGCGGTCGATGCAAAAACTGGTCTTCCGGCAGAAGATTTTGGTGACAATGGACGTGTAGATTTGATGGCTGGCTTGCCACGGGCTACACGCGGGCAGCGTGATGTTCTAAATCTCATAGCTTTATCTTCTCAATCACCTCCATTGATCATTCGGGACACGATCATCATTGGTTCGACAATTAATGACAAAACTATTACGAAAGAGGCGACACCGGGGTGGGCTCGCGCTTTTGATATCCGTACTGGGCAACACAAATGGGATTTTCATACAGTTCCTCAAAGTGCCGATGAATTTGGATCGGAGACTTGGTTCGACGATTCATGGCGCTATAGCGGCAACACAAACATCTGGTCCATGATGAGTGGCGATGAAGAGTTGGGCTGGGTCTATCTTCCCATTGGTACGCCAACGAATGATTATTATGGAGGACACCGTCTCGGTAACAATCTGTTTGCGGAAAGTTTAGTAGCCGTGGATGTTGCAACAGGGCAGCGCCAATGGCATTTTCAAACGGTTCACCACGGCCTCTGGGATTATGATCTTCCAGCAGCACCAAACCTTCTTGATCTTACTGTTGATGGACGTTCTGTGAAGGCAGTCGCGCAAATAAGTAAACAGGGGTTTGTGTATGCATTTGACAGGGTCACAGGGGAGCCTATTTGGCCGATTGAAGAACGGTCCGTTCCTACAGATACTGATCTCGCAGGTGAAGCGCCTTCTCCGACTCAGCCATTTCCCACAAAGCCCCCTGCGTTCGAATATCAGGGTACTTCAATAGAGGATCTAGTTGACTTTACGCCTGAGATTCGGGAGATGGCAGTTCAAGCAGTTGATGGGTTTCGTTTGGGTCCGCTTTACACGCCACAAATGTTGGGGGGCACAATAATGAGACCAGCCGTTGGTGGAGGTGCTAATTGGACTGGGGCGGCTGTCGATCCGGAAACCGGCTTGCTGTATGTCCCATCGGTCAATGCGCACTCTGTAATTCAACTGACGGAACCGAGACCAGACGAACCGTCTACGCTCCGGTATATTCGGCGCACGACGCAAGCAGGACCTGTCATGCCTCGTGGGCTGCCTCTTTGGAAGCCGCCGTATTCACGAATGACGGCCATAGATATGAACAATGGTGAACATGTATGGATGACACCAACGGGCGACGGAGATCGTATCCGTAATCATCCTATGTTGAGGGATCTTGAACTCCCAAAAGTTGGTGGTGATGCCAGTCGTAGTGGACCATTGTTGACAAAAACATTACTTGTTCATGCTTTAACAGCAGGTGGTACTAATGGAGGGCCTCGGCTCGTCGCGTACGACAAAGCTTCGGGAGAAGAATTGGGTTCTGTTGACCTTCCTTCTGGAGCTTTAGGAGCTCCGATGACCTACCTAATTGATGGTCGTCAGCATATTGCGCTGACTGTAGGGGGACGTCTTCCTGGGCTTATTGTGTTTTGGCTCGGGGATTAGATTGTTTCCGTTTAAATAACGATTTTGTGCAGATTCGTGCAGATCCCTTGACAATTGTGTGTCGAGTCGTCATCCTGCCGGTTCGGTTTGGACGTGCAGCTTATAGAAATGTTGTGCGTAATACGTTCGTGAAGAGCGTGTGTTGAGGTCGGACTCGGTAGATTGATTGAGTCTGGCAGATTAATTTTTAGGAGTAAAGATATGTCGGTTACAGGAAGCGTCAAATGGTTTAACGATAGTAAAGGGTTTGGATTTTTGACACGCGATGACGGTGAGAAAGACGTTTTTGTGCACTTTTCCGCTATTCAAGGGGAAGGTTTTAAGAGTCTTACAGAAGGTCAGCGCGTTGAGTTTGATGTTGTCGATGGAGAAAAAGGGCCTGCCGCTGAGAATGTGGTCCGGCTTTAACCTCTAGTTCGGTCAACGTAGTTTCTTTCAGAACGTTCTAGGTCCTAGCGGACATCTGGAAAACTCTCGTCGCCTGCTTCAAGTTGCACACCGTAAGTATTTAATGACATTGAGGTGGCTCGGTAAGAGCTTGGTGTGTACACGGCGCTCATTGCATCGGCAAGAGTGTACTCTGCCGTTAATGCATCCCATGTTGCATCAGAGATTGATGTGTTTTGGTACAGTTCATCAACTGTCCGAAGAAGTAGTGCGTTGAGTTCAGGGACGTTAGAGGCATTCGGTCCTTCCGCAACCGCAGTAGGATCGACTCCATGGTCGCGTGCCCGACCGACGGTTCCTACGTGTTTCGCCCATTCGTACACCGCTTGACAGTCCCAACCGATTCTGAGAATTAAAATTTCGCGGTCGTGTGGAGTCAGGTTCGACACTCGGTTAATGAAGTTTGCCCGTCGACTTCTTGGTTGGGCCAAGTTCGGATGTTGGCCAAAGGTTCTAGATACCGCGATCCCGTCTCCCTCTAATGGCAGAACCCGTGCTTCGGTTAACCAGGGTTCTCGCTTCGGAACGATGATTTGGTAGGGAACGTTGCTTGGTAATCGATCAGGTGTGTCAGAATCGGGCTGAACACCAAAAGAATTATAAATCATGGCCAGAACTGTAAAGTGATTGACTGTCTCTACGATCTCCATCAACCGGAATAGATTGTAATGGGCCGATAGCGCCGTCCAGGTCTCGTCGGTCACAGAAGAATTCAGGAACAGCTGGTCGGCCGTTTCAAGTAAGGTTTGTTCGGTTCTTGACCAGGACGGTGCGCTTGGCCCCTCTGCTATGTGTTGTATTTGCTCACTCGTGAAGACACTCGTGCGAGCGCGTGCCGCTTGAGTTGCCCAGATAGGTTGACTCCCGGTCAACCACGCTGTCCGCAAGATAAGTAGGTGCCGCTCACGAGGAGATAATTCTGAATCTTCAAGTAGATAGACAGTCAAAGGCATTAATCCTTCGACGATTGCAGGCACGTTCAGAAGTGTCCGTAACTGGTTGTCTGCTTGTCCGTCTCCAGTATATTTGGTGATTAAGTCACGATGTACAGCTGTCCATTCGCTTTCCGGAAGAGGCATTACCCGTGGTGTTGAAGGGCTACTTGGCTGCCTATCGCTACGGGGAGGATCGGGAAGGGCCTGAGCAGTGACTGCTGTCAGGGTTTGTGAGGCGATGAGTGCTATTGTGCAAAGGGCAATCAAGCATTTTGTAACAGACATAATGTAGGCGCCTTTCATGATCCCTATCCTTACAAGCAAGTGGACTGCGTATGCTGGGTTTCTGTGCTTAAACAGATGGTGGCACAAACGCGAGAAACCTTCTTGGGTTGTCCACGGTAATCTTATGGATGGTGGCCTCGTCCACTCCGGCATGTCGTAGTTTTGGGACGAATTGAATTAAGGTTGTGGCAAAGCCATTACCCCAGTTTGATTTCAAATCTACTGAACTCGCAAAGTCGGCTGAAAGTAGTATCTGATCTTCGTATCCCGCCTCGAGAATGTTAAGAACCATCTTGACCTTTTCTGTTTCCGGAATGTCCGGAGAATTCGGCAGTGCTAGGGCCCGACCAACGGTATCAAAACCGATGTAGGCACCCCGGCGAACAATTTCTAAATGTGTGGTCCATCCAGGATCTTGCTCAGGGGTAATGTCGGATTGGTGCCCTATACAAAGATGACTTGGATCAATGTTTTCTGAATCAAAGACATCCATCTGTTCTAATCCGCAGGGGCGGCAACCTTCGTGTTCAGTATGCGTAAAAATTGGCAGTCCTGTTGCAAGGTGTGCGCGGCTGACTGCTCGTAAGAAGGTGCGTTCGGTTTCGTGCATTTCCATGGACGTTCCCACTTCACCAAATGCACCCCAACCTTGATCGTGCGCGTCGGTGATCATGTGTTCGGTCCATTCTTCTACCGCCATGGAAGCTATGTCAGGTGGATAAGGCGCCTTCCAGTAACTACCGGCCATGATAATCGGGACTCCTGAGCGGGCAGCCATTTCACGTAAAAATCCGAGTTCACGTTCGCCGCGACGGTGAATGGCTGCATCTACAATACAACTCATGCCGTCAGCAGCGGCCATCTTTAACTCTTCGACTACAAGGTCCACGAAGGCAGCAGCCTCCTCGTCAGTTATTGGAGGTGCGTCGCGTCCGCGTGTAGACGGTGGAGAGGCGTATCCTTGGAAGAGATCAAGATGTTCGTGAAACAGTGTCGCACCACCAGCTAAAACAGTGGGGTCAAGATCCTCTTGCATGGTGCGAATAACAGCACCTTCTGGGAACGTGATGTCCGGGCTACTCAACGGAATTTCATTTGTCGGAGTGGTTGCAGTTTCAGTAGAGGGAGAAGATCCGGTACACGCGATTGAGGTGCCCAATCCCACGATTCCAGTGCCAATCCCTAAAATCTGCATCAATTCTCGTCTGGATAATTGAAGTTGCACTTTTTTGTTGTCCATAAGCGAGCCTCCGACAATCAATATTGTCTAAAAGTATTAATAAATAATTCTAGCATTTACACAGTATTTTTAGAGTTTTCACACTCTAGAAACATTTTTGGGGGTTCTCATAAAAATTTTCAATAGATATTTAATACATTTTTAAGGTTGCTATATCTAACAAATTATTGCATCCTCCACGGCACGTAGCTGTGTACAAGTACGCAGCATTGTCGTTTTATTTGTTTATTGTTTGGAAAAAAGTGGTTTCCCGATAGGCAAAAAGCAATTTCGTCGGAGGATAAAATATGTCTAGGTATTTTAGTGCTGCTAGTGTGGTTGCTTTAATTGCACTGCTGCTTGTTCCGTCAGTGAGTGCTCAGGAAATCGGTGGAACGGTTACTGATGAAACCGGTGGTGTGCTTCCTGGTGTTACAGTTGAAGTTCGCAGCCCTGCCTTGATTGAGCAGGTAAGAACAGCCGTTACCGATGGTGCTGGCCAGCACCTTATTACGGGATTAGTGTCTGGTGAGTACACGGTGACATTTTCTTTGCCAGGGTTCTCGACTGTCCTGCGCGAAGGTATCGTTCTGAGCGCTGGGTTCCGTGCAAATGTGGATGCCCAGTTGGCTGTTGGATCGATGGAAGAAACAATTACGGTGAGCGGTGAGGCTCCGGTTGTTGACGTTGCTAACGTACAACAGAATGCGGCGATTGACCGAGACATCATTGATGCAATTCCTAGCGGAAAATCTTTCCAGAACCTTGGTATCTTGATACCTGGTATGGTTGGGGATGGTGTCGTTGGTTCCACGTTAGCTGTTGATGTCGGTGGCCAGGGCGGAGTCAATTATCAGCGCCTGGCAATTCATGGTGGCGACAGCACAGACCAATCCGTGCAGATCGACGGTATGGGTGTCGAAGCTGCAACGCGTGATGGAGATTCTTCCAACTTGTTTTTTGCGGATGGTAACTACTCGGAGTATTCGATTGACTATTCGGGCAACTCAGCCGAAATCGAAACGGGCGGCGTTCGTGTCAGCATGATCCCTCGTGAGGGAACGAACGATTGGGCGTTTCAGTTTTTCGCCAGTGGAACCGCGCAGAGTATGCAGGCCAACAATGTCAGTGATGAATTGGTTGGACTTGGTGTAGCAAAAGATGATGCAAACCGGCTGAGCAAATTATGGTTTTTGAACCCGGCTGGTGGCGGTCCTATCGTGAAAGATAGACTGTGGTTCTGGGCGAGCCATACATCCCAGCGCACGGACCAATTCGTGGCAAACGTTTATCACGACCTTGTTCCTGGTGATTTAGCCTACACGCCCGATCTTAGTCGGCAGGCGATTGACGATCAGCTCGCACGCTCGACGACGTTACGATTAACGGCCCAGGCGTCTGCTCGGAACAAATTTACATTTTTCTATGATCGCAACCACAACAAGCGGAACCGTTTCCTAATCGGGAATACGCTTGGGTATGCGTCGCTTAACATCATGCCTGAGGCAGCCGTGGATTCCACGATCGATGTCCAGGTGTACCAGGGCACATGGACTGCTCCGATTACCAACCGGTTGCTGCTCGAAGCGGGTGTCTCGTTCCATCCACAGCATCAGAACTGGCAGAACACGCCGGATGCTGATCCTAGCTTGGCTGGAGCGCTACTCATTCCTGGCGGTGTTGCTGTGCGCGGCATGTCAGCCTGGTTTAGTGGCTCCACCTTTCAGGATCGGTTAGCCGATACAAATGCGGCACGTGCGTCTCTCTCGTATGTCACCGGAAGTCACGCATTTAAAGTCGGAATGAATCTGACCAACGTGGCTGAGAATGAAACCACTACAAGTCAGCAGTACTTACGAACCATTCAGCTGACCTATACGCCGATTAATTTGGCCGATTTCTATTCCACACCGGCGTTGATTGAAAATAACGTGCCTGCGAATCTTGGACTGTATGCTCAAGACCAGTGGACGGTGGATCGGTTGACCATGAATCTTGGTGTTCGGTTCGACTACTTTAGAGCAGGCTATCCTGATCACGAGACTGGGACTTCGCGGTTCCGCCCTGTATCCGCTAGTTTTACTGGTCAGCAGGTTGTTGGATTTAAGGATGTTCAGCCACGACTTGGTTTTGCTTATGACATCTTTGGTGATGGCCGAACGGCATTGAAGGCCTCATGGGGACGTTATGCTGATCGCGATTCCAATACGCGCTCGGCAAATATCAATCCAGCAGATCAAAACGCTGTTCAAAACCGGGTTTATATTGACTTCAACGGGAATGGTGATCCGGACTGTGATCCACTTAACCCAGCTCCCAACGGTGAGTGCCTCACACCGTCGGATAACCTCGCTTTTGGACTGCCGGTTATTAACACCTTCTATGATCCTGATTGGGCATACGGGTGGGGTACGCGGAACTCCAACTATGAAACGACTCTCAGCATTCAACATCAGCTTGTGGAGAATGTGTCGGTTTCCGTTGGGTATTACAATCGACGTTTTGTGAATTACGAAGCGAAGGTGAATCGTGCAGTTGGTCTGGATGATTTCGGGTCCTATTCTGTCACGGTGCCAAGCGACGATCGTTTGCCTGGTGGTGGAGGTCAAGAATTGACTGGCTTCTATGACATTAATCCTGGTCTTGAAGGTCTTTATGACTGGGAAACCACCAGTGCTAATAACTACGGAGGCCGTGGCCGAGGTTACAATGGTTTCGATTTCAACATCGATGCCCGTCTTGACAACCTCTTGCTCCAAGGTGGGATTGCCACAGGAAATACGAGTTGGGATAACTGCGCGCTGACGAGTTCACTGCCTGAGATGCAGTACGAAGATGGGGTGGATGAACTTGTTACCCCAGCGTTCTGTAATTGGGACGAGGGATATCAGACGCAGGTCAAGTTACTTGGTTCGTACACGTTCCCATATGACGTTGTCTTTGCCGGGACGCTCCAGAGTTACCCTGGTTCGATGCGACGTGGTGTTGTGACTTTCAATGAGGTTAATGGGCTGGGTCGCCCTCTCGCGGGTGGAGCAGTCGACATTAATGTCATTGAGCCAGGTTCATCATATGAAGAGCGCGTCAACCAGGTTGACATTCGGTTGTCAAAGATCTTCAACATGGCGGACAATCGCATTCAGGTGATGTTTGACGTCTTTAACCTGTTGAATGAAAACTCAATCACCAAAAGTGATCCACTCTTTGGCCCCAACTACAATCGACCACAGGCGATCATGCCAGGTCGTTTGGCGAAGTTTGCGATTCAGTACAACTTCTAGAGTTGTTGCTTGAGCGTGTTTTTTTCGGGCCGGCGTCCTATGTTTAGGGCTCCGGCCCGAGTCTTTTTTACAGTAAATAGTTTGTGCTAAGCAGGTGTAAAAAAAAGGGGGGAGCAGAATGACCTATCGATTTAATGGTGTTGTGATGGTAATGATCATGGCGGTTGCCGGTGTCTCAGCGCAGGAAACTCCCAAGACGCCGTGGGGTGCTCCGGATTTACAGGGAGTCTGGGATTTCCGATCCATTACGCCGATGCAACGGCCGGAGGAGCTCGGAGATAAGGCTTTTTTGACTGTCGAAGAGGTTGCGGAGATCGAAGCTGCTGAAAAGGAAAAGAACGAGCGGTTGTTGAATCGGGCGGCTGAGCGGACCACTGCGTCAAACAGTGTGGATAGTCGTGAGGATGGGTCACCAGGGTTTTACAATAACTTCTGGTTGGATAATGGTACCTCGGCA
>CEUS01279019.1_pt1 | contig 28208 bp, 21 predicted proteins | sample 427031 | NCBI WGS metagenome assembly CEUS01 (sample SAMEA2622837, study PRJEB7988) | marine metagenome | biome: marine biome (ENVO:00000447); feature: marine epipelagic mixed layer (ENVO:xxxxxxxxx); material: "saline water (ENVO:00002010), including plankton (ENVO:xxxxxxxx)" | depth 140 m | reverse complement strand
AAGATAGCAGGAATAATACAAGCCACAGAAATTGCAGAATACGCGTTCTGTCGAAACTTCACTAAGTGGTATATGACAGCTGCAAGCAGGGCAATTAATAAAAACCAACTCAGATTATATGGTGCCCACGTTTTCGGAGCGCGAAAGAAGTGCTGCCCCGTCCCAAAACTTAGGTCCCCCAAAAAACCCGTGAAATTTAATATGTAGAAGGGGTTCAATAACAACATACAACCAACGGAAATAATTACATATCGCATAAATATTGCAGAGGCTTCTCGAAGGTTAATTGTACCATTCTTACAGTTAATGACCAATGCTGCAAAAAAGGCGAATACAATGTAAAAAGACAGGGCCTGAGTTCCAATTGATACACCAGCAAAAACGGCAGCGAGAAAAAAATTCTTCCGCGATTCACCCTTAACTGCTCTCAAAGTAAAGTAGAATGACAAGAGAAAGAAAACCAGTACAAATATATGAGGCTCTACAGAATGCACTGGCTCATAGGTCAAAGGTGTAAACAGAGTAATTCCCCATGCTACTAACGCAACCTTTTCACCATAGAACTGCGCAGTGAGGCGATTTAACAAAAAGATCCCAACCGTTGCGGAGATGACGATCATTAGTCTCAAAACGGTGTAAAGCCTGCCCAACTCGTCCGGATTATTCATATAAAAAACTGCATCTGGGTTCAAAGTCACAAAACCAAACCAAGCGGCCACCTGTAGGAAGACAGCGCCCGAGTATATAAGGCCTCCACCGTAAATATAATAACCAGGGTCAAACTCCAAATTGTAAGGATTCAGTCTCTTAATTGCAGCCAAGGTTAGATTATCATCGCCAGCCCAAGGGCTCAAGAGAAACTCCCTTACAGCAAGATGGATCTGTTCATCATACTGCAAATGCGGAGTGGGAATCTGGTTTACTCTTTCTTTAGAACGTAGTATCTGACTAATTTTGGAGGCGAGAACATCCTTTCCACCGATCAATTCTAAACGCCTTTTATTGGGCAGACCCCAGTCAAAATTAATAACCAGAATGCCGAAGGTACTCAGTAGTATGAGCGCGGACCTCACCTGAATCTTAAGTTCCTTAGGCCTACTACCCTTCGGTGGAAATTCGAGATTGTCTAGCACGTTACCTCCCAATCGATGACCTAATTGGGCCAGTGGTTAATTATAATGCAATTGATGCATCAAGAGAGGTACCTGGATATGACTTCGGCACAATCCTCTCTTCCAAACTGAAGAACCTCGCCAGTAGCTCGTGTAATGAAATCTCCATAACACCTGCCGGTCCTTTGAGGCATACCTTTCGATTTGTTCTTGACATGCAAAGCAAGCGTGCAGGAAAGTACAAAAGATGGAAGAAGTAGCCAAAATCTACTCGCGAAAATTTAAACTTGTTCAACAGTAGAAATAGACTCTCTTTATCATAGCGTAGAAAATGATCATAGAATTCATGCATGATTTGACCACAATTCCTGCCTTGCAGGAAGGGTAATGAACATATGGCGCAGGTTGTTGAAATGCTCTAAGATCCGAGCCAAAAACTCTTCTGGCTCTCTAATATGTTCAATGACGTCAAGCAGCAAAATAGTATCTACCGTTGCTCTCCACTCATCTTCCAACTCGAAAGCATCTCTGGCAACAAAAAGACGATTGCCAACACTGTTATCTATGGGCACCGTTTGCGCAAGATCGCATCCCCAGCAATCAAGGCCTAGTTTTCTTAGGTGAGATACGACAATCCCTCTACCACATCCGATATCAAGAATCCTTCCTGGAGTTTTGGGAAATGAGTTGAGCTTCCTGGCAATAATATGGTTTCGTCCCGAGTTCCAATAGTTTAACTCAATCCCATCGGGATAGCCGCTTCTGTACTGATCCGCATTAAAAGCATTATGTTTAGTAGAACTCGTTCCATTTAACATCTGGTAGAATCTCGGTCATAGATTTTTGTGAAATTCGACACAAAATTAAGGGCAAGTAATTTTGATCAACATTTCTCGATCAATATGTATTACTTCATACTCATATGGTGATCTCAGTTGTTGTCTTCTCAGTTCATCAATAAGAGATTTGTGATCATACCGAAAGGAATTATGTCCTATACCAGCATTCGACGCTCTCCTCGCAAGTCTTCCAATGAAGTTGTCACTTGATGAAAAGTTTCTGACAGGTTCAGCGATAATGATGCTTCCCTTTTTCTTCAAGAGTCGATCAAAAAATTTATCGATTTTGTCTTTAAAATGATAAAGCGACCCTTGGATTATATACATGTCTGTATTAGGTAATTCCGCTGTAAGAACATTATCCAAAGTAGCGTTAAACCCTTTTCCTTGGGCATATCTGCAAAATTCCGGACTCAAGTCAATGCCCATCCAGGAGATATTATTTTTCCTACAGAACTCAGCAATGAAGATATCACCAAAACAGAGCTCACAAACTGATGTGATATTTCCCTCTATGAGGTCGACAACATCCTGAAATCTCTTTCTGTATTTTCCCTTATGGAGAATACTCATCTCTAGTCTGTAAAGGAAAATATTGGAATAAAATGGACTGCGTTTCATTTACTATAGTAACCTCAATGGAAGCTGAGTTCACAAAGTTCGGCCAACGCATCGATCTGGATTCATAATCGAACAACAATATCTCTCTTCCCTTTAAATGCAGGAAGACGTATCAGATGTGGTCGCCCTTCAAGAAAGGCGGTTAGGAAGCTTTCACCAAATGAATTTCCGCTCACTCTGACTACCCACTCATTGTCAACAGGTTCAACTCGGTCAACAACAATATTTGTGTGATTTTCACAAGCTCGTCCGAGTTCAGAAAGTGAGGTTTTCTGAGGACAAAGCGGGTGGTCCGCCATCAGACGATCAACCTCATCCCATATTGCCAGTATACTGAACTTCCTCAGGTTGCTGAGCAGGTTTTCATGTGTTGTGATAAATGCTGCAAATCCCGTCCATAGACTCAGATCTAATCTCTTATATATTCGTTGAGAGATACTGGAGATCAAATCTTTTGAGTTTACGTGCATCATAAAATCATAGAGCGAGGTAGACCAATTGCAATCCAGAGCACTGTCCCCACTATAAACCTGAAAGATACCCAACTGGTTTGATTGACCCGTTGTGCAAACTGGATCACCGCAAGGCAGATGATTCACGTCTGGCTTCATGGATACCCAATCGGGCTGGAGCTCACTGAAGTGATATCGAACACCACAATCCAGAAGGGACGAAATACAGATAGATGATAATGTGTGAAAATGGGCGTTTATTACAGAACTGAGGGGAAAACCCCAGGCTCTAAAGTCTCTGAGTGTTTTTACCCAACGATCCGAAAATTCACCAAAGCGAAAGGGCTTTCCCCTATTATAGTCGAAAAAAAGAAACGAGTTTGCTGTGAGTGCGTGGGGACTTAGTTCAACCATCTGGGATTTAGCTAAAGACGAAAACTTGGGTGCAATTCTACTTGCAAAGGGCTGAAAATCTTCTACAAATAGACCAAGGTTAGGAACCCACCCATGATCCAGAGCCGCATCCAAATACTGCAACTTGTACCCCACAACATCATCTATGCGCAAAGCGATTTGAGGAGGCAATAGCCCCGTTATAATAGGAAAGCTTGATAGCTCCAGAAGTGAATTGACAAAACTACAGGTCAAATTTGATCGGAGCCCTTCGTTATAGGGAAGTAGGTTCGCTGGGTCTGCAGTAATAACTTTGAACTTTGACATATCTTTAGGATATGATCCTGAGCTTCCGAACGCAATAACCCGTAAAGTTCCCCTTGAGCACAGAGATGCTATATGCTCCAATTCCTGCCAAGGAAATCCTAATACAATTAAGACCACAGGCTCACCAAAATCACGACTGACTAAGTAGGACCTATCGATCTTACGATATGGAATTCGCAGATGATTCAAGAGAATTTGAATCCCTTTTCTTGCAGCTTCACAGGTGCGCTCACCATATAGAACCAAGAACTGGGTAGGTACTTCTATGCTCCTTTCATATCTGTCTTTGGGGAGTAAGGATCTGCCCATTTTCCGCATTCTACTCTTGTGTTTCTTAATTACACCCTTCGTTGAGAGCTTTCCTACATATCGGATGGGCACTCCGAGCGTAGTGTGAAGACGAGAAAAGTTCCATAATCTAAATTTAGTCCTATGGATTATGGATGACCTCAACAGCAATTTGTCCTTTGCCCGATTCATCAACTCAAACATTCCCCGTGTTCAGCGTAAATTAACTTGGCAGTTTTGGTTTTCACCCTTACGGATGGCCAACAGCAAATACACTATCCGGCCACACGTACCAAGAAACTATGTCGAAGAGTTTCTACAGATGGCTCAATCAGTACCAATAAAGTCTCGAACGACACAACAGATAGAATCTACGTCTTCTTGCTCCATGCTGGGGAAAATGGGTAGGGAAATAATGGAACTTGCCACCAGTTCAGTCTCTTCCATTTGAGAGCCTCTTCTCAAATCCATATAAGGGGGCTGCATATGTATCGGTGGATCAAAATGGACTGAGGCTTCGATGTTGTGTCTACGTAAATGCCCAATGAGCTTGTCCCGTTTCTTCCGCGGTACCAGAACCGTAAACATTTGCCATGAATGGGTAAACCCATCAGGAATGACCTGGAACCGAACCCAATCAAGGTCCCCAAGCCGCTCTACATACCTTGCCGCAATACGCTGTCTTGCCCCATTCAGATCACTGACCTTTTTCATCTGTTCCACTCCAACCGCCGCCAGAATGTTGCTCATTCGGAAATTGTGACCTGCCCGCGATGCAATTCTGATCCAGGGCCTGCTTTCTTTCTCCCGAGAAAAAGTCGTGGAATCGATTCCGTGTCCACAAAGGGCCCTGACTTTGGATGCAAGTTTCCCATCGTCGGTTGTCAGCATGCCACCTTCACCCGTTGTGATGTTCTTGGTGGGGAAAAACGAGAAACACCCGACATCGCAAGAACCTGCAATCTGCCCGTGGAATCTTCCACCCAGGCATTCGGCAGAATCCTCGATTATGCGGAGATTATGCTTCTCGGCAATCTCGAGAATCCTCGGCATGTCGGCCGGCAAGCCACCGTAATGAACCACCATAATCGCTTCAGTTCGATCCGTGATTGCCTCTTCGATCAGATCGGGATCCATATTTCGCGTGTCCGAATCGATGTCCACCAAAACTGGAATCGCCCCGGCCAGCAAGATGGCATTCACTGTAGCCACGAACGTAAATGAAGGAGCGATCACCTCTCCGGTGATTTCAAGCGCTGCCAGAGCCAGGTGAAGCGCGGAAGTACAAGAATTCATGCTGATGGCATATTTGCTTCCTATGTAGTCCGCAAACATAGACTCAAACTCGTGGTTCTTCTGGCCATGCGCCAGCCAACCGCTTCTGAGAACTTCCACAACTGACTGGATCTCATCTTCACCTATCGAGGGTACGCACAATGGGATACTATTCAATTCAATTGGCTCCTAGACGATGTAAGTTCAGTTCCCGTTCTTCCAATTTGAATGTGTCGAATGAAGCCAGAATTGGAATAATAAAACAGTCCACAACGACTTGGCGTGGTTAAACCTTCTAGACTGATGATCATCCCAAAGCTTGCGCACCTGTACAGCGTCAAAAAAACCATCATTGGCTAGTTGCTCTGGATCCAAGAGTGTGTCTGCCCAATTCTTCAAGGAGCAAGTCAGCCATGAGGCAATGGGAACGGTAAACCCTTGCTTGGGTCTTCTGGAAACTCCGTCAGGGCCACCATCTCTCAAGTATTGCCTCAGCAGATACTTGGTCTGACCCGATCCGTATTTCATTTGGGGCGGCAAGGTATTCGCAAAGCGCATCAATTCGCTATCGAGGAAAGGACTCCTCAATTCCTGGGAAACCATCATACTGGATTTGTCAGCATGATTACAGATGCAATTTGGTAGGAAAAATTGCTGAAAAGAATTCAGAATCGTGGATACAAGATCCTTCGTTGGTAAGCTCGAGTACTTTTCGTAAAGGTCTTCATACAACTGTGGTATCCCAAATTTGGCGTTCATCTCAAGTGAGATGGGATTCAAATCCTTATGCAAAACTGCTCGAATCTCCGAATGGTTGAACGAACCAATCCACTGCATAAGAACTTCGGCGGGATGCACCTTCACACCTCTAAGGAATCTTTGCATTTTGAAAGACGCGCTCATGTAATCATGGCTTGCCAGAGGCAATTCCGACAGCCGCTTCAGCCAAGATACCAGGAACCCAGGTAAGAACCGTCTCCCCAACCCGTACCATTTCAGCGCACGGAAAGGTGAATATCCTGCGAAAAACTCGTCGCCACCATTGCCGCTGAGAATAACCTTTACGAACTCGCGTGAAAACTTGACCACCTCATAGACCGCCAGAAATCCGGGATCTGCAATCGGTTCATCCATTTCTCGGAGCAACTCCTGCACATCCGACAATAGATCTCCTTCTGTGAGCGTGCGCTCGTGGTGTTGAGTGCCGTAATACCTCGCGACCTCCTGGGCGTGATGGGCCTCATTGAAGCTATCGAGTTCGTGGCGTATAGTAAAGGTGCGAATCTCACCTGCTCCACGCACTCCGCAGGCTGCCTTGACCAGCGAGGGCGAGTCCAGACCACCTGATAGGAAAATTCCGACATCTACATCGGCACGCAGATGGCGATCTACCGCTTGTTCAAAATGATCCTCGAAATTACGCAGGTAGAATCCATCCCCTCGGTCAACCTCTTCAGGGGAAATTGGATTCTGCCAGTAAGCTTTGCAGTTCAGCGTCCAAGTTCTCAGGTCCAGGAGAAGAAAATGTCCCGGCAACAGCTTCGAGACGCCCTTAAGTGGGGTTTTCGAACCTGGGAAGGATTCGTGTAACAAGTACGAAGTCAAACCATCGGGATCGATGTCCAACGGGACATCAGGATGCTGTGCCAGACTCGCTAGATCCGATGAGAAAACAAAACTCCCTTGCCCCGAATAATAAAACAGTGGCTTCTGACCAACTGGATCTCTGGCCACAATCACACGATCTCGTTCCTTGTCCCAGAAAGCGAAGGCAAACATGCCGTTGAGGAGAGAAAGAGCTTCTGTATCTCTTGTTCTCAACAGGTGCAGGAGTACTTCTGTGTCGCCCGAACCTTGGAATGGAATACCTGACAGATGGTCCTGCTTCAGTTCGAGGTAGTTATAAATCTCCCCGTTCGTGACAAGCACCGATTTCCCATCCTGGGATAGCATCGGTTGCTGACCGCCTACAAGATCGATGATGGTCAGCCGTCTATGCCCCAGCGCCCCACCAGGAACGTGAAACGCGCCCCGGTCATCCGGACCCCGGCGTGCCATTTTATCAATCATCCGATCCAATATATCCAGTGGGACCGGTTGCATTCGCTCCCTATAGAAAAACCCGCAAATGCCGCACATAGAATTGTTTGGCTCTCTATCTATGGTTGTGTTCTGAAATTCGCATTATGCTCTTTCACAAAATTCACATATTCCTCGATACCTTTTTCGAGACTGTATTGGGGTTCGTACCCCAAGAGTTCCCTGGCCTTGTCTATGGAAAGTGTGCCTCTACGCGGCCTGGAAGCATCTCGTTCTACAACCTCGTATTCCAGCTCTGGAAAATGCGATTTCAACACTGTCACAAATTCCAGCAACGTATGCGCCTTCCCATGTGTGATATTGAACACTTCTCCAACAGCTTCTTCCTTCGTCGAGGCCAGCACAAATCCCCTTGCTATATCTTTAACATATGTAAAATCAAGAGCTTCATCTGCACCGTGCACGGATACCCTCTCACCCAACATCGCCTTCTCGAGAAAGATCTGTGATACCCTGCGATTCATGTCCGTAGGACCATAGACTGCAGAAGGCCGGACTATCGAACTCGGAATATCGTAAAAGTTTGACAGGCCTTTTGTCACAGATTCTCCTGCCAATTTCATGGTGCCGTAGATCTCTTTCGGGTTTGTCACATGGTTTTCGTCTACTGGTGTATATTTGAAGTCGCCATAAACCATACTTGAGGAAGCGTATACAAAACGTTCCAATTTGTATCCAGACTCCTGGTATAACATCCCCACGGCTTCGAGAATATTACTGGTAGAAACAACCGAGCCTTCCTGGGCCTCTTGCGTATTCAGGTTCTGCAGTTTGGCAAGGGGTAATGCGGCAAGATGAAAAATGTACTCGGGCCTGTAGTGATTCAGAATATGGAAGACAACGCTGAAATATTTTGCTTCTCCCCTTTCGATAACAACTTTGTCTTCTATGTCCTGCATTCTCAACTTACGGTAATCCACGAACTCTCTTCTTGTTGAGTCTACATATCGGCCATAGTGGTCCAGAAGAATAACACGGTCAACAATATCGTCCTTGATCAGTTTTCGGGTAACAAATGATCCGATCAGGCCCAGTCCACCTGTAATCAGAGCAGTCTTCAATTTATGTCTCCTGAAAAGTCGTCAAGCTTGTGATAATACCCAAATCTCAGCCTCAAAAGAAATCGAAGGACCTCAGGAATACCCAAGATAAACTTTGTGTAATATCCATATTTTGTCCGTCCATGAATTCGATTTCGATTGTTAACAATGACCTCCTTCAGATTCGAAGCCCCTCTATGCATTGCAATTAGAGGAAGATAGCGATGGTCATTACTTCGCAATTTTATTCCCTGAACAAATTTCGCTTTGAAGGCTATGAAACTGCTTGAATTTGTGTTAAAAGGAGAGTTAAATAGTATTAAAATTAGCATATCATAGATCATTGTAGCCAATCTCAGAATTCTATGATGGCGTCGTATCTGTCTGAGTCCCATAATTATATCTGGCTCTTCACCTATCAGGTCAAAAAAGTTTACCAAATCTTTGGGATCATCCTGTAGGTCGCCATCCATTCTGATGATATATTTCCCTCTTGCCTCCTGGAAGGCAGCCTGATAACATCCTGTTTGCCCTCCTCGCTCTTCGAGCAAAATGACTTTGACAAATGAATTTGCATCCTTCAGTTGATTCAAGACCTCTGCCGTATTGTCTATTGATACATCGTCAACAAAAATGACTTCCGATTCATAAGTTGTCGTAGAAAGCACCGCCTTAAGTTCTTCTGCCAATTGTCGAACATTCTCTGCTTCATTATGCACAGGAATAACAATTGAAATGAATGGAGCACCTTCTTTGCCTTGACTACTCAAAATCTTCACCGGTTTCAAGAAGATAACGTGGATTCACAAAATCATTGCTTTCTACCAAAGAAACACGTGAAACAAGCAACCCCCGATCCTTAGCAATCACGACAACCCCTTCTTTCCTTTTCAGGGCGATCCGCCCGGTTGTCCCAAAAATATCTTCCCGCATCATCCTGGATTTGTGGAAGGAATACTTTTCACCCTTATAGAAGGAAAAAGCGGGTGGATAAGAAGGACCTTGCATCGCCCGGATCAAATTGTGTATCTCTTGCGCAGTCATATTGGACCAATGGATTCTACTATCCTTGGGATACCGCCGTATAAAATAGGCCCCCCGATCCGGGTCTTGCTTGACCCGGGTAATAGATCCCGATTCGATGCCCTGAATTGCCCGAATGAGCATGGGCGGAAACAAGTCGAGCTGCTTGGCAACAATATCACCAGCCGTATCGTCCTCCGCGATTTCGTAACTAGCCTGTTCTATTATGTCTCCAGTATCAATTCCTTCATCCACAAGAATGATACAGCAGCCACCCAGCGTCTCCCCCTTAATGATTTGCCAGTTGATCGGGGCGGCTCCCCGGTATTCCGGGAGCTTGCCTCCATGCAGATTCAAGACGCCAAGGGGAGGCATATGAATCAAAGGCTGATGCAAAATCTGATTGTAGCCTGACAAAACAAACATATCGGGAGCAAATCTTTGCAGCCGGGCAACGAAACCCGGTGAATTGACTTTCTGGGGAAAGTAAGTCGGAATCCGCAAGCACGCCGCTTTCTGAACCACATCGCTATTCACTGAATGGCCTACTACGGTACAAACCCTATACCCATGTTCGAGCACCTCATTAAGACAACGGACGCCCCTTGGACCATTCCCGAAATATGCAATATTCATCTTTGGACCATAAAGAAGTCTATCCTGTCTTTAGCATTGGCGGACCATGGGACGAGGCCTATCGCATTCGACCGAATTTCAATACACCCATCTTGACCAGATGGCGTAGCGGCACATTATGATATCATTTAGTAATTGGTGAGCTGAAACGCTAGTCACAGGTCTTTCTGGGTCAATACTCGCATTGAACCTTCCTTATAGTTGGACATAGTGATTCGAGGCTTGTGGGGAGACGACTACAACTGGCGCATGGTCTCCTGGATGTCGGATTTGCCGGACAGCACAGTGCAGAAACCATGTACAGCACCTAATGCGATTACGACGGTGAAGTATGCATTAAGTAGAACCACTGAAGGGAGGTAGCGAATACGCATTCTCGCCACAAAAACAAAGAAACCTAGGTACCCGTACAAATAGGAAAAAGCGAAAAGCAGCGGTATTGCCCAGAGGTATTTGTGGAAGAAACCTAGCGGAAAACTGGCAAAGGCCACCAGCAAACTTGCCGTGCTGACGCCAATTGTAGCCGTGCCGTAAACTGTTTCGAATTTCCTTCTTTTTGAAAAAATCTGAACCCATTGAGAAACACGTGAGAAGTAGGTTTGAGTCGTTTTTTTAAAATTGGGAAACAGATGTTTTACAACAACCTCAGGATCCAGAAGATTACAATACTTTTCTGCTAGCCGATATCCAAATTCCTCATTTTCATAGTCCATGCCCCAACGAAGCTGTTCATTGAATCCACCGAGCTCATGGAATAGTTTCTGGTGAATTCCTGCGCAGGCCCCATGGAAAACTGTAAAAGGCACCACTCCATTTTTTGTACTTAGATAGTAGTTTAACAGTCCTTTATATCGGGCAGTTGGACCAGCAACCAGCGGCTCGTAATGGTATATCCCTGTCACTGCATCGGTATCTTTAATTCTTCTCAGGAAGTTACTCAAGGTGTCTTGCAGCATTTCCGTGTCCGAATCCACAAAAAACAAGAAGGCACCCGTGGCCACTGAGGCACCGGTGTTACGACTTTTCGCCGCACCTCCATTTTCACCATGTCTGACTAATTTGATGACATTGTCCTTTGCTGCCAGTTTTTCTACAATCCTGGCCGAATCATCGTTGGAATGATCGTCAACTACGATGATTTCCAATGCCGGATAGCCGGTGTGGAGAACGCTGGTAACGCAGCCCTCAATCGTGTCGGCAGCATTGTAGCATGGGACGATAACGCTTATTCGATCTGTCTCCATCGATACGCCTTATCCTTGACTCGAGAGGAATTCGTGAAAGTAACCTTTTTAGTTGTGTGATGGTTCATTCCGCTTTGCCTATATTCTTGAATGCCGATTTCGCCAACTTCGCATAAGAGGAGGGGTTCCAAAGGACATTCGCTGCGAGCGCACATTCGAAAGAGCACTTGCATTTCGAGTCTTTTATCCACTTGACAAGCTTTTTGCTTTCTTGTTTAGCTAGAACTTTCCGAATGTCAAAATCATGGTTCCTAATGTTGCCCATTGTACCCTGAAGTATCTCGCAAGGGTACACTTCTCCTGTTTCGCTCAAAATGACCAACTTCCGGCCCGCAACACAGGGCGTAACGAATTGGTCTTCAAACACCGTCTTAATCAGGGCTTCACGGGAAACATCCCGAGCGCCTCTCCACACAGGGTAGAGGAATCGGTTTTCCTGAGTCCGTTTGATACCGTCAAGGTAATCGTTTATTTTCACGTACCTCTCTGCAGAAACCAGCTTGAGCTTCGGATCTTGGATTTCGCCCCTGGCATAGGTAATAGAAATATTATCGAAGTCAAAGTTCCCGTGGATATGCTTCACAATGTTAAGCAATCTGTGTTCAGTTTGTGCCGTATAAACGGAATTGGAATCCAAAACCAAATTAGAGTAAATCTTCCGCATCGGGCTAATGACAGAATAACTTTCCTGGATTTTCTTGTATGATCCTGGTTTGGACCGGTTCAGGTCATGCTCTTCCTCAATACCGTCTATCGAGAAAGTGATTCTAAAATGAGTGTCCGGGTACATTGGCAATACTGTTTCAAGGAACTGAACCATTTTCGTCGTCATATATGCATTTGTAGGGATTGTTAGATATCTTACATGGTTGTTCTCGATAAACAGACCCGCAATTTCCGCCAAATCTTCACGGATAAAGGGTTCGCCCCCAGTAAGCGACAGTTGTAGTAAAGGACCAAACTTTCTTGAGACCTTCTCGAGTTCACGAAACGTCAACTCGTCGACCTTTCTACCCTTTTCGATCTCTGCATAATAGAAGCAAAAGTCACATCTGAAATTGCATCTGTTTGTTACATACAGGATCAAGAAACCTACTTGATTCGGATCCAAAAAGCTTTCTATGGATTTCATACCTTTCACGAACTTCCGTTTATAATCCTTAGACATAAGTCCCACCTACTAAAGAGGGTTCGATAAGCTTGGCCCGAGATCGGAATAATCTCTGGCGATCGCAATCACGAGTTGCTCCCGCTACCAACTCAGTCTCCGGGTGACATTCGTAGACATCTGCATGGGAAAATGGACTGAAACCTGCGGTGTCCTTACCACCGAATCCATCCGCAATACTACCCATCATCCCAAGACCAATAACAGCCGCTCTGTATGCCATTTTTCTTCGAAGGATATTTACAGCAGTCTCAATAAAATTTCAATTAGAAGATGCTCTTTCGCATCTCGCGAAGAAAGAGAGCAATGAACTTGAGTCCTGTCCTGAAGGACGGGGCCTTTGTTTCACCGCCGACCCTATTGCCCTCCTCAGTTGGTATCTCCTCTATACAAATTCCATTTTTCATTCCGGAAATAGTCATTTCATATTCAATCGTATAACCCTTTGAATCGGGGGCTAGGTCGAGAAACGTCTCTCGTGTGACACCCCGAAATCCATTTATCGTATCTGATATGAACCCTCTTCTATTCCAAATCATGTTTGCCGCTAGGGTAAACACCTGGTTCGTCCATTTCCTGAAGGGCAATAGATCGTCGTCCTCTTCATTCCGCGACTCAGGTAAGAATCGGGACGCAATGACCATGTCTGCACCAGAGGCAAGACTGTCGAAGAGTTTTGGGATATCGCATGGATCCTCATTCCCATCAGGACTAAAGAAAACCAGGTAATCACCGGAAGTGGCCCGAACACCCACCCGGAATGCCTCTCCTCTACCCTTGATCTCCTGATCTACAATTGTAATCTGATGTATGTCTAGAATTTCTCGTGTCCCATCTGAAGAACCACCGTCAACAGCAATCACCTCTTCTGCCATTTTCCTCAGATCTGGTCCCTTTTCAAATAACCATCGAACCCCTTCGACCTCGTTCAAACAGAGTATCACAAGTGTACGCTTGTCCATAGTTTCTACGAACTCTCGCGCCGAAACCTGAACCACTCCTTCAACAAAACTATGAGAAGTGGCCCAATGCTCTTCCAGGCTTGCCAGAAATCTCGCCTTGTTAAATCTATATCTTCAACTGTCGGAATCTCCTTAATTCGTAGGCCTCGTCGCAACGCGAGTATTGAGACTTGGTATGCCGTACTCAACCCTTTCGAATCGATATTGATCTCCTTTAGCCAAGAGAGTTTGGCTCCGCGGAGCTGGCTGAGAGAGTCCGAAAGGTTGCCGTAGAAACAGAGATTTGCCAGTAATGTAAATACTCTGTTGCCAGTGCTTCGGTATTTGAATTTCCGATGGCGGTCATATCGTGCTCCGCTCTGCAAAAATCGTGAGGCAATCACCATATCATTGTCTCGCTCAAGACTCAGCAACAACCTGGCAATGTCTCTGACATCCTGCCTACCATCCAATGGGAAAAAGACCAGATTTTCCCCGAGCAACTCGAGGCTCTCGGCCTGAATTACAGAGACGATGTCTCGACCGTTTGAGGGCAAGACTCTTATGCCTCCACTCTCCAATTTCTGAACCGTTTCCTGATCGGCTCCTATATCAACTGCCATTACGCCATCAAAAAGTTCGACTGGAATTTCTTCTAAAACCTTTTCCAGAATAGAAATGTTATACTGAACAATCAGAACCAGAGTGGCACCAAGCGTGGATTTGGACGATTGATTTCGCCAGTATCGACCAAATAGCTCTGCAACATAGTCTAGATCCGACTCTTTCAGATCCTGATGACAACCGATATAAAATCCGTTGCTGTTTACCCATTTTGCTACAGGATGCAGATCTTCACGGAATCCCTTAAGACCACCGTACACAGGCTGATTGGTTAAGGGGAGCATGTCGCGTGTTTCAACTCTATTACGTTCCAGGAAAGAGACGAACTCATCCTTTTCCTTGTCAAGCAAGACGATTGGAAACATCATAAAGGAATGATCGCATGCTTCTCTGGTCTCAGGAAGCTGGAGTCTGTCACTGTATTGTAACAGGACGGACCTCAAATACTCGGCGTTCCGGCGCCGACTCTGAATCATTTCTTCCCAATTCTCCAATTGTGCCAGCCCCAGTGCGGCCTCGATTTCAGTAACACGGAAACTGTGACCCATACTAACGAAGGAGAATCTCCTGGAGACAATCATACTCAGCTCTTCAGGAGACTTTCCATCATCATCATCAATATTCAGATAGATCGAGTCACGACCATGGTTCATCAACGACCTAATCTTGACCGCATACTCAGGACTGTTCGTAGTATTCAGGCCTCCCACACCAGTAGTCAATAAGTGCGCAACATAAGTAGAAAAACAGCCAATGTCCCCAAGACTCCCGACACGCTTCCCCTTGTAATTAGAAAACATGGTCTCGCAAGAATCCTCGATAATCCTGAGTCTATGTTCCCTAGCAATTTCAATAATCGGATCCATATCACACGGCTGACCGAATAGATGGACAGGGATAATCGCACGTGTTCGGTCTGTGATGGCGGCTTCAATTTTTTCCGGGTCGATTTCATAATATACAGGATCCACATCCACGGGTACCGGTTGCATCCGGTTATGGAACACGATATTGGCTGTGGCCACAAATGTAACAGCTGGAATTATGACCTCATCGCCATCCCGCCATTCGTGAAGTTCCTTCATTGCAGCAAGTGCAATGTGCAAAGCACTTGTGCCGCTGTTGCTCATCACTCCAAATCTACAGTCATGTAACTTAGAGAATTGGCTTTCCAGAGATTGAGTCATGGGGCCATAGGAAAGACGATTGCTCTCGAGCACGTGGTTTACGCGCTCCCTCGCTACGGCCGAAATGTTCAAAGTACCGAGGCCGATCAGTGGTCTAAGATCTTCTTGCAGGTAGTTTGGTCGCATGCATTTGCCACACTTTAGACGTTCTACGGTAGTCGCCAGACAAGCTCATCCTCTACCCCGAATGACCTGAGTTGGTCTTCAAGCTTGTCATTTGTGTCCAGTGAAGTAATCAGAACTGCATCTACGCAAAGCTCTTTGACATCGTCTTCCTTCAATACTGGGACCCCGTGAAACTCAAGCCCCTTAAAATTCCCATCCAGGACGCATTCCACGGTAAGGTGCTCACTCTTGAGAAGACTAAGCAGAATTTTGGCTACCTCAGATGCACCAAAAAGCGCGATTCGCTCCACGCCTGATTTTCTCATCTCATCCAGACACCGTTTTATTGTTTTCTCCATCTTGTTGTAAAAATCCAGCGTAAACTTAAGGAACCTATAAGTCAACTGAGATTTCGCCTTGATTCCATCTGGTGTCAGAATGTAAAGATATGCTCTTTTGTCAGGATTCTTTCGAACCCTCTGAAATTTCACAAAACCCTGTTCAAGTAATTGATTGAGGCAGTAGTTTACTTTCTTCAAGTTCAGACCTGTCACATCTGCTAATTCGCGTTGCGTAATCCTTTCTTGGTCTTCCAGCGCCTCTAGAACCGCAAGAAACCCCAGATTCTCCCGGGTAGTTGAAGTTTGCTTGAGAATATCCATTACCTGCTCATTTTGGGGAAAGCAAAGATCCTGTGGGCGGTTTATATTGCTAAAGTTAACAAATCTTGTTGAGCAACGCAAAAAATAGTTTCCAAAGGTAACAAACCTTGCCCTAGAGTACAAGCTTCTTAATTCTTATATGAGCTCTAATAACTTATTTGACTAAAATAATGTATAAATGAACGGTGCCACTGCGGTTCCATGGGTAAACACAATCAACAGCCCGAACAGCAAGAGCATTAGAATCATCGGAATCATCCACCACAGCTTCCGCTCCCAAAAAAACGAAAGTAACTCACCCATTATTCCCAACTTCGCAAAAACCCGCTTGAAATAAGCCATCGCTAACCCCAATTTATCAGTTTAGAGCCGTTCAGGTTTCGGTTTCTCCTTCCTGCGATTGCCGAACCCAGTCACTCTGGTCCTGGTCGTTCTGAGGGCTAACCATCCCACTTTCGTACTTCAGACCATTTGGAAAAAGACTTCAACAAATACTCATTTCAGTACAATGTGGTTTCCCAGGACCAACATGTCCATCTCACTGCGCATAAATGTACTATAGGCATTAGCCGGGGTGGTAACAATCGGCTCGCCTCGCAAATTGAAAGAAGTATTCAGCAAAACCGGGACACCGGAGGCCTGCCCAAATTGTTTGATGAGATTGTAATACAAGGAGTTAGTCTCTTCAAATACCGTCTGCAACCGTCCTGTACCATCCACATGAGTGATGGCTGGAATTGATGCTTGTTTCTCTTCCAGAACGGGTGCCACCAGTAGCATAAAACGGGCTGGATCGTGTTGGGCGGCGCCCGGAAGGTCAAAGTAATTCTCCGCCTCCTCGGATAGAATGGATGGGGCGAATGGCCTGTAGGGTTCACGGAACTTGATCTTTGTGTTCACCACATCTTTCATCTCTTCTCGGCTGGGGTCTGCCAGAATGCTGCGATTTCCCAGGGACCTGGGTCCCCACTCGAACCTCCCCTGATACCATCCTATTACCTTGCCATCCTTTAAAGCGTCAACTGTATCGTTGATTAGCTGGTCTTCATCATCCCGCCTCGAATAGGAAATACCTTCACTCTTAAGGTAGTCTTCTACCTCACCGTTGCTGAAAGACTGTCCCCAATAGGCGTGACGCATCACGTGTTTTCGTGGGTGCCCAAGCATGCTGTGACACGCGTGAAGAGCAGCGCCTAGCGCACCACCTCCATCGCCAGCGGCAGGTTGAATGTAGAGGTTTTCAAACCCGGACTCCTTCAAGATCCGACCATTGGCAACACTGTTCAATCCTACCCCACCTGCAATGCATAACGACTTCAATCCTGTTTCCCGCCTGACATACTTCGCCATCCCAAGAATAACTTCTTCTGTCACTTTCTGTATGCTGGCAGCAAGATCGGCATAGTGCTGGTTCAATTTGCACAACTCGCCAAAGTTGCCCGGTTTTTCTCCAAAATATGATGGGAATCCTGTCGATTCAGTAAAAAAATAAGTTTCTGGTGGTCTGGGATCACCAAAAAGCTGTTCGAACTTCCGGCTATACATACGAGTCGTCGAATGGTGGAAACAGAAATAATCCATATCGAGACTAAAGGAGCCGTCATCGTGTTGCTGCACCAATTTCCAAACCTTGTCCACGTACCTAGGTTCGCCGTAGGGGGCCATCCCCATGACCTTGTACTCACCCTCGTTCACCTCAAATCCCAGGAATGCCGTAAATGCGCTGTAAAGAAGCCCGAGTGAATGCGGGAACCGGATTTCCTTAAACAAATTTATCTCGTTCCCTTTTCCAGTACCGTAGGTGGCTGTAGCCCACTCGCCCACGCCATCCACAGTAAGAATCGCCGCCTCATCGAAAGGCGAAACCAGGAAGGCACTCGCAGCATGTGCTAAATGGTGCTGTGTAAACAACACCTTATCCTTTGGCACTCCCAGCTCGTGCTCGATATGATGCCGGATCCACAGTTTATCCACCAGCCACGTAATCATTGACTCGCGGAACACTTTCCAAGACTTGGGAAACGTCTGAAGCGTGGTCATCAAAATCCGCTCAAACTTCTCGAACGGTTTCTCATAGAAGACCACAAAATCCAGATCCTGAGCAGATATCCCGCCCTGATCAAAACAGAACTGAATCGCACCCTTGGGAAATCCAAAGTCGTGCTTCTTTCTGGAAAATCGTTCCTCTTCGGCTGCAGCAATCAACTCACCGTCTCGCAGGAGAGAGGCTGCAGCATCGTGGTAGTAGCAAGAGATTCCAAGGATGTTCATGAGTCAATTTTTCCGGAAAAGAGTTTCGCGGGGATGGGAGGCAGTTTCTCTGTGGCTTCTTATCGAGATTAGACCGTTGAGATTAGTCGGAGAGACTTACCCACAGTTAGTTTTGTCCTGAGAGGTCCTTCAACCACCCAACCAACCTTATAACAAACGCCTTACTGTTTTCTTGCCTGATCAACTGATGATAACTTGAGGGCAAATTCGGTCCAACTGCTTTCTCGATTCTTCCTAATTCGCAGGGGATCACCGAAGATTCTGACTACCAGGCCAAATGGCAGCACTATGATGAAATAAAAAAGCGACAAAACAGCTCGAGATTGAAAATCACCCATCACCCCTGCAATCTTCATCCACCGAGACCATGCCCTTCGCCACACGCCAAGCTGTCCATCACCCAATAGCCTGTCCCCCCTCTTTCAGCCTGATATTCGCCTTCTCGAGATATTCCAGGAAGAAAGCCAAAAAGACGGAAACCAGTAGCCCAACACCGAGCGCAAGCGAGACAATATTGCGACTGGCTTCGGATGGAACCGGAACGGCCTCTACCGCTCTCGCCACGATTTTCAGATCGCTGGGTTGACCAGCCTTGGCCACCTTGGCTTTCTCCAACAGATCTGCGATTTTGCCGTAAGTGCTTTTCGCCGTTTTGACGTCACGAGTCAGCCTGGACTGCTGAAGTTCAACAGATGCAATTCTCGCTGAATGCGCCTGGGCTTCGCCCTGAAGTTGCTTCAACTCGGACCTGCGGGAAACTGTCGGCCTCAAAGCGCTGATGGATAGCTTCAACTGATCTGCATCGGCACGTCGTTTATTGTAGGATCCCATAAGTGCCTTATACCGATCCTGGACAGCTTCAGCCTCCCTGATCTTACGATCATATTCCGCCTGCTTCTGGTGGTGTATCACCTCCAACCTATCAATCTCAGCTTTCAGGCTTTTTGCCTCGGTCTCCAGGTTATCTCTTCTAGGTGCGAAAATATTGTAACCAAGTCTTAAGGAAAGCACTTCTCTGTATGACTCGCCTGATAGCGTCTCGGATACCCTCGACTGGAGAGGATACTCGCCATTCCTTTTCTTCAACTCCTTCAGGATGTGATCGGTTGCTTCTGCGTCGATCCGAATCCTAGACAGTTCCAGAAAATATGATTTGAGGAGTTTTCTTTTGCTCTCCAGATCTTGCTCCATAAGGTTGAGATCGTTGGTGACCTGAAAATCTCTGATCCACCCTGAAATCTCAAAAAAGTCGTCCCTCGTTTGCTCCACCATTTGCAACACTCTGCTCTGGTCCTCATTCAAAATTTCTACGGTTTTAGATGAATTTCCAACGAGCTCCAGCGAGCCCAACCAGATTCCATCCTCATTTTCCAAAGCTCGCAACTGCGATTCTACGTCCCTCAGGCTTTGGGTCTGCTTCTGCAAATCAAGGGAATTGTTTACGTAGGCTTTCTGAAATTCCTTCAGTTTTGCCGTTCTGGCCTCGAAACCGGTAAGGAGACCTGCCAATTCGTGCCGATCCCCGAATGAGTTCAGGCGATCTTCCGCCTCCTCGAGATTCTTTCGTGCAATTTCATACTGGCGGTTTATTGTCTCGTACGATCCCATGACCTCACGGTTGTTGAGACCACTGTTCTCTTTCACGAATAGAGTTGCCCAGACGTTCGTGACTAATACTGGTGGCAAGGCAACAGTATCTGCGGAAGTGACAACAAGGTCCATTGAAGTACTTGGACCACCTCCAGGTAGGATTGCTTCTAAAGCTTTCCCAAACATCGAAAGCGACAATCGTCTGCCCATCGCATCCCTCAGATTCAGAGAGTCGACGATCGCTTGTTCCAAATCCTGCGCCTTTGCTAACTCTTTGTATACGGAAATTGGAAACGGAGACAGATATAGGTCGCTCTTTAAAGTCGGTGGGATAACCAATAATGAAGCCCTAGCTTCGAATTTCTGAGGTGGCTTCTGTTTGATGACGGTGTAAGCAAAGGCCAACACGCCACAGACCAGGGTACCTATGATGATTAGCCATTTCCATTTCATTATCACGCTGAGATAATCGGCGAGACCAATTTCCTGTTCTTCCACTTTGCGCCCTTTAATTGGGAGAATACACAGCCTTACTGATGCTCTAAGTACCAGCCAATTGTACTACGCAGTCCTTCCTCAAAGGAAATCTCCGCTTTGAATCCAAATCTGTCACGTGCCCTGGTGACATCCAGTTGGCGTCTTGGTTGTCCATTGGGCTTTGAATGATCAAAGATAATATCACCCGTATATCCCATAAGGTCTCTTATCAATTCAGCAAGATCCCTGATCGAGATCTCCTGTCCAGACCCAAGGTTAATAGGATCGGACTCATTGTAATACTCGGAGGCAAGCGATATCCCTCTTGCTGCATCATCTACATAGAGGAATTCACGTGTCGCTGTACCGTCCCCCCAGACCTCAACCGTATTCAAACCTTTCTGCTTGGCCCGGTGAAACTTTCTGATCAATGCTGGTATGACGTGAGAAGTCTCAGGGTCAAAATTATCACCTGGACCATAGAGATTCACTGGCAACAAGTGAATCGAGTTATACCCATACTCCTGACGGTATGCCTGGGACTGAACAAGGAGCATTTTCTTGGCTAACCCATACGGTGCATTTGTCTCTTCGGGATATCCGTCCCAAAGACTGTCTTCATTGAAAGGCACGGGGGTAAACTTTGGGTAGGAACAAATAGTACCAATCCCCACGAATTTTTCTACACCGGTTCTCCGGGCGTGCTCCAGCAGGTGGACACCCATCATCAAGTTGTCGTAGAAATAAGATCCTGGGTGGAGTTGGTTCGCGCCAATTCCACCCACCACAGCGGCCAGATGTATTACCAGATCAGGTCTGAACCGATTATAGAGTCTCTTTACAGCATAGTCTTCCCTAAGATCGAATTCAGCACTGCGAGGTATCAGAATCTCCTCACAATCAAATTTGCCAAGTCGATCGGTTACGGCCTTGCCCAAAAATCCTGCGCCACCTGTAACAAGAACTTTCCTTCCGGACCAAAATCCCATCTAACTTCCTAACTAGACTGGTATAACCTTCGAGTCAGCATCAACCATCATTTTCGCCAAGTTCGAGAAAGTGGTTTGCGGTTGCCATCCCAGAATCTGTCTGGCCTTAGACGCATCACCAATCAGCAGATCAACTTCTGCCGGCCTCAAGTATTTTTCATCGAACTCCACGTGGTCCTGCCAGTCAAGATCCGCGTGTCCAAACGCCTCTTCGAGAAATTCCCTTACCGAATGGGTTTCCCCTGTTGCAATCACAAAATCTTCAGGCTCATCCTGCTGAAGCATTCGCCACATTGCATCGACGTATTCTACAGCATATCCCCAATCTCGCTTTGAGTCTAGATTTCCGAGATAAAGTTTGTCCTGAAGACCAGCCTTAATCTGTGCAGCCGCCCTCGTAATCTTTCGAGTCACGAATGTCTCGCCTCGCCTGGGAGACTCGTGGTTAAACAGTATTCCGCTGCACGCAAATAGTCCATAGCTCTCCCGGTAATTCACGGTAATCCAGTGAGCAAAGACTTTGGAACAGGCGTAAGGGCTCCTGGGGTGGAAAGGTGTTGTCTCCCTCTGAGGGACCTCCATCACCTTACCAAACATCTCACTGCTGCTCGCCTGGTAGAATCGTGCGGAAAGACCCGTTTCCTTTATTGCCTCCAGGATTCTGACAGTGCTAAGGGCAGTCACATCCGTTGTGTATTCTGGAATGTCAAAGCTAACTCTAACGTGGCTCTGCGCAGCCAAATGGTAAATTTCATCCGGCTCCAAGCGGTAGAGCAGCTTGATTAAGTTTGTCGAGTCTGAAATGTCCCCATAATGCAGGAATAACCTGACTCCATTGATGTGCGGATCCTGGTAGAGGTGATCAATCCGGGAGGTATTAAATGTACTAGACCGACGTATGATCCCGTGAACTTCGTATCCTTTGTCCAGCAAGAGCTCTGCAAGATACGAACCGTCCTGGCCAGTTATGCCGGTAATCAAAGCCTTCTTCATCAATTTTCCTTTGAAAACCTGGTAATCTCTTTTCCTTACAACCCTTTACGAAAGTTACAGGTCTCGTCTATACCGGTCAAGAAAAAAGGGACCAAGCGGGTAGGCCTGGAGGCCCCTTGCTAGATCTCAGGAGCCTGGAATCTCCCAAGGTCCTCGACCTGAAATGGGACCGCGATCTTTCCCTTGCCGATCCTCTCTCTGGCTCGGTCAACCATCTTCAAAGCGCGAGCAGAGATATCTTTGCGAGAGTGCCGCATCTCACTTAGCCCTGTAGCCCCTTCCGCGAGACCAACCCATCTGTGCCCAGGCTTTAAATTACCATCTTTAGCATCGCAGATCGCGTCGAACACCGCCACATCGATTCGTTTGAGGATACTCACCAGCACCTTCCCTGCCGCCAGGTCGTCCTGGTCGAGGTCAGCGCCAATGGCCCACACCTGGCCGTTTGCTTCGCGAACAGCCTCGATCACACCAAGGCCGGTGTTCCCTGCCAATTGGAGAACGACGTCTGCGCCCTGAGCGATCAATCCCTGCGCCATGGCTTTGCCGCGTGAGGGGTTATTGAAATCACCAACAGTGGCCGAGACATATTCAACGTCCAAACCCTCCCGCACATTCGCCGTGAGAATGCCCGCTCGAAAGCCTACCTCGTAGGCACGTACGGGAGGGATGTCCATCCCCAAAATGGTGCCAACCTTGCCGGTTTTCGAGGTCATCGCTGCAAGGATACCGGCCAGGAAAGCCCCTTCCTGTGCCTTGAAATCAAAGCTGGCGATGTTATCGCCCGGAATCTCGCCATCCACAAATATGAAAGAGGTCTCAGGATGCAATGTTGCAACTGTCCTGACGGCGTCGATCATCAGGAAGCCCATGGCGACAACCGCATCCGCCTCCTGCGCCGCAAGTTCCAGATTCGGAACGTAATCCGCCTGTTCATTAGATTGGAGATAACGTGCTTTGATGCCCAATTCGCTTACTGCGCGCTGGACCCCCGCCCAACCGGCATCGTTGAAGCCCTTATCGCCCAGGCCTGCCATGTCCATCACCATGATGACACGAAATTCGTCTGATTCGTGCTCGTCACCTCTGGGTGAACACCCTACAAGAAGTATACCGATGACGCAAGCGATAATGAGATTGATTCTATATGGATTCAACTTGCCCCCTGAAGCTGACTGAAAGGAAAAGATCAGGCCGACGGGGTGAAAAGTCAAGCCTGTAAAGCAAGGCAAGATCCACACAGACCTGCCCCTCGATTTCCAAAGGCGTAGAAAGGAAAAACCAATCCATCACCGGTCAACTGAATGGTGGAAGTGCCAGAATCACGGTGACGTCGAAGGCGGAAATCTCTCAATCACATAGATGAAGTCGCGTGCGACGGGTCACCCACCCGGCCCTATATACCGATCGTTAACGGGACACGACACTAGTAGGCCAAATTGTTATCCGATTTGTGTTGCATTCCGGTTGCGATTTTAACAAAATTAGTGTGACTCTTCAAAACAACGGCCCCGTCACCGTTCCATAAGGAGAAACTGTATGCGTCACCTATTCCCCATCTTGCTAGCCCTTGCGATCGTCCCGTTCACGACCCTGAACGCCCAGGAGGTCCGGATAGAGGGTCGAATCTCTGAAGTTCGGTCATTTGGAGGTTCCGAAGGATTCTTCCTCAAGAATCCAGATCCCGTACTCCTTGCAGACGACGTCGTGATCGAGGATCAGGACGGCAGTTCGCTATCAGTGGCCGCCCTCTCGGACCTCGTCTTCAACAACAAGGATCGCGTAGGAATTGTCGCAACTATTCGCGACGACGAGCATATTGAGCAAATAGCCGTCCTTGGAATCGACGCCACACCACCCTCAGACCTGAAGGAAAACCAGCGCACATTCAATCTATACTTCGTCGACACACGAGAATGGTCGGTAAGTCCAAGCCCTATTCCCTTCGTGGAGATCGTGCCCTCTACCCTCGACACGCGTGGCACACAAATATTGGACGAAGAGGGCCTTCGGATCTCCATCAACGACCTGCAGCCAGGCACGAAGGTGGAAGTTGTTGCGTCGTTGGGCGAAGAGAACCTCATTGCTTCTGAGGTCCGCATCCTACAGCGGGTGGAATCCCGTCAAATCAACGGCGTCATCACAAGAATTGAGAGCGAGGGCACTTCCGGGGCAACCCTCTTTTTCAAGAAGGATGGTGGTTACTGGGTTGATCGTCAGGCGCCCGTCATAATAGACGGGGATGACCTGGGACCCGGCCTGCACCACATCGCCAAACTTCTTGGCAGCACGGATGAACCAGTGACCGTGACCCTGTCTAACCGTGATTTCTTCGAATTCAACGGCAAATTCGGTCGGATCGAAGTCCAGGTTGGCGTAGCTACCCTTGGGACATCCTGGGACATTGATGACGTCACGTTCCAACTGGCAGCGAACCCTGACAAGGCTGTATCTGTATCAAATGATGGGGAAGACAACCTCCTGTATCCGGCACAACCAAAGATCCGTGTGGACGGGAGTGCTCAGGTGCAGGACTGGACGACGGATGAAATGGAACCGCCAAACGTCTCAGTCGATGATCTGGTGGTATTTATGAATGTGGCCATCAACTATCAGGCAGCAGGTAGCGAAATATCCAATGTCAATATCGACATCAACGATAGACCGCAAGAAGTAACCCTCGATCTGACCGTCGACTGGACTGACCCTCATGACGACAAAATCGACTTCAGCGTTGGTCCACCCCTCCAGATGGTACGAGGCGTCACCCTCACCGACTTCTTCGGGAATCGAGTTGATCCGCAGAGGTTCAACGATGCTCAGTATGAAGGAGCAGAGCCATTATCCGCTCTCGTAACGGTGGATTCGGAGGGTCGAGTTCTGGAAGCTCAGCTGGTGACTGTGGGCTTAGTCGTCGGGCCGGATCAGATCCTTATTGGCGAAATTTCCGGAATTCATCTCGGGTTCTGGGTCGACGTCGCACAGAACGTAATCGGCTCATCTGGTCTTGGGGGATTCTTTACGTCGGAAACTGTCGTCCAGGGGCCTAATGGCGAGGCCATTTCCGCGGGACTTCTGAACAGTGGCACAGAGGTCACGGTAAGCGGTGCATTCTCGGATCGTGAGATTTTCATGCGTGAGGTGACCCTGCGTGCCAATTTCGAGGCCTTCGATCTCACGGCACGCATTCGGAAAGTCGAACTGCGCGATCGCCGTCTGAACTTCGATGAACCTGACCCCATTCTGATCGATGAAGACGCCAAGGTTTTCGACCATTTCGGCGATCCAGCCAGCCTGGGATTTCTTGAAGACCTGCTTCGCCAGGCCCAGCTCCAGTTCCTCCTCACTATGGATGGCCGTGGTCCCGACGGCGAAAAAGCAGCGTCTCGAGTGGAAGCATTTAGAATTGACGACCAGGTGCTTGTCGGCGCCAATCAGCTGCTGATCAGGGCCGGCCATATTGATAGATTCTCATTCCCGCCCCTGGTCTTCCCGGCCGCCGTCAACGAGATTTTCTACAATGACGACACTGTCATCTACGATGTAGACGGCAACCAGATTGGTCCGGACGAACTGGAGGAACGCGTGGAGGTCCGAATTACCGGAAAGTTCATCGATCGAGAGGTACAAGACCCCTGGGATCCACCACGAACCTACTTCGCAGAAACCATCGAGGTCCTGGGCGGTGTCGCCGTAGAATATCGAGGCACACTCTCAGAAGTCGTTGGCGGCACACTCCTGTTCGAACCTCCGGCACCTTTGATCATCACCGGACAAACGAATCTGCGGGATGAATTTGGATTCCCAATTGACTTCTTCAGCCTGGCTGACAGGATTAAAAATGAGAACGGGCTTAGGATAGGGTTAGACGTGGACTTCTTCTCGCCCGGGAACCCACAGGTCTGGTGGGCTCAGGTCATGCACCCCGACGAACCCACCCCCAGCCATCTGGGTCCTAACCAGGTGGTAGCTGTCTTCATCGATGTTGACTTCGAACAGCGATCTATCACCGCTGCTCCGATTCCGCCTATAGAACTCATCGACAGCACTGAGATCACTGACAGGAGCGGCGAGGAGCAATCGCCTGACGTGCTAGTCACCGGCGCGGAAGTCTTCTTGCTAGCTGAAAAACGCAGTGGTACCCTGGTCGCAGTGAAAATCAAAGTCCAAGAAGTGCCTGAGGGCTTCGAGTTCACATCAGCTGTCGAGTTTGTCGACTTCTTCTCCAGAAGCATCTATTTTGAAACGCCTCCCTTTATCACGGTCGATACCAATGCAAGTATCTCAGATCTGGAAGGCAACCTCATCGACATGTCCGAACTCCGCAGGAAGATGTTCGACCTGCCGCATGAAGATCGCATTCTAGCGATTATCCAATCACCTGATAGCCCTTCAGATGCGCCGATCGCGACAGCCGTGCGAATTGTCGATGCTAACGCACCGTCCCAGGGCAAAACCGACGAATTAATTGTCTTCGTGGACGAGCCCAGCTATCGAATCGGCATACCGGATCGGCGAATCGAACCCTCCCCACTGCCGCCTGTGAATGTTGACGCCAACGCGGACATCCGGGGTCTGGACGATCGGCCTATCTCCCTGGAAGACATCTCTCAGGGCAGCCGAATCTCTGTCAAGGGCCAAGACTCCAGGGGTCAAATGGTTGCCACGGAAATCAAGGTCGTGGGAGGTCGGACCTTCACTACCGAAGAGACCATAGGTGAAATCGATATACCCAACCGGCTAATCACACCTGCCGCTGAACCCCCGCTCTCAGTGGACCCCTTCGCCTACATAGGGGACACCGAAGGTCGCCGCATCACCCTGAGTATTCTCGATGACTTCATCAGGAGAGACCCTTCCCTTTTACTGGCCATCGAGTTCAACCCATACGGCCCCGGCATCGTCTCCATTAACCTCATCAATCCCGAATTCGGCTTCGGTCCCGTCCACGATCAGTTCATCGTTGATGTCGCGCAGGTTGAGGTCGACGTCAACAACCTGAGGCTGATCTTCCAACCCGAGCCGCCCGGAAGCGTTGCTGCGGATGCCATTATCACCGGTCCCGATGGCGAGTCTCTCACACTCGCCGACTTGGAGCCGGGACAACGCATCTTCGCCAGGGGTGAGGAACTCGGCGAAGAGATTATCGTTACGGCCATCACAGTAATTCCACGCATCGACTTTGTGGAACTGGTTGCACAGGTTGGAGACTTCGACGAAGAAGGTGTCGACAACGACGTCGTGGTAAAGGTACTCAATCAGGATGGAAACGAAATAAACCTGCCTGTTCGACTATACATCGACTTCAGTCCACCGATCGAAACCCGAAGCGGTCACATCTTCAGCAATCTCCCACAGGGTCCACACGTCATTGAGGTGGAAGTACCCTCCGTGGGCCAATTCAACCAGGCACGCATATTTATCAGTGCCACAGGGACCGCCTTCAGGATCGAGAAAACACATCCTGCTGCCGACGAAACCGGAGTTGACCAGGTCATAGACATTGCCATAACCTTTACCGAGGCGCTCCAGCAGTTTGGAGACTTCATCGCAATTTCAGGTGTGCTGGTCCCAGCGCCGAAGTCCGGAGATCTGGGTAATAATCTGGAACTCGAAAACGAGGGCCGGACGTTATTCTTCCGCGATGTCGAACTGGCAGAAAACACGGACTACACACTTGCCATCAACTCTGCCACAAGCAAAACCGGTGCTGTCCTTTCCCCGTTCCAGATTCAGTTCAGCACGGGTGGTGAGCTTGCAAAGCTCGGAAGTTTGAGCGGTTCGATCAACCTGACGGACAATCTCCTCTTCATCGGAACCATTCGCCTATTCGACGAGGAAGGCAAGCCGG
>CEUS01000721.1_pt1 | contig 28222 bp, 22 predicted proteins | sample 427031 | NCBI WGS metagenome assembly CEUS01 (sample SAMEA2622837, study PRJEB7988) | marine metagenome | biome: marine biome (ENVO:00000447); feature: marine epipelagic mixed layer (ENVO:xxxxxxxxx); material: "saline water (ENVO:00002010), including plankton (ENVO:xxxxxxxx)" | depth 140 m | reverse complement strand
CCGCCTCGATCATCTCGAGACGGCCCGCAGTACATATTGGTCAAGCCAGCTATTAGAGAGCTACAACATTCTCCGCTGCCGGACCCTTGGCTCCTTCAACTACGTCAAACTCGACCGTGGCTCCTTCAGCGAGAGTCTTGAAGCCCTCTCCCTGAATCGCGCTATGGTGGACAAAACAGTCTTTGCTTCCGTCCTCCGGCGTTATGAATCCGAAGCCCTTCTGATCATTGAACCACTTTACTGTTCCCTTGGTACGCATCGTTGCGTTCTCCTTGGGTTGTGCTAGTCGGAGACACGAAGACGCGTACTTACCGACCTGCTGTAAATGCGCAAAAATTCTGCGCTCTCTGTGGCCCCTCTGGCCACGTTACTAAGGGCGCGAGTCCTCATGGGACCCACGCCCTGTACATATAGTAGGCAGTGCTGGCGACTCTGACGAGCCCTAACAGCACTAATGGTTGGAATGTTGGTGGCGGAAATAACCTCCTGCTCGTGTTCTCGGGCTGCCTTTAGTCCCTCAAACTGAAGGTTATAAGCGTGTGGCCAGATATCACCGACACGTACTGAATACCACCTACCATGTAGGTGATAGGGGCCATCACAATTTGTCCGCCGAGACTTGCTTTCCAAAGCAACTCGCCCGTAACAGCATCGAGGGCATGGAAGTGACCTTCTCGCCCCCCCGTGAACAGCAGGTCAGTGGCCGTCGTTAGCATTCCGCTGTCGCTCACGTCAAACTGATCGTACTGCCATCGAGCCTCACCCGTCTGCGGATCCATCGCCTTTAGAGCAGCATGCCCCACTTCATTAGTCCATGTGTTGATCGGGTTCGTTCGACCGATTCCTACTCCTGGAGCCTCTGGGGCGGGTGTCAGAACATCGAAGCCACCACCAAGAAACGCGCGACCAGGCTGGTACTCTGATTCCTCCGGACGGTAAATCGTCGCGTAGTCCTGCCAAGCTGAAAAATAGAACAAACCCGTTCGGGGACTGAACGAGGGCGGATACCAATTCGTACCACCTTGATTTCCCGGCCAGGTTGGCATGCCCTCAGGTTGGGGTGTGGGTATAGGTCGGCCATTCTCATCGAGGCCACTCGACCAATTCACACGCACAAACGGCGTGCCATCAAGAAACTCGCCCGTCACACGATCCAGTACGTAGAAGTAGCCGTTACGATTCGCCCACAACATCACCCGCCTGGGTTCTCCGTCCCACTCGATGTCAGCCAAAATCGGGACCTGCACAGAGTCATAATCGTATCCGTCGTTGGGTGTAAACTGGAAGTGCCACACCAGTTCTCCAGTATCAACATCTAGGGCGACCGCTGCATCAGAGTAGAGATTGTCACCCGGGCGCTGAGCAGCGTTCCAGTCGGGGCCAGGATTCCCTACACCCCAGTACGTCAGATTCAGATCGGGGTCATAGGAACCGGTAACCCAAACAGACGCGCCACCATGCTCCCAATCATCCTCTTCCCACGTCTCATGGCCCGGTTCACCCGGTCCTGGAATCGTATAGAAGCGCCACTCTTCTTCGCCCGTATCGGCATTGTAGGCAGCTATATATCCCCGAATACCATATTCGCCACCCCCAACACCCACAATCACTTTATCCTTTACAGCCAACGGCGCCATGGTCAACGAATAGGCCAAGTTCACATCGCCCACTTCGGTCACCCAAAGAGGCTGACCATTGGTCGCATCGAGCGCGACAAGGTGCGCATCCAAGGTGCCCATAAAGACCTTGTCGCCTAGGATCGCTACACCTCGATTATTAGCACCGCAGCAAACAGTGGCATCTGGTGAATTAGTCCACTGATAGCGCCAGAAGACACGGCCCGTAATGGCGTCCACGGCCATAACGTCATTGGGCCGCTGCGTTACGTACATAATGCCGTCGACCACAATCGGATTTGACTGCCAAGCCCCAAATACCTGGTTCTGGAGCATCCACTTCAGCTCCAAGTCACCCACGTTCGAAGGATTTATCTGATCAAGAAGGCTGTAGCGTTGACTCGAGTAAGTCCCGTTATACGTGAGCCAGTTTTCTGGCTCTTCAGTTGCCCCTAGGATCCTCTCATAGGACACATCCGATGTCTGAGCCGAGACAGAGTCGACCGATAAACCACTAACTAGAACTCCGAGCAGCAAAGCAAGTCTCAGGGCTTTCATCGCAGGCCTCTCAGCGAAAGTAGATACCCTATCACGTCCGCAACTTGGTCGTTGGACAAAGTTGTTGGATCCATAGTCGGATCACGACTGATTTCATAGTCGGCAATTTGCGACTTAACCAGTGAGCGGAGCCTCTCTTGGGAGTCAATCATCTGAACTGAGTATGTGTCTTCATTCAAGCGCCTGCCCATGATGATCTCACCATCGTCCATCACAATACGCACGGGACGGTTGATCGGGAGCAGCGCTGTGTAAGGGTCCAGTAGCGCTCTCTGAAGCGCGGCAGGCGACCGTATAGCACCGATGTCGCTGAGGTCCGGCGCGGTACGAGGGCCCTGTCCGTTAATGCGGTGGCACTCTGCACAACCACCCTCACCTTCGAAAAGGACTTGGCCTCGTGAAGCATCTCCGACCCTTACCGCTGTGCCCTCGGGATCAAACCCAGCCCGAATGAAAGCCACAAGCTGATTCAGTTGTTCAGTTCCCAAGTCGAAGGATGGCATGCGCTCTCCGTCGATCCCTGTTGTGATCACCTGCCTGATACCATCATCGGACAGAGGTTGCCGAAACTGACCCAGGCGAAGATCGACACCATCGACACTATTACCGAAGGCACCGTGGCAGAGCCTGCATTCTGAAACATAGAGGCGAGAGCCTGCCTCTATATCCGCACTGGAATACGTGTGATCACCAAGGCTTTGAGCCAGTCCTCCGCTCGGCAGAGCTAATGACATACTCAGCGCCATGAGCCAAACAGGTGATGACTGCGCGATTGTACTCATCTAATAAAATCTCTCTCAGGAAATAACATTTCCCCGCGGGCAATTCACAGGCTTTTCGGTTAGGCGGGAAATTTGATCCCACTTAAATGACGCAAGGCAACGGGGAGAGGACAAGAACACAAAAACAAATGTCAATTAACATACCAACCAAAACTACCGAGTAGTGGGTTGTTCTGCGCTGATAGGCACTTGACTCTACCTCACGCTCATGCAACGCATGGGGCCTTCCAATCCAAAACTTCGGAAACGCGCCCGCACCTCTTCCCGACCTGGAAGCTCAGGCTTCGGTACGTCGACCACTCCTCCGGCAAGTACAACCCTCAACGGAGGTTGGCTGCCGTGACCTAACGAGTCTCCCAGTCAATATCTGATAAGCTCGCCAACGCCAGGTGAAGTGCATGCGTGCCATTCTTCCCGCCACCCTGCGCCTGCACTGCCTTATAGAGCTGGTGAGCTAATGCTAGGCCGGGTAATGCCAGATTCATTCGACTAGCTTCGGCTAACGCGATCCCCATGTCCTTGACGAAGTGATCGACGAAAAATCCGGGATCAAAGTTGTTCGCGATCATACGCGTTCCAAGATTCGACAGCGACCAACTCCCTGCTGCACCAGAAGCCACCGATTCCATTACAGTGTCTAGGTCTAAGCCAGCCTTATAGGCGTATAGCAGTCCCTCACAGACACCAATCATGCCGGACGCGATCAGAGTCTGATTCACCATCTTCGTGTGCTGCCCTGCACCTGGACCACCCTGGCGAACTATTGTTTTACCCATTGCCTCCCAGCACGGCGCAAGCGCCTCGACGGGCTCCGCATCTCCTCCAATCATGATCGACAGGCGGGCCTCCTGAGCACCCACGTCGCCGCCCGAAACAGGCGCGTCTACGCTCGAGACGCCATTTGCCTTCGCCACCTCATAGATTTCCACCGCCAGCGAAGGGTCACTTGTGGTCATATCCACGATTACGTTTCCCGGCTCGCAACCCGCCAGTACCCCTTCAGTCCCTAGCAATACCTCCTGCACGTCGCTGGGGAACCCGACTATGGTGAACACAACATCACTCTGCTCCGCTACAGCCTTGGGCGTATCTGCCCACTGAGCGCCTTTCTCGAGAACCGAGTCGGCCGTTGCACGTGTGCGTGTGTAGACGGTTGCGTCAAATCCCTTGTCCATAAGGTGGCCGCACATGCTGCGGCCCATTACGCCTAGGCCGATCCAGCCAACTCGGGTGTTGCCAGGCTCAACGGTCATGGTGGAAGCTCAACAGGTAAGGGTATGAAAAGGTTGTCACCCGGGTCACAGGAAGGAACCGGAGCCGCCCACATTGCTAGGGTGCAAGGGGAAGTCGCAAGTCAGCTGTCGCGGACTTTGTTCCAATGTTCGGGGTGGGGTGCAGACTTAGACCCGCTCCGTGCAGCACCCTAGCACCTTTCCCTGACCCTTCCTGACCTAACATCAAAAGATCCCTCAGCCATGAAAAAGGGTTACATATGTTGAGCCGGGTACCCGCATTTTTTCGATCTCTTTGACGATAAAGCTCATGCGACTACAACCAGGACCAATCGATTCTCAGGTTTCTGTGGTCGGTAGAATACTCTTCTCTGCCCTATTGGTACCTGCACACCTGCTTGCTCAGGACGGGCAGGTGGATCCGGAGGAGCTACTCGAAGAGACTCGGGATCTTCAGCGCGAATTCGAGGAATTCCGAGGTAGCCGCATCCCAGTGGAACTTGAACGTGAAGCGAATTTTTGTGACGAGCGAATCGGTCGAATTTGCATATGGTTTGGCGGCGATGAAGAAGAGGCCTTTCCATCTGAGTTTCGCGAGGTCAGCCAAGCTCGCATTGACCTAATCCGATCTCTTTTCGACGCGCTCGATCAAGTACCGAACTCCTGGGTCATCGGACAGCTCATACACTACTTGGTCGAAGCTAGAGAGCTTGCAGAAGCCGAACGTATCGCGACCGAGTGCGGCATCGAAGAAACTTGGTGGTGCTCGGCACTGCTGGGGTACCTACTCCATGTGAGGCGCGAGTACGTCGAATCTGAGGCTGCCTTTCGCGAAGCACTCTCATCCATGTCCGACGCCGAGTGGGAAGAATGGACCACGCCTCGCTACATCCTGACGAGCGAGGCGGTAGAGGGCTTTAATAGCAACTCTTCTATTGAGCGCAACCATCACTTTGAGCTCTTTTGGCGGCTCTCCGATCCCTTGTTCCTTATTGAAGGTAACGACCGGCTAACTGATCACTTCGCCAGGCTTGTCGTAGCGAGAAATCGTGAGAATGCTGGCCATCCTCAGGGTATCGAATGGGACACAGACCTAGAAGAGTCGCTGATCCGGTATGGCAGGAACATCGGCTATAGTCGTACGCATAACCCAGCACGAGGATTTGGTCAGTTGCAGGACACGCGACGGGTCGTAGGACATCATCATCCCAAGAGCCGAGGATACCTCTTTCCCGAAGATTTCTTAGAGTCTCCGTCTGACATACCACCGGAAAGCTGGATCACCGCTCCCCGCGAAGCCCGAACATGGTATGCACCTCTTTACGCACCCGACATTCATGGCTTAGAAACCCAGGTCGGACGTTTTAGACGGGACGACCAGGTTCTGGTTGTAGGTGCCTATCGGCCAACGCTTTCAAGCGGAGAAGGTCAAGCTCAAGCCTTCTCGGCATGGGGACCCGATGGTGGCGTAGAGGGCGAAGCTTACGCAGCACTCTTCATGGTTCCAGAGAGCGGAGAAGAGCCGGTCTTCGTGCGAGGAAATGACCCTGAAGGAGTGCTCACCGTCCAAACGTGGCCAGGGAGGTACGTGAGTGGCCTTGAGGTAGTGGACCTAGAGGGAAGGCAGGCATGGCGGGCTCGTCAAGGAATAGTCCAGCTACCTCTGACACCTGGACTAGTTGATGTATCAGATCTCATGATCCTGAGAGAAGGGACACCACTACCAGCTTCACTTGATGAAGCAATACCAGATGTAAGGCCCGGCGTGCGACTCCGGACGGGAGAGTCCTTTCCAGTAGTCTGGGAGGTGTACGGGCTTCGAATCTTGGAGCCAATTCAGGTCAGTATTGGCTTCAGTCAGGGTCGGCCGGGCTTTTTAGAGCGAGTCGGGGAGTTTCTAGGTCTAATCGAACCTACCCAACCGGTGGAAATCACCTTTGACGACACCGGACCAACTGAGGTGCAGTCGATCTTCCGTGCAATCGAACTGGAACTGCCAGTTCTGGATCCCGGAGAGTATACGCTCCACCTTCAGCTGGAACTTCCTGGCCGCACGCCAGTGGTACGGAGTCGACCAATTATTGTGGTCGAGTAAGCCGCACCTCCTAGAGTCACCCCAGAGTCTTCGCTTGGGGTATCCGGGAGCAATTCTGATCGCGTCAAACCCAGCAGAGACGAACCCACGGCTCAAAAGCACGAGATCGTCATTTAGTGTGACAGTTTCCACAGAAATGGCGTACAAAAATGAACATTGAGACTCTGGTAATAATGCGACTGCCCTGAATGCTATCGGTCAACGGCACCGTCAGTTATTCTTCGGGTGATCAAATCGATTCCACTAGTTATGTCTTCGCCATTTCCGTGAAATAAGAGGAGAGGCGCATGCCCAGCGACGACTCTCAAGTCAGCCACAGCGGACCAACAGGCGTCACCCGACGCACCTTTATTAAGGGTGTGATCGCTACCGGGACGGTAGCCGCCGGATCCGCTTATATCTTCCGCAATAGCCCATTTTTGTCAGGTGGAGCTGGTCGAATCAGTGGTGTCGAACGACTGGTGACACTCAACGTGAATGGGCAAACCCGACGCGTCGATGTGGCTCCTCAGGAGACTCTCTCTACCACATTACGATACAAACTAGGTCTTACTGGCACCAAGCTCGGCTGTGATCGGGCGGAGTGCGGCGCCTGCACTGTACTGGTTGACGGAGTGCCACGCTATTCGTGCTCAGTACTTACGCATGTCGTAAGGACTGGTGAGATCAAAACGATCGAGGGCCTGGCAGCAGCAGATGGTACGCTGCATCCAGTGCAGCAAGGAGTCATCGATGAAGAGGGCTTCCAGTGCGCCTATTGCATGTCCGGCTTTGTGATGGCGGCGGTCGGCTTCCTTGATAAGAATCCCAATCCCACGCGAGAAGAGTTAGCGCACGGGGTGTCTGGCAATCTTTGTAGGTGCCAGGACTACGATAAGATCCTCACGGCGCTGGAGCGGGGTGTGGAGCTTTCCCAGGAGGTGGCCCGTGGGTGAGAACAAGCTGGTAGGTCAGGACTACGTCGCCGCAGACCTTGTCGCCAAGGTGACCGGCAGGTCAAAGTATGCAGAGGACTTCCGGGTGGATGGCATGCTTTTCGCCAAACTCCTCCTGAGTCCTCTCCCCCATGCTCGTGTGAAAAGCATCGATACCAGTGCGGCTGAGGCTATGCCGGGGGTGCGACACATCCTCAGGGCTTCAGAACTCCCAGCACCAGCTGACATCGTAACAGATCTTGGCGAGCGTATTCCAGCCAACCCCAAGGGCGAACGAGCTCTTACTGACGAGCCGGTATACGCGGGTGAACCAGTCCTCGCCGTTGCAGCTGTGGATGAGGAAACTGCGGTGGCCGCGATTGAAGCAATTGAGATTGACTTCGAGCCGCTGCCATTCGTGGTCGATCCACTCGTGAGCCTAAAGCCAGGCGCCCCCAACGCCCGCGAGGAAGGGAATTGCTGGGGCCGGCGCTCACCCACAGACCCCATTGAAGTCCAAGAGATGAAGTGGGCTGACGTCGACTTTGATGAAGTCGAGGAAGGGCGATTGCCCGAAGGACCAGCCCAAGACGAGTGGTCGTTCGGCGACCTTGAATCAGGATTCCAGGATGCCGACCTCGTGCTCGACGAAACATTCTCAGTGGCTAACAATCAACACCATGTACTTGAGCCACGTTCTACGCTCGCATACTGGAGAAACGGCAAACTTTTCGTCCATACCGGCACCCAAAGCACCGTGCAAACGGTAGCCTCTCTCTCGCGTTGGATGCGGCTTGATATCCGCGACATCGTGCTTATTACGGAGTACACAGGTGGGGGCTTTGGTAGTCGTGCGACAGGTTCCGTTATCTCAACCATTCCCGCGGTGCTCGCTCAGAAGACGAATGCACCAGTCATGCTGCGCATCTCCCGTGAAGAAGAACTCTACATTGGAGGAATCCGCCCAGCGGTTCACGGACGCGTTAAGGCTGGGTTCGCCAGTGACGGTCGCCTTCTCGCTTTAGACCTCTTCACTGTCGGCGAGAACAGCGCATACGAACCAAGGGGTGATGCTGGCAGTGGCGGCCGTATCGTGTCGCTTTTGTACCAACCCCAAGCTATGCGAATGCGCTACAGCACAGTGCTCACTAATACGCCACCTCGGAGGGCACAGAGTCAGCCAGGAGGTCTCCAGGGAATTGTGATGATGGAGCCGGTTTTTGCCAAAGCTGCACGTCAGCTCGGTATCGACCAGGTCGAAATACGGCGTGTTAACGCACCAGTTGGTAAAGCGCCATTCGGACCACCAGGTGGTGATGGTCAGCTACAGCACTGTACAAGCTCATTTCTGACGCAAGCACTCGACCGCGGTGCTGAGCTATTCGACTGGGAAGCGCGGCAGGCACGTTCGGGGCAACGCCGCGGTTCTAAGGTGCGAGGCGCCGGAGTGGCAGTAAGCTCGTTCGTCGGTGGCTCAACTGGATTCGATGGGCTCTTTGTGATCCAACCGGATGGTCGAATGCACATCAAATCTGGTGTCGGCAACCTGGGCACCGAATCGTGGTCTGATGTGCACCGGGTAGCAGCTGAAATGATGGGGGTGCCGTGGGATAAGGTTGAGATCGCCTGGGGCGATACATCACAGAACTTGCCTTGGACCTGTGTTTCGGGCGGAAGCCAGACAATCCATGCCATGACGCGTGCTGCACACGCCGCTGCAGAGGACGCGATCGCGAAGGCGAAAGAGATTGCTGCCCAGACACTAGGTGGGAGTCCTGAGTCCTATACTGTAGCCAACGAGCGCGTCTCTAGTGGCGGACGGAGTATGACGCTTGGAGAAGTCGCTCAGCGTGCTATCGAGTTGGGTAGTAAGTATGACGGACACGAGCTACCGGAAGACATTAACCAGTACACGGTTACGTCAGCCACAGCACTTGCAGGACAAGGACTCATGGGCGTTGCTCGCGACTCCTATGGGAGGGATGGGTCGACATTCGCATTCGTAGCTGGATTTGCAGAAATTGAAGTCGACGTGGAGACCGGAGATTACCAGATCCTCGATTACTTAGCCGTGGGCGACTCCGGGACGATCATTCACCCTCGTTCATACGGGGGTCAGATACTCGGACGTTCTGTGCTCGGCATGGGGCATACGCTCGCCCAGAAGACCGTCTATGATCAGCACTACGGTCTACCCTTGGCGAACCGGATGTACCAGAACCGACCGCCAACCATCTTGGATGTGCCCCGCACTATGAAGTGGGAAGCAGTAAATCTTCCTGATCCCGAAACTCCTGTTGGGGCAAAGGGCATCGGTGAACCCCCAGTAGCTGCCGGAGCGTGTGCTGTTCTCAACGCGCTGTCAGCCGCACTAGGAGACGAGGTCTTCCGACGCACACCTGTGACGCTAGACAACATCCTCATGGCCCTCGAGCACGGGCGGCCCATGCAGGAACCGTTGACAGCGCACATCTGAGGAGACACACAATGGCGACCGTTAACGACGTAATTCCTCCTTTCCATCTGATTCAGCCAACGAGTCTCGATGAGGCATCGGAAGCGGCAGTGGACCTCGGAGACGAGGCCTGGATTATTGCTGGTGGGATGGACTCTTTCGACTGGCTGAAGGACCGGACCAAGCGGACCGGTGCTATCATCGAGCTCAGTAGAGTGCCAGAACTCCAGGGCATCCGCGAGGTAAATGGTGGCTTGGAAATCGGGGCTATGACGACGCTCACGGACCTAGCCGAGCATCCGGCAGTCCTTGAGAACTTCAGCATGTTGGCTGAGGCAGCCGTACTCGTTGCCTCCCCCCAAATCCGTCACCAGGGCACCATCGGTGGCAATGTGTCCCAGGACACTCGCTGCACCTACTATCGCGGTGGCTGGACGTGTTATCGCGCAGGTGGCAATACATGCTACGCTAACACGCCGAGTGCTATTAACCGGGAACATGCAATCCTGCAGGCAAGCCGCTGTGTGGCCGTGAGTCCATCTGATACTGCACCCGCACTCGTAGCACTCGATGCACAGATGGTCATTCGCCGAGGTAGCAGCGAGAGAATCGTCGATGCAGCCGACTATTTTGTCGGGCCTGAAGTCGACATCACACGCATGACGGTCCTTAAGCCGGGCGATCTGCTCACCACCATTCGGATCCCAGCAACTTGGTCCGGAGCTCGCTTCTACTTCGAGAAGGTGCGTGACCGTGAAGTCTGGGATTTCCCTCTTGTTAACGTGGCTTCAGCAATCCGTGAGACTGGTGGGCGAATCGAGGAGGCCCGGGTTGTCGTAGGTGCGGTGGCGGCACGACCTCTACGCTTGCAAGCAGTCGAGGAAGCCTTAGCAGGACAGCCGATTAATGCGCAGACTATAGCGAGGGCTGGGGAACTCGCGGTCGACGGCGCCGAACCACTTCGGTACAACGCATACAAGATTCCGCTTATGCGCAATCTAGTTCAGCGAGCCGTCAGAGGGGGACCGCTTCCCGAAAGCGCTTAGGCAGAACGGGACGCGTTAGAGTTAGGGTCCCTATATGCGATACTCGTTGAGTAGGCGTCGACTTTGCGCGTGCTTGGTACTGGTGCTGCCACTTCTTACAACATGCGCCGACGTTGAAGAAAAGCCTGAGCCAGCTCCTACGATCACCACTACGCTATGGCACTCTCTTGGTTCCTGGTCAGACCGCGGAAATCGGCAGACCGAGTCTTTTGACGTAACCACTGGTGCGCTGCGTGTGGCTTGGGAGACCCTTGACCAGAGCGATGCCAATACTCTCGGATGGCTCCGGGTGTCTCTGCACAGCTCAATTAGTGGCCGACCGCTTCAGACTATTATCAACACCCAAGGTTCTGGCTCTGACACGACACTCGTGGCTGCAGGGCCACGGGTTGCATTCCTACGCATCGAGTCGGAGGACGTTAGTTGGAAAATAACTCTCGAAGAGGGTGTTACTGGAACCCAGAGTCCCTCGTCATAGCAATGCCATCCGAAAGGGGCCCCCTTGCGGTGGCAGCAGCACGGCCGAACTCTCGGCACGCGTACTGGCCCACAACCTCAGATTTGGAGAAAAGGACATAGTCATTTACGGAGTGGCGCTTCTCGCCGCATGCTTCCTGACCGGAATGTTTCTCGGTGATCTTCTGGGCCTTGTAGTGGGTGTGGAAGCAAACGTGGGCGGCGTTGGGATAGCCATGCTTTTGCTGATCTTGGTTTCCGATACGCTCATCAAACAAGGCCACCTAAAACCAGTGACTCGTCAGGGCGTAGTCTTCTGGAGCGCCATCTACATACCCGTCATTGTCGCCATGGCAGCCAGGCAGAACGTGGTGGGCGCGTTGGATGGAGGGCCAATGGCCCTGATTGCAGGAGCTGTGTCCGTTGTCGCGTGTTTTCTGCTCGTGCCTGCAATCAGTCGAATCGGAGAGCCCGGTGAACCTCTGCCAGAACTGGATGAGGAGGCGCAAGGATGACCCTCTTTGACACAGCTGCCAATGTCCTAGTCAACAATGGACTTGTTACCGCATTTGCCTTTGTTGGAATTGTCATCTGGCTGTCTTACTTGGTGTCCAACAAACTCACCGCCGGTCACATACATGGATCAGCAATAGCCATACTGGCGGGACTCGTTCTGGCATGGATAGGCGGATTGGTCACAGGTGGCTCCCGGGGATTGGCCGACATCGGGATCCTTACGGGGGTGGGTGTCATGGGTGGGGGCATGCTCCGTGACTTCACAATCGTGGCCACCGCGTTCGGGGTTAACTTCGAAGAGATACGAAAGGCAGGCGTCGGAGCTGTAGTGTCGCTATTCGCTGGTGTAATTGTTTCCTTCGCGGTTGGGGCTGTCATTGCCTACGCGTTCGGATACACCGATGCCGTCAGCCTTACGACGATCGGTGCTGGAGCCGCAACCTACATCGTTGGACCCGTGACCGGCGCCGCTATCGGGGCCTCCTCTGAAGTCATTGCACTCTCTATTGCAGCTGGGCTAGTTAAGTCCATGCTGGTAATGACGGGCACCCCATTCGTAGCTAAAGCGATCGGACTAAATAATCCCAAGTCTGCCATGGTATTTGGAGGTCTAATGGGCACGACTAGCGGAGTTGCTGGAGGATTGGCAGCCACTGACAAACGACTAGTGCCCTACGGTGCTATGACGGCAACATTCTACACTGGACTGGGCTGCCTATTGGGTCCTTCAGTCATTTATTTCACAGTGCGAACAATCGTAGGCTAGCTCTTCAGGACTACCCCAGACCCTATCCATTTCCGCTAAAGAACTAGTTATGACTCTCCCTCTCTTTGAAAGAGCCAAGAGCTTTGCAGGCCGAACTGCCATCGTCGCTCCCGAAGGCGTATTCGGGTACGAGGACTTATCAGAAGTCTCTGCGCTAGTTGCGGGCCGACTTCTTGATGGCCGGACCCATCTTAATGGGGAGCGAATTTGCTTCTTGGTTCCGCCCGGATGGGCCTACACGGCGATTCAGTGGGGAATCTGGCGAGCCGGAGGCTTCGCCGTACCGATGGCGGTATCTCACCCACCGACTGAGCTGGCTCACGTGCTGGACGATGCGGAGCCGGAATCAATTGTGATCCACTCGCAATTTTCAGATCGTGTAGCCGAGATTGCCCCGGAACGCGGCATCCCCGTGCTGAGCACTGCCGAGCTACTAGAGAGTGGCACGCAGACCGCACTGCCGGAACTCGACGCTGCAGATCCTGGTCTTATGCTGTACACCTCCGGAACCACCGGGAAACCCAAGGGCGTGGTAATCTCTCACGCCAACATTCAGGCCCAGGTGGAGTCACTATCCGAGGCCTGGGGGTGGTCGAGCGACGACCGTATTCTGCTGCATCTACCACTCCATCACGTTCACGGCATCGCAAATGTCCTAACATCGGCTCTCTGGAATGGAGCGATGTGTGAGATCTTACCCGGCTTTGACGCTCATGCGGTATGGGACAGGCTAGGCAGCGGAGAGCTCACGCTTTACATGGCTGTTCCCACAGTATATCGGCGGCTCATCGAGGCATGGGACGCAGCCGACGCGTTAAAGAAAGATTCCTGGTCACAAGGAGCCGGAGCCTGTCGCCTTATGGTATCAGGCTCTGCTGCCCTTCCTGTTCCCACCCTAGAGAGGTGGGAAGAGATCAGTGGGCAGCGACTCCTTGAGCGATATGGGATGACCGAAATCGGCATGGCCCTCTCCAATCCACTGGAAGGAGAGCGCCGACCCGGATCAGTAGGCACACCCCTGCCCCAAGTAGAGGTCCGGCTCGTCGATGACGAGAATGTCCCGGTAGATGACGAAATACCGGGACAAATCCAGGTACGTGGCCCTACAGTCTTCAGCACATACTGGAGGAGGCCTGAAGCAACAGCCGAATCGTTCACCAGCAGTGGATGGTTTCACACTGGCGACCAGGCTGTGATTGAAGATGGCAGGTACCGTATCCTAGGGCGTTCCAGTGTAGACATACTTAAAAGCGGGGGAGAAAAAATCTCCGCACTCGAGATCGAAGATGTGTTACGCACACACACGGCCGTCCGCGACTGCGCGGTGGTCGGCGTCCCCGACCCCGCATGGGGAGACCGCGTGTGCGCCGCAGTCGTAGTAGAGGAAGGATCCCAGGTCACTGGACCAGAGCTACGAACCTTTGCCAAGGAAAACCTCGCTCCCTATAAGGTCCCTAAGGATATTCTCCTTATAGATGACCTACCACGTAATGCGATGGGTAAGGTTACAAAACCCGCGGTCAGTGAGCTGTTCAAGGAAGGCTAGACTTGAATGGTGACATCTCAGGCGCACCGGTCACATTTGAGATCGACGGGAAGCAATACCTCGCTGTGGGTGCCGGAGGGCGCATTGCTCAGACACAGTTCTACGCTTGGCTGACGGATACCCCTCTCGCACCAGGCAGTGGTGTTATCTGGGTCTTTGCACTGCCCTAAGAAAACGGGCCTCTATGCCACCCCAGCTCCGGAAACCCCAACGTACACTGAATAGAGTGATTGGCTTGCCGTCATAAATAGGCGATTGCGTTTTGCTCCACCAAAGCAAACGTTGGCGCACCGTTCCGGAAGCCGGATAGCACCGATCACATCACCTTCTGGCGCAGTCACCAAAACCCCGTCACCCGCACCGGCCCAAACGTTGCCATCCAAGTCACAACGGATCCCATCGGCCGCGACCAGGTTGCTAGTACCCGGCGCATAAAGTTCAGCATGCGTGCGCCCATTAACCAAGCGCGTGCCCTCAACGTCCCAAACCTTAATCTCTCGGCCGCTCCCCGTGTCGGCTACGTATAGGCGATCATAGTTCGGTGAGAAACAGATGCCGTTAGGCGCTCCGATCTCATCCGTAACCATGGTGATCTCGCCTGTCTGGCCATCGACACGGTACACGGCTAGTGGCAACTCGGCTTCAGCCTGGAATCCCTCATAATTGCCTCGTATCCCATAAGGAGGATCTGTGAACCAGATGCTGCTATCAGGGTGCACCACCGCATCATTAGGAGAGTTCAAAGGCTTTCCATCGTAACTGTCGGCAATCACGGTAGTCGTTCCATCATACTCATAGCGTACGACTCGGCGACCACCATGCTCGCATGACAACTGTCGCCCCTCGTAATCGAATGTGTTCCCGTTGCTGTAGCCCGAGGGATTCCGAAACTCAGTCACACGGCCGTCATCTTCAATCCACCTCATCTGGCGATTATTAGGAATATCGCTCCACACCAGATACCGACCGACGCCATTCCAGGCCGGTCCTTCTGCCCAAAACGTGCCCACATAATGACGCTGGATCGGTGTATTGAAGAGGACGTATCGGCGAAATCGTTGATCGAGCGCAATGATGTCTGGATCTGGGTACGGAAGCGGACTATCACCAGACCAATCACGAGGTTGGTATGGTGGAACCTGTGCCTGTTGCATAGCTAGCGCAGGCACCACCGCAGCGCCTCCGAGAGTCGCGGTCAGAAATAACCGTCGTTGCATGTTCACCTCCTGGACGAGCCGGCTACTGTGTCACCTCACTACCTTATCCTGCAAGGCGGCGCCTTTACTGATCGAGCAAATCAGTGCCCTGACTTAGTCAGTCTTAGTCTCCTGAATAACTCGGCCACGTTAAGACCGACTTAGGTTACAAGCTGCACTAAGACCAGGTCTGACGTATATTATCTGTCGTGAAAATATTAACTGTGATGATAGCCGCGGCCGGAATGCTGGTGACTTCAGCAGGCCAGATACTCGTCTCGCGTGAGGCGCCGACTCCGACTTCGGACAACGACCTGCTGCAGCAGTACTGCGTCCGCTGCCACAATGATCGACAGCTCCGGGGCAACATGTCGCTGGAGGGCTTCGACGCGGGATCCCCTCAGAATAACGGGGAACTCGCAGAAAAGGTCATTGTGAAGCTTCGCGCAGGCATGATGCCGCCACCGGGATCACGGCGACCTTCCAGTGACTCGTTGTTAGCTTTAGTTGAGTCGCTAGAGGTTCAAATGGACGCGGAAGCGAGAGAGAACCCCAACCCGGGAGGACGCTCGTTCCAACGCCTTAATCAGAGCGAATACGCTAGTTCAGTGCTCGATCTTCTGGGTCTGGAAATCGATGCCGGCGCATATCTTCCCCCCGATACGAAGAGTGCAAATTTCGACAACATCGCAGATGCACAGATGCTGTCTCCTACGCTTTTAGACGCATACTTGAACGCAGCTGCTGACATCAGTCGACTAGCGATTGGCAACGCTGACGCTACCCCCAGCGAAGCGCAGTACCGTGTCCCGCGTTGGCTTTCTCAGATCGACAGGGTGGAGGGAGCTCCCTATGGGACCCGAGGTGGTACATCAGTTGTTCACAATTTCCCCGCCGACGGAGAATACACTTTCCGGTTCTCGTTCCACCATGAGACAACCGGCACCGCGGTCGGAAATGGTCGGTCTGCACTAAACACGACATCGGACTCACCGGAGCAAATTGAGATCTCGATAGAGGGCGAACGGGTAGCGCTCGTGGACCTAGATCGATGGATGCATGTGTCTGGATCCGCCGGTGTGGAAGTGCGGACCGAGCCAGTTTTCGTTCGAGCTGGGCCCCAACGCGTCACGGCAGCATTCATCAAACAAACCGAGGGGCCTGTTCAGGACTTGGTATCCCCACACGAATGGTCGCTCGCCAGCACAGCAATCGCAGGCTCGTACGGCGTCATGTCTCTGCCTCACATGCGCGACTTCGTTATTGCCGGACCCTTCAATCCGACAGGCGTATCCGAGACTCCGACCCGTCGCAGAATCTTCACGTGCCGCCCAACGACTCCGGCAGAAGAGCGCACGTGCTCTGAAGAAATCATCACCCGCCTGGGAAGCGCTGCTTTCCGCCGCCCCCTAACCTCTGACGATCGGGAAGCACTTATGCGCTTCTATGCGTACGGGGTAGAGGAAGATGGTTTTGAGACCGGCGTTCGCACCGCACTTGAGGCGATGCTCTCTAGCCCCCACTTCGTGTTCCGCCTAGAGGAAGCACCCCAAGGGATAGAACCTGGTTCTACCTACCGGGTCAGTGACATTGATCTAGCCTCGCGACTCTCATTTTTCCTTTGGGGGTCGCCCCCAGATCAAGAGCTGCTCCAGCTTGCTGAGCAGGGAGGACTTTCCAGTGACAATGTCCTGGAAAGACAGGTACAACGAATGCTTGCGGACCCTCGCTCAGAGGCACTCGGCACCCGCTTCGCAGCGCAATGGTTACGACTCCAGGACCTGGAAACGATCCATCCGGATGTTCGGGTCGACCCGAACTTCCATCAACAACTCGCAGACGCGATGCTCGAAGAAACCGAACTTTTTTTCAACAGCATCGTGCGTGAGGACCGGAGTATCTTCGACCTGTACACGGCCGATTACACTTTTGTGAACGACCGTCTTGCCAGGCATTACGGCTTCGGAGGAGTAGCCGGAGAGGATTTCCAGCGGGTGACGTACCCTGAGGAGCACCGCCGAGGATTATTGGGGCATGCCAGCGTGCTGACTTTGACTTCACACGCTGGGCGCACTTCACCCGTACTACGTGGGAAATGGGTAATGGAAGTCCTACTAGGTACCCCTCCCCCTCCCCCTCCCCCGGACGTGCCAGACCTAGAGGCGACACGTGACTCAGAGGACGGCCGTATGTTGACGACACGTCAACGTATGGAAATCCACCGTGAGAATCCCACATGCAACGCTTGCCACAGATTCATTGACCCAATCGGCCTGGCCTTAGACAGCTACGACGTAACGGGCAAGTGGCGCTACCGGGAGCAAGGAAGCCGACTCGACACACATGGAGAGATGTACGATGGGACGCCCGTCGATAGTCCAACCGCTCTGCGTGAAGCTCTCCTGCAGCGCCCAACACTCTTGCTCAGGACTTTCACGAATAACCTCATGGCATATGCCTTGGGGCGCCGGACCGAGTACTTTGACCAACCCACGGTAAGAGAGATTGTACGGGCTGCGGAAGAAGAAGACTACCGCATCTCGTCATTCATTTTGGGTGTTGTACGAAGCGATACTTTCCAGATGCAGAGGGTAGAGGCGGTCACTGCCGAGGCCTCTTCCGGAGACTGACGACCATGAAATTCATCACAGGAAAACAAATACACCGTCGCGAGTTTCTGCGGGGAATGGGCGCAACTGTAGCGCTGCCATTTCTTGATGCGATGGTTCCCGCTGGACGACTCGGTGCGCAGCAGGCTAGGGCGGCTGATCCAACCCGTCTTGTTGCTATAGAATCCGTGCATGGCGCGGCTGGAAGCAACGATTGGGGTGCCACGCAGCACCTTTGGGCTCCGGCAGATGTTGGTCGTAATTTCGAACTTACACCAAGTGCCCTTTTGCCACTTGATGAATGGCGGGATTACCTGACCATCATCAGCAATACTGATGTACGCATGGCAGAGGCCTTCGAAGCACCTGAGATCGGCGGGGACCATTTCCGTTCGAGCGCGGTGTTTTTAACGCAACAACACCCTAAGCAGACGGAAAGTTCTGACGTCTACGTGGGTACCTCATTAGACCAGATTTACGCCAACCGATTTGGTCAGGACACACCTATCCCATCTTTACAGCTTTGTATTGAGAATGTTGATCAGGCGGGTGGGTGTGCTTACGGCTATTCGTGTGTCTACACCGACTCAATCAGTTGGGCTTCGGCAACCGAACCGCTTCCAATGATTCGAGACCCTCGCACTGCATTTGATTTACTCTTCGGAAGGGGGGGAACTCCCGAGGAGCGCGCTGCGAGGCGGCGGACCAGCAGCAGCATTCTTGACTGGATCATGGATGACGTGGCAAAACTCCGCCGCCAACTGGGACCGAACGATTACCGACGGTTAGATGGTTACCTGGAGGACGTTCGGGAAATCGAGAGGCGCATCCAAGGCATCGAAGCGCAGAACAGGACTGGCGAAGAGCGCCAGCTTCCAGGTGCTCCTGCAGGCGTGCCCGACTCCTTTAGTGAGCATATGAAGCTGATGTTAGATCTGCAGGTGCTCGCTTTCGCTGCAGATATCACACGAGTGTTTTCATTCAAGACAGGTCGCGATGCCTCTGCACGGGTCTACCCAGAAAGTGGAACAGACACACCATTTCATCCGGCGTCGCACCATGGGGACCGGGAAGATCGGATTCTCGACTTTGCGGTAATCAACAAGTTCCACGTCAGCATGCTGCCGTACTTCCTAGAGAAGTTGAAAAATACCGAGGAGGGTGACACACACCTACTCGATAAGACAATGATCATCTACGGATCACCCATGGCGGACGGCAACATCCACAACCACCGTCGATGCCCCTTGATCGTCCTAGGAGGCGCGAGCGGAGGGCTGGAGGGCAACCTTCACCTGAAGGCACCCGACGGAACGCCAATGGCAAATGTGATGCTAAGCCTCATGCACACGCTCGGGCATGATGATATGGATAGCTTCGGTGATAGCACTGGGGCCTTTCCATTGACGATGCCCATGACCGACGAGTGAGCAAAGTATGAGCAGTCGCATACATGTGAACGCCCTGGCCGCCTTGCTGCTCACCCTAATCTTTTGGGGATCGGCACCCCCAAACTCTCCAGTTGCTGATGCTGCGATGCAAGGAGAAACAGAGCAGGTCCGAGTGCTGCTGCGGGACGGTGCGGACGTGAATGCCGCTCAGGGTGATGGTATGACGGCACTGCACTGGGCGGCTGAGCGGGGCGACCGTGAACTGGCCGATATGCTGTTATACGCTGGTGCGCATCTCGAAGCAGTGACGCGACTGGGAGGGTACACACCGCTTCACCTGGCGAGCCGCTCTGGACGATCATCCGTGGTTGAAGCCCTCACGGCTGCTGGAGCTAATGCGGATGCGAAGACAACAACGGGTGGTGTTACGGCTCTGCACTTTGCTGCGGCAGCGGCTACCCCCACATCAATCTCTGTTCTTATTGATCATGGCGCAGATGTGGATGCCCGTGAGGACGCATGGGGACAGACGCCTCTTATGTTCGCCGCTGCGGCAGGCCGTGTGGGAGCGGTCAAGGTGCTGCTCCGACAGGGCGCTAACCCTGCAATAACCGCACGAGTCATGAACATGGAAGCTCGGGATGCTGCTGACCGTCGGGACCAGCAGCGCAGCGACTGGATGGCCGACGCGCTCCGAGCAGTAGAAGAAGGGAGGCCACTTCCTGAACCGATTCCAGATACTGGGCCCGACCCTATAGAGTCTCCATTTGTGCCTCAAGATTCGCCGGGTGAACAGACTCAGGAGGCGAACAGGCAACGTACTGTGAGCAACTTGGTCTCGTCTTCGCGTCTGTCCCATGCACAGTTAGTCGGGGGCTATGGTGGCCTCACGGCATTACTGCTCGCGAGTCGCGGTGGTCTGGTAGCCACCACCGAAGCCTTACTGGACGGTGGAGCCGACATTAACCAGGTCAGTCTTGGAGATCACACCAGCCCACTGCTGATGTCCACGATCAATGGGCATTTTGACCTCGCCATGTTGCTTTTAGAGCGAGGGGCGGACCCGAACCTTTCTAGTGATGCAGGTGCGACGCCCCTGTACACGACGCTAAATACAGAGTGGATTCCGAAATCACGCCATCCGCAGCCCGCAAATCGTCTCCAACAAGAAGTGTCCTACATGGACCTGATGAAGGCCCTTTTAGATGCTGGTGCCGACACGAATATTAGGCTCAATAAACAGCTTTGGTACACAACTTTCGGCGTTGATTACTTGAGAATCGACAGGATGGGCGCGACACCGTTCTGGCGCGCTGCATACGCGTTAGATCTCGAAGCGATGAAGCTATTGGTAGCGCATGGCGCCGACCCCGACGTTCCAACCATCAAGCCTGCTTCACGATCTGGAAATAGGTCTTCGGGACCGGATCCATCGGGATTGCCTGCTATACCTGACGGTGGGCCCGGCGCATGGCCCATTCATGCTGCTTCCGGTGTCGGGTACGGTGAAGGGTATGCTGCAAATATCCACCGGACCGTGCCAGACAACTGGCTTCCGACGATCAGATACCTGGTGGAAGAACTCGGCGCTGATGTGAATGCGCGCGATCACAATGGCTACACAGCAGTGCACCACGCCGCGGCACGCGGAGACAATGAGATGATCCTCTATCTGGTAGATAAGGGAGCTGACGTCATGGGAATCAGCCGACGTGGGCAAACTACCGTGGACATGGCAAATGGTCCCGTAGAGAGAATCACTCCCTTTCCTGAGACAATCGCCCTTCTTGAAAGCCTAGGGGCAGTGAACAACCACAACTGCGTCATCTGTTAGGGACTGCGGAGCCACTCGGATTGGTCTTTCGAATTAGTATGGTGCATTAGGGCACGATTGCGGACATAGAAACGGAGGGACTGTGAAGAGAATTCTGGTGATCACTGGACTGACAATTGCAATCTTGGCGTACGTCTTCACAGCCCCCTACCCTGGGAATACTGGGCTTCAGCGAACACCAGGCGTAATAATCGGCGGTACGATTACGCCAACTCCAAGTGACTTTACCCCCCTTAATAACACTAGGGGGCCCCTGAAGATGAAGCAGGTCGGCTTTCCTCCATTCGTGATTTATCTCTCGTACGTGGGCACCCCTGACGGCATTATTACAGCGACTCGGCCTGATGGGGGCTACTGGGCACAGCGCGTAAGAGACGGCACTACTGACGGCTTGTTGCGCGTCGGGGACGCCACTTATGAGATGCGTGCTACCGAAGTCCTAGGGGATGCCCGCATACCTATGCTCGAGGCATATTCCGCCAAGGGCGGTATGCCGATGGACGTAGCGGTAGGTGGGCCAGATCCACTGAGAGACTGGGAGGTCTTTTTCTGGACGGCCAGGTAAGCGAGTAAGCAATGAGTCTGGGATTACGAGACGGATCCCGACCCTGCTACTGCTGACGCCTCCGTAGCGGACATCCGGCTCTTGGAGCTTCTTTTCTTCTCCTCTCGAAAGACCCTAAGGAGAGTGCGAACTTCGTGCAGACCTCTATCTTGAGGGATTTGCTCAAGATACGTATCCGTAACGAGCACGAATTTCCCCCCAGGCTCTAGACAGACGTATCTGGTCAAAGTCCCGCGTAATCGACTCCGGTTATCCAACTGACGGCAGCTGCAGCTTGTGCGCCTCCGGGAGAAACTCCGCTAAATGACTGGTATACTCGGCATAGAAACGATCAAAATCAGCCTCCTCATAGTCTTCAGGATTGTCCCGGGCATTGTCACTGACGATGCGGGAGCAGACCGCTTCAGCTATCACCTCGGCCAGGACTACCCTAAAGTGGTCTCGATGCTGGCCATCAAACTTGGGGGATGGACCTAGGTATCTCTTGAGAGCCGGATGGAACGCAGCAATCTCAAGAAGATTCTGCCTCCAGCGATAGCGCTGAGAGTAGTCCTCGCCAATGTCTTCGAGTTTGATCTTGATTCCGGCGCCCAATGGCTGAATCGCGGCAAGGCTAGCTGTGACTTCATCATCGCCCATACGGGCGGTGATAACTCCCGTCGCCTCCTCCTTTCCCGTCACTGTGACTGTAAGGTCACAGATCGCAACACCAAGCTCTAGTCGAGGCCAGAGGGTTTGGTCTCCAGAGATCTTGAAGCGGCTGTTATCTACAGACACCTGTATAACTGTCGGATCTCCAACCATGGTCGTCGGGGCCAAAAGCTGCACTTTTTTTCTCCCCGCCCCTAGCTTAAGTCTGAGTCGATTACGCCGGAACTCTAAACCTTTCACATCCTTGTACTTATCCGCCTCTGACTCGAGCACCTCGACGGTGCATTCAGTCTTTATTGTGGCGGCCACGGAAACCCGCATTTCCGCTGCTGCAGTCGGTGCAAGACCGGACAACTTCCAGGTCGCTCGCAGCACACCTTCCCGGGTTGGATGTGGCTCCAAAGGAGCAAACCGTCGGTTCGTACCAATTTCCTTATCCGAGCACTCCACCTGTACCGAAGTGCCACTCTCGATCTCTGGGAACACCTTCTGGTTGATATTCAAGGTGCAGCGAATGGAATGCCCCTGAACCAGCTGCCCGAACGGGGGGCTCAGAGTGTAACCGCGTTGCCCGAATGCCTTCCCCTGAGTCCCATCAGTGTCTCGAATTGAGTCTGGATCTCTGCCTTGGCGTTCCATGAACGCGCTTGCAGCCTTCTCCAGTCCGTTCAGCCGCTTTCGAGTATGCACGCTTTCGACCGTCACCCTTTCCTTCTCTGCTCTTTGGCGTTCCTCTTCGACCAGGGGACGGAGTCTCTTCAAGACCTCAGCCCAAAGTGCCCTTACGAAAGGATGTTCCCGCGTCAGGCCCGATCGCCTCGATGGATCCAGCACAGGCATTGGGTTAGCTGGATCATGCCCAATCTTGTCCTCCACTCGCTGGTCATAGTCATTACATAGATCATCGATGTACTCACATACCAGTCGACCAAAGAACGGCGACGCGTGAGGATCACTCTCAAGAGAGCTCTCGAATAACGTGGTCTCATGAATCCCGTGTCGTGACTTGATCAGAATTCCTCCCCGCCGAAAACGCTGTTTCTCGTTACCGAGCACCTCGCTCGTGCGCTTAATCGTGAGCTTCGCTTTAGCACCGTCATAACCGGGCACCTTAAATGTCTCCTTCAAGCGTTCCTTGCCGGCTAAGATCGGGGCCTGAATGGGAACTGCCGAGCCCCGTCCATCTTTTAGTAATACCTCTCTCTTTTTGTCACTAAGTATGTCGCGGAGGGCGACAAGCAGGCTGAGCTTCTTCGACAGATCAGCAGATCTTGGTATCCGCACGGTAGAGTCCATCTCGAGCGTGACCACCGTACCTGTACCCTTCGGAATACCAAGTTCCTTTCGGTGAGATTCAGTAATCTTGACCGGATCAGCGTAATAAAAGTCCAGGTGGGTAGAAATCATGCATTTGTTGTACGTGCCGTCTGTTGCCAGTGACTCGAACGTTACCTTGCCGAGAGCAGAAATATCCTTGGCTCCTCTGGAGTTAGTGCCCCTGACCGACAACCCTTCCTGCATCCCACTTTCCCTGCCGCCCGTGTATTTAAGCTTCTCACGCATCGTCTTGAGGGTCATGCCGCCTGCAAAGTCACGTACCTTGAGGGTCGTGGGCTGTCCGGATCCAGCGCGCCGGATTATTTCAATCACAATCGTGCCCATGCTGCTGAGACGCTGATATGCGTCGTCAGAGTTGGTAACAAGCTCGATTATCGCACCCCATAAATCTTTGATTGTGAGGCTCGCATCCTGAATTAACCTCCTGGCCCCTTCCTGCACTTCGACCTTTCCATCGCTGATTAACTGACTCATTGCTACCACCTTAGTGTCATAAGAACCTTGTTACCCATTCACTTTTGGACCCGGTACGCCGATTCACAGGCGTCCACGAAGTCCAGCACATCACTTTGTTCGGCCACACGGGCCTTTCGTCGAATTGCCTCGAGTCGTTGAACCCAGACCTCCTCGTCGGCATCGACTCGGCAACGAAGGAGGTCCGCCAAACCACCAATCCCGGGGGAGAAAGAATCTGGTTCGCGGGTGAAATCCCCAAAAAAGCGATGGTTCCGGAATCGCTCGAGTTGCCTCAGAACCTTTTGTCGGTGGGTCTTAATTTCTCCCGTGGAATCAATAGCCGCCTCAAAGTGGGCCTGGTTTTCCTTAATCCAATTCAAGCCGGCTTCGGTGAGTATCCATCCATCTAAAGCAGGATCACGCTTTGTTTTCGTGTACTGGCCTTTATGCTGACCGGTACGTCCCTCGACCAGGCTGCCATACCTCTCTTTTCTTGCGTCCGTCAGCGCGACACGTACGATGTCTTTGTCCGGGAGATCCGGGTGCCTGGTCCACGAGAAAGAGCCTGGGAACAGTTCATGCGCCTTGATAGCGATGTCCTCAGTATGCACTCGCTCGACGGCCCCGTTGAGAAGATGAAGAGCGTAGACGACCAATTCTCGATTTGGTGGTTCGGTCCTAGTGCCTGATTCGCTCACTGCTCCGACCCCGGCACCTCGGCCTCCTTCTCGCTCCCAGTAGCTCCGGTGGGTGCACCCCGCCGGATTTGTGTGTACCCAGGGTCGGTCTCATCGGTGAGAGCTCGGTACGTGGCATAGGCGTTCTCTTTCCCAGAACCTACCGAGAACGAACCAGCAGCATTGATTTTACCTGCTATTCCGTTCCACCTCTCTCCTCTCTGCCAGACAATCGATTCATCGGCCAGGAACCTTTGAGCCACTTCTAGCTCTTTCGATTCCTGAGAGTAAATCCCTTTGCCAATTGCACCGATACTTACAAGGACCGGAACTGACCGAAGGACTTGCTCTTTATCTTTGAAGTGCTCTGGCGGGAATTTCTCGAATACGTCACGCAACCACACCTTTACAGCGTTCTCGAATCGGCCCCAGTCGTCGATGATATCCTCATCTTTTGCGTTCTTAGTAGGGATCTCCTTAGATCCGTAGGTGACTGCACTCAGTCCGAGTCCTATAGCTGCAGTCATCGTGCGAGCCTGCATTGCCGAGATCACCGCAGATGAACGAGCACTGACCTGTCTCTTTTGCTTTTCGAGATCGATCTTAAGTTCCTCAAACGTATCTATGGCGAGTTGAGCCCATCGATCTGTATAGTCCCGAGCAATTAATAGATTCGGGTTTACGCCTGAACCCCTCCCGTTGATGTCTGCAAACCACTTGGATGCCTTCTCTGGAGGAGTGTCATGAAGCACTGTGACCGACAGCCGCTTCGTGAGTAGTTCATCAATCTTGTCCCCACTGGCCTCCTCGATCGCATAGAGGAATGCCTCAATTCGGCTTTCGCCATCCAGTGCCAATCCCATAACCCCAGGGGGTATTACCGCCTGTAGTAGAGGTCGACACTCGCTATTATCAAACCATCTCACTTCGATTTGCTTGCGAAACCATATGACAAGCGGTGGTAAGATCCCGCTCCCATCTTTAGGGACCCATTGCTCGAGAACGTAATTCTTGAGGCCCTCTTTTGAATTCTTCAGCTTACGCCCGGTTAGGCTCCGCTGGATCACATCGTGAAAAGGCTCCAGATCTTCCACCATCCTTTTCTTGATTGGATCATTCTTCGCCCTTGGCAAGAAAGCTCTTCCAGGCAGAACAAGATCTAGCACCTCTCGCACCGTGAGTGTTGTCGCAAAGGACTTCTCAGTGAGGAGCATCGCGTAAACAGTTCTCTCGTAAACGCCAGTTCCGTCGTAATTCATTCGTCACCCTTTATGTTGTAACTCGAGTTTGACACTGCCGATTTAGGTCGTGCTCTAGTTTCCTGGACACGCCACGAAATGGATCACTCATCCTTCTGTCATATCAGGCATCCAGGATCAATGGAGTATTTCAACTTGAGCGATGTGGTGCCGTGTATCGCACATAGAACCCAGAAGAGATTTCTGAATGAATATCTGCCCCATTGCTCCGTCAAAATCAGTGAAATGGAGACCCGCAGATAACGTGAATTCCTCGCCGACCTCTTCGTCGAATTGCAGGATCTTTCGAACTAAATGCTCATCGCAGAGCCAGGGACACACACGCTTTAGATAACTGAGCTTGGCAGAGAGCAAAAATGTACTCTCCTCATCGTGCTTCTTTTCAAAGACGCCAACGAACTCAGGGTCACAGTCGCAGGCCTTAAGTTCTTTGGGGGTTGTGCTTATGGCCTCCGTGTCATCTTTATTCCGCACGTCAACAAAGATGTTGCAGGCCACGTCGTGCAAGACATGGACGGAGACCGTGGACTCCTGCTCAGCCGCCAAAGCCTTTATCATCCAGTCGACAGCAACGCCGGCCCAACCGTTGTTCCGTTCGCCGGAGGTTGTCATCAGGAAGGGAGAGCCTGTGGTCGCCGGGAAAAAAACCTTGCGATCAGGATCAAACTAGCCCTCAGAGCCCGCGAAAATCTCGAACCGGATATCTGGCTGGATAGTAAAGTTGGGAACCCTGTCATTTTCTGGGGGACTTCCAGTCTGTCCTCCGTCGGTGCCCCTTGTCCTTCGATTTTCATGATAAGCCTCATGTAAATAACTACCGAGGGCACCAACTCAGTCCCCAACAAACTGAGCTTACCCACCGTGGTTGTTTAAGTACGGCACCAGCGTAAGAAAGGAGAGGAAAGACCGCAGCCGCACCCCTCGGTAGTGTACATTTTGTTGACCATCGGACAACGAATGTACTTCCTTTTGAAGATTACACAACCCCTGAGTATGTCATATGACCTACTCAGGGCACTTTTATATACATTTTCATACGTTTATATAGCAATATACCCCACTCGAGGTCAGAATTCTTAATCTTCCGTGTCAGCCATTATGGGGTCGCTAGTGGGCCCTGGAATCAGCTAAGATGGGCAGCACAAAGTCCACTCCGCTGCAGCTACGCCTAAACGACGATGGACACCGGGAGAAGAGTAATGAGGCAGATCGCATGCACGCTGATCATAATCACCCTCAGCGCTACCACACTGCACGGGCAATACGCGCCTGAGATTCCCACGGAATCAGTGCCTGACTTCTTCCGACTGCCGACTGGAGTGAACTTCGGTGAGGTCCCCGCTGTAGCCGTGAATTCTCAAGGTCACATCTTTGCGTTCAGCCGCTCGAATCCCACTGGCGGTGGTCCTGCATACGGCATTCATGCGGCACAGCTGTTCGAGTTCGGCCCCTCGGGCGACTTCATCCGCGAACATGGCAGAGGCCTCTACGCTTGGGCGTTTGCTCACGGCCTAAGAATCGATGTGAATGACGACATATGGACGGTCGATAAGGGCTCGAACATGGTAATTCGCATGAACCCCGAGGGTCGTGTGGTTTGGGTCTTCGGCCGCAAGGCAGAGTCGAGTTCCGAATCTGCCAGGCCTGTCGAACGCCAAAATCCTCCGGCTCCACCTCAAGAAGGGCGCTTCCGCGAGCCAACAGACATCGCGTTCGACTCTCAGGGCAACATCTATATTGCAGATGGATACATAAATTCCCGCGTCGCCAAGTACGACGTGAACGGCGATTGGGTATTGTCATGGGGCGAGCCAGGCACAGGCCCCGGACAGCTTCGGACTCCGCACAGCATCGCAATTGACAGCGATGACAATGTGTACGTCGGTGATCGCTCGAACGCTCGGATTCAGGTATTCGACACCAACGGCAACTTCCAGCGCATGTTCAGTGTCGCGACCCCAATCGCACCAGGATCTAAGGCCGTAAACGGTTCTACACCGACAGATCTGGCTAACGTTTCTGGTAATGGATCGCCAAACTCACTTTGCATTCCCCCAGGCAGCAACATTCTTTACGTCGGTGAGAGCACATTTCCGGGGCGAATCATCAAAGCCACACTCCAGGGCGAAGTGCTTGGCGTCATCGGTAACGCAGGACGCATGCTCGGTGAATTCTCCGGAGCCCATGGCCTAGCTTGCCCGACAGAGGATGTTCTCTTCGTTGCTGAGACCTCAAACTCACGCGTGCAAAAGCTGATCCTCAGT
>CEUS01062918.1_pt1 | contig 28233 bp, 21 predicted proteins | sample 427031 | NCBI WGS metagenome assembly CEUS01 (sample SAMEA2622837, study PRJEB7988) | marine metagenome | biome: marine biome (ENVO:00000447); feature: marine epipelagic mixed layer (ENVO:xxxxxxxxx); material: "saline water (ENVO:00002010), including plankton (ENVO:xxxxxxxx)" | depth 140 m | reverse complement strand
CCGCCTTCCCGCCGGTCATGTATTCGCAACCGTGGTCGCCGACTCCTTCAACAACAGCTGTGACGCCTGAGTTTCGCACGCAGAAGCGTTCTCCGGCGATTCCCCGAATGTAAGCATTTCCTCCGGTTCCCCCGAAGAAGGCTACATTGCCGATGATTATGTTCTCTCGTGCTTTGAACGGTGCTTTTCTATCGGGATACACGATCAAAGTTCCACCAGAAAGTCCTTTACCGAAGTAATCGTTAGAATCCCCTTCGAGTTCGAAGCGGACCCCTTTGGCTGTGAAGCAACCGAAACTCTGTCCGGCAGCTCCTCGGAACTTCACATCGATTGTTCCTTCCGGTAGTCCGTCTCCATCATATTTTTTGGAGATTTCGTTAGACAACATGGCGCCCACCGTGCGGTCGGTATTCACGATCTTGTAATCGAGTTTGACTGGCTTCTTATTCGCGACAGATTCGGCCGCATCCTTCATAAGCTGTCTGTCGATAATATCGTGAATCAAATGCTCCTGTGGGATGGCGTGATGTAGTCCATCTCCTTCACGGGCACCTTCCTTGTGCAGAATGGGGGACAGATCCAAATGCTTATACTTCCAGTGATCGATATGGTCACGAAATTTTAGACATTGGGTTTGGCCTACCATCTCGTTTATATTGCGGAAGCCCAAGTCAGCCATAATTTCCCGCAAGCCTTCAACCATCATGGTAAAGAAATTGATCACGTGCTCCACCTTGCCGGCGTATCGCTTACGAAGCTCGCGGTTCTGCGTGGCAATGCCTACGGGACATGTATTCAAATGACACTTACGCATCATGATGCAGCCTTCTACCACTAGAGCGGCAGATGCGACGCCCCATTCTTCTGCTCCCAGTAGGGTGGCGATTGCCAAATCCCTTGGCGTTTTTAACTGTCCATCGGTTTGCACGACGATTCGGTTTCTCAGCTTGTTCCGGACTAATGTCTGGTGTGTTTCGGATAGTCCAAGCTCCCAAGGCAGTCCAGCGTGTTTGATCGAACTCAGCGGAGAAGCTCCAGTTCCCCCGTCGTGCCCTGAAATAAGGACGACGTCGGCGTAGCCTTTGCAAACGCCTGCTGCGACCGTTCCAACACCAGCCTCTGATACTAGCTTGACATTGATCCGTGCCAGCCGGTTGGAGTTTTTAAGGTCATAAATTAGCTGGGCCAGATCCTCAATTGAATAAATATCGTGGTGAGGCGGAGGAGAGATAAGTCCAACGCCCGGCGTGGATCCTCGAACTCTTCCAATCCAGGCGTCCACTTTGTGTCCAGGTAGCTGACCACCTTCTCCTGGCTTGGCGCCTTGAGCCATTTTAATCTGCAGCTCGTTGGCGTTCGCCAGATAATAGGACGTCACCCCGAATCTTCCAGATGCCACCTGTTTAATTTTCGACATGGCCAAGTCGCCATTTTCATCCCGTTTGTAGCGGATTGGATCCTCGCCCCCCTCGCCGCTGTTGCTTTTACCGCCAAGATGGTTCATGGCTTTGGCAAGAGTGGTATGTGCTTCCCAGGAAATGGAGCCAAAAGACATCGCGCCGGTCGCGAAGCGTCGAAAAATATTTTCTGCCGATTCCACCTCTTCAATTGAAATCGATGGCCGATCGTATTTGAAGTCCATCAGCCCGCGAAGGGTAAAGGCATCTCGGGATTGGTTGTCGACCGCTTCTGTGTAATCGTCGAACATATCCCGATCGTTGGATGCGGCGGAATGGTGCAATAACCGGATCGTGGTTGGATTGAACAGATGTCGTTCTCCTCCTAACCGCCAAGCATAATCACCACCGGAATCCAGCACATTGCTTTCCACTAGGTTGTCCTCCTGCGGAAATCCTTCTCGGTGCTTCATCAGTGCCTCCCGGGCAATTTCATCGAGCCCGAGACCTTCGACACGACTTACTGTTCCTGCGAAGTATTGATCGATAACGTCCGTGCAAATTCCCAGGGCCTCAAAGATCTGAGCTCCTTGGTACGATTGCAGGGTAGAAATCCCCATTTTGGAAAAAATCTTCAGCAAGCCACTATTGACGGCTTTTTTGTAACGCTTGAAAAGGTCCGCGTCGCTTAGCAGCGGATCGATTATGCCTTTTTCTTTGAGATCCCCGAGGGTCTTAATAGCCAGGTAAGGATTCACAGCTGAAGCACCATACCCAATTACTGTAGCGAAGTGGTGTGTTTCACGAATATCTCCCGCTTCGACAATTAAATCTGCTTTGGCACGCAAACCTTCGCGAATAAGATAATGGTGAACGGCGCCCGTTGCTAAAAGCGAGGGAATCGCCGCATGGTCACTATCCATACCGCGGTCGGTCAAGATTATGATAGAAAAACCATCCAGCACACCATCTTTAGCATATCGGCAAATACGGTCCAAGGCGTCTTTCAAGGCGCCCGGTTCTTCGGTTGCACGAAAAATACATTCGATGGTCTTGGATTGGAAATGGTCGTGGTCAATGTAGCGGATTTTCTGAAGCTCTTCGTTGGATAAAACTGGCTGGGTAATTTCCACTTTGTGGCAATGCCTGGGCGTTTCATCGAGTAAGTTCAGGGAACCTCCCATGTAGCTCTGCAGAGACATAACCATCTCCTCCCGGATCGGATCAATAGGAGGATTTGTGACCTGGGCGAACAACTGCTTAAAGTAATTGGACAGTTGCTGCGGTCTATCCGAAAGAATTGCCAGTGGGTTATCTGCACCCATTGAGCCCAAAGGTTCTTTGCCAGTACCAACCATTTGTTTGAATATGATGTTCAGATCCTCCTGAGTGTATCCGAAGGCTTTCTGGCGCTTCTTGAGCGAACGTTCTTTTGAATGGCGTTGCTCCTGTTCGGGTGTTGGCAATTCATCCAGGTTAATTTTATGCTGTTTAAGCCATTCACCGTAGGGATGGCGTGAACACATTTCGGCTTTCACTGCCTCGTCGGAAATGATCCGGCCCTGTTCGAGGTCGGCGATGAAAATCTTGCCTGGCTGTAGGCGTCCTTTTTTGACAACTCGTGAAGGATCGATGCCCAGAGATCCCGTTTCAGAACCCATTACTACCATGTCGTCATCCGTTACCAAGTAACGGGATGGACGAAGGCCGTTTCTGTCGAGTGTTGCTCCGATGACTTTGCCGTCAGTGAAAGAAATCGATGCCGGGCCATCCCATGGTTCCATGATGCAGGAATAGTACTCATAGAAAGCACGCTTTACGGGATCCATGTCTTTCTGGGTTTGCCAGGCTTCCGGAATAACCATCATCATGACTTGCGCGATCGGGCGGCCGCTCAAGACGAGCAATTCGATAACCATGTCCAGATTCGCCGAATCGGACATCGCCTTGTCGCTCACCGGGTGAATCATTTTCAATTCTTCCGGAGTAAAATGGATGCTTTCAAGGAGCGCTTCCCTTGCACGCATCCAGTTGATGTTGCCCATTACCGTATTGATCTCGCCGTTGTGCGAGAGGTAGCGGAAGGGCTGTGCCAACTTCCAGGAAGGAAATGTATTGGTGGAGAAGCGAGAGTGGAACATGGCCAAAGCCGACACCGTTCTCTCATCCTGAAGGTCTAAGTAATATTGCCGGACTTGGTCTGTTGTAAATTGTCCCTTGTAGGCAATTGTCCGTGAGGACATGGACACAATGTAGAAATTGTCCTTGGCATTTTCGATCGAATCATGCGCCGTGTGAATCGTGTAATTTCTCAGGACGTAGAGCTTACGCTCGAATTCATCGTTGGAGATGCCTCCCGTCTTGCCAATAAACACCTGTTCAATTTGCGGTTCGGTCTCGAGGGCGGCTTGGCCAATAATACTGTTGTCCTTGGGAACGTGGCGATAGCCAATTAAGGTAAGCCCTAATTCGTGAATATGGTCAGAAAGTAGTGCGCGACAGGATTTTCTACATTCTTTTTCTGCAGGAAAGAATACCATGCCTACTCCGTACTCTCTGGCTTCCGGAAGGGCGATACCACGGATTTCGCAGTCCTCAGATAAAAATTCATGAGGAATTTGGATGAGGATGCCTGCGCCGTCTCCGCTAGCTACGTCGTATCCAGTGCCGCCACGATGCTCCATATTGCAGAGCATGCTTAATGCATTGTTTACTATTGCGTGGGATTTCTCGCCTTTTAAATTCGCGACAAAGCCAATACCGCAGCTATCGTGTTCAAATTCGGGACGATAAAGTCCCTGCTGTACTATGTCGGTTTCACTCATTCCAAAGTCCAATTTAGAGATAGGCGAATGTTATCCAAGTTGCCCTGGAACCCTTTGTCAGGCTTTTAAAGAGTTTGCACCAGCTAATTCCTCTTTTGCCGAAAGTGGTAATAACTGCTCCAAGCAGCCTCAAAACGCTATCTCCTTGCTAATAAAGCACTAAAATTGCTGACTAGTCAAGCCGCCCTTTCCCTTTGCTTCGCTTACTCCTTGGCGATTGGGCGAAACGCAAAATTGGAAAGATTTATTTAATATTCGCGGCTTTCCCCGTATCAGTCCCGTTAAAATATATGTCCCTCCGTCTCTCGACCAGGTCGGATGTGGGTGAATATCGTTTTTCGGATCGCTTTTGGCACCACGCATGCGAGCGAGCGCTCGATAGTCTCCAGATGCTACGTCCTAGAGCAGTACGGCAGGTGGTCCCTTTTCCAGCCAGTTCTGGATATCGGTCTCGAATAAGGGTTTGTCCGAGTTGATTGATCCGTGAAGGCCAGCGCATCTCAAATAAGCGGATAGACATCATTGCCATTAGTAGGATGAATCATCACATCCTGAGCCGATGGATTATCCCGATGAATGAAGCTGGGTTTGCCAGCAGGTTTTCGTTGTCCGACCACATCGAATACTGACCGACTTTGAAAATATAGCGTTTGTTTCCTCCATCACTATCGGCAAGGAGGGCTGATTTCACGAGTTTCTTATGGGTGCCCTTCATTTCCAGCATGTAGATCCAGAAAAGTTGCTTATCGTGCGGTGACCACTTGGGATGTTTGAAGACTCCCATATCCTTCCATTGAGGATCTGAAATGATATCGCGACGGGGGTGCATGGGGATCATTTCCATCACATTGATCAGTGTCTGCGTGGTTCCCTCGGCAAGGCCCATGATCATCATTTCGGATGGTTTCGTTTTCTTCCCGTACTTGCTGACCGGGTAATTATTGTGAGTCAGACCATTTCGATTGGCTTCTGACAACATGCCGATGGAGCCTTCGACCCTGCGGCTGCTCTTATCCTTTATGTTTGCGATGATTGAATGCCTCGTTCTCCACGCCATAGATGAGTTGGTCATTATCAATCCACTGCTGTCGAGTTCCATCGTGGTCTCCTCCCAGAACACGCTCCTTGACGTAGCGAGGATTGCTGCCATCTCGGGCCACTACAACGACATAGCCCCAACCGGGAACTCCATTCTCAAACTCGAAATAAGTGATGGGTTCTCCATTTGGATTCTCTGGATAAATTTCCATGTATACAAGCAAGAACGGCACCCTTCCCGCTGACCCTTGCCTGACGGAGTATCCTTCATCGTCTTATTGGGAGTGATTATGAACTCCGGGTGACTTAAATCGTGTTGGGGGAATAAATGACGTTCACCTAAACCGTTGTACTTCCGAAATCGAGTTTGGGTATTTAGATACGTCCTTAGCCCACATAGTAGTGCCGAAGGCGATCGTAGGTTCGGAATTGTCCTGTTCGGGTGGTATTGCGAAAGATGTCCATAGGATAAATGGGATCGACCGACATCCAGAAGCAGTTGAGGTCCCGTGTGTTATGGTAGGGACCATTTGACTTAATCATGCGTACTTCATATTCAATTAGAACCGGAGATTCCATCTTATGGCGAAACCACACTGTGCAGCCCTTGGCATCAATGATCTCGAGCTTCCCATTATTGACTTCGACTGAACCACTGGGCATTTGCTCCACCATCCAGTTTTCATGCAATCAAACTGTAGGAGGGGCTTTATGCGACGATTGCGTTCGTGGCCGATGATTAATCGAGGGATAAAGCCCCTTTTACAGTTCCAGAAAAATCCGTCCCCCTTTGAGAACGGCCTTCGCAAGGTTTGCCACATCAAAATTATAAAACGCGCTCATCGATATAGGATGCAATCTCAACCTCTGGAAGACGGACCTGTTCCATGGAATCCCGATCCCTTAGAGTAACCGTACCATCTTCAATCGAATCAAAATCAACAGTGATGCAATAGGGCGTACCCGCTTCATCCATTCGGCGGTACCGGCGACCAATTGCCCCTGCCTGATCGTAGAAAACGTAGTAACGCTTACGGAGTGAGTCGTAAATACGGCGGGACATTTCGACAATCTCCGGTTTGTTTTTCATCAATGGGAATACGGCCGCTTTGATCGGTGCAATCCTAGGTGCAAATTTGAGGACGTTGCGAGTTTCGCCATCGACTTCCTCGACAGCGTAGGCGGAACACATTATAGCAAGCAAGGTACGGTCTACGCCCAGGGATGGTTCAATCACGTGGGGGATATATTTTTCACGCTTCACGTCGTCGAAGTACTCCATAGATTTACCTGAATGCTTTTGGTGCTGACTCAGATCATAATTACCGCGAGCGGCGATGCCTTCCAACTCCTGTACGCCGAACGGAAATTCAAACATGATATCGGTGCAGGCGCGCGAGTAATGGGCTAGTTTATCCTTTGGATGGACGTGAGTGCTTAACAACTCTTCTTTTAACCCGATGGTCTTGTGCCACTCCATTCGAGTCCCAATCCATTGATGGTAGTAGTCTTCCCAGGCACCTTCATCAGCCTCGATGAAGTATTCTATTTCCATCTGTTCAAACTCGCGGGAACGGAAGATAAAATTCTTGGGGGTAATTTCGTTTCGAAAAGCTTTCCCTACTTGTGCAATCCCGAAGGGGATTTTTACGCGGGCGGTGTCCAAAACGTTTTTGAAGTTGGCGAAAATGCCCTGTGCTGTTTCCGGGCGAAGGTAGGCGATTGCTGAATCGTCCTTTAAGGCTCCTACGTAGGTTTGGAACATCATGTTAAACTCACGAGGCGGAGTCAGCGATCCTGGTTTCCCGGTGGCAGGCGAGGGGATCAGGTCGTAAAGGTCGGGTGTTGCTTCGAGGTATTCTTTCAGTTCGATCGCAGCCAGTTCTCCCTGCTTCGCTGCTTTCCGCTTAAGGTCATTGGCTTTTTTTTCAGCGTCAGATTGAGACTCTGGTCCTTCTAGGGTCGATACATAACCGATTGTTTCCCCTTCAACGAATATCGGTGCCCACAAAAGGTGGTCTGCTCGATAGCGCATTTTGGACTCTTTGCAGTCCACCATAGGATCCGTAAAACTATCCACGTGCCCTGATGCTTCCCACGCGTTGGGGTGCATGATGATCGATGCATCCTGCCCGACAATATCGTCCCGGCCATGGACCATGTCCTTCCACCACGCGTCCTTTATATTTTTTCGAAGCTCAACTCCTAATGGGCCATAGTCGTAAAATCCGTTGATCCCACCATAAATTTCTGATGATTGGAAAATAAACCCTCGGCGTTTGCAGAGGGAGATGATGTCGTCCATGGTTGGATTCGCTGATAGGGCTTTGGGCATAAGGTGGCTAAAAAGTCACTTTTGCCCAGGGCGGTCAAGCTCTGAGCCTTTTCAATTGCCACCTACTTTCGCCGGACCTACCAACTTTTGTTTTATGAGTTCCAATATAGCAAGATTCCTGCCACAGACCGCTTTGGCCCAGCCGGAGTACTGCGCATTGAAAATTCTTGCAGGAGGCAGTGCATCGTCCATCCAATATCGAAGTTTATCCTTCGGGGAATTGGAGCGACTGAGCAATCAATGCGCTGCTTATCTAAGAATGCGAGGCATCCAGAAAGGATCTCGCGTACAGCTGGCAGTGAAACCGGGATTGGAACTCATTTTGATAACATTTGCTTTGTTCAAATTAGCTGCCGTGCCTGTGATTATTGATCCGGGAATGGGGCGAAAAAACTTTTTAACCAGCGTTAAACGAACCAGCCCCGAATTTTTCATTGGAATACCTGTGGCAATTTGGTTGAGCCGCCTTTTCAGTAGTAGTTTTAGGGGAGTAAAATCGAGGATCAAAGTCGGATCGAAATTCGAAAAGGTGCTTGATAGGCAAAATCTTTCTCCGCCTATACTTGAAGATACTCGGGAAGACGATATAGCCGCGATACTGTTTACCTCCGGATCAACAGGGCCACCAAAAGGAGTGCTGTACGAACACGGGATGTTTGATGCCCAAGTCCGTTTAATTGGGGAAGTATTCGGGATCGAGCGTGGAGAAGTGGATCTACCAATGCTACCTATCTTCGCGCTTTTTAACCCTGCTTTTGGTATGACCACGGTGGTTCCAGAAATGAATCCCAGCCGCCCGGCAACTGTCGATGCACAGAAGATTGTGCAGGCCATACGGCAAAGTGAAGTCACCAATTCCTTTGGATCTCCCGTAATTTGGAAAAAGATATCCGATTATTGTGTCCAGGAATCCATACAACTACCGAGTATCAGACGCGTCTTCATGGCTGGTGCCCCGGTCCCTCCTGACTTAATCCGGTCCTTTTTACCAATCATACCCAATGGTGAAATACATACACCATATGGCGCTACAGAATCTTTGCCTATATCCAGCATTTCGGGAAATCGCGTTCTCAGTGAAACCAGAACTAAAACGAATCTAGGTGCTGGCACCTGCGTGGGAAAACCGTTACCGGAGGTAGAGGTGAAAATCATTGAGATCCGGGATGTACCGATTCCTGAGATATCCGGAGCCAAGGAGCTTTCTGCCGGGGAAGTAGGCGAGATTATCGTTAAGGGGCCGATGGTTACAAAGGCTTACGATCAGCTTGAGGAGGCAACCCGAATGGCAAAAATTCAAGAAGGGGATTCTGTATGGCATCGTTTGGGTGATACTGGTTATTTGGACGCGGATGAAAGCTTATGGTTTTGCGGTCGTGTAGCTGAACGGGTCCAAACTTCAGATGGGGTGTTATTTACCGATCCTGTTGAAACTTATTTCAATCAACAATCAGGAGTTGCGCGGTCCGCGTTGATTGGATTGGGCGATCCACCTGAGCAAACTCCTGCTGTTGTTATTGAACCGGAGCCCGAAAATTGGTCCGACGATTATTTGGACAATAAAAATTGGGAAAGTGAGTTACTAGCCAAGATACCTGAGGACTCCGTAGCTAAACGCATTCAGAAGATATTCTTTTATAAAGATTTTCCTGTCGATGTCCGACACAATGCCAAGATTCACCGGCTTACTCTGGCTCGGCTATTCGCTGAATCGGTAATGAATAAGGAGTGACATAAACCTCGCCAAGGCCTTGGCCTATTTCGCCATTGGTGGAAAGGTGAGCCGTGCAGGCATCAGGATACAAATAAGTTGCCAGGGCAGCTTCATTTGGGCTGTCCTGGGCCATTTCCCAACATTCTAAATTATCGGTTCGTAGTGTATCCTGTCAATTGCCGGTGGAAATTGAATTTTTTGTATCTTCGTTAAAGTCATCAAGCAGATCCTGGTCTGCATGCAAGTTCAGAACAGGATCTTCGATGTAGCCGCCACCCAAATCCATAGATGGACCGATGCCACGGATGATAATTTAAGTAAGCCCGTTGAGCCCAAAACCAGCAATAGCCTCTTTCCCTGGCGTCACTTCCGCTCGATTGGACGAATTAATTAATGACTGGGCTCCCGATGCTTCGTAGAGAATCACGCTGGGTGGTGCCACGATATATTGAATGGAGCATGGTATCGAACCGAACACTTTGTCCTCCAGGTAAATTGGGCGGAGAGCGGCTCTCCAAACTGGCTTACTGCATCGACGTATTCAAATTTCTGCCTCAAAATAGGGGTACTCAGGTGTTCTTCGTAGCTAACTAATACTGCGAGGTGAGCTACCTGGGACAGGTATTTATCTGAATTCGACCATGGCGCACAAACCAAAAGAGGTTACCGTTTGGACCTCGTATATGATGCCCGAGTTTGGCGCCGTGATGAAGGTATAAAACGTAGCATGGGGGTTTGATTGACTCCACCGAAGAAGATGACGGTGATTAGGAGTTTTAGTAGACTTCTCATTTGGGGGTTATTTTAGAGTTCACTTATGCTTAGTGGGTAATCTTACGAAAACTTTTTCATATTGGATTCCGAATCGGATAATTTTTCGTGGCTTTCCCAGGAAAAAACGACACATAAGATGATATGAAGGTATTGGTTACTGGTGGCGGAGGCTTTTTGGGTCGCTACGTAGTGAACAAACTCCTCGCATCTGGACGCGATGTGCGAGTGCTGGGACGTTCCGATCAACCTGAATTAAGGAGTTTAGGTGTAGATGTTATACAGGGTGACTTAAGAGATGCTGCTGCAGTGCTGGCTGCCTCCAAAGGAATGGATGTGATACAACACATTGCCGCGAAAGCAGGGGTTTGGGGATGCTGGGGGATCTATTATCGGACCAACGTCTGGGGCACCCAAAACGTACTATCTGCCTGTAAGAAGAATGGAATTAACCGCTTGGTCTATACGAGCACACCAAGTGTAGCTTTTAACGGGGAGGCTCTTCGCGGAGTGGATGAATCACAGCCTTATGGTCGTGGCTGGCTCTGCCATTACGCACACACCAAAATGTTGGCAGAGAAAGAGGTTCTTGAGGCCAATGATCCGAATGGATCGGGATTGAGGACCATTGCTCTCCGGCCCCATCTGATCTGGGGTGTGGGTGACAATCATCTGATCCCCCGCGTTATCGATCGCGCCAAAAAAGGAAAACTGCGCATCGTCGGGGACGGCATGAACAAGGTGGATATCGTACATGTGCAAAACGCGGCGGATGCCCAAATTTTCGCCCAGGACGCTTTGGAAATTGAAGAAAACGGCGGCAAAGCATACTTTATTTCCCAAGGTCAACCGGTCGTTTTATGGGATTGGATCAATGATCTGCTGGATCGCCTGGGAATTCCCAAAATAGAAAAACGAATTTCTTTGGGTGCGGCCTATAAGCTTGGAGCCGTTATGGAAGGTATTTGGAAGGCCTTCCGCTTATCAGGAGAGCCGCCTATGACGCGGTTTGTTGCAACTGAATTAGCAAAAGACCATTTTTTTGATATCTCTTCGGCGCGCGAGAAATTGGGGTACCAACCAAAAGTAACGATCGAGGAAGGATTAGAGGAACTAGTGGAGCACTATAAGCAAATATAGGAGCTGCTTTCGCTGCGAAATAATCATTATTACGAATCGCAGCGAAAGTAGCTCCTACATGTAAAAACCAATTATCGAATCTCTTTTTCTTAATCGGCCAGTTCCAGTTGTTTTTGGGGCATTAAGGCGATCGTTTCCTAAATCAGCTCCACAAACTCAGAACGAAGACCACCGGAATCAACGCCCTTAGATTTTTCAGCTAAGGCATGTACCTCTTCCAGGTCGAGTGATTGAGTATGTTCGGAGTTGCGTAAGGCCATGTCGAAGGAGGCACCGCTGTAGCGAATCGAAAATCCTGCGACGCGTTTTTAAACTGACTTGAGGAGACTGCATCCGAAGCTTCTGTTCTGCCAAAAACTCCTCAGTAACTACCTGAATATTACTCCAATATCCTTGATTTCAGATTTTAGGGCTGCGTCTTCTAAAGGCGTGGGATAGTAGTTGTTGGTTGCTGAATGAACCTTCCCGGCTTCGAATTCGGTGATCCCGCTACTTTCGGAATAAGGAACGGCTATCCTCATTCGGCTGCCAGCCAATGTGTTAGTAGTTTGATATTCACTATTTTCTTTTCCTTTGGCATTATAGTGGCGCGGATGCGTTCTTGTTGTGAATCGGTCAATTCCTCCTGGTGTGAGTGCCTTCAGGTTGGAGCCTAGTTCTTCCGCAAAGGCCTTTAAGGATTGGAAAACCTCGTTGTTTTCGGGATTGTGAGTTGGGGTTATCATGTACAGAGATAACGCCTGATACGGGCGTTTTCTTAGAAGGAGTTGTAAAAACTTTTACCTGCCCGCTTTTGTCGTTGGCGGACTGCCTCGTAAAGCACTGCTGAGGCGGTGGCACTGACGTTGAGTGAATCGGCTTTGCCGAGCATGGGAAGGCTGATTTTGCGATCGCAGTTTTGTATCCAGAAATCGGATAATCCGTCTTTCTCACTACCTAGGACGATAGCCGAAGAACTGAACAGTTGTGCCTGACAATAGTCTTCACCTCTACCGGGGGTAGTGGCGTGGGAAACAATCTTGTTCCTTTTTAAGTATTCGATCGTCTCCTCCGACGAGGCCAGCACTGCTGGCACCTGAAAGGCCAATCCTCCTGAGGCTCTTATTACATTGGGGTTAAAGAGATCCGTAATCGGGTCGTTGAGAATAATGGCGTCGACACTGGTCGCATCGGCGGTTCTAAGCAAAGCGCCAAGATTACCGGGTTTTTCAAGGCGCTCAGCGATGAGCAGAAGCGGTGTATCGCATAGAGCGATGTCTCGCAGGGTTTTTTGAAATGTTTTGCAGATGGCCATGAAGCCATCCGGGTTTTGCCTATAGGAGCTGTGCTCAAATACTTTTTTTGATAGGCAGACTATGGGGACATCTTTGCCTAGCAGTTTTTGGAGCAAGGTCTCCGAGGCTTTTTGGTGTTTGAAGAGTTCCTCGCAAATCAGGATTTGAGTGGCGTCCAAGCCTGATTTCAATCCGCGGGCCAATTCCCGCTCGCCTTCCAGCAGAAATAAGCCAGACCGGTCCCGGTGCCTTTTTTGTATAAGCTCTTTGATTAGTTTTACGCGCGGATTCTGCAAACTGTCAATTCTCGTCAGGGCCATGGTTGAAATAATCGGGTATTGATTTGCGGAGAAGTTAGGCCTGTAATCTTCGGGTTAAAAGCATTTTATGGCCAAGGCACCGAGAGGATTTCGGGAGGGGAAATTTCAATACCACGAGGAGGTGGAATTACAGGTTGATAACTTGACCAACTTGGGTCAGGGCGTTGGGCGAATCGAAGGCTGGGTGGTTATGGTGAATTTTGCATTGCCTAGCGAACGTGTACGAGCACGAATATTTCGAAATCATGCCAATTTCTCCGATGCGGATTTGCTTGAGGTCCTGGATGCATCTCCTGAAAGGATCGAACCTAGGTGTGAATTATTTGGGACTTGTGGTGGCTGCCAGTATCAGAATCTTAATTACGCCGCTCAGCTCAAATACAAGACCCAGCAGGTTCAGGAACTGGTGGACCGGCAGTTGGAGGGAAACCATCAGGTTCTGCCTGCTGTAGGTTCGCCTCAACCTTACGGCTACCGTTCCAAATTAACCCCACACTTTCATAAGCCTCGTGCAGGGCGGGACTTTCGCATTGGGTTTTTAGAGGCCGGCCGTCGCAGAAGATTGGTCGATGTAGAACGTTGTCCGATTGCGACCGAAGCTATAAACGAAGCTCTGCCGAAGGTACGTCAGGGTGTTATCGAGAATTTTAAAAACTACAAAAACGGTGCCACGGTGTTATTGCGCGACGTCGAGGAAGGCGTGATAACTGATTATCAAGCTATAGTTACCGAGGTAGTCGAAGATGTGGTTTTTCGGTTCAAGGCCAGCGAGTTTTTCCAAAACAATCCCTTTATTCTTCCTCGATTGGCCGAGCACGTATTGACGGAGTCTCAAGCGGATGGAATTCGCTACTTTCTGGATACTTATTGCGGCTCAGGTTTATTTGCCCTCTATGCCGGCAGATATTTTGAGAAAGCTATCGGTATTGAAATCAGTGAACGCTCTGTGGAATACGCCAACAGCAATGCTCAATTGAATGGCCTTGAAAATTGCCACTTTCAAGTTGGGGATTCCGCTTCTCTGTTTGAACATGTGGATTTTCCAAAGGAAGAAACGGTAGTGATCGTGGATCCGCCACGAAAAGGCTGTAGCCTTGAATTTTTGGACCAACTGTTTGCCTATGGACCGGCGAGAGTGGTGTATGTGAGCTGCAATCCGGGTACACAGATGCGCGATTTGAGCCGGTTCTTATCCACAGGCTACACTATTAAAAAACTACAGCCTTTTGACCTGTTTCCTCAAACGCGGCACATCGAAAATGTCGCAACTTTGGAGCGATCCCGTAACGAAATGTAAATTTTGGGGTTGAAGCAACCTGGAGACTTTGTCCGGATTTTCCAGGTTTATGCGTATAACCTTTGCTGGAAAATTGACGGGAATGGCGCTTTGGAACAGTTGTAACGCATTGGCCAGAGCCTGGATCAATTCAAATCCCAGGAGTAAGGAACCACCTGTTATCAACGCATGCATCTCTTTTCTCGAATCATTTTCCTGTTGAATCTGGTGAGTTTTTTGCCCTCGATTGTCCGCCGTCCATGGGAACGAGTATCAGCTATACCGATTTGGTTAAACCATCGGTACTAAATCAACCTGTCTATGAACCTGGCAAGCCAATTGAAGTGGTCGCGAGGGAATTTGGGATTGATCCGGAGACTACCATAAAACTGGCTTCCAATGAAAATCCGCTGGGTGTTTCACCTAAGGTTTTGGAGGCGGTTAAATCTTTCTTGAATCAATCCCATTTTTACCCAGATGGGGGTTGTTATCTGCTTCGGCAAAAATTAGCCGGGCTCACGGGCCTTACTCCCGGCCAGTTTATTTTTGGGAACGGTTCCAATGAAATCTTCGAATTGGTGGGGCATGCCTTTATTTCTGAAGGCGACGAGGTTGTCATGGGCGAGCAGGCATTCATCGTTTATAAACTGGTGACCTTGCTTTTTGATGCCAAACCGATGGAAGTGCCACTGGTTGATTTCACTCACGATTTGGGCGGTATGTTGGCTGCGGTTAGTGAAAGGACCAAAGTCGTTTTTTTACCTTGTCCGAATAATCCGACGGGTACGCTAAATTCCAATGAGCAAGTCTTGGAGTTTGCCGAAGCCTTGCCTGAACATGTGATTCTTGTCTTGGATGAAGCTTATGCCGAGTATCAACAGGAGCCGGTTGACTTAAGGCCATTAATGGCAGACGGCCGGAAGATCATCTGCTCTCGGACATTTTCCAAGATTTATAGCCTGGCCGGATTTAGAATAGGTTATGGCTATTGCAGTGAAGAATGCGCTTCCTTGATGAATCGCGTAAGGGAGCCTTTTAACGTAAATTCCATTGCCCAGGCTGCGGCGCTTGCCGCTTTGAATGATCAGGACTGGGTGGATAAAAGCCGGGAGCTCAATGAGCAGGGGCTAAAAATGCTCTCGGATTTTTTTCATGCAAAAGGAATTCCCTTTGTCCCCAGCCGGGGAAATTTTATTTTGGCCGAACTTGGCGATTGCGCTAGAATTTTCAACGAGATGGAACAGGAAGGTGTGATCGTTCGACCGATGGGGCCCTATGGTCTTCCGGAATACATGCGAATATCGATAGGCACAGGGATTCAGAACCAACGGCTGATTGAAACATTGCAAAAGGTGTTAGATATTTCCTAAAGTTTAGGAATGAAGGAGTTAGAGTGAATTTGATTGTTGGGGATACTCTTTTATTCGGAAGTGCCGCTATACTCCTGATTCTATTGAATGCCATATTTGTGGGCAGCGAATTCAGCCTAATTCGGTTGCGGTACAGTCATTTTAATCCTGACCTGCTCGATAAACTGCGCAAAACAAAACGCTTTGCAAAAATTCTCGATCGCGTAGACGAGGCTCTGCAGTTTCTTCGGCTTGGCATATCTTTATCCACTCTTGTGTTAGGTGTTGTACTTGTTCCTTTGGTGAGCTCTCTGCTGACCTACCTCGGAATTGATACAGGCGGAGTTTGGGCAGGATTTGTTTATGTTGCCTGCTTGGTGGTCGCCATTGGCTTGAATTATGTGTTGGGTGAATCCGTTCCCCGAGGTGTTGCCCTTCAACACCCTGTCGGGATGCTCCATGCCAGCTATTGGCTCATTTGGTTGCTTCGTACCCTGACCTTTCCATTCATGAAATTGTTTGGCTGGTTTTCTCGGCAAAGTTTACGAATGTTCCATTTGGATCCGCATGCCGATTTGAACAAATTGGACCTTGAGACCCAAATCTTGAGCATGGATGAAGATTCCTCTATTCCCGCATTCACTCAGCGGGTCTTCAAAAATGTAATCTCAATGCGCGAACTCGTGGTTCACGATGTGATGTTACCGCGCAATCAGATCCAGTTCTTTGATATTTTCGACGGGAATGAGTTTAACCTGGAGTTATCGAAAAAAGCGGGCCACACGCGATATCCTCTCTGCGAAGGTGATATGGATAATTGCCTGGGAATTGTTCACATTAAAGATGTTTACAGGTCCGAAATGGAGGTACAGCGGTTGGAGTTCAAAAAATTGGCCAGGCCGGTAATTGTTGTTGGTCCGGATGATTCTCTCGAACTGGTGTTAGAGCAATTGTTGGATAAACGTCTGCACATGGCGCTTGTACGCGATGAATTCGGGGGTACGGTTGGCGTCGTTACTATGGAAAATATCGTCGAACAGCTGGTGGGAAATATTCAGGATGAATTTGACAGCGAAGCTGAGCAAATCGAAGAGGTTCAGGAAGACGTTTTCATAGTGGATGGACTAACGCCGATTCACGATGTTGAAGAGATTTTAAATATTGAGATCGATGAGGATGAAGTCTCAACACTGGGTGGATTGCTGACTTCGGAATTGGGGAAAATTCCGGATGCGGGCCAAAAGGTTAGATTACAAAACTTGGAGATTGAGGCTATGGAAGTGGATGAGAAACGGGTTTTATCTGCCCGCGTACGTGTCCTTCATAATACCGACGATTAATGCTATCTAGTGAATCACGCCCCTGGTGACTCAAAGTGACTCCAAGAATTGTCGCTTCTTGGAGGGAGCCACAGTGGCCAACATCAAATCGACAAGTTCGGCTCCTTCTAGCTGATGAAGTTCCTTGTCGGGTGTCAAATGGGCTGGCAGATCCTGTATAAGTTTATGTGGCATTGTCTTGTTTTCGGCCATTCCCTGGCTCAGGGCTATCGCTCCCGCAGGATCTCCAGATAGGATTTTTATGTGTATGCGCTCCACAACCTTAAGCTCTCCGTTTCAGGTCACTGCTACTCGTATCAGTGCCATAAATATAAGGGCTATAATTACCGGCAACTGCCTCATGAGCGGGAAGTGGGAAAAATTTCCTGAGAAAGCACCTCAGCCTCTGGCTGCAGCTCTTCCCATTCGGTCGCGTAACGCGTCTCCGATTCCTCCCTTGGGAGGTAACTCCAAATAAATTTTATTAAAATGCTTCTGATCTAGGAATTGCAGACAATGGTAAAAGTTTTGAGCGGCTTCTTCCATGGTGCCTGTTTCAGAGAGGTAGAGTTGTTTTGGGTCGAAATCAGAATTCCAAAATAGGTGCAAAACAACTTCGTTGGAATTAACTTCAGGAACAGCGCCAGAAAATAGCTCGATGGGCGTGTTTGGGCTGTAATGTTTTTTCATTAATCCGGGGGAAATTAAACCTGAGTTGCCGGAATCCACACGATTTACTTTGTCTATCACTGGGATTCCAAGAGCTACGGATATTGAGTCTAGTGAAATACTTCCGTACCGAAGTAATTCCGGCTGACTCGGCGTACTCAGAGAAACAATTGTCGATTCAAGCCCCTTTTCACTGGGACCCCCATCCAGGATAAAGGATATCTGATCTCCGAGCTGTTGTTGGACGTGTTCGGTCCTGGTTGGACTTACATATCCGAATGGGTTGGCGCTGGGCGCTGCGATTGGAAACGAGCATCGTCTCGCCAATTCCCTAAAAATCGGATGTGAGGGCATACGGACAGCCACGGTTTGCAAGCCCGCTGTCACTCGGTCTGACACGATTGATTTTTTTCGCAGTATCATCGTAAGAGGTCCCGGCCAGAAAAGGGATGCCAGGACTTTTGCTGATTCTGAAATATCTGCGATCGATGAAAGTTGCTCGAGACTCTCTATATGAACGATCAGGGGATTTTGTGCCGGTCGGCCTTTGGTTTTGAATATTTTGGCAACGGCTCTCGGATCGAGAGCATTTCCGGCCAATCCGTATACGGTCTCGGTTGGAATGGCGGCTATCTCTCCGGATTGCAGATAAGCTGCTATATCATCGAGATTTGAGGAGGTAGGCTGAAGGATCCGGGCCATGTTTTAGTCCCAACGTGTTCGCCCATCCGCTGAGAGATGACGTAGGTTACTTCATTAGAAGCATAATCCTGGCCCGTTTGATTACTTTGGTAATATGCCTTTGTTGCCTTGTTGAAAGCTTGGTGATCCGTTTCGGCAGGATCTTGCCTGTTTCTGTTACATAACGGGACAAAATTTCCGCGTCCGTGAAATCCAGATCCATTGGATTCCATGAGCGTTTGTTCTCGGATGCATTTTCGATTGCCATAAGAGGTGGGTAGAGAATCCGTTAATCTCTTCGAAGCAAGCTAAAAAAGTGCCTATAACTTTAAGATGTTGATGTGAAATCTCTTTGAAGTTGACGAACCTTTATCCGAGGACATTCACTTTTCGGGAATCAGAGTCCCTGTAGTTCAATGGATAGAACCGCGGTTTCCTAAACCGTAGATCCCAGTTCGATTCTGGGCGGGGATACCAATTTTCAATCAACAACTCAGATGAAGAGTCGTTTTTTGGGCAAAATCTCCGAAAAAACCTCAGTTTCCTGCGAGTCATTATTTTCCGCTAGCTTACACCGGTGCCAGCTCCACCCGTCCGGGGCGGGGGTCGAGGGGGTCCAGCTCCCGGATATATATACATCAACCACCCCCGAAAAAGATTGTTCTCTTAATGGGCGAGCTTTGTTAACAGGTGGTTGATGAAAAGATCACTAGCCCTTCTCGCTACCTTTGTCATTGCCTCCGGTTATCACTCTTTGTCCGGAGAAACTTCCGGAGATTGGACATACACGGTTACCGACAGCCAGGCTACCATCACTGGCTATTAGAGATTATCGAACAATTAGTTACAAAGTAGTTTACCTGCTTGAAAAGTTGGAAAATTTACTCTTTGGTTAGATTATGGATAATTTGGCGAAATTTGCTCCAATTTTAGCGGTTACCGCTTTGGTATTTGGACTTATAGGATTAATTCTGGGGATTGTGGCATTTCAGAAAGCTTCACAGTTAGATGCTGTCGGCGACATTAAGGATGCCAACTCAACTATCAGTGAAAGCGTGGCCGGATTGCAGGAAGAGATGTCCGGTTTGTCCAAGAAATATGTAACGATGACCAACCTCAAGGAATTTGCCAATTCAACACAGGAAGCTTTCAATCAAATAACTGAGCAGTTGACTAAAATCCGCACCCAGAGTCGTACCGATACCATCAAAATTGCCGAATTGGAAACAAGGCTCGGGGGAGGGACCGTTTCCAGATCGGTTGCACCGGTCTCCAGCACTACTTCCAGTGGCACCAACGAGTCGTCAGGTGGAACAACGTCATCTACTGTTTTGGCCGGGGGTAGCACTGATTACGTGATTCAGTCTGGCGATACACTGGCCAAGGTGGCTAAAAGTTTTGGAGTCAACCTTGAAAAACTGATCTCGGCCAATCCAGACGTACAGCCCCGTTACCTTCGAGTTGGCCAGAAGATAGTTATCCCAGCTCAATAATCGACTGCCTTTGTGTGATGGCCGGTTCGGAAAACCCCCATCGCTGGGAGAAAAAGGCTTCGGAGGTTCATGCCGATTGCCGGATCTTTGAAGTGCATAAGTCTCGATTTCGTCACCCAGTGCGCCAGTCTGAAGGGGATTTTTTCGTTATCAATGCTCAGGACTGGATAACGGTTGTGGCAACTACGGCCCAGAACGAGTTGATTACGGTGCGGCAGTTTCGTTTCGGTATTGAGGATTTTTCCCTGGAAGTACCTGCCGGAGTGATGGAGCCCGGGGAAGTGCCAATCAAGTCCGCCGAGCGTGAGTTACTTGAGGAAACTGGATTTCGGGGAGATTCCGCATTACTCCTTGGCTGGACCTATCCCAACCCTGCTCTTCAAAATAACCGTTGTCATGTAATTGGCATTCAAAATGCGCGGCAGGTGGCTTCTCCGGATTGGGATCCGCATGAAGAAATGCAAACGCGATTGCTACCAATGGGAAAAGTCCCCCGCATGTTGAGGGCCGGGGAATTTTCTCATGCCCTCAGCCTCTGTGCCTTGCACTATTATTTTTTAAACCAATCGCTGTGACTTGTATTAGATTCGATTTTGGAGATTTATTTGAAGGATTGCGCTGATTCGGAGTCATAGCTATAAGGATACCTCTTTATGAAGCGCTTGTTGATACCGGTTCTGTTTGGCACCCTGGTTTTTGGTGTGTTGGCCGTTCCCAAAGTTTGGCTCGCCCTCGGTTTTTTTGAAGAAGGAGGCTGGATTTACGCCAAAACCTATTTTACGCGCATCCTTATCGATTTTCTTTTTGCATGGGTGATCGCCGTAGTGGTTTGGTTGCAGTTGGAACGTCGGCCATGGATTACGACTTTTGCTTTTTGTTTTTCCGTCTTATTAGCGTCAGTGTTTTGGTTTACTCCAATCAAAAACGCGCCCCGGTCCTTTAGGCAGGAAATGGCTTTTATTTACGACTTTATTGAGGCGGCGCCAATGCGGGAACTTCCGCGGGTTCCCAGAATAGTCGAACGAGGGGCCGAGCCGGCGAATATTCAGGAAAAGGCGCCTGCCAATGCAAGGACCTTTGAACCTGTTAAGCTGGGCCCGAAAGAGCAGGTTGAGAAAACGTTTTATTCTCTTCTTCGCTCACTCAAGAAATACGAATACGAATCGGTGTTCACCCTTGCTGATGCCCGTACATGGACCTACTTTACTGAGCTCAAGGAGCTCGCCCTGACCGCAGATCGTGAAGAGCTTGAAAAATTGAGACCGATTGACCGCTTTCAAGTCCTCGCTTTGCGCCACATAAAAAATGCGGAACAGCTTTCGGAAATAAACGAAAAAAGCTTATTTAGACAGGCTGTTTTACAAGGCTGGTTTTTCGTGGGGGACAAGCCGGATGTTCGTATCGATTTCATTGATATTCTTTCTGGAGGAAACGAAGCGCAGGCCGATATCATTGTGAATAGCATCATTCCCGATAATCGTCTCGAGTTTATAAAAGAGGGCGGCGCCTGGAAAATGAATCTCCTTCAGTTGCTGCCGACCCAGGAAGAAAAGCTTATGGCCACCTTCCAAGAACGTGGTCAGTCGGAAACAGAATTTTTCTGGAATTTCCTGAAACAGGAAACGGGCAAGGATCCTGACCCTGAAATTTGGGATCCGGTGATCGAAGTCCCAGAGCAGGGATAATGGGAAGTTCGCTACCGGCCATCAATGAATAAGGATAGGAGCAACTATCAGGGCGAAGCCCCCTTAATCAAGGGTTAAAAAACGACCATGGACGCGACTGCCTGAATTGGTTATGTTGCTTGTAAATTAGGTCCATCTGCAATTTTTCAGCGATTGTACGGTAAATACGAATGGTAATCGAAAGGTATCACATTCTCTGCCTATTTACGCTCTGTGAATCGGCTATCTTCTCTTATGATAATCAACGTCTCGATCGATATTTCCAACAAGGTAATCCTTGTCATTGATGATAGTCCTTTGGGTCGGGAATTGATCTCGATTGATTTTATCGAGAAGGATTTTTCCGGTTTGGTTCGTTGTAACAAACCACAGGTACGAAGGATAATGGACAACTTGTTGAGCAATGCGGTCAAGTTTCCCGATCCGGGCACCAATATTACTGTTATTCTTTAGAGCGATCACAATTGGGCATTCTTTCGTGTGGCTGATGAAGATCCCGGGAGTCCAGATGGCGAATCCGACAAGCTGTTTGAAAGTTTTGGAAAGACATCCGCCAAACCCATCGGTGGCGAATCAAGTACGGGACTGGGCCTGAACATTTGCAAGAAAGTGATGCAGGCTCATGGTGGTGACATTTATGCGGAAAATTTAGCTGAGCATGGCGCTCAATTTTCTGTCCAACTGCAAAAAACTGCTCTTACATAATTCCATATGGAATTGGAAGTAGTTTGGGAAGCCGGTGCCACACTGGGGGAAGGACCCATTTGGTTTGACAATCAGCTTTTTTGGATCGATATCGAACTTGGCCATTTGCACATTTACCATCCTGCAGATGATGGGAAGGAGACTTTCAAATTGCCATGGAAGATCGGGACTGTTGTTCCTCGTAAATCGGGTGGTCTCGTTTTGGGAACGGAAAAAGGCTTTGTTTTATTCGATCCAAAATCTGAGAAAGTGATTCCCTTGCCGAACCCGCCACACGAAACGATGGCTGGCCGTTTCAATGACGGCAAATGTGACCCGCAGGGCCGATTCTGGGCAGGAACGAAGGCCAGTCAAGACGGAGTAGCTACCGGTCACCTTTACCGTCTTGACCCCGACTTCCAATGCACCGTGATTCAGGAAGGTATTGGCTGTTCAAACGGACTTGCCTGGACAGCTGACCAAAGCACTTTTTGTTACATCGATAGTTTCAAAAATCGGATTGAAGCTTACGATTTCGACCCCGACTCAGGATCGATTGAAAACCAACGAATAATTAAGGATACGCCTGAAGGCCATGAGCCACCGGTTTTCGATGGCATGACGATCGATAGCGAAGACCGGCTCTGGGTTGCTCGATGGGGAGGATGGAGCATACAGTGCATTGACCCTTCCACGGGGGAAGTGCTTGAGCAGGTTGAAGTCCCGGTTCGCAAGACTACCGCCTGTTGGTTTGGAGGCCCTGATTTATCAGATTTATATATCACTTGCGCCTCCATTGATGAATCAGAAAAACAGCTCAAGAAACAGCCCTTGGCCGGGTCGCTGTTTCGGTGCCGACCAGGGGCAACTGGAATTCCCGTGGTTCCATTCGCTGGCTAGCGGATGTTTTGCGGAGCCTTCAACCACTTCGCAGAAAAAATGGACTTATCCGTTACCGTTCCCTGTGTGGCCTCTTCCTTTTGGTTGAGTAGGCTTCCATGGGTATCAAAGTAGCGGATGGTCATGTAGCGGTCGTCCAAAGGCCCGGTAAAACTGAGCGTGGCGAAATTGCGCTTTTTGATCTGATCCATATTGCCAGGGAAAATATCCCAGCGGGTTTTGGAGTCCTCCGGTCCACGATAAGGGCCGGACGTCAGGGGACTGCTTGTGAATTCTACAAAGCGATACGGCTTCCCTTTGATTCCCGCCTTACCTTCCTTGCCCGGTTCACCGCCTCCTTCGATTTCTAGAACACTCACTTCTGAAAAATGGACATCTCCACTCAGGAAAACAACCCCATCAATTCCCTCGGCCATGATTCGATCGATCAAGTACTGCCATTCTTTATCGTAGAGGGCGTAGCTGTCGGTCGATCCATTATCTGAAAGGACGGTGTTGCCAATACATACAACGTTGAAATTGGCAGGATAACTAGGCGTCCACCCGCCTGCGGATTGTCCTTGCCGGTATTTCATCGAACTAATGAGCCAATCAATTTGCTTCTTCCCCAATAAATCCTTTTCGCGGCCGAACGCTTCGAGGCTCTCTTGGCCGTCTTTGTAGAACCGATTGTCGAGGAGGTAGAAATTTACATCTCCGTAATTAAAGAAGGTAAAGATTCCGGGTAAATTAGGCAGTCCTGCAGAAGGATTCCCATTGAACAGGATGAAAGCTTGGGCCGCCTGTTCCTTATTCCAAAAATCCCAACCAGCGTTGTTCGGTCCGTAATCGTGGTCATCCCAAATTGCGTAGTTTGGGGTGGTAGCTAGGAGGCCTCTGAGGTGGGGCAAAGAGCGATCGTGTGTCCAGCGTTGCAGAAGCCCCGTCCAGGATGTCCAATCGGGTTCCCTCAAATAAATATTATCTCCCAACCAGATAAAAAGATCCGGATCTTTTTCATAGATGCTCTCGAATATCTCGTAGCCACCGCCGTAGGGGTTTCCACTGAGCCGATCGTACCCACCGGGCTGATTGATGTAAGCACAACTGCCGAATGCGATAGAGAAATCGAAGATGCGGTGACCTTCCTCGCGAAACCGCCAGTTTTTCGAAGTGGAAAATTCCAAGGGAATGGCCTCCCCATTCCGATATTCTTCCCTGAACCGAGGGGTTACCTTTGAACCGTCAATCCAGACTTCGTATTCATAAGTGCTGTCGGAGCGGACTTGGTCTGCGAAGCATTTGGCGACGTATCCCGACTGCTTCTGGGTCAGAATCGAATCGGTTTCGAAGTTCGAATCAGGATCACCTTCCGGCCAGTATTTTATGCTGACTTCCGATGGGCCGGTAGTCTGTACCCATACCAAAACTTCAGCCATAGTGACGTATCCGATCATCGGACCGCTTTGTAGCTTTTCACTGGCTTGTGCACCAGAAGTTGAGAACACTAGCTGTGTGTGGAGAGTTGCGATGATAAAAATAGTACGTCCAATCCTTCCTAGCATAGTCCTCATCTTTATTTATTAAAACAACCGGGTCAACCAAAGCTTTTGTATCCGGTTAAGGGATACTACTCATTGCGAGCCTAGTTGTAAGGTTTTGCAAACGGAGAGGACTCATATAGAAACCATATTTTCTGAGAAATGAAACACTACAAGTATCAGGAGAACCTCCACGCCGTTTGAGAAAATTCCGTAACCTTTATCAGGAAGGAAACCACGAGGTTTCCACTTACTTTAATGAGGAGGAGGAAGCTTTCCTCGCCACAATTGGCGCCAATGCTCAAAAGAGGTAAGATTTCGCAGAAGACTACGTGAGCAGGGGTGTGCCGGATTTTGCAACCGGCGCCATCATTCACGACATAAGCCGGTCTTATTTCCGTGAGGTTCAAAACGAAGTTCCTTCTGGAGATTTACTGGATACTAATAGGCCGGAGCTTCTTGGCCCGCGTGATAGAAATGTGTTTCAGAATGAAGTAAACCGGCTCGGTCTCTCAGTAGAGTTGAAATGAATAGATCCGAAAAAATCCATGTTGAATTGGTATTGGGCTCAATTAGGGGTAATCTTTAACAATTTATGTATTGGCTTCGGTATAGCAGTTTCTAGCCTTCGGATTCTTTGAATTCCCAAAATCCATCTGCCCGAATAAATGACGCACAAGGAAACCATTAAACGCTGGTTAAAGCTAGGCGGTGTGGGTGTTGAGATCGGTGCATTCGAGCGACCCGTTCCCTTGATTAAGCCATTTTATGTGGACCGGTTTTCCGAGTATGCGGGTAAAAAATGTTTGGCCGATTACTGGGGGGATGCCTGCCATATCCCATTCAAATCAAACTCGTTGGACTATGTAGTGACCTCCCATGTATTGGAACATGTAGCCAATCCTGTTGCAGCCATGCTAGAGTGGCACCGCGTTCTAAAGCACAGAGGATTCATTTACATGGTGGTGCCGGATCATCGCTATACCTTCGATCACAAGAGGAACCTGACCACAGTGGAGCACATGTGGAAGGACTATTCAGAGGGAGTTAACCAACGGGATAGTACTCATGTGATGGACTATTTGGATAATGTCGATTGGCACAAGTTTCACTTTGGTCTGCCGGAAGAAGAGATGGAGGCCGAAAGAAAAACCATGCGCGATCAGTATCTCTTTGATATAGAAGCTAAAAAAGAATTCAATCTGCACTTCCATGTTTTTCAGGAGAGCAATCTGACAGCACTCATTGAATCTATAGCTGAGAAGAAACAATTATCCTGGCAGATAAAAGAGATTCAAAGCCGGTTTCCCGAGCATTGTCCGAATGGAACGCTTTTTGTTATTCAGGTGAGAAAGAAATTTTCAGAGGGATTAGCATCTGTTTTCAACAGTTTCAAAAACCGGTTGAATCGTCACAATGTCCTGAGTCCGGATGCTCAACCCTTATCCGAGATGGACGAAATGCTGAAAATCCATCCTTAGGCTCTTAATCGAAAGTTGCAGTGGCGTTTTCCAGATCTAACTTATCTTTATGGTAAAAATTGGCGTCATCAACGTTTCGGACCGTGCGAGTCAAGGAATTTACGAAGATATCCCTGGTAAAGAGGCTGTTCGCCTCATGCGCGAGTATTTGGTAACTGAGTTTGAACCCGTTTATCATGTCATCCCGGATGAACAGGATCAAATCGAAGATACCTTAAAGACTTTGGCCGATGAGGATGGCTGCTGCCTAGTGGTGACTACTGGTGGAACTGGGCCAGCTGTGCGCGATGTCACGCCGGAGGCGACAGAAGCAGTGTGCGAAAAAATGCTGCCCGGTTTCGGCGACGCCATGCGGGCCGAGTCTTTGAATATTGTACCTACCGCTATTCTTTCGCGGCAAACTGCCGGAACGCGCGGCAAATGCCTCATCGTTAATTTGCCCGGCAAGCCAAAGGCGATTCAAGAGTGCCTTGAGGTGATATTTCCAGCCATTCCCTATTGTATTGACCTTCTGGAGGGCCCACATTTGGAGACTAATCCTGATGTTTTGAAGGCATTCCGTCCCAAGCCCAAGTAATTCGGATCGCAACCAACTTCGGGCCAACTTGCCGAGAGCTCCTTCCATCGACTTCGGTCACGCACTAGTGTGCGCTCCCAGTGCCTCCTGTCGTCAAGCACGACGCCTTGACCCGTTAACCCCCTTAATTAAGTGTAGGCTTCATCTGTCAGTGCACGGAACTCAACACCTCGATTCGCTGTGGAAGGCTCTACGTTTCTTTAAATATGCAAAATAAACCTGAAATTATTTATAAGTTACGTTCGCATTGAGGAAACGAATACCTAATCGTTGGATTTATCCAAATGAGGGCTCGAAAGGGCGTTACTTTCCATCGATAATATCTAAATTATTTCCCTTTTTAAAAAATCATGAGTGAAACCAACGAAACGGAAATTCTGAGCAATATCCAAAACGCCAGAGAACGCATTCAGACAGAGCTAAATAAGGTGATTATCGGCCAGGAAAATATCATTGAGCAGATGACCATCGGCTTAATGTCTCGAGGACACGCCCTTCTGACCGGAGTCCCCGGATTAGGTAAGACCCTATTGGTCAAATCGATCGCTCAGACGTTTTCGCTCTCCTTCAAACGCATCCAGTTTACCCCGGACCTGATGCCGGCCGATATTCTTGGCACGGAGGTCGTCGAAGAAGACAAAGGGACCGGAGAACGCATTTTCCGATTTGTGCAAGGACCGGTTTTCGCGAACATCATCCTCGCTGATGAAATAAATAGGACCCCGCCCAAAACCCAGGCAGCCTTATTGGAGGCTATGGAGGAGCGGCAGGTAACCGCTGCCGGACAGACCTTCGAACTTGAGCCTCCGTTTTTTGTATTAGCCACCCAAAATCCAATCGAACTTGAAGGCACTTACCCGCTTCCTGAAGCCCAGTTGGACCGCTTCCTTCTCAATGTAGTGATGGACTATCTTCCAGAGGCCGATGAGATACGCATGGTTACCGAGACCACCGCCTCCCTCAATCAATCGCCGGATCAAGTATTCTCACCGGGTGAAATACTCGAAATTCAGGATTGGGTGCGCCAGGTTCCCGTTTCAGAACATGTTGTCAGTTATGCGGTTCGCCTTGCTTCCAGTACTCGCCCGGTTGCGGAAAGTGCGCCTGCCTTTGTAAAAGACCAGGTGAAATGGGGCGCTGGATCACGTGCATCCCAAGCATTGATTCTTGCGGGTAAGGCACGAGCACTTTTGCACGGTCGATACACTGTGGCCATCGAGGATGTCCAGGCGCTGGCTGTGCCGGTGTTGCGGCATCGCATCATTCCCAATTTCCATGCTGAGGCTGAGGGCATTACTGCTGATACCCTGATTCACAGACTTCTGGAGACATTTCAAGAATAACGCCCCTGCATGGCCGTAGCTTATAAAGACCTTTTGGATCCGGCCAATCTGACGCGGATCGAAAATTACGCCCTCATGGCCAAGGCGGCGGTCGAGGGATTTTTGTCGGGTATGCATCGATCGGTTTACCATGGTTTCGGCACGGAATTTTTGCAGTACCGCAATTACGTTCCCGGGGAAGACTTGAAATCCTTGGATTGGAAGGTTTATGCCAAGCGAAACGAACTGGTGACGAAAGTCTTTCAGGAAGAAACTTCCATGAACTGCTATTTCGTGGTCGATGCCAGCGCCTCCCATGAGTATCGTGGAGAACGTGCTGCCGTAACCAAGTTGCGCTACGCATGCATGGTTGCAGCTTGCCTCGCCTACCTGGCAACAAGACAGGGCGATAATATTGCACTGTTTGCTTATCAAGATTCCATTGTGGAGGCTCTTGAACCAG
>CEUS01282490.1_pt1 | contig 28254 bp, 23 predicted proteins | sample 427031 | NCBI WGS metagenome assembly CEUS01 (sample SAMEA2622837, study PRJEB7988) | marine metagenome | biome: marine biome (ENVO:00000447); feature: marine epipelagic mixed layer (ENVO:xxxxxxxxx); material: "saline water (ENVO:00002010), including plankton (ENVO:xxxxxxxx)" | depth 140 m | reverse complement strand
CGCGTACTTTATTTGGATTCGTAACAAATCGACAAGTTTCGTACTGCAGTCCATATTTTGGCCTGTGACGGTCTATGCAGCGTTGTTCGTGTCGCAGATGTTTTTTGACGACCCAGTGGACGTATTGGAACTCAAAATCGAGGCAGCTAGGCAACAAGGTATTTCTTTTGATGATCGAAGTTTCTCAGATGAAATAAACACTCGAAGAGCTAACGGTGAAGTGGTCTACAGATATGTAGCGCCATGGAACCCTGTATATGGCAGTGCTAGAGGTCCATTTACAGATTCTGAGATCGTTCAGATTGGCGGAATCTCGAGTGTTAAAACCTTGATGTGCAACGAGTCTGGTGAATTCATTTATTACAACTCTGACAGGAATGGATTGAACAATTTTGATGAACTTTGGGATCACGATGGATCAGTCGAGTTCGTGTTCCTTGGTGATTCATATACTCATGGGCTATGTGTGAATTCGGAAGATAATATTGTCGAGCGGTTCCGTACTAGTTATCCAGATGCACTAAATCTTGGGATGTCCAGTACTGGCCCGGGACGCTATTCAATTATCTTCAGGTCGTTAATGCGTGACGTTGATGTTCGGAAAGTGTTTGTTTTGTTTTATGAAGGTAATGATCTTCAAGATTTGTCGTATGAAGTTTCGGACCAAAAGTTGAGGAAATACACCACAACACCGACTATTCCAGAGATTGATCGTGCTCGCATGGATGCTGGAATGATTGAATTTCACGAGGCCGAATTATTCGCCCAGACCACCCAAGAGCAGAAATCGTCCATGCCGATTCTACTCAAGATGATACTTCTCCAGGAAGTTACAGATCGGCTTAGGACGAAAGCGGCGAGGACATTTGTCAAAAGGTCAGTACCGCTTCCACCATTTGATCATTTTGAACGCGTTTTTTCTGATTTACGAGATGTCGTATCTAATCAGGGAGGAGAACTAGTGTTTGTATACCTCCCTTCACACTCAGGAATAAAGGGGGTCCCGGGTGCTTGTGGGTCCGAAGCTGGATGCTCTAGAGTGAAGCAGGAAGTTCTCTCAATAATTTCGGGTCTTTCTATAAATGTGGTCGATATTGACGATGTATTTCGAACATATGAAGATCCACTAGCATTTTTTCCGTTCAGACTGTTTGGTCACTACACGCCCGAAGGCTATGAGGTTGTGGCTGGTGAAATTGTGAATTATGTTGCAAATAATTAGGTATTCATACGGAGCTAGGATAGTCGAGCCGATTAGAAAAGCTTTTGTTATGGAGCGGGATCGCTGGGATGATTAGAGTTTTAGGCCGTGAGATCAAACGTGCTTGGCGTATATGGAGCCGTGGTGTACGAATATTTGGTACAGCATTGATGTTTAGTGTTTTGACGATAATTTATTGGACGATCGTCCCTTTAATCTGGCTACCGCTCCGGATTTTCTCAGACCCATTGTCATTGAAAGCAAAATCCGCCGGATGGATTCGGTCGGAGAAAAGACCAAGAGGTCTTGATTGGATGAAAAGGCAAGGATAGTAATGTTGATTCTTGGGATCTCCTGTTTTTTTCATGATGCTTCTGCGGTGTTGCTTGACGACGGAAAATTATTGTGTGCCGCTGAGGAAGAACGTTTCACTAGAATCAAGCATGATTACGATTTCCCAACAAACGCAATAAGTTTTTGCTTGCAGCAAGCCGAAGTCACAGGCGCAGATATCGATTACGTTGTTTTTTTCGAAAAGCCATTTATCAAGTTCGAACGTCTGCTCAAGACTGCAATCTCCGGTTTTCCTCGTAGCTATCGATTGTTCGAACAAAGTATGAGGACTTGGTTGTTCGACAAGCTATGGATCAGAAACCTGATACAACAGGAGATGGGTATACCAAAAAACAAGATAGTTTTCAGCGATCACCACTTATCTCATGCGTCCAGTGCTTATTTTTGCTCACCGTTTCAAGACGCTGCGGTTCTCACTATTGATGGGGTAGGGGAGTGGTCAACCGCCACTATGGGATATGCATCTGAAACGGATCTTTTAACGACCCAGGAATTGCACTTTCCGCATTCACTTGGACTTCTCTACAGTGCATTCACGGCCTTCTTGGGATTCGAAATTAATGAGGGTGAATATAAAGTGATGGGTATGGCACCCTACGGTGAGCCTAAGTACACCGACAAAGTCGAGCAAGTGGTAAAAATTAATCACGATGGATCAATTTGGATGGATCCAGCCTATTTCCAATTCCATTTTGGTACTGGCCGTTCTTATTCCCGCAAGTTTGAAGAGCTATTCGGAACGCCTCGGGATCCTAATGTCCCGTTTGTCACAGCAACTACTGGTATTCCGTCTTACTACCAAGATGAAGTGGATCGTACGAAATCCTTGTTTGATTACAATCAACGCTACGCAGATATTGCCGCTAGTATTCAGACTGTGGTTGAAGAAATCATACTTAAAATGGCGCGTCATCTGCACTCTCAAACGGGGGCAAAAAACCTTTGCCTTGCTGGCGGTGTCGCATTGAATTCTGTGGCTAACGGCCGGATTTTGCGTGAAACAGAATTTCAGGAGATTTATGTTCAACCGTCAGCCGGTGATGGTGGTGGTTCTCTTGGGGCTGCGTTGTACGCTTGGCATGGAGGTCTGGGGAAAACGGACCGGTTTATAATGGATCATACTTATTGGGGGCAGCAATACACTGAAGCTGAAATTAAATCCAGTCTTGATGAGGCTGGACTGTCAGTCCAAGAGTTCAATTCACAAGATGAATTGGTTAACGAATCTGTGGATCGTTTGACGTCCGGAAAAGTAATTGGATGGTTTCAGGGTAAATTTGAGTGGGGCCCTAGAGCTTTGGGTAATAGAAGCATTCTCGCCGATCCTCGTAGGGCGGAGATGAAAGACATAGTTAACACTAAAATTAAATTCCGTGAGCCCTTTAGGCCTTTCGCTCCCGCCGTCACACTAGAAGCTGCACCGGATTTTTTTGATATCCCAGAGACAGCTAACGGCATGCCAGAGCGCTTCATGCTTCTCGTTGTTCCGGTGTGGGAAACAAAGTCAGATCAGATTCCAGCCGTTAGTCACCTTGGAACCGCCAGAGTACAAGTTGTCCATCATGAAGCGAATCCGTTGTACAGTGATTTGATTGCAACTTTTGGAGACGCCACTGGGACGCCAGTTTTAATGAATACATCGTTCAATATTCGAGGCGAGCCAATTGTGAGTTCGCCTGAGGATGCCATTCGCACGTTCGGAAACAGCGGGATCGACACCCTCGTGATTGGTAACTTTCTAGTTGAGAAATAAGCTGGGAGTGGGCAATGTGGATGATTCGAGATCTCCTTGGCAAAATTGAAATTGCATGGGAGCTGTTAAGTTTTCTTAGGCGGAGAAGACTCTGGTGGTTGTATCCTCTGGTGTTTCTACTCCTTTTGTCGGGAATCTTGATAGGTGCCGGGACGTCAACGGGAGTTGGCCCTTTTATATATACCCTCTTCTAAGTTTGTTTGCCGAAATCACAAAACACAAAGGGTGTGTCTAAGTGTAATTTGGCGCTTCAGTAAGCTTTTATGCGAAAGCTACCCGATATCCCTTGAGGATAACGTCATGAGTTTGAATAGGTAAGCATAATTCTGGTAGGGATAATCCTTGAAAAATCCAGAGAGGTTTTCGATTTATTGATCTAAGAGTCTTAATTAAAGATCTGTTTGAGGTGTTTGGAGATGGATTGGTAGCGTTGTCGATAGACGTATCATTGCCTGATAGGCTGTCTTTGGTTACATTCGTAAGACCGAAGTATCCCAGGGGAATTCACTTAGATCTCGAAACCACTCCAATAATTCATCCGACGAATTTACAGCGGAGATATTTGCTGAGGGATCAAGTTTCAGGTTCTTGCCAGGTACGGGATCTGAAAGAAGTAACGAAATAGTTTTTTTATGTGAAATCTTAGTTGTAGATTCGGCAATTCTTCCAATGACCACATCAGATAAAGTGCTGCCAAAAGTACGCGCAATCCTTTTGTCTATATTCATAGGAATATGCTCACGGTAAGTGAAATATAACTTCTTGGAAATCCGATTATTGATGAGTGAGTTATGGGCGAAATACTTAATTATCTTTTTGATCTTATACCGAAAAGGTAAAGGCTCTATTCCAGAGGATATGCGTACTGTTTTCCGCAATAAATAAGAAGATGCTGGTGACATCGATGTTACTCGAGGCAGATTCCATGCATCAGTGTGCATGTCGTAAATTTCTCTCCAGGTCCTCTGGGGTTCGTCTGTGCAGTTATATACCCCGCTTGATGGAGGATTATTCAAAATGCTCACTATCCCATCAATAAAGTGTTGAACTGATACAGCATTAGAAGCTAAATCTCCACCAAATGGCAGTTGAAAAGATGTAGATGTGACGTCTTCAAACACCATTCTCGAGACCGTTTGGGAAGGACCGTATACGTTCCCTAATCGGATGAGAAAATATTTGGTGTCAGTTTTTCTAAATGCATCTGCAACTATTCTCTCCATGGCCAGTTTACTTTTACCATATGCGGAAGTAGGTTTAGGTTTTACAAAATTCATGCGACTTTCAGTGAATGGCAAACCATGAACTGAAATTGTGCTTAAATTTATAAACACTTTGACTGACTTTAGAGTGGTAATGGCTTCGACTAGTTTAATATTGTTTGCTATGGCATTGGCGGTGGAACCTGAAAAAGCCAGATTGATCACAACTTCACAATCACCAATGAAGCGACTGGCTGAATCTCTATCGGTGATTGATCCAATTCTTGTAAGTTGTCGGTAATCTCCTAGGAACCTAATAGCCATCCTATCCCTAATGACAGGCACTGGTTCATATGCATTTTCTAAATCTAATCTCCGGACTAAATAGGGACCTATGCGACCAGCAGCTCCAATAACAGCAACTTTTATCTTATCCATTGGAGTCTTCCCACGTACTTTTTGTTTTTACATCTTCAATAAATTGTGTAGTCAAGACAGCTGATTCTGCACTAGCGGAACCTGGTATGTGAGTTAGACATTGATCAATAAAAGCTTGCCAATGTTGGTGGACTGCTGCATATCCGCTTCTTGCAAATTCATGAGCTTTGTCGATATCACACACGTAAAAACCATCAATGTTTTTCAGGATGGCGTGATCTCCAGGGTAATTTCCTAACTCTATTATTCCGCGATCACATTCAATTCTTATACCGCGGCGGATATCAGTTGATCTACTCAACCTCAAAGCCATCTCGAAATTGTTTCCATTCCCAGTCACCACATTTGAAATTGCTTTCACCTCAGTGTTAATACCGTCAATTCCGCTTAAAATAGCGTCAGCGACCGTTATTTTTTTTGCACCCACCACTTGAAATACAACATCAATTATGTGCCAACCAATTTCTTCTAAGAACCCTCCCGTTGAGGTATTGGTATCAATTGTTCTAGAAATCCATTGATCCCCATCAATACCGGAACGCCTTTCAACATCGGAATCTGCCGCCCAAACTCGTTGTATTGAGCCTAATATTCCCGATCTTAATAGTTCGTATGCCATATGGTTTTGAGCGTAGGCTCTGCGTTGTGCCATGACGCCCAGCTGCACGCCCGCCGTTTTGGCTTGATTGAGCATAGACAAATGACTTTTTAAACTTTCCGCAAATGGCTTTTCTATCAGAACATGCCAACCTTTTTCTAAGGAGACGCTAAATGCGAATGAACGCGCGTTTAAAGGAATTGTAAGAGCGACTATATCTACATCAGGGCATTGTTCTATGTCAGCAAAACTTTGTGAAACTGAAAATTGCTTAGCGAGTAATTTAGCTTTGGTTGAATCGAGATCGCAGATCCATTCAACCAGAATCTTAGAATTCGCTGTCAACACGGGAAGATGCACGTGTCCACCAGAAACTCCTGCTCCAACTATTCCGATCCGGATAGGATTGTGATTATCCATTTGCAATTGACTCTTGATCTGAAACCGAAGGTGTTTAATTTATTCTGTAATAAAAGTGATGGCTTCCTACGTGGTGTAGGTGTTTAAAGTTAAATTGAGCGGGGTGTCTTTTCTGCAAGTATGAATAGATGATGGGTATAGTTCTGATTGTATTTATGCCATAAAATTTTTAGCCCACACTGCCGGATTTCCTTTAGCACATTTGATCGGGGATATTCCTTTCGACCAACTTCCCAATAATGGGGGTTCCAGTAATCAGATCTGTCTGACCACTCTGACTCGGGGTAATATTTTTTGCGTGGCCACTCCCAATTTACGTACATTGAATGGGTTCCTCTAAGCCAGGCTAAACCTAGTCTTCTTGGGCTGATTAGACTGGGCAAGTTAATTGATAATCCAAAACTGTGAACACTAGCAGGAAGGGAAATCAACACGTATCTATTCGACAAATCGCGAAGTTTTGTCAGACTTGATCGAAATTCAGAATAAGGGATATGCTGCAGGACTTCGAACGCTACAACCATGTCGAACGTGGTCGATATTTTTAATTCCCGGAAATCACCAAGATAATCTGGATTGTTTCGCGATTTGATGTCAGTGGTTGTAACGTCGTATTCCAGAAGTTTTGTTATCGATGCGAAATAACCGCTTCCGGGACCGACTTCGAGGATGGACGCAACATTATCACCAATGTCAGTCACAGATTTTACTTGAAGGTATGTACTCGAAAAACGACGTTCTTCTATAGCTCGTAATCGTTCTTTCAGTAGTTCAGGATGAATGTTACTGGCCATTTGGATACGCTCCACTCAATTAGCACCAAATAAATACTCTGCCTGAGTTACCTGAAAAGCGCTATGCAAAAGGCCGATGGCAGAGGTGGTTGTCTACTACAAATCTATCAACTCTCGAACATTGACTAAATCCACCTGTTATCTCACGTATTGACGACACAACAACTTTGTGAGTTCTGCTTCTGACTCATTGTGAATACCAATTCTTAATAACTCACCTGGAGCGTATCTTTGGTTCACTCCTCCACTGCATGAAAAATAATAACTTGAAGTTTTTATAGCTTCATATTCAGCCAAAAATGATCGGTCAGATAGGCCTCCAAAAGGAAAAGCAAAATAATCTAGGTTCAACTGTAGTTCGCGCTCTAGTTCTTTATGGGCTCCGGTTATTTGCGTTTCTATATCGTCTTGGCGAGTATGGTTGAGTTTGGTGTGAGCAGCTGTATGTGAACCTATTTCCACTACGTCGCGATCCACCAAAGAGCGTATATCCCCAATGCTTAAATATTGTGATTTAACCCAGCATTCAAATGGTTTGGTGGTTTCTATTGTCTTAAATAGTGTTTTTAGATATTTCAAATGATTCTCTAAAGGTAGCCGACGTATCACGGGGTCAGAATTCAAGAAAAGAGTGGGTTTGATTCCTTTAGAGCTTAGTAGTTCTAATACCTCGTCAGGCAATCGTAATGCATCGTCAAATGTAACTGAGATGTATTTATTGTTTTGTGTAGCACCTGATTGGAAATGTCGCAAACCATCAGATAAGGAAGTGAATTCGAATTCATCGGAATACATCTTTATATGTTGATGAAATTGGTTCATCTCGGTGACGATACCTGGTAAACCGCGTATGGGGAAATCCGTTTGATCCACGATTGCGTGATAGTTCACGATGAACCAGCCGTTTGCCATCGTTGTTGGTAAACGGCTGTGTAAACGCTTTACCAAGAAATTCTCGATCCTTCCTTTCCTAGGAGTTGTGTGTTTGTAAAGAATCGCATTTTGCGAAACGAAATTGTGGACTGCTTTGGATGTAAACATTAGAGGCTTGTGTTTATGCTTTAAATTCCTAGTTCCAAGATCTGGTTGCTTGAAAGACTGGGTTTTCCCTGAAGCAATATTTTTTACGATTCTTAGCATCGCTTTTGCTGAGACTATAGATTGACGATACTGATGGTCAGGGAGGGATTCAAAAAAGTGAGGTATGACAGGTTCTGAGGAATAAACGTTACCTGCATCGATAGTTGATGTTGCTTGGTGAATGGAGTAGCTGAGATAGTTGAAGTTTGATTCTAGTGAAACCCAATAACCGGAAGAGACACCTCTGTAATAAGGTACAAATCCATTATGGATATTGAGTGAAATTGGAGCCGTTGCGAGAATATGGTCAGCAATTTTCTTTGTTCCGTATATACAAATTACGTCCGGTTTGAACCGTTCGAGTGATGTTCGGACCATGGTGGAATTGATGTCGAGTTCTTCAACATCAACTTTCGGTTTCAATTTCACAAGTGGGGTGATGCAATAATCGTAACGAAGAAAAACTTTTTTAAAACTTAAGCGGACGATTTTCCAAACCATTCCAGCTGTATAGCGTAGAGTGAAGTGTGTTGGGTTTTTTGGTTTTGCAGCAACTATGATCACATTGTCAAATTCTGAGCGAAGTAATCTGATTAGATGCTGTTCTCCGGTCGAATTATTCCCGGTCAGAACCGCAATTTTCAGAGATTTGTTGAGCATAGTCTCAACACACTCCAAATGCATTTTAGTGAACATTCAACAATCATCGCATTACCTAAATCTTTGATCTCGGTATCGTGGGGCAATGGCATTTCACTTCAGAACCTCTTCAACGTCAATAACCTCTTCCGTAGATGCATTCAAGAGGCGATCGAATAGTGCTTTATACTTTCGATCAATCACTTCAGTCGATATTTGACTGTTGACGTCTGATGATATTTTAAGTTTTTGAGCTTTACTGAATTTTGCTGCAGATTCAATCGAATTCGCCCAACTTACTGCATCCAATTTTACTAAATATCCGTTTTTGCCATCATTGATCCACTCGGTAAAACTAGGTTCGTCGGCATTCGCGATAACAGGTGTCCCATTTGATAATGCTTCTATCAATGGTGTTCCCATTGCTTCGTTCTCCGCAGGGAAGCAGAACACATCAGCCCCAGATAGGAATCTAGTCATGTCAACAAACTCGGGAACGACTTTTACACGGTTTGCAAGTCCGGTTTTTTGAATGCGTAATTTCAGCTCAGGTATTTCATTTGCCCTTATACCAGGATCAATCTCCCCGGCGGTGATAGTCGGACCTGCAAGTACGAGTTTGTAGTTGTCAGGCAAATATTTCATCACGTCAAGTAAAAATTCATGATTTTTTTGTTTCATGAACTTTGCAACATAAACAACAACCTTATCGTTTGGGCTAAATCCAAATAGATTAGAAATTGTGTCTGAACGTTCATTATCCGATACAGGTTTGAACTTGTAAGTATCTACCGGATTGGGTCTGGTCCACACGTTGTTGTTAAGCCCTGAGGATTGACAAAGTTTTGCTATATGTTCGCTTATCGCGACGATCACAGATCCGCGTGTCAAGTCATATGAACGAAATTTACGAACACCGGGCAAGTGTTGATATGGATTGTTTATATTGTTGACGATTTCCAACATCAATGGAATGCCCTTGAGTCTGCTCCAATTAATCGCAGCGACTGTTGCGGGGGAATAGCCAAAAACGTGAATAAAATCGAAGTGTTTTTGAGAAATTATTTTTGTAGTAGCACGGGCTTCAATATGAAAGACAGCGGCATTCACTATTCTGCGCAATCGACTTTTTCCGATCCATCGCGCGGTTTTTCTAAGGAAACTTGAGACAATTCTGGTTATATATATTTCATCTAGTTGATAGCGTTTACGATTAGTGAACTCTACGCTGCTACAAATAACTTCGAAAGTGATGTTGTATTTTTTTGATAAACGTAAATAAGTTTTATGAGCGCGCAAACCAGACCCTGAATATTCGGGTGGATATTTACTTGAAACAACAAGTACTTTCATTACGGTAAATTTCTCGAAGTGTTTTGCAATCTGTTAGTACGATAACTTAAGACTTGCACAGGTCTATTGGGTGAAGTGGTCTGTTTATCTCATCATTGATAAAAGAATTGTTCTGAGTCCGCCTGTTCGACAAATAAGGTCGATCGCATCGTCGTTACGTATATTTTCGAAAATTACGCGGCGTTCAAAGTCACTATGAAAAGATTCTGATCCTGTGTAGCCGAGTTTTGAAACCCTTTTGGTTCCTGATTCGTTTGAAGAAGCGGCTTTGATAACTTTGTATCCTAATTGGAACAGTTCTTTTAATACTGGCGCAAAATCATTTTGTTTCGTATACCGACTTAAATGAGTTTCAAATATGACATCTGGACTTATATTGTTGTTTTTTGACAGTTGGGCTAGTTGACCAAGTATTTCCACTTCATGTCCTTCAACATCCATTCGCATTAAATTGGGTATAGATTTGCGATTAGCTACATCGTGTAATGTGAAAGTGGGAACATTTATTGGGTCAGAACTTAGAGATTTGGAAGCGGTGCCCTCATTGTGAAAAGTATGCAGGTTGGAGTGTGTGGATATAAACATTTGGCCAAAACCTGTCTGGGAGCTAACTGCACCGTGTATCACTTCTACATTTTTTACGTGGTTAAGCTGTAAGTTTTTGCGTAGCATTTCGACATTTGGATGTACTGGTTCTATGGCAGTGATTTGGCCTGATGGACCAATTGCAATGGACTCCATTATTGCGTAGTACCCAATGTTCGCTCCTATATCCAGTACATTCATCCCGGGCTTCAAAATCGAATGTAGCATTACGTAGTGATCGATTTCTCTCTTCCCAAAAAGAAATAATGTTCGTGATAGTCCTTGGTCATGTGTATCTAGGTGCAACTTGTAGTTATGTACTGCACGAACCAAGGTTTTTTTCCCTAGTAATCTACATATTTTTGTTAGTAATGAGAAATACAAGGCGATAATTAGGCCTCGTATGCCTAAATATCGGTAGACTCGTGCAATGTTTCGGGACAATTATTGATCCTTCAATTGTTTAATAATTTAATACCGTATTGGTTTTACGATATATTCGGTTAGTTCGGCTGGTGTAGTTCTGTTGCCGGCTAGATCAAAAACTTCGTATCCTAATTCTTGGATGATTTCTTCCAATTCTGAAATGGAACCACCTAATTCTGTGATCTGATGTGGATGAACGCTGAGGAAAATAATCGGCTTGTCTTGCTTAAGGATGTTGACTGCACCCTTAAGAATACTTAACTCAGCACCTTCGGTATCTATCTTAATGAGCTCGGGTCTTAGGTTTCGAAGGGCGCAAAATCTATCGAGTGTTGTTTGATTTTTAGTAGATTTTTTGTAACCTCGCTTGGACCCTGTTATTGCTAATGTATTCATTCCAGAATCGTGAGTACTTTCGAAAAATTCTACAGAGTTTGATTCTGTTTCCCCTACAAGATCCAAAATGACTTCGACATTATGGATCTGATTTGTTTTGATATGTTGAATTAGAAAAGACCTGTTTGCTGTAGCCGGCTCGAATGCGTATACCGTACCGGTTTTTGCGATGGCATCACTTAACGGTAGTGTGACAAGTCCAATGTGAGCACCGATATCTAACACACAACACATTCCTCGTGCTGCTTCTATACAAGCGGTAAAGCCACGATTGTGATTCCCCCCCCAAGCATCGAAGTTAGAAAATGCAAACCTGCGGTTCAATTTGAACGGTCCATATGGTCCGATGTGCTTAGATACTTTTAAGTTTGGCAACATAAAGATTACAAATCGATATATTGGTCTTAACGTCAACCATAAACCAGAAAATCTTTTTAGCCTGCCATGTCGTATGCCGGTTATCCATTTCAATATCATTCGTAATGATCTTTTCACAATTGGTTAGTGGTTATCACTGAGTTCGTTTTCGAAAATTTGGGAGACCTATTTACCAAACCTGCCAGTTGAATGTTATTTAGATGTGCAAATTTTGGAGCAATCGTTATTTACTGGGTGTTTTTCGTTGATTCAAGAGATCACGGTTAATGTTTAATAAATATGACAGACCTTATTAAACCTATAAGAGAAAATGGCTCGATATTTCAGTTTAGGATTGAGAAATACAGATTTTCGAATTGCCTTCCCACGACGTCCCAATTGAAAGAATCATCGACTGTCATTTTCCCGTTAGTAATGAGCTTTTGTTGTAGGTCACTATCACTTTGCAAGTGCTCCATTTTTCTAGCGAGATCTATGGGGTTACCTGCTTTTGCAATCAGACCGTCGACACCGTCAACAATAGTTTCAACGCATCCTGGAGCATCTGTTGAAATAATCGGGATCCCGGCTGCCATCGCCTCGATATTGATCATGGCAAACGTCTCGATTAACGATGGAAATACGCATGCGTCCGCACTTTTGTACAAATTTATAAGTTCTGTGCTAGGGATCCTAAAATCTCGATCATTAGCGTCTAATCCTAGTTCTTCAATTAAAGTGATTTGATCATTTACTTTGAGTTCTGCGGCGCGATCTTGTAACTTTGACATGTTTCGACCTACAAAAACTACGTGTAAATTGTCTACGGTATGTGCCCGTTTCATTTCTGCGATAGCGTCCAGTAAAACTGTAAATCCTTTCTTGGGATGGTTACGCCCGACCGTTATGTAAACGAATTTGTTGGTTGGGATTCCATACTTGTTACGAGTAGAGTTTTTGTGAACATTGGTGTTCTCAAAATGTGATTGATCCACCCCGCAAGGAATTACTTCTATTCTTTCATCTGGCACTCCTATATCGTGGAGATCCGTCCTAACCGATTCACTTAACGCGACTGTTTTTGAAATTGTGGGGGACCATTTTTGTATTAACGATTCGATTTTTGGATTAAACCTGTAGCCGTAGTTGATTTCGGAATCTTTTTGTATGTCATATCCAACCGTTCGCAATATATGCGGTATTCCACGCGGGAGAGTGAATTTACTTACTAATACACCGGCGGGGTAAGTCCCGAACGATTGCCATAAATCGATCTTGTATTTTTTTTGTATCCAAGAGAAGTATTGATTTTGGGCGTACTGGTAGGCTGCTCCTAATGTCGGCATGAACCGTTGTTGTCCGGGAAACAGTGGTAGTAGCTCGTAGCCTAATCCTTTTTTCTTAACCCCGAGTTTGCGCCAACTACTCCACGCGGAAAACATTACAACTCGATGTTGTTGAGCCGTTAGGTGTTGGGCTAACTTATGTGCTGTAATTTGGGCTCCACCGATATCTGGTAGAAACGAGGAAATTACTATTGCAACATTTAGTCTGCGTTCAGCGGGCAATTTATTATTTCCGATAAAGGATCGTAGAGAATGTAAGGAAGATTAACTTTAAATCTAAGAAGAATGAATGTTCGCGGACATATTTCATTCGTAAGTTCATTTTTTTGTCCCAAACTTTTTCAAAATATAACTTGTCAGGATCATCCCCCACTAATATGGAGCCTAGATCGTGAAATTCGATCGAAGCGAAGTCAGTGATTCCAGGACGGAGTTGAAGAATTTCTAACTGTTCCTTGGTGTACAGCCTCGTGTAATCAGGTGATTCTGGTCGTGGCCCAACGAAGCTCATTTCACCTTTGGCTATATTCCACAGTTGTGGTAATTCATCAAATTTAAATTTTCGAATCCATCTTCCAGTTTTTGAAATACGAGGATCGTCGTCACCGGAGTGATGCGATGTTGGGCCATCGACTATTTTCATAGTGCGAAACTTACGCATTGTGAAAAGGCAGCCAGACAACCCCGTTCTTTGAGCCGAATAAAGTACTGGCCACCCCAGAGTAATTAGAACTACCAGTGCAATCATAAATAGTAACGGTAAGAAAATAACTAAGCCGATAACACTGAAGAATAAGTCGAAACTTCGTTTAGGCAATATGTCAATATGTCCTTGCTGCGATAATCTTTGCAGACCACAATAGTTCACAGTAGCCGTAGTATTACCATCAATGGTTACAAATCCCTCACTACCGTTCAAGCATGCATTTGTTACTGGAGCGACCGGAATGGTTGGTTCCGAGCTATGTAAGATGATTGCCCGTATAGGAATTCCGGTTACTACTTACTCGCGGTCTTCAAATGCGTTTTCAGGATCCTCAGGTATAACGCATGAGTCTGGGGATATTCTTGATTTTGCAAATATGCTGGCGGCAGCGAGGAACGCTGATGTTATTTTTCACTTAGCGGGGGCTGTTCATAACTCCGAAGTGAGTTTTGAACAGTACAAACATGTCAACGTTACCGGGACGGAAAATGTTATTCAGGTAGCTCGAGAGATTGATGCAAAAGTCATCCATGTTTCGACTGTAAATGTTGATGGTTTTCTAAAAGGTAAGTTGTTTCATGATTACGCTAGAACCAAATCCTACGCAGAAGATTCGATTAACCTTGCAGTTAGTGAAGGATTGGATGCTGTAATTATTCGACCGGCGACAGTTTTTGGTAATCAGTCTGGGCGATCAGGACTAATAGTCGATCGTCTGCTTTCTGATTCATTGAAGGTTCTGCCTGCACCATCACGCAAGATAAGTCCTGTTTGGACTCATGACATTGCGTCTGCACTAATAAGAGCGGCTGAGATTGGTAAAAAAGGACATACTTACACTATTGCTGGTTCAACGTTAACCACGGCCGAGTTCGTTAAATCGGTTTCGGAAATTATTGGTGTTTCAAGACCAATATTATCGATTCCTGTTCCAGTGATGTGGATTCCTCTGAAGCTTGCATGGTGGTGCAAAAATATTACAGGGTGGACACCGCCGATAACGGTAGAGTCACTGAAAAGTGATTCTATTTACGATGGTAGCCTAGCAGCGAAAGAATTGGGTTTTAGCTATACACCATTATCCGAGATATTCGCCAGGTTCAAATAGATTGGTAGATTTATTAGTAAGTATTTTGGTAAATTCCCTTGTATATGTTGGTTTATCTAACATCCGTGGATTGGGAACAATAAGAATATAAAAACGCTAAGTTTCATGAGCTTCGAGTCTCACCAGTAATGAGGTAGTTAGATTGGCCAACCCGTCAAATATGTTGACTGGGATTAAAGCGATAGCTTTCGATTTTGACGGTGTGTTTACCGATAATCGTGTTTACACGATGGAAAACGGTGAAGAGGCTGTGGTATGTGATCGTTCAGATGGAATGGGGGTTTCGATGTTGCGCAAGGCTGGGTTGCCATTGGTTATTATTAGCACGGAAAAAAACCCTGTGGTGGCAGCTCGAGGCGCAAAACTAAATCTCGATGTTTTACAAGGTATCGAAGATAAGCTTCCTGTATTGGTGCAATGGGTAGCGGCGAACGATTTGTCCATAGATCAGGTAGCTTTTATAGGAAACGACATCAATGACGTTGAGTGCCTTAAGGCAGCTGGGCTAGGGGTTGCAGTTTCAGATGCTTATCCTGAGGCAGTAAACGCTGCGGATTTCACTTTGACTAAAAAAGGTGGTAGTGGGGCAGTTAGAGAAATAGCGGATCTTTGGTTGTTGGCGAATCCTATATCTTGAATTTTAATGTAGTAATTCGACTAAATACTTATTTAGTTCTAAGCCGACGGATCTAATAGTTTTGATTTTCGTTCTACCATCGAAAGTTAGCAATCTGTTCGCAAATGTAACTTACTTCTTTGTCCGTTAGCTCCGGATAAATCGGTAGTGATAATGCTTCTCGTGAGATACGTTCGGCTTCGGGGAACGAAGCTTCAGGTTTTATGTAAGGTGAAAATAAGGGTTCTGCATTCAATGATGATGTGTAGTGGACCATTGATTCAACCCCTGCCTGTTTAAGATGCTCGCGTAGGCGATTTCGGTTTTCACCCACAGTGATTACGAACTTGTGAAATACGTGATTAGATCTGGGGATTTCTCGTGGAAGGGTAATAATTGGTATTTTCCCCAATTTTGATTTGTATTGTTGGGCTATTTGTTGTCGTCGTTTTGTCCATTCTTCCAAGTGATCTAACTTGAACTTAACAATAGCTGCCTGAATTGATGCCATTTGTGAGTTATAACCGAGTTCTCGATAGATTCTTTTTTCATCTCGCCCGTGATACCTAAGTCGCGTAACTCGTTCTGCAATTTTAGGGTCATTTGTTACGACAGCACCTCCGCTTCCGAATGCTCCTGCTATTTTCATTGGGTCAAAACTCAGGATTGCGGCTGCTGATTTTTCACCAGGTTTAGATTCGTTGAGAGTAGCTCCAATCGCTTGTGCGGCGTCTTCTATAAGTAATACATCATTAGAATTACAGGCTTCAGCTAATGGTGTTATATCGAATAACTGCCCATATAGATGGGCCATTATTACTACATCCACAGAGCGGTTTTTTACGAGTTGGATCGTTTTTGTGATATCTGGTTGATAATCTTCGCCGGAGTCAACAAATATTGGTATTCCGCCTGCTCTTAATACTGGGGATACGGTAGCGACAAAAGTCATGGCTGGGACGGCGACTTTATGGCCAGGTCGCATGCCAGCTGAAATCAAAGCAAAGAATAAGGCGTCGGTAGCTGAACCAACGGCCATTGCATTTTTTGCGCCCATCACGATACGCAGTTGTTTTTCCAGTGTTGCTATTTCGGGTCCTTGGAGGACGCGACCATGTGAAAAAACTTGTTCGCACAAAGTAAGAATTGCATCTTTATGTTGTTTAAATTGGCGGTCTAGCCGCATGAAAGGAATTTTCACTGGTAAAACCGGAGATGAATTACTCTTATATAGGGTTGTTTCGGAGGTGTTCGATGTATGTTGGCAACGCTTCTTCGAGACCGAACTTAGGCTGGAAACCAATTAGGTTTTTGGCTTTTGTAATATCTAGTGTTCCACGATTTGGGATGTGATCCGGAACCTCCAGATATTCCACTTTAACATTGTCTATAAATTTTCTAATGATCGATATAGCCTCTGCTAATGTCTGAGATTTGCCTCTAGCAATGTTGAACGTTTCTCCTTTGGCTGAATCGTGTGTTGCGACACGATATATACCGTTTGCTGTGTCCTCAACATAGGTGAAATCTAGTGCCATTTTCCCATCACCGTCGATTTGGATGGGTTTACCTTGGAGTGCTCGAGTTATGAATTTGTACAGGACGCGTTGGTTTGCGTCATATGGGCCATAAACCGCGGTTGGGCGAACGGTTCTAACATCAATGCCGTACCGTTTCCGGTAGCCACTGCTAATGATTTCACCTGCAAGTTTTATTGATCCATAAATATCTTTGGGATCTTTGGGGGCGTTTTCCGTGACGCTGTGCGTATGAAAATCTCCATATACCATGCTGGAGGAGGTGTAAATAACAGGACATTCATGATGGAAATCGCGAACCACTTCTAGAATGTTCACAGTACTGGAAAGAATCGAATCGAATGCTTCTTCGGTCTGCTCTATAGCGACATTAGCTAGAGGTAGAGCCGCCATGTGGACAATTACATCTGGCTTGTAGTCCGTTAAACAGCGACGTAAAAAGTCTTTATTGAGAGTGTCGCCCGTTACCAGTGAGATATCACCGGAGATATCGGCTAGACGGGCCAACAAATTTATCGGCTTCGCTTTTGGGTCAGGGGCTACATATTGTTTAAACGAGTCGAAAACCATCACGTCGTAGCCGGCTGTAAGAAATTCCCGTACTACTCTAGAACCGATAAACCCCGCACCGCCTGTGATTAATGCTTTTTGCATCTGGTCCTGTCTAATAGTGATTGATGGCTTGTGAGACGTTGCCGAGTGATCTGGCTGTAATGCTGCGAATGATAATTGTTTTTAGTGTGCCGTATACGATTAGCGTGTTTCGTATTCATAAAGAGCTCTCAATATGCTAGATATCTTTGCTGGTGAAATCGGGGACGAATTTTTTTATGTTTTGTTTAACTTCTGAAGGTTCCATATTGGGCGCCGATTTTATAAATTCATCGACTTTTTCAAGGTCGAATTCTCCAGTATGTGAATTCATCACTCTCATTATTTTTGGGTACAAAGTTTTACCGAGGATTTCTTGCTCCGATGATAGTGATTCTGTCAGCTTCTCCGCTGGTTTGAGGCCGGTGTGAACTATCTTTATGTCCTGATTAGGAATCATGCCAGAGAGTTCGATCATCGTATGAGCGAGAGAATTGATATTTACGGGTTCTCCCATGTCTAAGAGATAGGTTTCTTGATTATGCCCAATAGTTGCAGCTAAGAGTATCAATCCTGCCGCTTCTCTGGCGGTCATAAAATATCGCTCGGCGTCTGGGTGGGTAACTGTTACCGGACCGCCAGCTTCAATTTGTTGTTGGAAAATAGGAACAACACTGCCATTGCTGCCTAATACGTTGCCGAATCGGACTGCAGAAAATTGCGTTATTCTATCTCGACCTAATTCTGTAATTGACATTTCACAAAGTCGTTTTGTTGCTCCCATAACACTCGTTGGAGTAACTGCCTTGTCTGTTGACACTAGAACGAATGCGTTAGCTCCGCAATCTTGGGCTACTCTGGCCATATTAAGTACACCCCCAACGTTGTTTACTACCGCTTCCCCGGGGGTATCTTCCATCAGCGACACATGCTTGTGGGCTGCAGCGTGAAGAACGATATCGATTTTGTGAGCTGAGGTAATGTTCTTAATCGAATTTACACTCGTTACATCTGCGATTCGGGTTATTACTTCAATATTGTGGCTAGAGGTTTCATTAATTCCAGATCGAAGTTCGTAGTCCAGTAGGACGAGTTGATTTTCTGCTCGATCGATGAGTATGAGCTTACTTGGATAAAACGGCATTACACGCCTAGCTAACTCCGAACCTATTGTTCCAGCAGCTCCCGTGATTAATACTGTTTTGCCAGTGAAGGTATTACGCAATGCTTCATCATGGAGTTGTGTTTCGGGGCGTCCCAACAGGTCGGAAACGTTTACACGTCGTAGTTTCGAAACTGAAACGTTTCCTTTGAGTAGCTCATCTGTGCCTGGCAATATCCTGAATTCGACATGTGCCTCGCGGGTGTACTCCACGATCCGGGATCTTTGTTCGGGTGTAGCAGACGGAACAGAAATCACCACCATGTCGATTTTCATGGATTTGACAATAGTAGGAATACTTTCAGATGTGCCAACTACTGGAACGCCATTAACGCTTTGACCTGTTTTGGCAAGATCGTCATCGACTAGCGCAATAGGATCAATTAGAAAATCGGGTGTGGAAAGAACTTGGCTGCAGAAAGCAGCTCCTGCATCACCTGCGCCAACTATTAAGACTCTAGTTTTGTATTGACTTGATTGATCGCTAGCTTTTAAGCGTTCCCTACTGACGCGAACGGCAACCCTCAAACCACCTGCGAGGAATATATGTACACCCCATTCGATGAGAGGAACGCTTTTCGGTATTCCCTCAAAGTCTGATACTAACCAAAGTATTAATATAAAGATGATTGTCGATACTGATGCAGCTTTGGTAATTCCTAAAAGGTCTGGTACTGACACGTATCGCCATAGACCAGTGTGAGCTCCGAATTGTATAAGAGATAAAAGTCTTATTCCCGCAAGCACGGGCGCCCATAACCAAAAGGCTGAGATATCAATACGGTCAGGGTCAAGATCTAGCCTAAGAAACAGAGCAACATACAACGAAACGAAGGGAATTAGAGCTTGGAGTGCCAGGCCGAACAATAAACGCCGACTTCTTGAGATGCTATTTATCTTTCTTTGAAATGAGTCTGGAAATGCCATTTTGCGGAAAACTGATTCCTGATCTTAGTTTCTCAGTATTGTTGCTCGCTACGTTTTGTTCAAGCAGAGGATTAGACGATTAATTGTATTGCTAAGTATTTCCAGAATAACCGAACTCACCAAATAGTATTGACTCTGAACCTCGAGGCTTTCTTTAATTATTCATTATTTGGGAGCGGTTTACAGAAAATACAAAGCGTACTGAAAATTCAGGGTTGATTTTGTCATCTAAAACGGTGTTCGCATTATTTTTTATTTAACAAGGGCTCAGATGGATGACTTTTTGCATGATGAAAAATTGATGATGGATTTGACCACCCGATTAGGCTTGTATTTTCTAATTGATGCGCCGATCGATAAATGAAGTTTTATACAATCATTGCATTGCGGTTTATTGTCATGGTAGATGTTCGGCAGTGAAAGGTTAGAGACTTCTATTTTCATGCGAGTTCCTATGGATGGTTTGCCCCTTGATAATTGGCATCATTTTTTGCGCGTACGTGATTTGAATCAGATTTTTTCAGAAGTTCCTTCGGTTGGAATATCTCGGGTGCTTGAAATTGGGGCAGGTGATGGTGCTCAAACTTTCGCTCTTCGAGAACGATTTTCTGAGGTCATATCTATGGACATTTCTCCTTCAGCAAAATTAGATGGAATTATCGTCGCTGATGCAGAGAATCTTCCATTTGTTGATGGTTATTTTGATTTGGTATTCTCTTCTAACGTTTTAGAGCATATTGAGTCGGTTGAAGAATCTTTACTTGAGATGAAGCGAGTGCTCGATCCAAAGGGCATTATGATTCACACGATGCCGACCACTACATGGAAAGTAATCCAGTTGGTCGTCAGGCCTCTAGCTACTATCACAAAAATAACGCGAAAATTGATCCCCGGACTATTTGATGTATCCGGGCGAAATCGAGCACGGGCTCATAGTTTTGAGATAGGAGATGACTTACCGAAAAGGTCGATTTTAAAGAAAATACTGGGGCAAATTATTCCGACGGTTCACGGAGTCTCAAAGAACCATGTTCAAGAGATAATTCGTTTTCGGACAGAATGGTGGATGAGGAAATTTAAGCAAGTTGAGTTGAATTGCTATCATTCGTCGCCATTATTTTTCCACTCTCCATATGACATTCTCCCGTATAAACTTGTCGGTTTTCGTGATCGCCTTGCTAGGAACGGCATGGCTTCGGTACAAGCTTTTTGGTTACGATCTTGAGGGCCTTAAGGATCTTATTATGAAGACCCTATCTGGGCGCTGAATTTAGAGGATGTCGAAATTAGTTCCTGGTTGACGGTAATGATCGACTACAGATGTGATTGTTTGGTGCAGGTTCATTTGAGGTTTATATCCGATTAAGCGTTGGATTTTGCTCAGGTCTGGAACTCGGTGCTGCATATCGTCAAACTTTCCTTCATAGATTCCCTCGTAAGGTATGAATTTTAATTTTGAAGAACTTTCGCAAATTTCGATCACTAAATTCGCTAAGTCGCTAATTGACACTCGTTCGTCGTTTCCAATGTTAAAAACTTCTCCGACTGCTTTCGGGTTTTCCACCAGATCTGAAATCGCGTGTACCACGTCAGATACATGGCCAAAGCACCGAGTTTGTGTCCCGTCTCCGTAAACAGTTATGGGTAAATTTTTTAGTGCCTGCTGGACAAAACGCGGCAAGACCATTCCATATCGTCCGGCTTGTCTAGGTCCGACAGTGTTAAATAGGCGAACAACAATAACTGGAAGTCCATATTGATGGTAATAAGCTAGCCCCAGAAATTCATCTAATGCCTTTGTACAGGCGTAACTCCACCGCCCGTTATTAGTTAAACCAAGAACGGGATTGTGATCTTCGCTGAAAGGAATATTGAGGCTGCTACCGTAAACCTCAGATGTGGATGTTATGAGGACGGTCTTTTTTTCTTTTGCTGCGCACTCAAGCACCATCGAGGTGGTCTCAAAATTAGTGTTTATAGCGCCGACCGGGTCATCAACTACATGTTTGACCCCGACTGCGGCAGCTAAATGGAAGATTACGTCGCACCAATCAACAGCTTCTGTGGTGATTTTTTGATCCATTATCGAGCACTTAGTGAATTCAAATGTTGGATGTTTTTTTAATTCTTGTATATTCGATAATGTTCCAGTTGAAAGGTCATCTACAACCCGTACATTATGTCCCTGAGTTAACAACGCCGAAGCCAAGTGAGATCCGATGAAGCCTGCACCTCCCGTTATTAGCATCTTCACTGTTTAACATTCTCCATGAGGTATTCAGGTTATATTGAGAGGACATATGTAAATGTTCCTTTCAGAATCTTAAAGCAATAAATATTGACTTGCATATGCCTCAAGACACGTTGATTTCCCGCTATCGTCCCATTGTGCATCAAATGCTAATCTTTCTGGAATTTTTGTGATGGTGTGGGAGTTTGCTTCTGGCGTACACTGAAGATTGGTCTTACATAAATTTCTTCATCAAAAGAGTTTTGTTTAATATGTGGCATTAAGCAATTAGATCAATACATGAATGGAGAGTTTGCTTGAAAGTTCTTGTGACAGGGTGCGCCGGATTTATTGGTTCTCGAGTTTCTATTTTGCTCTCGGAACATGGCCATCAGGTCACTGGGATCGATAATCTCAGTGACGCGTATGATGTGCGCTTGAAACAGTGGCGGGCGGATAATCTACTGACCCCTTATGGTATTGAGTGGGAGATCGGTGATATTACTGAGCGTGAATCTGTCCATTCGCTGATGATCGATTTGCAGCCGGATGTTGTAATAAACCTTGCAGCTCGAGCCGGTGTGAGGCAATCCATTGATGATCCTTGGGTTTATTACGATACTAATGTCACAGGCACACTCAATCTTTTGGAGGGGTGTAGACAGGCCGGTGTAAGACGGTTCTTACTTGCATCATCATCAAGTGTTTATGGCAACAATAAAATGCCTTTTTCAGAAAATGCTGATATTCGAAATTTACGCTCACCATATGCCTCTTCTAAAAAAGCTGCTGAAGATCTATGCCATTTGTATTCCGAGCTTTTTGATTTTGATGTAACTGTTTTTCGCTTTTTCACCGTGTATGGCCCGGCTGGTCGCCCCGATATGAGTTTGTTCAGGTTTGTGAAATGGATTGTGGAAGGAGAGACACTTCAATTGAATGGTGACGGGACACAGCAGCGTGACTTTACTCACGTTGATGACATAGCAAGGGGAGTACTGGCAGGAGTGGCCCCCAGACCTGGATATGAGGTGTTTAATCTAGGTTCAGATCGCCCAATTGAATTGAATCGATTAATTCATCAGATTGAGCTGGCTGTTGGTAAAACAGCTCGTATCAGGAATAACGTTTTCCCTCCAACAGATGTAATGGCAACATGGGCTGATATAAATCGTGCTAAAGAATTGTTGAATTGGGAGCCTCAAGTAGACTTGAAGGCCGGTGTTGCCTCTGTTGTGGACTGGTATATAGAAAATCGCAACTTCGGTAAAAAAATTGATCTCTAAAGCCGATTTATAGCGTTTAATGTTGAATAATCTTAGGAATAAATCTTGACTGATATTGGTGTGATCGGTGGTGCTGGATATGTTGGGCTTGTTACTAGTGTTGCCTTTGCTGCATTGGGACACAAAGTTACCTCGATGGATCTAGACATATCTCGGATCCGCATGTTGAAAACTGGTGCCTCGGCTGTATATGAAGAAGGACTTGAACCGATATTAGGAGAATTACTGGCGCAGGGTCGTATTACATTTACCCATGACCAATATCAAGCTGTTCAAGATTCAGATGCTGTGTTCATTGCTGTTGGTACTCCTTCGCTAGCGGATGGTCGTGCAGATATGTCTGCGGTCATAGATGTGGCAGAAAACTTGCGTGACCAAATTCATAAATACACCGTGATTGTTATCAAAAGCACGGTGCCGGTTGGCGCTATTAATGTCATATCGGAAATCTTGAGACAGAAGTTGACTGAAGGAGAAGATTTCGATGTTGTTTCTAATCCGGAATTCTTACGTGAAGGGAGTGGTTTGATTGATTTCTTTTCGCCTTCTCGGATAATTATTGGCGCTGCTTCTGATCGCGCATTTGAAGTACTAAGAGATATTTATAAGCCTCTACGGAAAGGGAAGGTGGTTGTCGATGTTCCATGGATCGATTCTGACCGAGAAATCCCTTATGTTGAGACGGACGTAACATCCGCTCAGTTGACTAAATATGCAGCTAACGCGTTTTTGGCCACTAGAATCTCATTTATTAATGAAATTGCGGGACTCTCAGAGAAAGTTGGAGGCAACATTGAAGATATTGTTTTGGGGCTTGGGTTTGACCCTCGAATTGGATCCAGTTACCTCGAGCCAGGCATAGGTTTTGGGGGCCCATGTTTAGATAAAGATTTGCGTGCCCTGATCACAATCGCTGGAGAGAATTCGTATGACCCTGTTATGTTTCAGGGTGTGCTTCAGCGTAATGAACTTCAATTGCGTGAGGTCATGAACAAAATCGTTAGAGCTTTAGGATCTTCGCTTTACGGTAAACGTATTGCATTGTTGGGTCTCGCATTTAAAGAAGGTACTAATGATGTGCGTCATTCTCTTTCAATTCGACTGTATCGAGCCCTACGTGATCAAGGCGCATCCGTTGCTGGTCACGACTTTTTAGCCGTACAAGAGGCTATTGAAATAGAACCTGACTTGGAAGCGACAAGTGATCCTGAAACGGCTATTAAGGGAGCTGACGTTGTAGTTGTTTTAAATTCAGAAGTTTCATATTCCGAAATTGATTGGCGTTCTTTAGTGTCAGGTGGAATATCTCCGTATGTTATCGATACGCGTGGGATTCTCGATGTAGATGTATTGTCAGCGTCTGAAATAACTTTTTACGTTCAAGGGTCGAGCCTATGAAAGAGCGGGCTGATTTGGTTGTGATAGGGCTGGGTTACGTTGGACTGCCTTTGGCTCTGGCTTTTTCCAAGGAGTTTCCCACTACCGGGTTCGATATCGATGCCTCTAGGATTGATGAACTTTTGGCTGGTGTTGATCGTAATAATGAATTCACTGACTCCGAATTAAACTCCGCAAATCTATTTCTTACTAAAGACTCATCTTCTATATCAGACGCTGAATTTATTGTGGTTACAGTTCCCACTCCCGTTACTGAAAATCAGGAGCCAGATTTGGGTATGCTACAAACAGCAAGCCAATTGATAGGCACAAGACTAAGGGAACGGTCGGGGAATTTACCCCCGCCTATAGTGGTATTTGAATCAACTACTTATCCAGGCTGTACGGAGGAATTCTGTGGTCCAATAATTGAGAAGTTATCAGGTTTGGAGTCCGGAATTGATTTTTTTCTTGGGTATTCTCCAGAGCGCACAAATTTCGGAGATGATACTCATACGATGGAGACCGTAATTAAAGTCGTCTCCGGGCAGACGGTCGAAGTAGCTGAATTGGTAAGTGAGAAATATTCACGAATCGCCAAGGCTGGGACACATATTGCTGTAAATATCAAGACAGCAGAGGCGTCAAAGGTAATCGAAAATGTTCAGAGAGATCTGAATATAGCGCTGTTTAATGAACTCGCCATGATATTCGACAGGATGGATATTCGATCTGCCGATGTATTTGCTGCTGCTGCTACTAAATGGAATTTTCATCGTTATCAACCCGGCTTAGTTGGCGGGCACTGCATACCGGTAGATCCATACTATTTGACTTATGCAAGTTCTAGGCTTGGTTATGATGCTCATGTGGTACTAGCCGGAAGGGACGTGAATGAAAGAGTGGCTGAGTTCACAGCTAACAAAGTATCGGCCCTAACACGATCCACTGGAGCGGGTCGTTCCAAACCATCGGTGCTGTTACTTGGCATGACATTTAAGCCAAACGTATCTGATTTGAGGAATAGCAAAGCTTTAACCCTTTCCACATTGCTGGTAGAACGGAATTTTGCTGTGGACGTTTATGATCCCGTTGCTGGTGATCTATTTCCCGAAGATATTGGTTGCAGACTTTTCGAAGATCCGTTTATTTCAGATAAAACTTATGATGTCGTGATTCTTGCAGTGCCTCACGATGTTTTTATGGCTAAAAAAACTCGTGTAGTTGACTTGGTAAATCCGGGAGGATTAATTGCGGATTTGGTTTCAGTTTTAAATCAATATGAGATTGAATCGCATGGAAAAATTTACTGGAGTCTTTGATTGAAACAAGCTAATCGGTCAATCGGTTTTAGTTGTTGAGTACAGAGGCATATTTGCACTGGTATAAAGCGTGTTATGCGTCTTGTATATTGTCCCATCCCTTGTTTGATACGAACTGTCGAAGGTCGTTGAAGGACTCGAAAATCATGTCTATTGAAGTATTGTCATGATCGGCAATTCCGCTTTTCAACGCAAGAGTTGTTGCGTTGACAGCGTGTTTAGCGCCTTCGATGTCGGATTTCAGGTTGTCGCCGATCATCCAAATCTTGCCTTTACCAGCATTCGCTTCGCTTGAATATTCTTGAGAGTTTAACTTGTTTAAGGCCATATTAAAACTAGATGGTAGTGGTTTGTCTTCTCCTGACTCTTCAGAAGTTACAATGAATTCGAAGCATAGATCGAGTTCTAGGTAAATCAGTTTTCGGAACTGGATTTGGGTAGTGAGGTCCGTTACGAGAACTTTACGGATGTTGGCTCTAGCTAGTTGGTCGAGAAACTCGGTTACGCCTTCACGCAGTTCCATCGCTGCTAGGTAGCTGGCCCAGAAAGTTTGTTCAAATTCCAGGCTAAGTTGAATTTGGGAGCGGAAGCCAAGAAGTTCCAAGGTACGTTGAAAATATAGGAGTCGGCTGTGGGAACTCGCTGTTGTTCCGAGTTGTTTTTTTGTGTCCGAGCGAGCCTTGGCGAATGCCCCATCGAACTCGTCTGACCTAACTCCTGTTTTTTTAATTGCCTTGGTACGTACTGCCAGCATTCCTGCTTCATTGGCAGGTTCATAAGGATAGAGTGTATTGTCGAAATCGAACAATACGGCGATTGGCTTTTCTGTAAACCTATGCGAATTCAATATGGTATTGCTCAAACTGCCCTTTCTCTTAACATTTGGGCCGCCTGGGCCAAAACTACAAGCTGCATCACACCGACCATCCCATCCTGCCAGACCGGTTCAACATCCAATAGTTCTTCAGATTGGACAATGAGCTGGGTTGCAACAGCCGCCAGGTCTTCAGCATATACATCACCGGTGACTAGTAGTTCTATAGAAGAATTTTCGTGATCAAGATCATGTTCTACCGTGAGTCCACACCCGCTTATAAGTAATCGGATTAGCTGTTCGTGATACAGGCTGTGTCTTAGCGAGATTGCTAGTTGAAGGGGGATATTTCCGAGGGGTTTTTCCTCATTTGGTCGGATTGGTTGTGCAGGGTGAACTCGGAACACCACGTCGGCGTTTTGGTTCTGTGGTTTGACGAACCTTTCAGCGTCTTCGGCTCGAGATTCCAATGCTGTAATCACCTCTTCAGCTGCATGCCCCCGAGAACGAACATCGCGTTGAATTTTCAAGTAGCGACGAAGATCTTCATCCATGTCGAGAAAGATTTTGATGTCGCACCGATCCCGCATTTGTGGCGTGTAGAAAACTAGTAAACCGGAGACGACTACGAAATCGTTATGTCGTAACGAAATTGCATTTGTGAATCTACCGATCGAATGGTCATATCGTTTTACCGAGATGCTACGGGATTCACTTAAATCGTTAAGGCTGTTCATCATCGCCGTCAAGTCGTTGGCTCGTGGGTTGAGATGGGTTGTAGTTTTCCATAGTGGATCGTCACGATCCCACATGTGGTAGTCGTCGCCAGAAATATGCGCTACTGAATGTTCACCGAATAATCCCATGATCGCGCTGGCGAGTGTGTCTTTTCCTGATCCTGAATCTCCTGAGATGCCAAGGACGAACGGCCGTGAACGAAGACCGAAGTGATCGCTGTCACGAATACCATCTCTGGCCATTCTATATGCGAGCACAGCTCCTGAAGCGAGAAGAGCTGTGAGTAGGAGGGAGAGCGGATTTTCGCCAAATGAACTGTATGAGTTGTTTAACGGAGCGGTGAAATTTAAATCCAGAAATCTGATCGATGAACCCGTTGAATGGAGTAAATTGAAAATGATCAGTAAAGAAGAAAAGCCTGCTGTGAGAATAATGCCTGTGCGTCCTGATTGAACCTGATATAGAACCAGTAGTGGCACAACCCACATGAACCAACCAGGCGACGCGGGGCTAAGAATCAAGACCAGGAAAAATCCCAATCCGAGAGAAGCTACAAGAAGGCCGAATGACATTCGACGGACCTGCCAGAAGGTGTACACAACTAGGACGTAACCTAGTGGGAGCAAAAGGATATCGAAGCTTCCTAGGTCGAGCGAGAGTTCATAGATTTTCTGCGCTTCTGGCGTGTCAAGTACCATCGTCCGCACGGCGCTGGAAAGTAAAAATGGACCCTGAAGAAGGGTAGATGTTGCGATTACCGCAACAGCGAATACCGGTGAAAAACGCCTCAGTCGATTATTGCGAATAAGATAAATGAGAATGAAAGGGAAGGCAAGAATCATACTCAATTTAGCTGCGAAGGCCGCGCCGAGTATCACTCCAGCCAGTGTGTATTTC
>CEUS01066954.1_pt1 | contig 28281 bp, 22 predicted proteins | sample 427031 | NCBI WGS metagenome assembly CEUS01 (sample SAMEA2622837, study PRJEB7988) | marine metagenome | biome: marine biome (ENVO:00000447); feature: marine epipelagic mixed layer (ENVO:xxxxxxxxx); material: "saline water (ENVO:00002010), including plankton (ENVO:xxxxxxxx)" | depth 140 m | reverse complement strand
TTTTACCAGCAGTTCCTCTTTTAGTATTCAAGAAAACTCAGATACAGAATTTACAATCACTGCTTCAATTTCTGGATCAAGTTCTTCTCCAGGCTCTTCTAGTACTGAGGATTTATCCGGATCTAATTCTTCTAGTTCGAATGAAACTAATTCTTATTCTATACCTACTTTTGAAATTTTAGATGAACACCCAGAATATGCATGTGCATCAGATTTTTTCTCTAAGTTCATAAATGTTTTCGGAGTATATGTTATATCGCCTGAAGAGGTTCCTATTTCAAAAATGATGCATTCTGCAAAGGTATTAGCATCTTATCTAGATAATGATGAAGATGGTATTCCTGATGATCAACAGGTTTTAAATAACTTACTTGATAAAGGTAAGGTTGCTCCAGTCTGGACCGAGATCACTAGAGAGTCTTTTTGGAGTGATTCTTGCCAGGATTATTTTAATATGAATGCTTCTATGTATGTGGATACTCTTTCATCTACTGGTGAGATTGTTTATGGAGATTCTTGGACCTTAGGAGGTCTAGAGAATGCTCGTGATAACCAGGCTCAAGATAATTGGGATGGTAACTTAGAGGAAATTTGGCATATAGTAACCGATGGATGGGCTGATGTTTATCCAGATGCTTTTGGTACAAGCTATGATGATCCAAGTGAATTAACTGAAGCCATGGATTCAGCAAGAGGTGGAAGATTTAAAGATGTACCATCTGCTTACCCTAGTAACGCTTGGTACGGCTATTATGACAGTGGTTGTGATTATCGGTGTCAGGCAGTTGAATACGTTTATTGGGGATTAATGTCGAACATGAGCGCCTTACAAATAGCTGGGCATTGTGAGAACGTTCAAGATGAATGGAGAATCTGTGGTAGAGATGAGTTTAGTTCCGTTGATAGCAAATTATACAACCTCTTAAATAATAGAGGATATGCCATTCCAACAAATATTCCTGATGGAAATTATCGGGGACATAACTCAAAGAATCATGCTTTGTTAGTGGAAGTTAAGCAGGTTAATGGCTCTAATAAATTTGCTCTTAACTATCAAACATCTAGAGATTTAACACTAAAGAGGGGTAATACCTACTACTTTGATCTATCGGGAGCTACTCCATCAAATACAGATACTCTGAGAAACCATCCGTTTCGATTATCTTCCATAAAAGATGGAACACATGGAGGAGGGCAGGAATACTTAGATGGCATAACTAAAGTAGGCAATACCGGGGAGGAAGGTTCTTTTTTGAAGCTTGTTGTAGCAGATGATGCCCCTGATCAATTATTTTATTATTGTGAAATTCACTCAGGGATGGGTGGTGATTCCGTTATTACAATAGAAGATTTAGTCAATGAAACAGGAATAAATGAATCAACCAATACTTCATCAACTTCTAGTGCTTCAACTACCACAAGTTCTTCTGATACATCATCTACTTCAAGTAGTACTTCAACTTCATCTTCACCTCTTAATAATGATCCTTTTTATGCAACAAGTGAAAATGTCGCTGTTGGAACATCTATTACACTTTCCTGGAATTCTTCAGCTCAATCATGTACAGCAGGAGGTACATGGTCTGGAAACAAAAATTCATCAGGAAGTGAGTCTGTGACCATTTCTACACCTGGATGGAACCTATTTACTCTTTCTTGTGGAAGTTCTTATGAATATCTTTATATATGGGCTTACTAAAAAGAAGGGCATATACCCTGAAATCAACATTTACTTATCTTTTAAGGAGTATCATACTATATCTAGTTTATATAACTTCGTATAATATATATTATGTTAAATAAAGAAAGGACTTAATATAGGTATTTATAAATTAATGAAATGAGACCATTAGAAGGAATAAAAATTCTTGATTTAACCCATATGCTTGCAGGTCCTTATGCGGGTATGGTTCTGGCAGACTTAGGGGCTGAAACTATTAAAATAGAACCTTTAGGTACTGGAGAAATGACTAGGTCTCTCTTGCTTAATCAAGATCAATATAAATTTAAAGATATGGGAGCTTACTTTCTTACACTTAATAGAAATAAAAAAAGTGTAGCTATAGATCTAAAGTCACAATCAGGACTTAAGGTTTTTTATGATTTAATAAAGAATATAGATGTAGTTTTAAACAATTTTAGTGTTGGGGTTATCGAGAAGCTAAAAATTGACTACAAATCACTCAAAACTATTAATCCAAGACTTATTACTTGCTCTATAACTGGTTTTGGTGAAACAGGACCCAATTCTAAACACCCCTCCTATGATCAAATAGCTCAAGCTTATGGTGGAGGTATGTCTATTACGGGTAAAGATTCCTCACAACCCGTAAGAGCAGGAATTCCTATTGGAGATCTAGCTGGTGGACTTTTTGGAGTAATAGGAATCCTTTCTTCTTTAATTGCTCGAGATAAAACAGGCCAAGGTCAGCATGTAGATATCTCTTTATTAGATGTTCAAATATCTTTACTAAATTATATGGCTACTATGCAAATACTCTCTGGTGACGACCCTGAACCGATTGGAAATGCTCATTTTGTTCATGTTCCCTATAATACTTTTACTACTAAGGATGGTTTTATTGTAATTGCTGTCATCACAAATGAATTTTGGTACTCTCTATTAGAAGTTGTAAAAATAGATAAATTACGTGATCCAAAATACTCTGAGCAGAAAGGTAGACTTTCAAACCAATTATTTATAGAACATTTACTAAATAAAAAGTTAAGTGAACAAACTACTGCTTATTGGTTAAAAAAATTATCTGCTGCTAGAGTGCCCTGTGCACCTGTAAATAAATTTAGTGATGCTTTATCAGATGAACAAGTACTCCATAGAAATATGGTAGTTGAAGTTTTTCATCCAGAAGGTGGTTCAGTTAATATGCCAGGAAACCCTGTAAAATTAAGTCAAAACTCTGAAGAGATATTTACGCCCCCCCCTCTTCTGGGACAACATACACAAGAAATATTAGAGTCTTTAAATGGTTATACCAAAGAGCAAATAGAAAGTTTAATTGAAGAAGGTGTTATTTCTTAGATTAATTAATAATTTATCAATACATCTACAAAATAGCTAATGAGAGCTATTACAGCAATTACTAAAGATAAAAATAAAATTAACTTGTAAAATTTAAATTCTTTTTGAGGCATATCTAATCCAGCTTTGATATTTTTATTGGTCTGAGGCAAAATCATTATATGGCTAAACAAGATCTAATAGAAATGGATGGAGAAGTGATTGAAACACTTCCAAATACCACTTTCAGAGTAAAACTTCAAAATGATCATGTTATCACTGCTCACATATCTGGACGGATGAGAAAAAACTATATAAGAATTCTAACGGGAGATAGAGTCAAAGTAGAGATTACCCCTTATGACCTGTCAAAAGGAAGAATTATCTTTAGAGAACATTAATTTAATACTTTCTCTCTAGGGGAATGCTCTTTATAACTTATGGTTATCTTGTTTTCTTTGATATCTATGAAAGCCTCCCCTCCCCCCTTAGCAAGTTTCCCAAAAAGAATTTCTTCTGCTAATAATTTTTTTATTGTTTCTTGGATTAACCTTTCCATAGGCCTGGCTCCCATATTCTTATCATAACCATTCTCTACTAGCCAATTCCTTGCTTCGTCACTAACATCTATAAGTACTTTTTTGTCGTCTAGTTGGGCTTGTAGCTCGACTAAAAATTTATCTACTACAGTTTTAATTACCTCAGTTGGTAATGGGTTAAATTGAATGATGCCATCTAAACGGTTTCTAAATTCTGGAGAAAATATTTGTTTAATCTTTTCAATTCCATCCGAGGAATGATCTTGAGATTTAAATCCCATTGATGCTCTAGACATATCTTGAGCTCCTGCATTTGTTGTCATAATTAATACGCTATTCCTAAAATCTGCTTTTCGTCCATTGTTATCTGTTAGAGTTCCGTGATCCATTACCTGTAAAAGAATATTAAACACTTCAGGATGAGCTTTTTCTACTTCATCTAATAAAATAACTGAATGCGGGTTCTTTGTTATAGCTTCAGTTAATAATCCTCCCTGATCGTATCCAACATAACCAGGAGGAGCTCCGATAAGTCTAGAAACAGTATGACGCTCCATATATTCAGACATATCAAATCTAATGAATTCTATTCCAAGTATTAAAGCTAATTGCTTACTAACCTCAGTTTTTCCAACTCCGGTTGGTCCAGAAAACAAGAAAGAACCTACAGGTTTTTCATCTATTCCTAAGCCTGCCCTAGACATCTTTATTGAAGAAGATAAAGTTTCTATAGCTATATCCTGACCAAATATAACCCTCTTAAGATTTTCCTCTAATTTAGATAAAGAAGTCTTATCCGAGACGTTAACTGTTTTTTCTGGAATCCTGGCTATCGAAGCAACTATCTTTTCTATATCTATTTCAGATATTGTTTTTTTTCTTCTACTCTTTGGTAAAAGCCTTTGCTTAGCTCCAGCCTCATCAATGACATCTATGGCCTTATCTGGTAAATATCTATCGTTAATATGTTTACTTGAAAGAATAGCTGCTGCTTTTAAAGCACCAATGGTGTATCTAATAGTGTGATGATCTTCAAATTTAGACTTTAGTCCTTTTAAAATACTTATAGTTTCATCTACAGTAGGTTCTTCAATCTCAACCTTTTGGAACCTTCTAGATAAAGCTCTGTCTTTTTCAAAAATACCCCTATATTCCTTATAAGTTGTAGACCCTACAAATCTAATAGAGTTTTCAGCTAAGGAGGGTTTTAAAAGGTTAGAGGCATCCATTACCCCGCCTGAAGTTGCTCCGGCACCTATAATTGTATGAATTTCATCTACAAAGAGGATAGACTTTTTTTCTTTTGTTAATTCTTCTAATACTGCTTTTAACCTCTTTTCGAAGTCTCCTCTATATTTTGTTCCAGCTAGTAAAGAACCCATATCTAATGAATAAATAGTACTTCCTTGAATTAATTCAGGAACTTTATTTTCTACTATTAATTTGGCTATTCCTTGAGCTATTGCTGTTTTACCTACCCCAGACTCTCCAACTAAAAGAGGATTGTTTTTATTTCTCCTTGCAAGTATCTGACTGACTCTTTCTATTTCTTTTTCTCTACCAATAAGAGGATCGATTCGACCTTCTGAAGCTTCTTTATTAAGATTTAAAGTAAAGGCTTCGAGGGCTGATTTTGGTTTTGTCTTTTCTTTTTTTACTTCATTCTGACTAGATGAGTCTTCTATTTCACCTTCTAAACTTCCGTGACTTAGATAGGTTACAGCATCTAACCTAGTCATGCCGTATTGTTCGAGAAGAAAAACACTCTGACTTTCTTTTTCACTAAAGATTGCTACAAGAACATTGGAACCTTTAACTTCTTTAATTCCAGAAGATTGAACATGAAATACAGCTCTTTGAAGAACTCTTTGAAAACCTAAAGTTGGTTGAATTTCTTTTGGATCTGCTGATTCTATGATTGGTGTAGTTTTCTTAATAAATTCTTCTAAATCCTTCTTTAATAACTCAGGATCTACTCCACAGGACTCTAAAATAGACCTGGCATCATTATTAAACATTAAAGAGAGTAAAAGGTGATCCACAGTTACAAATTCATGTTTCTCTTTCTGGGCTAGTTTAAAGATCTCATTAAGATTATTTTCTAATTCTTTATCTAACATTATTCTTCTTCTACTGGTTCAATTTCGCTTAATAAAGGGTGTTCATTTTCTTGAGCTAGATTATTGATCTGCATGCTTCTTGTTTCTGCTACCTCTTTTGTAAATATACCGCATACTCCCTTCCCCTGCGTATGAACTGCAAGCATAATTTGAGTAGCTTTTTCTTTACCAAATCCAAACAGAGTTTGTAGTATATAAACTACGAATTCCATTGGAGTGTAATCATCATTAAAAATAATTACCCTGTAAAGATTAGGTTTTTTTATTTTAGCTTTAGGTTCAGCTACTACAACAGAGGTTGCAATATGTTCTTCTGTTTCATCATTTTCAGAGGGCAAAATAGAATGTAAGAAAAATGGGAACATTATTTCATATTATTGACTATTGCTTTACCGAAGTCTGAACAGCTTAAAAGGTTTGCTCCTTCCATGAGTCTTTCAAAATCGTAAGTAACATCCTTATTTTTAATGGTTTTAGACAAAGCTTCAATCATTAAATCAGCAGCTTCCTTCCATCCTAAGTGTCTTAACATCATTTCAGCAGATAATATTAATGAACCAGGGTTTACTTTATCAAGTCCTGTATATTTTGGAGCAGTACCATGTGTAGCTTCAAATAGAGCAACTCTATCTCCTAAGTTAGCTCCTGGAGCTATACCTATACCACCTACTTCAGCTGCCAAAGCATCTGAGATATAGTCTCCATTTAAATTTAAAGTTGCTATAACACTATATTCATCTGGTCTAGTTAAAATTTGTTGTAAAAAAGCATCTGCTATAACATCTTTTATTATTATCTTTTTGTTTGTTTCAGGATTATTAAAACTTAACCACGGTCCACCATCGATTTCTTTTGCATTGTACTTTTCTGCGGCGAGCTCATAGCCCCAATTTTTAAATGAACCTTCAGTAAATTTCATAATATTACCTTTATGAACAAAGGTTACTGAATCTTTATCATTGTTTATGGCATACTGGATTGCAGTATCTACTAATCTTTTTGTTCCTTCTTCTGAAACTGGCTTTACTCCAATACCACATTCTTCAGTAAAACGTATCTTTTCTACACCCATTTCTTCTACAAGAAATTTAATTACCTTTTCGGCATCTTTACTACCAGCTTCCCATTCAATACCTGCATATATATCTTCAGAGTTTTCTCTAAAAATTACCATGTCTGTTTTCTCAGGGGCTTTTACTGGGCTAGGAACCCCTTCAAAGTATCTAACTGGTCTTTGACAGACATAAAGATCTAAATCTTGACGGAGAGCAACATTTAAAGATCTTATACCTCCTCCAACTGGAGTAGTAAGAGGACCTTTGATACCAACTAAGAAGGTTTCAAGCGCTTCTAGGGTTTCTAAAGGAAGCCATTCATCCTTACCATATACATCTAAAGCTTTCTCTCCGCAATAAATTTCCATCCACTCAATTCTCTTTTCTTCACCGTAAGATCGTAGAACAGCTTGATTTACTACATCTAACATTACTGGAGTTATATCAGAACCTATACCGTCTCCTTCAATAAAAGGAATAATTGGGTTATCAGGAACTAAGAGTTGATTTTTAGAGTCAAAAGATATTCTACTTCCGTTATCAGGTTCTTTAATGTGTTTAAATCCCATATTAGTGTGTATAAAATTTGTTATTTCGAAAAAGGGATGCAGATTATATAGTATATAAACAACAAGGTTAATTTTAAGTAGTGTCAAAAGGTAGAGTCTTATTAGGTCTTTCAGGAGGAGTAGATTCTTCTGTATCAGCCGTTTTATTAAAAAATTCAGGCTATGAAGTTGATGCCCTCTTCATGAGGAATTGGGAAGAAGAGAATGGTTCACCATATTGCAGCATTAAAGAAGATTTTCTTGATGCTGTATTTGTTGCTGATCAATTAGATATAGAGGTAAAAGAACTTAATTTTTCAAAACAATACAAAGAGAAAGTTTTCTCTTATTTTCTTGAGCAATTAAGAGAAGGAAAAACTCCAAATCCTGATATTCTTTGTAATAGAGAAATAAAATTTAAAGTCTTTTACGAATATGCTCTTAGCTTAAACTATGACTTTATTGCAACAGGTCACTATGCTAGAAAAAGAACAGATAATAATTCTTTTGAATTACTTAAAGGGTCAGATCATACAAAAGATCAAAGTTACTTCCTACACTCAATTAAGAATGAAGTATTAGAAAAAAGTCTTTTTCCTCTAGGAGAATTAGAAAAGACTAAAGTAAGAGAAATAGCAGAAAGAAATAATTTAATAACCAGTAAAAAGAAGGATAGCACAGGTATTTGTTTTATAGGAGAAAGACCTTTTCCAGAATTTTTAAGAAACTTCATTCCAGAAAATCCAGGTATTATTTATGATGACAAAGGAAATGAAATAGGAAGACATAAAGGCTTAGCTTTTTATACTTTAGGACAACGACAGGGATTGGGAATTGGAGGGATTAAAGATACTCAAGACAGTCCTTGGTATGTTGCTGAAAAAATAACTTCTGATAACAGTATTATTGCCGTACAAGGTAATAAGCATCCTAAATTATTTTCTTCAGTGCTTGAAACTAAGAATCTATTTCTCATTAATAATATAAAAGATAAAGATTTTTATGGGACTGCAAAAGTTAGATACAGGCAAAAGGATCAAGAATGCAAAATTACCAAAAAAGGAGACACTTTAAGAATAGAATTCTCTTTACCTCAAAGAGCTGTTACTCCAGGTCAATCGGTTGTTATTTATAAAGATGATGTATGTTTAGGTGGTGGAGAAATTTCAGAAATTAACTAAGGGGACTTATAAACCTTTCCTTCTTTCATAACAAAGTCTACATCTTCTAAGACAGTTATATCTTCGAGTGGATCACCATCAACAGCTACAATATCAGCAATCTTTCCTTTTGAAATAGTGCCCAAACTATCAATTAGTCCTAATAATTTAGCAGCTTCTTTTGTAGCTGCTTCTATAGCTTTCATTGGAGGCATACCCGCCTCCACCATATGTCTAAATTCAGTTGCATTGTCTCCGTGTTTAGATACCCCTGAATCAGTTCCAAAAGCAATTTTTACACCTGCTTGATAGGCTTTTGCAAAAGTAGATTTTATTTTTGGGCCAATTTCAGCTGCTTTGGGTCTTACTTTCTCAGGAAAAAATCCTGGTATTTTTGATTTTTCTGCGACCCATAAACCAGCTATTATTGTTGGAACATAATAGGTACCATTTTGTTTCATAAGAGCAATTGCTTCACTATCCATCAGAGTTCCATGTTCAATTGAATCAACACCAGCTATAACCGCCCTCTTTATACCTTCAGCTCCATGAGCATGAGCAGCAACCTTGAATCCATAATCTTTAGCTGCTTTAACTACTGAAGATATTTCTTCAACAGTTAGTTGAGGGTTCTGTCCATCTTTCGCATTACTTAAAACCCCTCCAGTTGCCGTTATTTTTATTAGATCTGCACCTTCTTTATATCTATGTCTAACTGCTTTATAAGCATCTTCTTTATTATTAATGATTCCCTTGTTAGGTCCAGGATCACTCGATAAGTCTTTTCTTAAAGAATTAGTCCCATCTCCATGACCTCCAGAAGAAGCAATAGTAATACCAGAGCTAAAAATTCTTGGACCTTGGACAAGATCATCTTCTATGGCATTTCTTAAACTGATGGTAATTAAATTACTATCACCTAAGTTTCTAACTGTTGTGAACCCCGATAATAAAGTTTTCTTAGCATTAATAACTCCTCTAATAGCGTAATCTGATTCATTTAATGATATGCGTTCAAGATAACTTTTTTCACTATATTCACTTGCTAAATGAACATGCATGTCCATAAGACCAGGTAAAACTGTATAAGCGCCTAGATCAATATATTCATCTTCTGGTTGAGGAGTAATAAAGCCTGCTTCTATAGAAGTAATTTTTTTATCATCAATTATAATACTCATTTCAGATGAAGGACTTGAACCTGTTCCATCTATTAACTGACCCGCATGTATGACTATAGAAGCAAAAGTCTCTTGAGAAAAAAGAAGTAAAAAAGTTATAAAAGAACTTAAAATACGCGATTGACCAATTTTCATAAATATAAGTCTGCTACTAGATTAGTTTCAACACAAGCTTTTCTGTTTGTCAGTTATAATTAATCTTTTCAAACATGGAAACAGATAACCTTAAAAACATATCTCCTATAGATGGTAGATACCAACAAAAAACAGAAGAATTAAGAGATCTGGTGAGTGAATTTGGGCTTATGAAGTATAGAGTTCAAATAGAGATTGAATGGTTTATTCATCTTGCAAATCAAAAGAATATTCCTCAAATACCTAAAATTTCAAAGAATAATTTGGTAAAGCTAAAAAAAATCTATCAAGATTTCTCTTATAAAGATGCTAAAAAAATTAAGATTATTGAAAAAAATACGAATCATGATGTAAAAGCAGTTGAATATTTCGTAAAAGAAAAGGTAAAAGAAATTAATTCTTTAAAAAAGTTTAAGGAATTTATTCATTTTGGATGTACTTCTGAGGACATAAATAATTTAGCTTATGGGTTAATGATAAAAGAAATATCAGAGAAAATACTACTAAAGGAGATTTTAGCAATTACAAAAAAATTAAGGTCTTTTTCCAGAAGATTTTCATCTACTCCAATGATATCAAGAACACATGGTCAAAATGCTTCACCTACAACTGTAGGTAAGGAATTTGCAAACTTTCTATTTAGATTAGAAAGGATTAGCAAGGTTATTCATAAAATACCAGTAAGAGGAAAATTAAATGGGGCTGTAGGTAACTACAATGCTTATGTAGTAGCTTTTCCTAAAGTAAATTGGGAGTTAGTTTCTGAACGTTTTGTAACTAAATTAGGGCTCTCATGGTCTCCCTACACTACTCAAGTTGAGCCCAAGGATGCTCTTTCTAAGCTAATGCATGGATATCAAAGAGTAAATAATGTGCTTATAGACTTTTCTAGAGATATCTGGGGTTATATTTCATTAGGATACTTTTCACAAAAACCTAAAGATGGAGAAATTGGCTCCTCAACCATGCCACATAAAATTAATCCTATAGACTTTGAAAATGCTGAAGGAAACTTAGGATTAGCAAATGCACTCTTTGGTCATATTTCTTCAACTATAACTATTTCTAGGTGGCAAAGGGACCTAACTGATTCAACTATAATGCGAAATGTTGGTTCTGCCTTTTCATACACTCTAATAGCCTTGAAGTCTTTAAATAAAGGAATTGATAAGTTAATAATAAATAAAATTAATATAGACAAGGATTTAGATAACTCTTTTGAAGTATTAACTGAAGCTGTACAAACAGTTATGAGGAAGTACTTATTGGACAACGGATATGAATTAATGAAGGAATTATCAAGAGGTAAAAATCTAAGCAAAGAGGATTTACATCAATTTATTGATACTTTAGCTATACCAGGAGAAGAAAAAAATGCTTTAAAGAAACTTACTCCACGTAATTACATAGGTTTGGCAGATAAGTTAGCTAAAGATGTCTAAATATTTTTTAAGAATTAAATCATTGATTTCTATGACATCTTATATAAACTGCCTTTTTTTTGCTTAACTTGTCGAACCTTACTATTTCATCATAAAATCTATAGAAGAATATGTCTGAATATCTTAATTTAATTAAACAAATTGCTACTAAAAAACAGGAAAACGGTACTTCTCTGGGTGCTGTAAACCCTGAATTTGCAGCACGCATGAGACTCCAGAACAGATTTCCTACAGGTCTAGATATAGCTCGATATACTGCCGACATTATGCATAGGGATATCTCAGAATATGAGTCTGATAATTCTTTATATACTCAATCACTGGGGTGTTGGCATGGATTTATTGCACAACAAATGATGATGGCAGTAAAAAAACATAAAAAAAGAACACAAAAGAGTTATGTTTACTTAAGTGGATGGATGGTTGCAGCTCTAAGGTCTGATTTTGGACCCCTTCCCGATCAAAGCATGCATGAAAAAACATCAGTTCCTTCTCTAATTGAAGAAATTTATACCTTTCTTAAGCAAGCAGATGCAAGAGAACTTCAGCTTCTTTTTAAAGACCTGGATGAGGTAAGAGAAAATAAAGGCGATGAAAAAAGGGTTCTTGAAAAAATAGATAATTTTGAAACTCATGTTGTTCCAATTATTGCTGATATAGATGCAGGTTTTGGGAATGAAGAAGCCACCTACCTCTTAGCAAAAAAAATGATAGAAGCAGGTGCTTGTTGTATCCAAATAGAAAATCAAGTATCTGATCAAAAACAATGTGGCCATCAAGCTGGTAAGGTTACTGTCCCGCATGAAGACTTCCTTTCTAAAATAAATGCTGTGAGATATGCTTTCTTAGAATTAGGAGTTGAAAATGGACTTATAGTTGCTAGAACTGACTCTCTGGGAGCAGGCCTTACTCAAAAAATCCCAGTTTCAAAAGAACCAGGAGATCTTGCTAGCCAATATAATGAATTCTTAGAAACAACACCCGTCAACGATGTCAGTGAACTATCTGAACATGATATAACAATCCACCAAGACGGTTCTTTAGTTAAACCCTTAAGATTAGAGAATGGCCTCTATTTATTTAAACCAGATACAGGTTTTGATAGGGTTGTTTTGGACTGTATTACAAGTTTAGAGCATGGAGCAGATCTTCTTTGGATAGAGACTGAAAAACCAAATATCGCACAAATAGCATCAATGGTTGATGAAATTAGAAAGGTTAAACCTAAGGCTAAATTAGTTTATAACAACTCTCCTTCTTTTAATTGGACTCTTGCTTTTAGGGAGCAAGTTTATAGCGAATGGGCCGAACAAGGAAAAGATATGAAAGATTATCCAAATCCTTCTGATAAACCTAAAGGACTTATGGATAAAAAATTTGATGATAGTGAGTTAGCAGCTGAAGCAGATAATCTAATTCAAAGATTTCAAAAAGAATCATCAAAGAGAGCTGGCATATTCCATCATTTAATTACCCTTCCTACTTATCATGAATCAGCCTTAGGAACAGATATACTTTCTGAAGGCTATTTTGGCGAACTAGGGATGCTCGCTTATGTAAGAGACATTCAAAGACAAGAAATAAGACGAGAACAAGCTTCTGTAAAACATCAAGATCTAGCTGGAACTACTATAGGTGATGAACATAAAGAATATTTTTCAGGAAAAAATGCACTTTTAGCAGGTGGAAAAGATAATACAATGAATCAGTTTTAATCTTTCTATAAGATTAAGTTTATTTTATGTATTGGATTTAGGGCACTTCCCCATATCCCCTCCGCAAACTTCACAATCTATTTCTCCTAGACTCTTCAACCCTCCACAGGATCCAGCTATAGGTTTCTTACCTAAAATTACACCTATAGACATTGCAAATATGCCTAAAAGTAAAACAAAGAAAGTTACAATAAGGGTCGACATCTTTTTAGTTTAATAGTGTTTTAAATTCTTTTGAAGGATAACTAAGAACTTTATTGTCATTCACTAAGATAAATAGTGCTTTGATATTGTTTAAATTAGCATAATCTAGACCTTGCTCAAGTCCCATTACATTAAGAGCAGTTGCTAAAGCATCAGATTTCATAACACTTTCAGAAACTACGCTAACAGAAGCTAAATTATGTGATATAGACAATCCACTAGTTGGATCAAAAGTATGTGAAACTCTAATCCCGTTATTTTCGATAAAATTTCTATAATTTCCTGAAGTAGCCAAGGACAGTTCATTAAATCCATTGGTAACTAAGGTAAATATGGGCTTTCCTTGTTGCAGCGGGTTTTCTATGCCTACTTTCCAAGGTTCGTTAATTTTCTTTCCTTTTACTTTTAATTCTCCACCCAGTTCAATTAAATAATTTTCTATATTTTTACTTTCTAAATATTGAGCAACAAGATCTACAGCAAAACCCTTAGCGACAGCAGAAAGGTCTATATAAACATCTTCATTTCTTTTTACTTTTTTGTTTTGGAAATCTAATTCAAAAGCATTACACCCTACATAAGATTGCAGTTCTTTTATTTTTTCTTTTGAGGGTATTAAGTTTTGTTGAGAAGGACCAAAACCCCAAGAATTAACAATTTTTCCTATAGAAACATCAAAAGCACCTCCTGTATCAATACATGTATCTTTTGAAAACTTCAATACTACAGCGAGATTAATACTAATCGGAATCCAACTTCCTGTACTTGAAGAATTAATTTTAGATAACAAAGACGCATCATCATAAGTAGACATTTCTTTATCTACTAATTTTAATATTGAAAATATGTCTTTTTCGGTAATATTCTCCGTTTTTTCTATGAAAGAGATTTTATATGTCGTGCCCATAATAGAGCCCTTATATTGCTCAAGAATACCCTCATCATAACCGCACGAACTTAATAGAATTATTAAAAGGAAAGAAAAAGGAAAGATGAATCTTTTAACTAAATAATCAAGCACCAAAATCATCAAATTTAATAGAATCTTCTTCTACCCCTAAATCATCTAGCATTTTAAAACATGCATCCATCATTAAAGGGGGACCACACATATAATACTCACAATCTTCAGGAGCTTTGTGATCTCCTAAATATTCATCATGAATAACTTGATGAATAAAACCCGTAGAACCTTCCCAGTTATCTTCAGGCTGTGGGTCAGATAAAGCTACATGCCAATTAAAATTATTAAATTTATCTTGTAATTCATCATATTCTTCTGCATAAAACATTTCACTTAGACTTCTAGCTCCATAAAAGAAAGTTATCTTTCGCTTTGTATTAATTCTTAATAATTGATCAAAAATATGAGATCTCATTGGAGCCATTCCTGCTCCACCACCTATAAAGATCATCTCCGCATCTGTCTTGTTAGCAAAAAAATCACCAAAAGGTCCAAAAATAGTTAGTTTGTCCTTTGGTTTTAAACTAAACAGATATGAAGTCATTTCACCTGGAGGAAAATCTGTACCAGGGGGAGGTACTTCTATTCTTACATTGAATTTCATAATTCCTTTTTCTTCAGGATAATTAGCCATGGAATAAGCGCGTATAACAGTCTCTTTAACTGATGAAGAGTTATTCCAAAAATTAAATCTTTCCAGATCGTCATGGTATTTCTCATCTATATCAAAATCTTTAAAATTTAGTGAATAAGGTGGTATTTCCATTTGTACATAACCTCCCGCTCTGAAATTAACTTCTTCTCCTTTTGGAAGTTTTAGAACTAATTCTTTAATAAAAGTAGCTACATTATCATTTGATATTACTTCGCATTCCCATTTCTTAGCTCCAAAAACTTCATCAGGTATAAGAATTTCTAGATCATTTTTTACTGGAACTTGGCAAGCAAGTCTAAAACCATCTTTCTTCTCTTTGTTAGTAAAATATGATTCTTCTGTAGGCAAAATATCACCACCTCCTTTTGTGACTTGACACTTACATTGAGAGCATGTTCCCTTTCCTCCACAAGCTGAAGACAAGAAGAGGTTTTGAGAAGCTAGGGTTTGGAGTAATTTTCCTCCAGTTGTTGTATTTAGAGTTCTTTCTGGATCTTCATTAATTTGGATATTAATATTTCCGCTGCTTACTAAAATTCTAGTGGCACCTAAAATAATAAAAACCATAAGATTAACTGAGATAGTAAACGCTAGTACGCCAAGAAATATTTCATTTTGAAGTAGATTTTCCATATTTATAAAGATATTCCTCCAAATGCCATAAATCCAAAACACATCAAGCCAACAGTTAAAAAAGTAATTCCTAATCCTTCTAGTCCAGATGGTATGTCAGCATATTTAAGTCTTTCTCTAATTCCTGCTAAGGCAATAATTGCAAGAGCCCAACCTGTTCCTGCTCCAAATCCGTAAACTACACTTTCAACAAAAAGAAGTTCTCTTTCTACCATAAATAAAGAAGCTCCTAAAATTGCACAGTTGACTGTTATCAAGGGTAGATAAATGCCAAGAGCGTTATAAAGAAAAGGAACATATTTATCTAAGAACATTTCTAAAATCTGTACTACTGCAGCAATAATACCAATATAGGTTATCAAACCCACAAACCTAAGATCAGTTCCAGTTATTCCTATCCAAGTTAAAGCGTTTTCATTTAAGAAGTATGTATAAATGAGATTGTTTATAGGCACAGTTAAAGTTAGCAAAAAAATAACTGTTATTCCTAAACCTATAGCAGCATTTACTCTTTTAGAAATAGCCAAAAAAGTACACATACCTAAGAAATAGGCTAAGGCTATGTTCTCTACAAAGACGGCTTCTATAAATAAAGTTAAATAATATTCAAACATTTACATTTTGCTTTCTTCTAATTCAAGACTATTTTCAGCTACTTTAAATTGAGCTTCTTCTGCTTGATCTTTCTTCCATGCTCTTAAGCCCCAAATTAATAGAGCAATGATTATGAAAGAGCTTGGAGGTAACAGAAAAAAATTATTCCCTGTATACCAACCATTGTTCTGGATAAGAGGAAGAATCTCATAATTTAGTAAAGTTCCTGCTCCTAAAAGTTCTCTAACAGCTGCTACTAAAATTAGAATTACACTGTAACCTAAGCCGTTCCCGATACCATCCAGAAAACTAAGAAAAGGAGTGTTTTGCATAGCAAAAGCTTCAGCCCTTCCCATTACAATGCAATTTGTAACAATTAAGGCTACAAATACTGTCATGGTTTTACTGCTTTCATAATCATATGCTTGCAGTAATTCATCTACTATTACTACCAATGAAGCAATGATCGTTATTTGAACAATAATCCTTATATTTGAAGGAATATGGTTTCTTACTATTGAAACAAACAGATTAGAAAAGCCAACCACTAAAGTTAAAGCTAAGCACATAATTAGCGTAACATAGAGATTTGTTGTTACAGCGAGAGCAGAGCAAACTCCCAATACCTGAAGAGCTATAGGATTATCATTAAAGATAGGATTTAGGAGTATTTGTTTTGCCTTAGACATTTGAATTCCCTAAATTACTTTCTTTGAGCTTCTTTAGATAAGGACCATACCCCATCTCCCCTAACCAAAAATGTAATAAGTTTGTTACGCCTTTACTTGTAATTGTTGCACCTGACAACCCATCAACTTGATAAAGTGAAGAAGGAGAATTTCTTTTAACCTGACCTTTAATAACAGACAAAATAACCTCGCCGTTAGTATCGTAGACTTTTTTTCCTTTCCATAACGCTTTCCATTTTGGGTTGTCTACTTCTGCACCTAAACCGGGAGTTTCTTTATGTTTATAGAATTCCAGACCAATAATGGTTTGTAAATCACTTTCAAGAGCAATATACCCATATAAAGTTCCCCACAAACCAAGCCCTCTTACTGGAAGTATTATTGCTTCTAAGACCTCATCCTTGTAATACAAGTAAACTTTTGCAAAATTTTCTCTTCTTTTTATAACAGCAATATCTTCTTTAGGAACAAGTGTTTTAGATGTTAATTCATTCTTAGAGTAATCTTTTTGACTGTATGAGGACAAGTCTATTGTGAAGTCATAATCTCCTGTATCTAAATTTATAATCTTTTCACTAATAGAAGCAAAAATTTGGTCTACTGATTCTTGTTCTTTCAGTAAACCAGCAGCAGCCAAAATGGTCTGTTGTTTATCTCGTAAGACATTAGCCTCTTGCTTTTCTTTAAGACTTACAGCTGCAAAAGAAATCACTGAAGAGCATACGAGACAAAGTACTAAAGATACTCCTATAGTTTTTAAAATTGAGTTATTGCTTTTCATGTCTAATTTTGCCTTCTTAAACGCATTTTTATATTTCTTTCTTGTACAAAATGGTCAATTATAGGAGCAAATAGATTAGCAAACAGTATAGCTAACATCATTCCTTCAGGGAAAGCAGGATTTATGACTCTTATTAGAACTACCATGATCCCTATTAATATACCGTAATACCATCTACCTAGATTTGTATGTGAACCAGTAACAGGTTCTACGGCCATAAAAGTTAATCCAAAAGCATAGCCTCCTATGACTATATGCCAATAAAATGGTAAAGAAAACATAGGGTTAGTATCTGATCCTATCGTATTAAATAATGCACTTGTAAAGATAGTACCTAGAAGAACTCCAACAACAATTCTCCACGAAGCTACTTTGTTATAAAAAAGTAACAAGAGACCCAATAAAATAAATAATGTAGATGTTTCTCCAATAGATCCGGCCATGGATCCAATAAAAGCTTCACTCCAAGAAATATCTGTTAGTACACCTTGCATGCCCTCTTGCGCCGCCACCGATAGAATTGTCGGTGAACTAAAACCATCTACAGCAACCCAAGCAGAATCTCCTGACCATTGAGCCGGGTAAGCAAAATATAAGAAAACTCTTCCTGCTAAAGCTGGGTTCAGAAAGTTCTTGCCAGTACCTCCAAAGACCTCTTTACCTATAACTATTCCGAAGCTTATTCCAAGAGCAACTTGCCATAAAGGAGCATCAGGAGGACAACAGAGAGCAAATAAAATTGTAGTTACAAAGGCACCTTCACTTATTTCATGATTTCTAACGAATGCAAATATCATTTCCCAAAGAATTCCTACAACAAAAGTTACTGCGTAAATAGGAATAAAAAAGCATGCTCCATACCAAAGGCAGTCAAATATATTTTGAGGGTTGTAATTGCAGAGCAGGTCAATAAAAACAAAATGCCAATCGTTTTTAAATGTTGGATCATTTAGATCTATTACTTGTAAAGCCTGGAAACCTATATTGTACATCCCATAAAATACAGCCGGTAAGGTAGCAACCATTACTGTAACCATAATGCGCTGTACATCTGAAGCATCTCTAACATGTACTGAACCGAAGGTTCGTCGACCTGAAGAATAAAAGAAATTCTCAATTACATCGAAAATAACATTCCATCTTTCAAACCTTCCACCTGGCGAAAAGGTAGGTTTTAGATCATCAAATATTTTTCTTAAAAATTTCATAATTAGCCTTCTACTTCAATACGCGCCAAGTTCTCCTTTAGTAGAGAGCCAAAATCATATTTACTGGGGCAAACAAAACTACATAAAGCAAGGTCTTCTTCATCTAATTCTAGACCGCCTAGAGATTGAATTTTTTCTGTATCTCCAACAACAATATATCTAAGTAGAACAGTAATGAGCATTTCCAATGGGAAAACTTTTTCATATGTTCCTATTGGCAATATAGCTCTATCAGGACCGTACATTAAGGTCTTAAGATTATATTTTTTTGATTTCAGAAAATTTGAAATAAATAAAGGAATAAAAGAATATCTATTAAATCCTAATCTACCCCAATCAAATAACTCCCTGTCTTCTGGAGATGCTTCTTCAATAACCGAAATTTGGTTATGATATTTTCCTAAATAAGCAAATGCTCCCATTGCTTCTTTTCCTCCAATAACTGAACCAGATATTACTCTGTTGTCTGCGGGTTTTAGCTCTCCATTACATATTTCATCTGTACTTGCTCCTATTCTAGTTAAGAATATCTTTGGATCTTCAACTTGAGGTCCAGCTAAACTTATATATTTTTTTGTTGGAAGTTTTCCCGAAGAAAAGAATTCACCAAATGATATAACATCTGCATAACTAATATGCCAGTTTATATTTGTCAAAGTTGGGGGAGAGATAAAATGCATGTGGGTTCCTGATAAACCAGCCGGATGTGGACCACTAAAAATATGTTTCTCTAGTTGAGAGCTTCCTTCGATCTCAATAGAAGAATTTGTTGAAGCACATATATAAACTTTTCCTTCAGTTAGCCTTTTTAGAATCTCTATACCTCTATAAAAATGTTCCTTATTTAAGGAAATTACTAATTCTGGATCTAGTGATAACGGATTAGTATCCATAGCGTTTATAAAAATAGATGAAGGAACCTCTTCTATTGAAGGAATTTTACTGAATGGTCTTTTTCTAAGACTAGTCCAAAGACCTGAATCGATCAGGTTATCTCTGATTTTGTAAGGATCTACGGATTGAAGGTCTTCTAAATTAAAACTCACTTCTTCCTCATCATTGTCTAAATCGATAACGATTGACTGTAGAGATCTTCTTAAACCCCTATTTACAGCCTGTATAGTTCCTCCTCCAGGTGATGTAAATTTAACACCAGGATTTTTCTTGTCTAAGAAGAGAGTTTGACCTAATTTGACCTTCTGACCAGGCTCCACTAGTACTGATGCTTTTAGCCCATTGTAGTCATTACCAAGAAGAGCTACAGATCTTACTTTTTTAGGGTCAGATAACTTGCCTCCTGGAGACCCAGCGATTGGAAGATCTAAACCTTGCTTTATTTTTATCATTCCCTCTCTTGTAAGAGAAATTTAAAGTAATCCAAGACCGTGCGTGGTATGCGCGCGTATTATAAATATCAGAGAGGAACTTTACTAGCGAGATTAATCAAATTTTGGATATCTTTCGTAAGATAAACCTACCATGTCCTTTGCTAATCCAAGAAGTTGTGCTGTATATCCAAATTCATTATCGTACCAGACATATAGCACACAGCTATTACTGCCATTACAGATGGTAGCCGCTGAATCGATAATCCCTGCTTTTCTATTACCGACAAAATCTGAAGAGACAACTTCTGTTAGATTGGTAAAGTCTATTTGGTCTTTAAAAGAAGAATGAAAAGCTATTTGTCTTAAATAATCATTTAATTCATTAGTATCTATGTTCTCTTCTAAATCTAACCTCATGATAGCCAATGAAACATTAGGAGTTGGTACTCTAATGGCATTAGCGGTGAGCTTGCCTTCAAGATCTGGTAAGACTTGTCCAACAGCCTTGCCAGCACCAGTTTCTGTTATTACAAGATTAAGTGCGGCACTTCTGCCTCTTCTTTCTTTTTTATGAAAGTTATCAATTAAATTTTGATCATTTGTATATGCATGCACGGTTTCAATATGTCCAGAAACAATGTGGAACTTGTCATGAATAACCTTCAATACAGGCACTATCGCATTTGTTGTGCAAGAAGCAGCTCCGAGGATCAAGTCGTTCTTATTCTTATCTTGATTATTAATACCATGAACGATATTTTTTATGCCCTTTTTTCCTGGAGCTGTTAATAAAACTTTTTTTATTCCTTTACACTTAAGGTGTTTAGAAAGATTTTTTTTATCTCTCCAAACTCCAGTATTATCAATAAGAAGAGCATTGTTAATATTGTATTTTGTATAATCTATCTCTTCTGGTCCATCTGCATAGATTATTTGAACTTCATTGCCATTTATTATGAGTATATCCTTATCTTCCATAACCCTAATGGTGCCTTTAAAAGGTCCATGTACAGAATCTGTTCTAAGAAGATTTGCTCTTTTTATTAAATCACCTGACCCAGACTTGCGAACAACAATAGCTTTGAGTAATAAATTATCTCCACCTCCGCTATCTTCAACTAATAATCTAGTTAATATACGCCCTATCCTTCCGAAACCAAAAAGGACAATATCTTGTGCTTCATCAAGTACTGATCCTGTTTTACCTATTAATTCTCTAACTGAATCTAAAACAAAGTCATTTATCTCAGATTTTTTATCATCATAAAGATATGCTGCAGCAATAATTCCTACATCGACTTCCGCTGGCCCTAATTCTAATTCAGCTAGAGAAGTTATAACTTGGTAGGTTTCAAACTCACTTAACTCATTATTTTCTACTTCTCTAACAAATCTGTGAGCTTGCATAAGCTCAGAAACAGAAAGATTTACTAATGGCTTACCATACAATAATAAATGAACATTTTGTCTATACAATCTTCCTATCATAGGAAGCATCTCTTCAGCTAGAGCCTGCCTGTATTGAAAATCACCAAAACTATCTAAAGGAAGATCTGGTCTTTTTCTTTTATCTGGTTGATCTGAGGTCATTAAAGTTAGATTGAAGAGTATCGTTTTAAGTGAAAATCAGTATTTCCAAATATTGTACCTATTGTTGTAAGTCTTTTAAAAAAATGACCTACATTTAATTCATCTGTAACACCCATTCCACCATGTATTTGTATAGATTCTTGTCCTACAAATTTTCCTGCTTTCCCAATTTGGTATTTTAGTCCAGAAATGGCTTTCTTTGAATCAGGTGCATTCTCAACATGCTTCATTGTAGCCATATATAAAAGAGACTTTGATTGTTCATATTCCATAAACATATCCACCATTCTATGCTGTAATACCTGAAATTTACCTATGGGTTGACCAAACTGCTCTCTTGTTTTTGAATATTCCACAGTTGTTTTATATAGAATCTCCATAATACCAACAGCTTCAGCACAGATTGCTAAAGTTGCAATATCAACGCCTTTTTCTAAGAATTCATACCCTTTATCTAACGAGCCTAAAATTGAATCAGCTGATACTTTTACATTTTCTAGAGTTAGTTCAGATGCCCTTCTCCCATCTACAGTCTTATAATTTCTAGTTGAAATTCCTTCAGAGTTGGCATCAACTAGGAAAAGACTTATACCCTTAATATCTCTCTGATTATTAGCAGTTCTTGCACTTACTATAAATTGGTTAGCTGAGGGACCATTCATAACTACTGATTTAAATCCGTTGAGTAAATAGTTTTTACCGTCTTCCTTAGCTTCAGTTGTAATATCAGATAGATTAAACCTGCTCTGAGGTTCAGTAAAAGCTAGGGCAAGTTGAAGGTTTCCTTCTATAACAGAAGATAGAACTTCTTTTTTTTGTTCTGCATTACCAGTTAAATCAATCAACGAAGAGCCTAATACTATAGTCTCTAGGAAAGGTTCAAGTACTAAACCCTTACCAAACTCTTCCATGACAATCATAGTTTCAATTGCACTTCCGCCAAATCCACCTGCTTCTTCTGAAAGAGAAATTCCTAGCCAACCTAATTCAGCAAACTTCTGCCAATTCTCTTGACTGAAACCAAGATCAGATTCTGCTAATGACTGTCTGGTCTCCCAGTCATAATCTCTTTGAATAAATTGTTCAACTTGATTTTGAATAAGTGTCTGTTCTTCATTAAAAGAAAAATCCATAATTTATAATCCTAATATAGCTTTTGCTATTACATTTCTTTGTATCTCATTACTACCGCCATAAATTGATACTTTTCTAAAATTTAAATAATTTGGCATGACCGGTGCGGCATAATCAGGGCCAATTGACATATTTGATCCCAATTCATTCTCTTTAAAGAATGGATGAGCGTAGTATCCTAACATCTCTACAAAAAGTTCTGTAACTCTTTGTTGAAGTTCGGTTCCTTTAATCTTTAAAATAGATGATTCAGGACCTGGAGCACCATTCTTAGCTATAGCAGACAAAGTTCTTAATTCTGTAAACTCTGCTGCTTCTAATTCTATCTCGGTTTCATTTATTTTTTTTCGGAAACTATTATCTTCCAATAGAGTGTCTTCTCCAGTATATATTTCAGATGCCAATTCTTTTAATCTATTCAATTCCCTCTTAATAGCGGCTAGACCTGCTATACCTGTTCTCTCATGCATAAGAAGAAATTTTGCTATGTTCCATCCTTGACCTTCACCGCCTACTAAATTCTCTTTTGGTACTTTTACATTATCAAAATAAACCATGTTCACTTCATGAGCACCATCTATTGTAATTATTGGCTTTACTTCAATACCTTCACTATTCATATCTATCAATATAAAGCTTATTCCTTCTTGTTTGATACTGGTAGTTTTAGTTCTTACTAAACAAAATATCCAATCAGCGTGTTGAGCTAATGTTGTCCATGTTTTAGCTCCATTTACTACGTAGTAGTCTCCCTTTTTTTCTGCTTTTGTTTTCAATGAAGCTAAATCTGATCCTGACCCAGGTTCTGAATATCCCTGACACCACCATATATCACTATTTAAAATCTTAGGTAAGTGAAAGTCTTTTTGTTTTTCTGTTCCAAAAGAGTATATAACTGGTCCACACATATTAACTCCAAAAGGAATAAGGATAGGTGTGTTTGCTTCAGCAAGCACATTTTGAAGAATATATTTTTTAGTCGGAGATAAATCGGAACCTCCATATTCCTTGGGCCAAGTTATAGCAAACCACCCTCTTTTAGATAGTATCTTCTGCCATTTAATTACATCTGACTTATCAAGAGGGTATCTTCTATCCTGCTTCTCTTTAATATCCAAGGGATAATTAGCATCTAGAAAACCCTCCACTTCCTGTTTAAATTCAAGATCTTCTTTTGAAAATTTTAAATCCACTTTTTGTCTCTCATACTTGAGCGAAAATATTATACACTTAGCAATTACTTCTTTCAGTTATCTAATATAGAGTTTTATGAAAAAAAACATTAGTCAATCAGAAGTAAATCTAGAGAGTGAACTTAAAAAACTAGATTTAACATATAAAAAGAATGAACTCTTAATCTTTTCTAGTCCTTATTTAGCTGAACAAGCTTTTAACTTTTTACGTTCTAAATACAAATCTAAGAACTTATTTCTATTTCCTTACAATGAAACCCTTCCTTATGATTTTTTTTCTCCGACACCCGAAGTTAGATCTAAAAGAATTAAAACAATATCTGAATTAAGTTCACAAAAAAAAACTACCTTAGTTGTTTCAATACAGGCTTTGATGAGTCCTTGTGCTGATAATAAACATATAGTAGATATTGCAAATATTGAAATAGGAAAAGAATTTAATAGAAGAAAGTTTGTTCATACATTAATTGATAATGGATATTTACAGAAAGAAGTAGTAAGAAATCGCGGAGAGTTTTCTTTAAGAGGTTCAGTTGTTGATTTTTTCTCATCTAACCTTTCTTATCCTGCAAGGATTGAATTATTGGGAAATAATGTTGAGTCAATAAGACTATTTAATCCTGAAACACAATTAACTACTAAAAAAGTAAAATCTTTATCTACTCTTCCAGTTTTTGAATATCCACTAAATAGAGAATCTATTTCTAGTTTCATTAAAAATTGGAGAGAAAATTTTGATAGTCATGAAGATGATTCTGATATATTTAAGAAAATTACAAATCATAAACCTGCAATAGGCGCCGAAATATATCTCCCTCTTTTCTATAGTAAGAAAGTTGTTTTAATAAATTTTTTAAAACACTTTAGGAATATCTATATAGATCAAGATGTTACTTCCTCAACTAAAGATTTTTTAAATCTTGTTAACAATAGATATGAAGAGTATAGATATGATATTCAAAGACCCATACTACCGCCTAATAAACTTTTTGCTTCTCAAGAAGAATATGACATTTTCTTAAAAAGTAAAAAAATAAAACTCTTTAGAAGCTTTAAAAAAGGTACCAAGAAAGAATTAAATGTTGTAGATAACAAAAAACATAATGAGATCAAGACCAACAAAAAACAACAATCTTTAATATCTTTACCAGAAAAAAATCAAAAAATTGTTCATCTTTCCTATGGAATAGGATTATTTAAAGGTTTAAAACAAATAGAGACTAAAGGGATAATTAATGACTGCATCGAAATAGAGTATCTTAATAAAGGAAAAGTTTTTGTTCCCATTGAATCTATGTCTTTAGTTTCTAGATATTTCGGTCCAAAAGAAACATCTTTAGATAGTCTGGGTTCTAAAGTTTGGAATAAAAGAAAAAATGTAGCAATAAAAAAATCTTTTGATATAGCTGCTGAATTATTACAAGTTCAAGCTCATAGAAACTCTTCGATGGGATCAAGTTATGTAATACCTAAAGAATACAATAATTTTATTTCTAATTTCCCTTATCAAGAAACTCCTGACCAAATAACTTCAATGAAAGAAGTTGAAACTGATCTGCTTAATAAAAAACCTATGGATAGATTGGTTTGCGGAGAGGTAGGTTTTGGAAAAACTGAATTAGCTATGAGGGCAGCTTTTTTAGCAAGTTACAATAATAAACAAACATGTGTGCTAGTACCTACAACTCTTTTAGCGCAACAGCATTTAGATAGTTTTAAAAAAAGATTTGAAGATACAGCAGTAAATATTGCTATGCTAACTAAAAACATAAAGAACAAAACTAGAAAGATACTTTTAGAGGACCTTTCTAAAGGAAAGATAGACATCTTGATAGGAACTCACGCACTCCTTCAAGACTCTATCTCTTATTCAGATATCGGACTTTTAATAATTGATGAAGAACATAGATTTGGAGTAAGACAGAAAGAAAAAATTAAAAAAATTAAGAAAGATATTAATGTTTTAAGCTTATCAGCTACTCCAATTCCAAGATCCCTTAATTTTGCTCTCTCTAAGCTCAAAGATTTTTCTATAATCTCTTCCCCTCCTCCAGATCGAGTCAGTGTTAAAACTTTTGTTTACTCTTTAAATAAAAATTTAATTAGTGAATCTATACAAAGAGAAATTCTAAGGGGTGGCCAAATTTATTACCTTTGTAATGATCTAAGATTAATAAATAACAGAAAGGTAGATTTACAGGACAGTTTTCCAGAACTTTCTATAGGCATTGTTCATGGAAGGCTTAAACCCCTAGACATTGAAACTACAATGTTAGAGTTCCATGAAGGAAATATTGATATTCTGGTTTGTTCAACAATCATTGAAAGCGGTTTAGATATTCAGAATGCAAATACTATTATCATAGAAAGTGCAGACAAATTAGGTCTGGCTCAACTTCATCAACTGAGAGGAAGGGTTGGAAGAAGTAATAAGCAGGCATATGCATACTTCTTAAAATCTTCTAGCAATATTAAAAGGAAGAAAGCAAGATCTAGAATAGAAGCCTTTGAAGATTCAGATTCTCTTTCAGCTGGACTTTTATTAGCTATTAAAGATCTTGAAATAAGAGGAGCGGGAGAAATACTTGGAGAAAAACAAAGTGGAATATTGCAATCGATCGGATTAGATTTGTATACAAGACTTTTAAATAAAGCTGCAGATTACATAAAAAAAGGGATATTAGAGTTTGATCTATTAGAAAAAGAAAAAGATATAAATTTAGGTGTTTCTTCTTATATACCAAAAGATTATCTTCCAGACCTAAACCAGCGATTAATAATGTATAACAGAATTGCCCTTGCTAGGTCTAATCAAGAATTGAGAGCTATTCAAATTGAAATGATAGATAGATTTGGATTATTTCCTAAAGAAATAAATAATCTCTTTATTCAAAATGAGATAAGGCTAATTGCTGAAAGTCTATCCATCTCCTCTATACAAGCTAGTAGAGATAGAATTAAGATTATGTATATAAATAAAGAACAAATAACCATGAAAACTCCTAGTAAGTTAGAGGATTTTCCTTCCAGAATTAAAGAAGAGCTACTTAACATATAATTATTAAGAAAATGAAAAAATTAATCCTATCATTCTTAATCTGTATCACCTCTTCGGTATACGCAGAATTATATATTCCCGCTTCATTAGAAAAGTCTATTAAAACTTACATAGATAAATCAAAGCCAATTTCAATTTATAGAATAGATATAGTTGTTATTGAAAATCTTAAAATTTCTGAATCAGATGCAGAAGAAACTTGGTATGATTTAAAAGAATGGGAGTTCTCAGAAAATTTAGTAGAACTGCCAAAAGAACCTTCTTTGTTAGTTAAAAAAACATCTATTAAACACGGTCTAAAGGAAACACCTACGCTGATAAAAAAAGTCGAATTTTCTAATAAAGAGAACCAGGAAGAGGTTTTAGTTAAAAATCCTAAAAAAGAAAAAAATAGATTACCAGTAGAATTATTTGAAAAAGTTGAAGATAAAAAATTAACTCAAATTTACAAGGACATCAATAAAAATTCTAATTATAAGGTTCTCTATCAAAGATCTTGGTATCAGCCTATTTTTAATAAAGAACTATCTTTTCCTGTTTTAATCTTAGGCAATAAGTTAGATAAAGTAGTTTATGGAGAATTAATAACTTATAAAGAAAGATATCTTCATAGTGACATTAAGTTAAGATTTTCTCCAAAAAATTCAGACTTAGACTATATCCCAGAAATAGATTATCTTTATAAATTCAATGATTTAGAAAATATATTTAAAGAAAATAATAAATTAAAAAAAGATTCTTATTTCTGGCAAGAGTCTTTCCTCCCTAAAATAAAATTTTCTTTTATGGATATCAAGAAATGGTTTAATTATTTACCTCTTATTCCAAATGAAATTACTATTAAAGAAGAAGTTATAAATACAAGCAGTAAGTCAATTCCTGAAATTCAGTTATTACCAGAAAATCAGTATGAATTAATTGAAGAGAGAAAAATGGAAGAAGGCAAATTACACTATATTGATCACCCCTATTTTGGAGTCTTGATACAAATCTCACCTTGGGATGCTATAGACATTAAAGAAGGGCCATAGACTTAAGGTGATCTTTAAGCTGCTCTAATATTTTCTTATCTTCATCGTCTTTAGTCTCTAATAACAACTTATCAGTCTTTTCTTTAGCTCCTTTTAAATCTAACCAAGGTCCCTTAGAATGTATTCTTTCCTTCAAAAAAAGCTTATATTTACTATTTGCTTCTGTTGAGATTGAATTAGGAGAGTTACTGCAAACAAGTCTTTCAGCTAATTCTTTATAGCGCTTATCTTCGAAACCGTTTATGAGAGTAGCTTTCTTGTTCCAATCTTCAGAATGAAATCTTTCCATCCATAATTCATCTGCT
>CEUS01029718.1_pt1 | contig 28307 bp, 25 predicted proteins | sample 427031 | NCBI WGS metagenome assembly CEUS01 (sample SAMEA2622837, study PRJEB7988) | marine metagenome | biome: marine biome (ENVO:00000447); feature: marine epipelagic mixed layer (ENVO:xxxxxxxxx); material: "saline water (ENVO:00002010), including plankton (ENVO:xxxxxxxx)" | depth 140 m | reverse complement strand
TATAAATATATAAGAGAAACCTTGACCGCAAAGACCACACATCAAAATATAACTTTACATCCAGAAGATAATAATAGACTTGCAAATCTTTGTGGACTATTAGATGAAAATTTACGCCAAATAGAATCATACATGAAGGTTGAAATTAGTAATAGGGGGAATGCCTTTAGAATTAAAGGTAGTGAAAAAAATGTCCCTCTCACAGAACAGTTAATTGTTGAACTTTATAGGATTGCAGAATTTGAAGAACTAACTCCTAAACACTTACATATGTATATGAATAAAAATAAATCATCGAAGAAGAGTAAAAGTGTTGAAATAGATAATGAAACTATTCTTAAACTTAAAAAAATTACAATCACGCCAAAATCTAAAGCACAAGAATTATATATAAAAGGTATATATCAAAGTGATTTATCTTTTGGAATAGGGCCTGCTGGTACAGGTAAAACATATCTAGCAGTAGCTTGTGCAGTACATTATTTGGAACAAGACTTGGTAAAAAAGATTTTTCTTGCTAGACCTGCTATAGAGGCCGGTGAAAAACTTGGTTTTCTACCAGGTGATTTGGCAGAAAAAGTAAACCCTTATTTGCAGCCAATATATGATGCTCTTTATGAAATTTTAGGCTTTGAAAGAGTCTCAAGATTATTAGAAAGAAAAATAATTGAAATTGCGCCACTTGCTTATATGCGTGGCAGAACATTAAATGATGCATTCATTATTTTGGATGAAGGACAAAATACAACTATTGCACAAATGGAAATGTTTTTAACAAGAATAGGTTATGGGTCAAAAACAGTCGTTACTGGAGATATTAGCCAAGTTGATCTTCCCAGAGATATCAAATCTGGTTTAAAAGACTGCCTTGAATTTATACCTAAAATCAAAGGGACTCATATTACTGCATTTAATTCCGATGATGTGATGCGACATAGTATTGTTAAAAGCATAATTACTGAATATAGCAAAAGAAAAAAGTGAAAGAATTGAAGATCAATATTTTGAAAAATAATTATACTGGGTATGTCCCAAGTGATTATAAAATTACAAAATGGGCAAAGATGTCTTGTTTGAATAAAAAAAAATCTTTTGTAACTATAAAACTTGCAAAAGAATCTGAAGTAATAAATTTGAATAAAAAATATTTTAACAAAAGAAAGGCATGTAACGTTTTATCTTTCCCTTTAAAGTCAGAAGTAATCAAGGGTGAATATTTTTTAGGAGATATTGTTATTTGCCCACAAATAGTCAATAAAGAATCCAAAAATTTCAGAATGAAAAAAGACAAGAGATGGGCACATTTAGTAGTGCACTCAATGCTACATCTTCAAGGTTATACACATCAATCTAAAACTAATAGAGAAAAGATGGAAAAAAAAGAAATAGAGCTTTTATATAAACTTGGTTATACAAACCCTTATGATGCAAACTAAAATGTTAAAAAAGAAATGGATTCAAAAAATTCTTGATTTGGTCATTGATACACCAAAACAAAAATCTGATTTACTCAACATACTCCGAGAATCACTAACAGATGGGTTAATTGATAATGACTCTTTAACAATGATCGAAGGAGTTTTTAAAGTTTCAGAAATGCAAGTACGTGAAATTATGATACCAAGACCGCATATGATTGTTTTAGATATAAGTGATGATGTTGATGAGGTAATAAAAAAAGTAGTATCCTCTGGCCACTCAAGGTTTCCAGTTATAGATGGTAATAGAGATGAAATTACCGGAGTCTTACTTGCAAAAGATTTGCTTAAGAGATCTACAGATGACGACAAAGATGAGTTTGATATTCATGAATTAATTAATCCGGCTACTTTTGTGCCTGAGAGTAAAAGGCTAAATATTCTTTTAAATGAATTTAAAACCAGCAGAAACCATATTGCAATTATTATTGATGAGCATGGAGGAGTTTCTGGACTTGTAACTATCGAAGATGTGATAGAAGAAATTGTTGGCGAGATTGATGATGAACATGATAAAGCAGGAGAATTAAGAATACTCACACAAAACAGAAACACTTTTATTGTGGATGCACTTACAAGCCTACAAGAGTTCAACAATCATTTCTCCACAGATTTTGAAGATGAAGATGTGGAAACTATAGGTGGTTATTTAATAAATCAATTTGAAAAAGTTCCTCAAAAGGGTGAAAACATTAAAATTAACAATCTCTTGTTTAAAGTATTGTCTGCCGATTCTAGAAAAATTAATAGGATACAAGTAACAAAGAGCATAACAAAACATAAATAAGGAATTTAATTTTAAAGATATCAAAGTGTATAGTTCTATACTGCAAAAAAACATCTATTTGAAATACTTACTTGTAATAATCGCAGGCATAATTTTCCCATATGCTTTTTCCCCTCATAATTTTAAAATACTTATTTTCATTTCACTTTTAATCTACTTTTATATCCTATTTCAATCTGATGAACAGGAAAGTAAAAAATTATCCTTTATTTATGGTTTTTTCATTTTCCTATTTGGAGTCAGTTGGATTTTCAATAGCATATACAATTTTGGAGGTCAAAACTTATTTATTTCATTATTATTAACTTTGCTATTTATTTTTCTGCTTGCACTAATATTTGTTCCAATTGGGATATTTATTAATAAAGATTATTTTTCACATTCAATACATAGACGAGTTTTTATTGGTTCATCAATTTGGGTTCTTTTAGAATGGTTCAGATCAAATTTATTTGGTGGTTTCCCATGGTTATTGCTAGGTCATAGTCAAACTGGAACGTATCTAGAAGCTATATTCCCATTACTAGGTACCTATTTAGTTAGTTATATTATTGTGTCATCCGCCCTCTATTCAGCTTTAATTTTTTTGAACCAAGGAAAAATCAGTAAATGTTTTTTTGGAATAATAATAATTATTGTTTCAGTTATAACAATTAATATTTTTGATCGCACATGGATAACTCATTCTGCGCAAGGGATAAATTTTTCTATAATACAGGCAAATATAAAACAAGAAATTAAATTTTCTCAAAATGAAATTACTGAAATTAAAAAAAAGTTCTTATTTTCCACTCTCAGCAGGAAAAATAGAGACTTAGTAATTTGGCCTGAAACTGCAATTCCAACTTTATATCATCATGATAGACAATTTTTTATAGAACTTATCCAAAAGATGGGTAATAAAACATCTCTTTTATCAGGAACATTCAGATTTGATAAAGATAGTAAGAAATATTTTAATAGTTTAGTTCTACTAAATAAAAAGAATGAACAATTTTATGACAAAAGACATTTAGTGCCTTTTGGTGAGTTTACGCCCTTACCCGCAGTTTTCGGTTTATTGGCAAAGAAATTAAATATACCTATGTCTAATCTGTCAGAAGGGGATGGAAAAACTACAATACTCAGTTTACATAAAATAAATATTCATCCACTAATATGTTATGAAATTGCTTATCCATATTTGATTAATACTGGTTATGATAATTTTGGTTTAATATTAAATATTAGTAATGATGCCTGGTTTGGTGATTCATCTGCACCATATCAACATCTACAAATTGCTCAAGTTAGAGCATTGGAAACTCAAAAATATATTTTAAGATCTGCGAATACTGGAGTTTCAGCATTAATTAGCCCGAAAGGTAGAATTTTAGATAAGGTAGACTTTGGAAAAGAAGGGGTTTTAGACGGTGAAGTATATGGAACTAAGGGCAGGACACCCTATATGTACTTTGGAGATTACCCTATTTTGATGCTAATATTTCTATTTACGTTCTTCATATTGAAGAATAGACTCAGAAACAATGGATAAAGAATACATTCCCATAAAGATTGAAAATGAAGCCCAAGAATATTGGGAAAAAAATGATTCATTTAAAACTAACTTTTCAAATACGAAAAATAAATATTATTGTTTAAGCATGTTCCCTTATCCAAGTGGAAAATTACATATAGGCCATGTTAGGAACTACACAATTGGTGATTTAATTTCTAGAGCAAACAGAATGATTGGGAAGGAGGTTTTTCAGCCAATGGGCTGGGATGCTTTTGGTTTACCAGCAGAAAATGCAGCAATTCAAAATAAAGTACATCCTTCAGAATGGACAACAAAAAATATTGCTTCAATGAAAAGACAGTTAAATAATTTAGGATTCTCTTATGATTGGTCGGCTGAAATTTCGACTGCAGACCCTGATTATTACAAGTGGGAGCAATGGTTTTTTTTAAAATTATTGGAGAAAAAATTAGTATATAGAAAACAGTCAGAAGTTAATTGGGACCCTATCGATAAAACTGTTTTGGCAAATGAACAAGTTATTGATGGCAAAGGATGGAGATCAGGAGCAAAAATTGAAAGGAAAGAAATACCTCAGTGGTTCTTAAAAATATCACAATATTCAGATGAGCTTTTAAAAAGTATTGATGAATTACCTAAGTGGCCAGAACCCATAAAAATAATGCAGAGGAATTGGATTGGTAAATCAGAAGGTGCAACAATATTTTTCGAAATTGAAGATAGAAACGAAAAAATTGAAGTATATACTACCAGATTAGATACAATATTTGGAACAACCTTTTTAGCAATTTCACCAAACCATAAATTTATCTCTGATTATGAATTAGAAAAAAAAGATGATGTAAAAACCTTTTTGCAAAAATGTTCTTCAATGAAAGTTTCTGAAGAATCATTATCCACTGTTGAAAAAGAAGGAATCTACACAGGGATTAATGCTATACACCCCATCACTAAAAATAAAATACCTATTTGGATTGCTAATTATATTCTTGCTGAATATGGAACCGGTTCAATTATGTCTGTTCCGGCACATGATTTAAGAGACTATGAATTTGCCAAGAAATATAACTTACCAATAAATAAGGTTATTAATTCTAAGGAATCACAAGATGAGCAGGACGTATTTACTGATGATGGCATCCTATGTAATTCAGAAAATTTTTCTGGAAAGGATTCTAAGGAAGCAAGAAAGCTAATTTTAGAGAGATTAAGAAAAGAAAAACTTGGTAAACAAAAAGTAAATTTTAGATTAAGGGATTGGGGTATCTCTCGTCAGAGATATTGGGGTTGCCCAATACCCATAATTTATCATAAGGATGGATCAATTTTTCCAGTACCAGAAGAACAATTGCCAGTAAGATTGCCCGATGATATAGATTTATCTTCTGAGGGTAATCCATTGGAGAATCACCCAACTTGGAAGTATATTAAATGCCCATATACAGGAAAGGATGCTGTTAGAGAAACTGACACATTTGATACTTTTTTTGAATCTTCATGGTATTACTTAAGATTTTTATCCCCCAAAGATCCGAAAAGTATTTTAACAGCCGATAAAAAGAAATGGTTACCTGTAGATCAATATATTGGTGGAATAGAACATGCTATTCTACATCTTTTATATGCTAGGTTCTTTCATAAAATGATGAGGGATTGCAAAATAGTTGATAATTCAGAACCGTTTTCTTCTCTTCTATCACAGGGGATGGTTCTCAATAAAGGCATGAAAATGTCAAAATCAAAAAATAATACAATAGACCCAGATGATATTATTAAAAATTTTGGCGCAGACACTATCAGAGTTTTTATTATTTTCACAGCGCCGCCAGAACAAAACTTGGAATGGTCAGATTCTGCTATAGAAGGTGCTCATAAATTTTTAAAAAGATTATGGGCTTTAAGCTATTCTATAATAGAAAAGAAGAATATGAATTCTGGAGATCAATCTGCCGATGATAATCAGCCTGATTCTATTATTCTAAATAAAAAGATTCATTCAACAATAAAGAAAGTAACGTCTGATATTTTTGAGAGACAAAATTTTAATACAGCAATTGCAGCAATGATGGAATTATTGAATGAACTAACAAAATTTAATTCAAAGCACACTGATTCAAATAATACACTTATTTTTGGAGTTGAAACTCTTGTAAAATTGCTATCCCCAATAGCTCCTCACATAACACATAAAATTTGGATTGAGTTAAATCATTCAAAACCAGTAATATTAGAAAAATGGCCACAAGCAGATGAAAATGTATTAACAGATGTAAAAGTAGAGATTATAGTACAAATAAATGGTAAGCTTAGGTCTAGAATTTCAGTGGATCATGACGAAACTGAAAACGAAGTTGTAGAAAAAGCCTGTGCATGTCAAAATATCAACAAATATTTAGATAGAGGGAAGATAAAGAAGGTCATTTTCGTCAAAAATAAATTAATTAATTTTGTTATTTAGCGCATGAAATTTATTACAAAAAATTTATTATTAGCAATATTATCTTTATCTCTTGTATCATGTGGATATACATTAAGAGGTAAATTGAATCTGCCTGATGATGTTAAAAATATTGCAATAATTACTGAAGCATACAGCCCTATTTCTAGTGAGATAAATTTACTATTAACAAACATAGGAATTGAAACTACTAATCGAAAATTAACTGATACATATCAAATAGAAATTCTTTCTGAAATACACAATAAAAGACAATTATCAATTAATCAGGAAGGTAGAGTTAATGAATATGAATTGGTATTTACTACCAGATTCAAGATAAATACTCCTATTGAGGACGGACAAGATGATAGTGTTGTTTTATACAGGGATTATTTATTTGATGAAAGCAGAATTTTAGGAACCACTGATAGAGAAGATGAAATTAAAAAGGAAATGATTTCTACTGCAGCTAGTATTATAGTAAATAAGTTGAAAGCAAAAATTGAATCAATGTGAATGTTTTCTTTCATGAAAACGATAGGGGGTTTCCCTAGTTTTATCATGAATATTCATACGATAATCTACAAATTTCTTTAAATCATTAAAATGAAAAAATGGATTGCCCTCAATTTGTTCTTTCAGAGTAGATGTCTTTTTGGTTGAATAATTATGTCCAGGGAGGATTAGAGTATCACTTTTAAGGTGTGATTTAAGATTTTTGAGAGTAGCATACATCTCCTCAGGACTTCCTCCATGCAAATCACATCGCCCACAACCAAAAACAAAAAGCGTATCACCTGCAACAAGGTTTGATCCTATAAGATAACATGTGGATCCAGGAGTATGACCAGGGGTGTGCAGAGACCTTATTTCTGTTTTACCGAGCATGATTATGTCATCACCATTATTAATATAGAAGTTATCATATACCTTACCCCAAAATGACTTTTCTTTTTTATTTATATGTATTTGAACATCATGATCTGTAAGAATTCCATCAATAGAATTTACATGGTCATGATGGCTGTGTGTTAGAAGTATCTTATCTAATGTAAGACCATTTTTTTTTATAAAACTATTTACATTAGTTAAATCCCAAGCAGGGTCAATTAGTGCAGTTAATTTAGTTTCTATATCCCAAATTACATAGATTAAATTTTGCATTGGCCCAACTTCAAAAGTTTTTATCTTAAATGGTTGACTTAATCCTTGCATAATTTGTAATTATATCATACTTTATAAAAACTAATTTAGACACTATGACAGAAATTGTACTTAAACCAGAATTAATAAAAGCCTTGCAGAAAGTCTTAGTAGAGTATGAGCCAGCTAATCAAGATCCAATATTAGCTGCACAATATTTATCTGCTGTTGTTGGTTCAATTGTCGCTAGTGCAGATTTACAGGAAAAACAAAGGGAAGAAATTTTGCAACAATTACTAGAGTTTATAAAATATGTTTATAATCAACAGACATCTTCTCCTGCTGAAACGCCAACACAAAACCAAGGAGAGGCATTTGGCAAATGGAAACCTAAATAGTTTTTTTTATTAACTCGTCAGCTATATCGTTGATTAATCTAGTTCCAGAATAAACTAAACCTGTATACATTTGAATAAGGCTTGCTCCACATAAAAATTTTTCACAAGCCGACTCAGGCGAATGAATACCACCAACACCAATGATCTCAACTTTTTCATTTAGAAGTTCCTTTAGTTGTTTAATTTTTTCATTAGATTTTGTTGTTATAGGTTCTCCACTGACCCCGCCTTGATAACTCTGATATCTACCATCTTTAAGTATTTTTTTATCTATTGTAGTATTGGTAGCTATTACACCATCGATCTCATAGATTAATAAAGTTTTACATAGGCTTTCAAGTTGTTGGGTAGTTAAATCAGGAGATATTTTTATAACTAGTGGTATATGTTTTTTATATACTTTGTTTAAATTATCATGAAGTTTTTTTATACTTTTTAGAAGAGTGTTAATATTTTCATCCAATTGTAAGCTTCTTAAATCTTTTGTATTTGGCGATGATACATTGAGTGTTATGTAGTCTGCCATAGAATAAACTTTCCTCATACAATATTCATAATCTTGATAAGCTTTTTCAATTGGTGTAGTTGCATTTTTACTTATATTAATTCCTATTGGTATCTCCCTATCAAAATTTTTTAATTTCTCTTTAAGATAATCAACTCCATGGTTATTAAAACCTAAATGATTAATAATTGCTTTTTCTCCAGCTATTCTAAAAACACGTGGTTTATTATTACCATATTGTGCCTTAGGTGTTACGGTCCCGAGCTCAATGAAACCAAAACCTATGCTAGTTATAAAGTTAAGATAATCACCGTTTTTATCAAATCCTGCTGCTAAGCCTATTGGGTTTTTGAACTTTATTCCCATAGAATGAGTAGGGCATTCTTTAATTTTTGATTTTAAAATTTTTTTAAGCCAAGATTTATAAAGAGCTTCAGCAATTGTTAAAGATAGATAATGTGCTTTTTCGGGCTCAAATAAAAAAATAAGGCGTTGATATAATGGAAAAAGAATTTTTGTGAAGTTCATATTAGCACTTATCGTTAATTAAAAATCATTTGTGTAAGTTTAATAGATTTAATTTGACTATTTATAATTTACAAATTAGAATGATTCTAAATATAGACTAACTCTATCTGTAACATTATAATGAAGTTTCAGAACTTAATAAAGGTCAATAAAAATAGTCAAAACAGGGGAAAACTATGAGCGATAATGAGAAATCAAGATGTCCAGTTACAGGTGCAGGGGGCCCATCTAAGCATCCAGCGGGCAAAGGAACATCAAATAAGGATTGGTGGCCAAACAGTCTAAACTTAAAAATTTTATGTCAACACTCATCTTTAGTTGACCCGATGGAAAAAGAATTTAATTATGCCGAAGAATTTAAAAAACTTGATCTTGATGCAGTAAAAAAAGATTTACATGATTTAATGACAGATTCACAAGATTGGTGGCCTGCTGATTATGGGCATTACGGACCTTTTTTCATTCGAATGGCTTGGCATGCAGCCGGCACTTACAGAACAGGTGACGGACGTGGAGGAGCTGGGACTGGAAATCAACGTTTTGCACCAATAGGTAGTTGGCCTGACAACGTTAACCTTGATAAAGCACGTTTATTAATATGGCCTATTAAGCAAAAATATGGCAAGAAAATTTCATGGGCTGATTTAATAATTTTAACCGGAAATGTAGCTTTAGAATCAATGGGTTTTAAAACTTTTGGTTTCGGTGGCGGTAGAGAAGATATTTGGGAGCCGGAAGAAGATATTTATTGGGGATCTGAAAAAGAATGGCTTGGAGTTAATCGTTATAGCGGCGTTAGAGATTTAGAAAACCCTTTGGGTGCATCTCATATGGGATTAATTTATGTAAACCCACAAGGACCAGATGCTAACCCTGATCCACTCAAAGCTGCACATGACATTAGAGAAACTTTCGGACGTATGGCTATGAATGATTATGAAACAGTTGCACTTGTTGCTGGAGGACATACTTTTGGAAAGTCCCACGGTGCTGCACCTGAATCACATAAAGGTCCAGAACCCGAAGGTTCAAAAATCCAAGAACAATCTACTGGTTGGAATAGTGACTATGGGACTGGTATGGGCGCTGACACTATTAGTAGTGGTCTAGAGGGCGCTTGGACTGCTAATCCTATAAAATGGGACATGGGCTATTTAGATTTATTATTTGGATATGAATGGGAATTAGCAGCGAGTCCTGCAGGAGCCCATCAATGGAAGCCAAAGGAAAATGGTACTGATATAAATATTGTTCCTGATGCGCATGATTCATCTAAAAAGGTGGCTCCAATGATGTTAACAACTGACCTTTCTATGAAAATGGATCCTCAGTATGGACCTATTTCAAAACGTTTTCATGAAAACCCAGACGAGTTTGCAGATGCATTTGCAAGAGCTTGGTTTAAGCTTACACATAGAGATATGGGGCCTCGTGCTTGTTATCTTGGTAAAGATGTTCCCAATGAAGAACTTATTTGGCAAGATCCAGTTCCTGCTGCCACGCACGAACTAGTAAATGAAAAGGATGCTGAAGCTCTTAAAGCAACTATTTTAGAGTCTGGGCTATCTATACCACAACTTGTTAGAACTGCTTGGGCATCAGCCTCAACCTTTCGTGGTTCAGATAAAAGAGGCGGAGCAAATGGCGCTAGAATACGTCTGGCTCCACAAAAAGATTGGGAAGCAAATAACCCGTCAGAATTATCAAAGGTTATTCAAACTCTGGAAAAAATACAAAATGAATTCAATGCTGGTGATAAGCAAGTCTCTCTAGCAGATTTAATTGTATTAGGTGGTTGCGCAGGAATAGAAAAAGCTGCAAAGAATGCAGGTCAAGATGTAAAAGTTCCATTTTCTCCTGGGCGTACTGATGCTTCACAAGATCAGACAGATCAAGATTCATTTAGTTTGCTTGAACCTCAAGCCGACGGATTTCGTAATTATGTTAAGGATGAATTCAGCACAGTAGCTGAAGAAATCTTAATTGATAGAGCACAATTAATGAAATTAACTGCTCCAGAAATGACAGTCCTCATTGGCGGTATGCGTGTTATGAATACTAATTACGATAACTCCCAAAATGGTGTTTTTACAGATAAACCTGAGAAACTTACAAATGATTTCTTTGTTAACCTACTTGATATGGGAATAAAATGGAAAGAGGTTTCTAAAAAGGAAGATTTATTTGAAGGACGTGATAGAAAAACTGATAAAGTTAAATGGACAGCTACTCGTGTCGACCTTATATTTGGGTCTAATTCTCAGTTAAGAGCTTTGGCAGAGGTTTATGGCTGCGAAGATTCACAACCAAAATTCATTGATGATTTTATACAAGCATGGACCAAGGTTATGAATCTAGACCGTTTTGATCTTAAGTAATCAGGAAAAATATTAGAATTAGTTAGATTATTTATTTATAACTTTTATAACAACTTCTGTTTTTTCAACTTTCATTGTTTCGGGAATTTTTGGTAATTTAGAAAACGTTATTTTGTCTTCCGGTACATCAAATAAACTATGATTGTTTAGATTATAAATATGATGATGATGGCTTAAGTTTGTATCATAAAACTTTTGTTCATTATCCAGGTTAATTATTTTTAACAAACCCTTAGACTCAAAAAGACATAATGTATTATATATAGTGGCTTGTGAGATATTTATCTTAGATTTATTAATTTTCTCAATTAAGTCTGAAGCTGTAAAATGTTGGTCCTTGATAAAAACTAAAGACGCAATTTGTAGACGTTGTTTTGTTGGCTTGATTTGATTTTTCATCAAATAATTTTCAAAGGTTTCTTTCATATCTACATTATATATTTAAAGGGATTAATTGGAAGAGTTTTTATTTATTGTGTTCTTCAATGATTTTGTTTATAACTGATGAATCCTTATTATTCAACTTACGATGTATTGCAAGTTTCATCAATTTATTGACATATGCAGCACCATTTAGTTTTAATTTTAGTTTTTTTGCAATTTTTGAAGCTATATTTAGGTCCTTTAGATGTAAAGATGCCTTGAATCCAGGAGTATAATTCTTATCTATCATACGTAAACCATGAATATCTAAAATTTTACTATAACCAAATCCTCCCATCAGCGCTTTCCTTATAAGTTTCAGATCACAGCCAGCTTTTCTAGCTAATAAAAATATTTCACTAACTGCCACCATTGTTTCTGCCACTAGGATTTGGTTGCAAGCCTTTGTTATTTGACCGGAGCCACTTTTACCAATATAGGTGATATTCTTTCCTAGAATATTTAAAATAGGTTTTATGTGATTGAAAGCTTTTTTTTCTCCACCAACCATAATAGATAATTCTCCACTAATCGCACCTATTTCTCCTCCAGAAACAGGGGCATCTATAAAAAAAACACCCTTCTTCTTTAATTCTTTTGCGATATAAATAGTGGAATCTGGTGATATAGTGCTCATATCTATAATAATGGAGCCCTTAGTAATATTTTTTAGTAAACCATTTTTAGACAGTATAACTTCAATCACATCATTTGAATCAGGCAGGTTCGTAATTATTATTTGAGAGTTTTTTGAAATATCACTAATACTTGAATTAAAGTTTCCACCAATTTTCTTAATTTCTTTAATAACGGATTTTTTTCTAGCAAAAAAGTTTATATGGTAATTAGAATTTAATAAGTTTTTAACCATGGGTTTACCCATAATACCTAAACCTATGAAGCCTATAATTTTGTTAAGTTTTTTAACCATCTACATGTTATATTATATATAATCTCTATCTTTTTTCGATATGAAACTTAATTACAAAGAATTTATTGGAGCGTCAAGAATACCAGAGTCTGCTATATACCTTATTCATGGCAGTCCAAGACATTTACAGAATGAGATTGAAAGAAGAATACAAAATTATTTTAAAAAACTTAATTTTCTTACAAAAAAGAACTTTGTCATTGATAGTGATTTTATACTGGATGATCTTAGGAATGAGATAGAATTAAATACTCTCTTCAAAGAAAATAGAGTAATAACTTTAAATATTGTATCAACTAGTATTCCACAAAAAATTAAAGATATAATTTCAGATGCAAAAGTTCCAGACGACTTAAAAATAATAATTAAAATCGATAGACAGGCATCTTCATTTAAAAAAACTAAATTTTATGAATATTTATCAAAATCATCTACTATTATAGAAATTTTTGAGTTAACTGGGCATGATTTAAAAATATGGGTTGAAAAAAAATTTACTACATATAAATTGAAGTTTGATGAACAAATATTTAAAAAGATTATTGAAAAAACTGAAGGTAATACTTTAGCCATAATACAAGAAATCTATAAAATGTCGCTCGCTGATATTACTGATGTAAATAATTATTTTGATGTTTTGCAAAATGATTATAAATTTTCTGAATTTGATTTAATTAATTCATTACTTAATCTTGATTTATCTAAATCATTAAAAATATTAAAATATCTTGAAGAAGTAAACTTCCCCTCTGTATACCTTCTTTTTTTATTAAATAGTGAATTTAAAAAAATTTATAACTTAAATATTGGGAATAAATTAAATATTTATATACCGAATTTTAAAATTAAAACTTATGATTATGTAAGAACTAAAGTTGATTCTGATACACTTACTACTGTTATAGAATACTGTCACTCTATTGATAAATCTATAAAGACAGGCGTAGAGAATATTAGCCTTTGGCATCAGCTTGAAATCCTTATTTCCTGCTTTATACTTAACAAACCTGTTGACAAATTTATTGGTAAAAAAGCATGTTGAAAGACAAAATTAATCGTTATGTAGAAAACTTATGTAAAAAGGCTTTTGTAGCGTCGAAGTCGGCAGCCTTAAATACTAGCGCTGATAGAAATAATATCTTAAAATCCATTGCCCAAAATCTAGACAAAGACAGAAAAAACATAGAAAAAAATAATACTATCGATCTGAATAATGCACATAAGAAAAAAATGAATGATGCAATGATAGACCGTTTGATTCTAAACGGAGATAAAATTACAGCAATGTGTGATGGATTATATGAAATTATTAAAATACCTGATCCACTTTATAAAAAAATAAACTCTGTAAAACAAAAAAGTGGAATTACAGTTAGTCAAATGAGAGTACCTCTTGGAGTAATAGGAATGATTTATGAGTCTCGGCCGAATGTCACAATTGATGCTGCAGGGCTTTGTTTAAAATCGGGTAACAGCGTTATTTTAAGAGGTGGTTCAGAAGCAATTTATACAAATAGAAGACTTATGAGTAGTATAAAAAAATCTCTAAAGTCACATAAGAATAAAAAAAATTTAGATTTAGTGCAGCTCATAGAAGTTACTGATAGACATGCCGTCGGTTGCCTTCTTCAAATGAATGAATTTGTTAATGTAATAATCCCTAGAGGAGGGAAAGACTTAATAAAAAGAATCACACAAGAATCTACAATTCCCGTAATCAAACATCTTGATGGCAATTGTCATGTCTACATAGATAAGGAAGCAGACTTAAGTAAAGCTATGAAGATTTCTATAAATTCGAAAACACAGAGATTTGGTGTATGTAATGCAATGGAAACTCTTTTGATTCATAAAAGTGTATCAAAAAAACTTTTATTTAAGTTAGCTAACTCACTCCAATCACAAGGTGTTGAAATTAGAGGTTGTAAAAATACTAAAAAGTATTTGGGTAATGTAGTTTTAGCTAAAGATGTAGATTGGTATACGGAGTTTTTAGGGCCAATAATTTCTATCAAAATAGTGCAAGATTTAGATGAGGCCATTGCTCATATAGATAAATATGGGTCAAATCATACTGATGCTATAGTATCAAAAAATAAAAATTCCATTGAAAAATTTATTAATATGGTAGATTCCAGTTCCGTAATGATAAATACTTCAACTAGATTTGCTGATGGGTTTGAATATGGTCTTGGTGCCGAAATAGGAATTAGCACAGATAAATTACATGCGCGCGGCCCTGTTGGCGTTGAAGGCCTTACAAGTTTAAAATATGTTGTAAGTAGCCAAGGTAAAATTCGTAATTAGAAAACACTATAAAATGAGAATTGGTATTTACGGTGGCGCATTTGACCCAATACATTTGGGGCACATAAACCCTATATTAGAAATTGTTCAAAAACATAAATTAGAAAAAGTTCACTTTATTCCAACCCACATATCTAACTCTAATAAAAAAATTGAAGCTAGCGCTGAAGAGAGATTGTTTATGATTAGAAAGTCTTTAGAGGATATAGGAAATTTTGTAGTTGATGATAGAGAGATAACAAGAGGGGGTAAATCTTTTACATATGATAGCATTCAAGAGATAAAGGCTGAATATCCTGAGGCTCAATTATACTGCATAGTAGGTGATGATTTATTGACGAATATAATTTCTTGGAAATCTTTTGAAGAAATCATTAAATTATCTAATATATTAGTTACTCGTCGTGATAGATCAGGAAAGGTAATTACAGATAACAAAGTTTCGTGCTATATGACACAAAATGAAAGTATATTTCATGATCAATCATATGGTAAAATATTTATAGAAAATACATCTATTGTAGATGTTTCTTCAAAGGAGATTAGACATAGACTTAAAAATAATAAATCCATTTCAGGTCTAGTGAATATTAACTTAGAAAGGTGGCTAGAGAAGAATAAAGTCTATTAATTTATATGAAATTATTAAAAGAATTCATAATAAGCGCACTTGAAGAAAATAAAGCTGAAGATATAATCTCTATAAATGTAAAAAACAAGACCTCAGTAACAGACCATATGATTATTGTCTCAGGAAGATCGTTAAGGCATGTCAAATCAATTGCTGACAATCTTATTAAAATACTTAAAAAAAATAAAATAAAACCAATTGGCATTGAAGGATATGCTAAATCTGAATGGATTCTATTAGATTTTGGAGACTTACTGGTTCATGTAATGCATCCTGATAAAAGAAGCTTTTATTCACTTGAAAAATTATGGGATGAAAACATTGAAGCAGATAATTATACATTCCAGTAATTAGATGAATAAAACACCCTCATATTTAACGAATATCTTTTCAATAATATTGCTAGCTCTATTTACAATTATTTTTGTTACTGAAAATACTAATTTTATAAATAACAACTATAAAAGTTCTATAATTTCTACATTAGAAAAAAATATAAATTTAAGAATTAAAATTGATGATATCGATGTTGAATGGAATGGATTAGAACCAACGATAATATTTCATAAAATTAAATTAATAGACAAAGAAACAAATAAGGAAATTATATCAGGGGAAAGCCTTATATCTAAATTAGATTTGTATCAATCTATTATTCAAAATAGATTTGTTCCAAAAGAATTTAATATTATAAATACTAAATTAAGCTTGAAATATAGTAATAGAAATCTATATTTCAAAAATAAAAATATTTTTGAACTTAAAGATAAATTTTTCTTGGAGCATAAAGCTCAAACAGATTTTTCAGCACTGACATTTAGAATGACTGATTCCTCAATTATTTTAAATAATCTACCATATGTTGATAAATACATATTACAAAATATGAATCTTGTAATAGTAAGTCAAGATAATAATCTAAAGATTTTTACTACATTTAATCATTCAAATATCAATGAAGTTGTACATATTGCTGCAGATTTAAATTTAACTAAAAATAAAAAGCCAACTGGCACAATCTATTCTAGAGGGGTTAACCTAAATCTAAAAAAATTTCCAATAGAGATGAAAAATATAAAAACTTCTGCTCAGTCTATAAACTATACTCTTTGGTCAAATTTAGATAAAGGTGAATTTAAGACTTTAAGTGGTAAAGTCTCAGCTAACAGTCTAGATATTTATAACAGGATTACAGAAAAAAAGTTAGAATTGACTAATATAAAATCTGACTTAATTTATAATTCTAAAAATAAAACACAAAGTTTATTGTTAAACGATTTTAGTTTCAATACTCAAAGCCATAACTATTCAAGCAATCAATTTTTCTTAAAAATTAAAAATAATAGAGGGACAGATCTATCATTCAAAAGTTTACAAATTATTGATTTTAAAAATCTTTTAAATGTGATGCCCAATATATCAAGAAAAAATATTAATAAAGTATTGAAAAACTTAAAATCTGGTGAAGTGAAAAATGCAAACTTCATTGATTTAAATATATTAAAGAAAATGAAATTTACATTTTCTTTTAAAAATATTCAATTAATAACAAAAAATGCAAAACCTTCTATCAATAATATTTCTGGAAATTCTACTGGTACATTTACTAAGGGTTTTTTGAAACTCAATAGTCCAAATTTAGGGATTACACATGAAAAATTTGGTGATAAAGAACAAATTATTAATTTAAATGCACTAATTAATTATAGATATAAGGGAAATAATTTGTATATGAATGCACAAAACTTCACTGTGAATGATTTGTATAAATTTAATATGAGTTCTTCTTATCACCGAAATGAATTAGATTTTAGAGTTACATCTAATGGAAAGATAGAATTCTTAAGCAAAACTATAAATAAATACAATATTAAGTCTATTGATAAAAATTTAGTTTTATCAGGAAAATACTTTATTGATATTAGAGGAAAAAACTATTTAAAGAAAAAGAACTTATATGGAGTGCTAGAAGTATCTGAATTAGGATTTTTTGATAAAAAAACTAAATTGGCAATTACAAACCTAAATACTAGAATTAATTTTAGTGGATCACATATAGTTTCCACAAAGAATAAATTCAAATTTAAAAATAAAGATTTTGATATGTTAATTAATACAAATATTCTTAATGGAACTACTAAATATTTTTTGCAAGCCAATGGCAAAATAAATACTGAATTAATAAAAGATTATTTTAAAATTAAAGATGAAGGAATTGTCAATGGTGAATCATTTGCTAAAATACGAATTAACCTTACTCCAGAATATTTATTTGAAAGAGTAAATTTTAATTTAATATCAGATTTGAAGGGTGTTGCCATAAATATTATTGGTCCACTTAGAAAGACTAAGTCTGAAAAAAAACTTCTAAATGTTAATTACACATATAAAAAAGATGATAACAATAATGTAAAAGTATTCTTTGATAAATATAAAATGTTAGTCTCATTTAAAAAAGATATATGGTATTTAAATGTAGATTCACCAAATATTAAAGGTAATATTAATTGGCCAATAAAAAATTCTGAAAAAAATAGAGTAGTGGCAAGATTAAGATATCTAAATATGAACCAATTTAATTATTTTTCAGAACCCAGTGATTTACCTTATTTAAACCTAGTATCTAAACAAGTTAAAGTAGGGAACTTACATCTTGATAATGTTGAAGTTTTAACAGCTCCGACAGAAAATAGTCTAATTTTTGAAAGATTTAACTTTAATAATATTAATTTATCAATGGACGGTTCTGGTGAGTGGAGTCATAAGAATAAGAAAATGGAAACTTTTTTCAAAGCTAGTTTTTCTAGTAATAATTTAGGAAGAGCACTTAAGGGACTTGGTTATACTGGTTTGATCCGTAAGGGTAAAATTAAATCAGAATTAGTCGGATTATGGAATGGATCTCCAGATCAATTTAAATTTTCTAATTTTGATGGTACTTTGAAGTTTAAATCTAATAATGGTGAAGTATTACAAGTTACTAAGCAAACTCAAGCAATTGGACAATTATTAGGTCTATTTAGTATTTCTGCATTACCCAAAAGACTTTCTTTGGATTTTAGTGACTTCTTTTCAACAGGACTTAAGTATGATGATATGGAAGGAGACCTTCATTTTAAAGCAGGTAAGGCGGATACAAAAAAATTAATTCTTCAAGGTACATTTGGTGAGATGAGATTAACCGGTGAAACTAATCTGATTAAGGAAACCTATAATCAAACACTGCTTTTTATCCCTGATCTTTCATCCACTAGCCTAATCACAGGTGCTGTCGTTGGAGGACCAGTTGGTGCAGTAGCTGCAATTTTTTATGACAAGTTTCTAAAAGAAATTGGTGAAAAAGCACTTGGGATAGATACTAATAAGGTGGCAGCAATTGAATATTCAGTAACAGGGCCTTGGGAAGACCCAGAAGTAAAAGTTACTGAATCATTTAAACCAATTTTAAATTGATATATCCTTATAAAAAGAGATTATGACTGACGTTGCAGCTATACAATTAACTTCAGGACCTAACATACAAGCAAATTTGTATGAGGTGGCTAATTATTTTGAAGAAATAGGAAAGTTAAGAAGTAAAATAGTGGTTCTACCTGAAAACTTTGCCTTAATGCCAGAAAATGATAATGATTTTCTTAAATACTCTGAGGTAGAAGGTGATGGGCCAATACAAAATTTTTTAAAAGAAAATGCAATAAAATATAAATTCTGGATAGTAGGTGGCAGTATACCAATCAAAACTAAAGACAAAAAGAAAGTTACTGCAACGACTTTTGTTTATGACGATAAAGGAGAAGTAAAGTGCAGATATGATAAAATTCACCTTTTCGATGTTAAGTTACCAAACTCTAATGAATCATACAATGAGTCTAAAGTATTTTCACACGGTAAGAAAATACATGTTGTTGAAACACCTGTGGGAATAACAGGACTTTCTTGTTGTTATGATTTAAGGTTTCCTGAGCTTTTTAGAATGCAACTTAAGTATGGTGTGGAAACATTTATTCTTCCTGCTGCATTTACTGAACAAACTGGGAAAATACATTGGGATACACTTGTGAAAGCCAGAGCTATTGAAAACTTGTGTTATATAGTTACAGCATGTCAAGGCGGTTATCATATAAATGGAAGAAAAACGTATGGGCATAGTATGATAGTCAATCCGTGGGGACAGGTGTCTGCAGAAATTTCATCAGGGAAAGGTTTTATTTATTCAAAAATTAATAGAAAACAGTTACACTCTATTAGGAAAAATTTTCCGGTTCTTAACCATATTAGATTATTAAAAGATAAATGAATTCTATCGAAAAAATAATATTTGAACCTCATGATCTTACTGATAATAAGATAGAGAAGGCTTTATCTATTGCATGTTCAAATAAAATTGATTTTGCTGATATATATTTTGAATATACAAAAACTGAAGGTTGGGTGCTAGACGACGGTATCATTAAAAGTGGTAATTCAAACATAGATAGTGGTTTTGGAATCAGATCTGTATCTGAAGATAAAAGTGGATTTGCATATAGCAGTCAATATGATTTGAAAGATTTAATTAAAGCCGCAGAAATGTCAAGATCCATTATTAATCATGGGCAAGAAAAGTCAATTGAACTTGGACCATCAAAAAAATTTAAGAAATTGTATGACTCTGCTTCTCCTATAGACTCTATTAATGATAGTGAAAAAGTTGATTTTTTAAAATCTATTGACGCGTATATAAGAAAGAAAGATTCAAAAGTTGATCAGGTTATATTAAATCTTAGTGGAGTACATGAATCAATTGTTGTTATGAATAGTGATGGTATAAAGGCAATTGATGAAAGACCATTAGTTCGTTTTAGTGTTGCTGTCATTCTTAAAGATAGGGAAAGAAGGGAACAAGGATTTTCTGGTGGTGGTGGAAGATATATGTATGATGAAATTCTAAATAATCGTACAGGTTATAAATTTGCTGATGAGGCGCTTAGACAAGCCAACATTAATTTAGATGCTATCGATTGTAAAGCTGGAACGACAACAGTTGTACTCGGTCCAGGCTGGCCAGGAGTTTTATTACATGAAGCAATAGGCCATGGATTAGAAGGAGATTTTAATAGAAAAAAAACTTCTGCTTATACTGGATTACTTGGCAAGAAAGTAGCTTCATCAGAATGTACGGTTATTGATGATGGAACTATATCAAAAAGAAGAGGATCTTTATCAGTTGATGACGAAGGGTGTGAAACGCAGAGAACTGTGCTTATAGAAAATGGAATACTCAAAGGTTATATGCAAGATAAACTTAATTCTCGTTTGATGAAAACCTCATCGACAGGAAACGGCAGAAGGGAAAGCTATGGATGTTTGCCAATGCCGAGAATGACAAACACTTTTATGTTACCAGGAAAACACAATCCCAACGAAATTATTGAATCTGTAAAAAAAGGAATATATGCAGCTAATTTCTCAGGCGGACAAGTAGATATAACAAATGGACAATTTGTTTTTACAGCTTCAGAAGCGTATAACATTCGAGATGGAAAAATTGTTGATCCAATTAAAGACATGACATTAATAGGAAACGGTCCTGAAATATTAAAAAAAGTTTCAATGGTTGGTGATGATTTAAAGCTTGATGAAGGAGTAGGTACTTGTGGCAAAGATGGGCAGACAGTTCCGGTAGGGGTAGGACAACCTACACTTAAAATAGATGAAATTACTGTTGGTGGCACACAATTATAATCCTATGCTCTCTTTGGAATTAAATAAAATTAAAGAAAACCTCAACAACCTTTCTAAAAAAATAGATAGAAAATATGACTATCAATTCAGCATAGGGTTATCGGAAGGAGTAACAGTTACATCAAGATGTGGAAGTGTTGAGAGCATTGAGCATCACCAGGACAATGTCTTAGGTGTCAAAATTTTCTATGAAAATAGACAAGGGTTTGCTGGCACAAATAATTTATCAAATGAAAGTATAGAAAAAACTATTGAAAAAGCTAAAAATATTGCCACAAATACCCAACCAGATATTTGTAATGGCTTACCTGATACTAATTTTGTTACTAGTGATAATATGCCAAAACTTGATATTTACCATCCATCTAAGATAGATATAAAGGAAATAATTAATATAACTCATGAATGCGAAAAGAGTGCTTTTGAATATGACAAAAGAATCAATAATTCTGAGGGTTCTTCATTTTCATATACCAATAATAATGCTCTCTTAGTTAATAGCAATGGAGCTGATGGAATGAAACAAACAACAAATTTTACTCTGTCATGTATAGTAGTGGCAGAAGATGGAAAGAGTAAAGAAAGAGATTATGAATATTCAACAACTCGGGATTTTAAAAAATTAGAATCCCCAAAAAAAGTTGGCGCTCAAGCAGGTTATAAAACTATTTCAAGATTAGGTGCTAAAACTATAAAGACGCGTGTTTGCCCCGTATTGTTTTCACCAGAAATGTCAGTCTCAATTTTCAATGATTTTCTTTCTGCTATACAAGGTGCTGCTATATACAGAAGAGCAAGTTTTCTATTAGATAAAATTGATCAGCCTATATTTCCTGATTTTATTAATATTTCAGAAGAACCTCATTTACCAGATGGCATGGGAAGTAGTCCATTTGATGCAGAAGGTGTACTCACTAAAAATAAAAGCATTGTAAGCAGAGGTAAACTCAAAACATATCTACTTGATACTTATTCAGCTAGAAAATTAAACAGTATATCAACTTCCAACAAAGGTTTAGTAACTAATATTGTGGTAGATACTGAAAAGGAAAAAATAGAAAATATTATTTCTAGTATGCCAGATGGTATTTATATAACAGAGATGATGGGCTCTGGGGTTAATATTATAACAGGCGATTATTCACGGGGTGCGTTTGGCTATCTTATAAAAGATGGTGAAATAAAACACCCAGTTACTGAAATAACAGTCGCTTCGAATCTTAAAGACATGTTTAAAAATATAATTGGTCTTGGAAGTGATATTGATAGAAGATCTAATATTAATATTGGTTCAGTTTTGATAAATAATATAACAATAGGTGGAGCTAGTTGAGATTGAGCAATATAAATAATGAAAGCACTATTAATATAACTGTAATCATTAGAGATATATTGTTTTGTTTGATTAAATAATTTTCAACTTTAGCAAATTTATCATAAGAAATTAAATCAAAAGCCTTTTTTATTATCAATTCAATTGCACACAGAGAATATGATATAAGAGATTGGATTATATTATTAACTTTTCTATAGAACCAATCAAAATCTAAAGTAATAGTTAGTTTTCTTTCTAAATATTTTAAACTGACAAAGAATGCCAATCCAGAAAACAAAAGTAAATGAGTTTGCGAAATAACATGATTCGCTGTATACGGAATATATGTTGCTTCGAAAGGGAGTATTCCATAAAGAATGGTTGGGAAAATACCAATCAACAAACATAGTGCTGCTGATAAAATCATTGCAATATTCATATACAAGGGTGGATCTTGAGCCAAAATATTTTTGTCCTTATTGAAAAAGACAAACCAGGGAAATTTTATACCTGCATGTAAAAAAACCCCCGCTGACCCAACTAATAGCATAAACCAAACAAACTCTAATCCTTGTTGGAAACTTGCATCTGCAATCATAGATTTAGAAATAAAACCCGATGTTAGAGGAAAAGCTGAGATTGACAATGCACCTATAATTGCACAGATTGTTGTAATGGGCATTAACTTATATAAACCACCAACATCCGTACATTTTCTTTTTTGAGTAATATAAATTACACTGCCAGCAGACATTAATAAGAGTCCTTTATAAATAATATGTGCAAATGCATGTGAGGCAGTTCCATTTAATGCTAACTCAGATCCAATCCCTATACCTACAACCATAAAGCCTACCTGATTAACAATACTATATGCCAATATTCTTCTGATATCATTTTCTAGTAAGGCATAAATTATTCCATACATAATCATATATAAACCTATGTAAATAAGAATTTTGGTACCTGCAAAGATTACAATAAGTGCAAATACAGAAGTTTTGGTTGTATAAGCAGATAAAAAGACAGTAGACGAATAGCTACCCTCAGGATATGAATCTGGAATCCATGCTGAAAGAGGAGGAGCGCCAGCATTTAGCAATAGACCAATTAGGATACACCAGTTATACCAATCTGATCCTTGCAAATTTCTAAGCGTTAAATCTTGAGTGGCAAACGACAGTCCAACAATTCCTATAAGTAGAATTATGCCTCCAAACAAATGAATCAATAGATAACGAGTACCAGCTGCTTGTGATGCATTTGTATTGGCTGACCAGATTATAAACGTTGAAGCTATGGCCATTATTTCCCAAAAGATATAGAAGGTTATAAAATCACCTGAGAAAACAACAGAGACTGCTGAGCCAATGTAAATTAATATTAAGGCCTTCTCAATATAATTATCTCTATACATTGAAAATAATTTACCCAAAATACCTATAACTAAATAAACCAAGCAAAATAAGAAACCAAGTCTACTGTATGAAAAGTAATTCAAAGATTGATGGCTATTAGACGTTAAATCATTTAAAGATAGGTTATATATGAGATTCATTTCATCTGTTATAGAAAAAAGTACATATAGAGAGATAACTAATGAGCCTATAGAGATTATATTACTCTTATTTTTTAAGATAAAAATTAATAGTGAACCCAAAAATATTGGGATAGCAGGATGTAGAAATATCTCAGTTATCATAATATTTCTCATCCCTCTCAAGAAAATATGCCAAAATTTTAGCTATAGCAATAAGCACTAAACATGAGAAGAATCCAAAAATTGGATAGAACCCAAGTAAATTATCATTCATGAAATGAGCTTTCCCAAAATCATAAAAAAGATAAAGTAATAGATTAGCTATAAAAAAAATTAGGTATGTTGTTGGTTTAAAAATATTCATTATTTAATTATATATATTTGTATAAAGTTCATTATAGGTTCTAATCCGAAAAATAAAAGTATAGTCACAATTCCAATTATGAGTATAGGGAATAATAAAAGTAAATCTTCCTTCATATTCTCATTACTTTGAACATCAGTTCTACTAAAGTAAGATTTATAGATAATTGGAAAGTAGTAACCAGCATTCAATAATGTACTCAGTATAAGCACTAGTAATATATAAAAATTTTCACTTTGTACAACTCCCAATAATAAATACCATTTACTAAAGAAACCAATAGTGGGTGGGATCCCAATCATTATAAAAGCACCAAGCATTATAAGAAAAATAGCAAATGGTGTTTTCGATGAAAGCCCGTGCATTTCACTTACATTTTTAATTTTTGTACATGTAGTAATTAGTCCAGCGGATAAGAATAATATAATTTTTCCTAGTGCATGAAATATAAGGTGTAGTACAGCTGCAAGAACAGATAGTGGCGCTAAAACCGAAACTGCCAATATAATATAGGATAATTGACTGATAGTTGAGTAAGCTAAGATAAGTTTTATATTATCCTGTCTTAAAGCCATTATTGAGGCAAATAAAATTGTAACCGATGAAAGAAAAATTAAAATCAAATCAGAGCTAGTATCTTGTAAAAGTTGTGCCCCAAAGATATAGAGAATAATCTTCATCATTATATATACTCCTGATTTTACGACTGCTACTGCATGTAAAAGAGCACTGACTGGCGTTGGAGCAACCATAGCTGCTGGTAGCCATCTATGAAAAGGCATAATAGCAGATTTGGCAATACCAAATATAAAAAGTAGAATTAATATATTAATCATCAATGGATTTACATTTTCTGCAAAGATACCACCAATTTTATATTCGAGAGTTCCTGTTAAATTAAAAGTCAAAATTATGGCAGGCAGTAAGAAAATTATGGATGTACCAAGAAGATAGTACAAATATTTTTTTCCATTGTTAATTGATTGTTCATCCTTCTTGAAAGTCACTAGGGGATAAGTACTAAGCGTCAAAAATTCATAGAAAATAAAAGCTGTAAATAAGTTAGATGAATAGATAATCGCATTTGTTGAAAACATTGCTAATGTAAAAAATATGTAGAATTTAGATTTATTATTAAAACCATTTAAACTTAGATATCTTTCAGAATAAATTGTCGTCATTAGCCACAAAAAATTAGAAACTAAAAGAAAAACCATACCCAGCCCATCGACACTAAAGCTTATGGAAATATTGGGGATTATATTAAAAATATTTAAAGAGTACTGAAGATAGAAATCTTTTTCTAAAAATATCTTTATAGCTAGTAGAAATGAAAAAAAACTTATAAGGAGATGGGTTATGTATAATCCTTTATTATTTTTTATATATGCTAACAAAATTATACCTGCTAGAGGTAAGCATAAATGCAGTGATAGAAGACTCATTTAAGATCTCCTGATAAGATTGAATTCGAGATACTTTCAGAAATCCCAACTGTAAAAGTTGTATCTATGCCTAAATATAACGTGAGAGTTGTCAGTATAAGAATACCTACGCCCTGGTGAGCCATGATAGACGGAGATCCTGATTTATCTGTTTCAAGAAAATATATCTTTTCAATAAGCTTCCAGATATAAAATAAGGTCATAAAAGAAGTAATTAAAACAATTATACTTAAATACCAAAAATTGGAATCTAATATTGCTGTAACTAAATACCATTTACTTATGAACCCAGATGTTAACGGAATTCCAATCAACCCAAAGGATAGAATTACAAATGCAGCCATCATATAAGGATATTGCTTACCAAGGCCTGCAAGATCTTCTGTATTAATTTGATTACTGGAAACAAAAATTGTCGCAATTATTAAAAATAATCCAGTTTTTATAATTGAGTGGTTAAAAACATGTACTAATGAAGCGGTTACACTTTCATTAGTAAATATCATTAGAGCAATGACAATGTAGCTCAACTGAGCAATACTAGAAAATGCTAACATCTTTCTCAAATCTAACTGCTTGATTGCATAAGTTGTGGTTAGTAATACCCCAATTACAGAAATGAATAAAATAAGTTCTATCAATGAATACTGTTCAAGGGGATTTATGACATTGAGGATATCTAGAAAAACCCTTATTAATATGTAAATACCAACTTTTGTAGAGGTACCAGCAAAATAAGTAACTATTATTGAGGGTGAATAGGCATATGTTCTAACGAGCCAAGTGTGTAGAGGAAAAATAGCTGATTTGATAGCTATCCCTATAATTAATAAACCAATAGAGAAAATTAATGATTTTGGTATTTCAATCAGTAGGAACTTTTCAGAAATATCAGTCATATTTAAAGTTCCTAAATGAGAATAAATTATACCTATCCCAAGCAGAATAAATACTGCACCAATACTTCCAACAAATAAGTATTGAAGAGCTGCAATATTTGATCCTCTGTGCATACCTTGTGAAATTAAAAAGTAGCTTGAAAGAGATGAAATTTCTAAGAATACAAAAAGGTTAAAAATATCATTCGTTAAAATAATTCCTGAGAAACCAATATTACATAATAACCAGGCAATATAAAATAAGTAAATATTTTGAGGGTGTATTTCTTTTTCAATTATCTTTCTTCCTGATAATACACAAATAAAACTCATTAAATTTATTAAAAGAAGAAAATAACAGGATAGTAAATCTGCTTGAAGTCTTATTCCGATAGGCGCCTTCCAGCCGCCTAACTCATAAAATATTGTGTTGTTTGTATGTACTTCAAAAAAGAGAAAACAAACAAGCAAGAGATTTATTAAAGATACACTTAAAGTTAAGATATAAACTTGTCCTTTATCTCTGATAAAAAGGCATATAGGAACTATTAATAGAGGTAAGACAAGAATTAAAATGGGTAATTGATTCATTAATTAAATCTCATCAAGTTCATCTTCTTCAATCGTTTTATGTTCCTTTTTTATGCTTACTATTAATGCAAGAGCTAGACTAGTAGTTGCAATACCGACAACAATTGCTGTTAGTATTAGAACATGTGGCAAAGGGTTGGAATAAATTACTTCATTATCTATTAGTATTGGTGGAACACCATCTTTTGCTTTACTAATAATTAAATAAAAAATGAAAACAGATGCCTGAAAGATATTCAAACCAATGACTTTTTTTATTAAATTATTTTCTCTAATGATTATGAATAATCCCATCAACAGTAAGATAATGTCTAGTGTAAATAACATTAGCCAACCTTCCCTTTATTGAATGCATAAAAGACAAGTATCATTACATTGCCAACAGTTAATCCAACACCAACTTCGACTAAGAATATTCCCAAAATTTGCCCATATTTACTATCAAGGCCAAGAGAATTATATTCTAAAAAGTTATCTCCTAATACCATTCCTGCAATTCCAACACCAACAAAAAGTAGAACTCCAAGACCCATTAAAATCTTTGAGAGACGTTGACTTAATAATTCCTCACCAACATTTATACCGAATATAATGTTATATAAAATAAACCCCGAAGCTAGAATCACTCCTGCTTGAAAACCTCCGCCCGCAGAATAATCTCCATGAAATTGTACATAAAGCCCAAATAATAGAATCAGTGGTATGATTAACTTTGTTACAATTCTCAGAATTACTAGATCTTTCATTGCTCCTTATTTTCCTCTCTTAGTATCCCGATTACAGAAATTCCAGCAATGAATATGACCACAACTTCTCCTAAAGTATCAAAGCCTCGATAACTTGCTAAAACTGAGGTTACAACGTTAGGTATACCAATTTCTTGATTTGTATTTTCCAAATAGTAGTTAGTTACATATGAATCGCTAGCTTTAGATTCACCAAACTCAGGTAAATCAGAAATAATATAGCTCAGTGAGATAGT
>CEUS01076157.1_pt1 | contig 28319 bp, 21 predicted proteins | sample 427031 | NCBI WGS metagenome assembly CEUS01 (sample SAMEA2622837, study PRJEB7988) | marine metagenome | biome: marine biome (ENVO:00000447); feature: marine epipelagic mixed layer (ENVO:xxxxxxxxx); material: "saline water (ENVO:00002010), including plankton (ENVO:xxxxxxxx)" | depth 140 m | reverse complement strand
AAGACGACTCAGGACTCCTGGCTGGATAACAACGACGACGGGAACTATTCCGTTGGAACTTACGCAGCATTCGGAATCGTGGGGGACGAACAGGGGCCCTTCCCAGTCTACGTGAGGTATTGCGAGGTCATACTTTGTCGTGGATACGACTCTGGGAGGGTGCACTTCATCTCAGACGGCTCAGTCCTAATCAACTCCCTTTACGACCCAGATTTTGAGTCAAAATACCTAGGCCTAGTACCTGAAAACGACAACAGAAAGTGGATTCTAGACGTTGTGGCAGAGGCTCTGATTATTGACGACAACGGAACTTCTCCAAGCGAGAACTCTCTGGTGATTTTCGATGAGAGCCGACACCAACAACCAACTATCTTCGGAGATACCTACAACCTGCTCTACTACCTCCTGATATACTTCACAAACGACTGGATGGCCATGCTTATTTTATTCCTGATTCTGTTCATATTCCTCGAGGCTGTACTAATTAGGAAGGAGGATCCAGAAGATTGGAGGCACGTCTTCAGAGTGGTATACTACGGCTTCGGAGATGCTGAGAGGTACAAGTACTACCAAAGGCCAGAGAAGATTAGACAAGTCCTCCTCACCAGGGTAAGGAACATCAACGCCCTGACAAGGGAAGAGTTCGACTCCATGCCTGCGGCAGAGCTACAGGGGATGATTCGGGATCCAGTCCTAGTTAGGTTCATTTTCGAGGAAAGGAAATACAGGCCAGACGAACTTGTCGGAATTGTCAGGAGAATCAAGCAGTGGGGAGAATCAGCAGGGGGGGTTTCCGCAAATGTGGACTAGAAAAGCCGCAATAATGCTTGCAGGAGGAATCAGCCTGATCCTAGTAGGGATGATGATCTCTAACTTTCAGATGATGATAATAGGACTCACTTTCATCTCATTCATCTCCATCAGTGCGTGGGTTTCTGGCCATTCCGAATTGGAGATTACCAGGTACGTGCCCCACTCCAACGTCTACAAGGGAGACCTCATCGAAGTCTCGATAACTGTAACCAACAAGTCTTACAGGAGGACCCAGCAGATCGAGGTCTTCGACAACGTCCCCCATGAGATGAAAATCAGGAGGGGGATAAACCAGATGCGCATGAACCTGGGCCCAGGGCAGACCACTAAGATCGACTACATGCTTCGCTGCCCATTGCGAGGACACTACTCGGTGGGGCCCATTTCTGTCAGGTACAAGAACGCCTTCGGACTTTTCGTGAACGAGTCAAAGATCGAGGATCTTTGCGATATCACGGTCTTCCCCCAAGTGAGGGATGTGGAGGATGCCATGCTTAGGGCAGACGTCCCAAAAATGTACACTGGAGCAACAACCCTCCGTACTCCGGGACCAGGGATGGAGTTCTACTCCCTCAGGGAATATCTTTCCACAGACTCACTCAGGTCGATCAATTGGAAGGCTTTCGCCAGAACCGGTGAACTGATGGTAAACCAGAAGACCAGGGACGCAGTGACTGACGTTTTCGTAATATTGGACACTAGAGAGGTTAGCAGGATTGGAACCGTTCTCAAGAATCCCTTAGAGATGGGGGCATCAGCTGCCGCCTCGATAGGCAGCCACTTCCTGAAGAGGAAGGACTCTGTGGCCATGGTAACCTACGGGAGCAGAATGGACTTCTTGCCCGCTGACACGGGGGACAAGCAGCAGTACAAGATCCTGAGTAGGCTCGCATCGGTCTCTCCATCAGGCTCTATGCCTCTCCAGGCAGTGACTAATGCCCTCGCCCCCAGAATTAGCCGAGGCTCCCCTGTGTTCATTATCAGCAGCCTAGAGGGAGACGGGACGACTCTGCCAGCTATTAGAAACCTATCAGGGAACGGACATGAGGTAATCGTACTCTCGCCAAGTAGCATAGACTTGGAGAGGCTGGTAAGCAGGATTCCTCGTATGGCTTATGAGGTTCTGAAGCTAGAGAGGCAGAACAGGCTAACCGCTGCCTCTGGCTACGGAGCGAAGGTGATCGACTGGATGCCAGACGTCGAACTTTCCCAGGCATTGCTTCAATCGAGGGGGTGATACTATGGAACTCGGAAAGAAGGAAGAAGAGGTCTCGGAGACGCTTCACATTCCTTCACTTCGCAGGAAGTGGCAGATACTAGTTCTGCAAGTTGCGTCTACAGCTTCGCTTCTCATTCTACTGAAGAGGATGAGCGAGATTTATGGCCAATGCAGTGATCAGTTTATCATCGATCATAGCCAAAATAGCTGGTGTCCATCTTACGAGCACACCAGGGGTCTTATGTGGCTCAGAAATCAGGATGAACTACTGATTCCCGACATCCTCCTAGGAGTTAATCAGACAGGAACCATGTCACTTCTAGGACCGATGCTGATGTGTGTGCTTGGGGTGGTCGCAATCGACAGGTTCTGGGCATCTTCCAACGAGATTCAGACTAGGATCAAGCAAGGAGCAGCAGCAGTTTTCGGGGCTTGGATAATCATCCCATTCATTTTCTCGTGGCTGGTTGCTACGATCTCCAACGGATTCCACTTCCCTTGGAACAGCAATGACTCCATGAATCACATGGGGGAGCTATTCTCTCCCATGGGACTAATCTTGGAGCTGGTATTCCTAGGGGTGGTATTCGCACCCGTTCTTGCAGGACTTCTTGGCATTTGGGGACTGTCCAAGAGGGCAATCACATGGGCCGTGGGGTACTACATTGTGGTCATCGCATTCCACTCTATACTAACATTCGAGCCTATAGTTTCCGAGGTTGACGTTGGCCTGAAGGCCCTTCCGACACAGATTGGGGAGGGCACAATGTTCTGGGGACTCGTCTCCCCACTAGCCAGCTCGCTGCTGGAGGTCTCAATCCTGATGCTTCTTTTCATGGAGTCCGGAACCGCGGCAATCGGGCACATGGAGTACGCAGTTTCCCTCCCCGAGGAATCCAAGAGAGACCCCGAGTTTGTCAGACAGTTCAACAACGTGGTGAACTCACACCTGATCCAACTCGGAGTCGTCGTCACCCTAGTAGCGATCACAACCGCTCTGGCACTGGCATTCGACGACCTTATGATTTCTATCGTGGGGATATTGGAGGGGACACAGTGGACGGGGCAGGTAAAGGAGTCCCTGGAACTCCAGATGACTTACGGCAAGGTCATCTCGGCAGGTCTTTTCATAATGGCAGTTGCAGGACTGAGGTTCGTGGTCCCTTGGCAGACTGTTTCCGGTTACATCGAATCAGGAATCGCTAGGATGCGCTCTTAGTCAGGATCTTTTCCTGACGTACATTTTTCCAATCGACGTAGAAATCAGCGGAACTAAAACCACCAGTCCGCATCCCGTTGCAGCCATAGACCACACTCCCAGCCACTGATCTAGTACCGATGAAATACCTGGCGCTGCAAGCACGCCCCCTAATGCAAGTGCCCCTAGCGTGATCCTGTCTGCCCAGGGGGAGAATACCTTGGATCCAACTTCCGTCCTTTCGGGAAGAGTCCCAGAGCCATCCATGGCACTACGATCAGGGAAGTGCGCATCAAATCACCGGAGGATGGGTTCAAGCCTGTGGTCCATGGCGGCTTCCCATGGACGGTCACATTGACGTGAAGGCATGTAGCCGGTGCCGCTATGATGCCATTGTACACCAGGCATACAGCGGTCAGCACCTTTGTGGCCGACATCTTTCTTCGTCAATACGAAAGCGGACGTCCCGTGAACTTAGGGTTCAACTTGATCTCCCGAAGGACGCAACTAGGGAAGACGGCTCCCCCTTCGTAATTCTGGTCGCTATCTCGGGTGGCAAGGACTCCGCTGTACTACTAACAATGATGGACGACATCATCGGCCGTCGTAGGGACGTGGAACTGGTTGCAGGTTGCGTGGACGAGGGAATAGACGGGTACCGTGCACCATCGATGGAGTTCGCGAGAGAACTCGCAGAGTCAATTGATGTCAGGTTTGAGACACTAAGTTACGAGGAGATGGGCTTCGGTAGGATGGACAAGGTGGTAAAGCTCATGCCTGAAATCGGAGAAAGGCATTCCGAGGCAAACGGGCTGATGCCTTGCTCTTACTGCGGGGTGTTTCGGAGGCAGAGCCTCAATGCTCTCGCAGAAAAGCTGGATGCTGATGTCATGGCCCTAGGTCACAATCTGGATGACATGGCACAATCAGTCCTGATGAATTTACAGAAGGGCGAGATAGACAGGTCGGTTAGGCTGGCTCCTCACACCCAGTCCCCAATAGAGGGCATGGTTCCTAGGATCGTGCCCTTGAGATGGGTGCCAGAACAGGAGATTCATGCCTATGCCGTGCATGCTGGTCTGCCAATCCACCATGGCGAGTGTCCTCATGCGCCAGGTGCAATGCGACAGCAGAGCAGAGCTGTAGTAGCAAAGCTGGAGTCGCAAACCCCTGGTGCACGCCACGGGCTTCTCCACTCCCTTGATCAGATCCGCGATCTCCATAGAGATGCAAACCCTGATGCCAATCAAGAGGTAAACCACTGCTCGGAATGCGGTGAGATAACAAGCAGGGAGACATGCCAGTCCTGCACAATGAGGAAGTGGCTGGCAGAAGCATCTTGATACTGGCCTAGAGGATGTTCTCAATGAGCTCCTCTATGGCCTGTCCTCTTCCGCAGTAGTAGCACCTTACTTCCAGGGGGTCCTGGCTGATTACACGCAGTCTCTCTGGCAAAGGCTCCCTGTCGTTCTTGGTGATGCAGTTGGAGAAAGAGCACTTGGCTATGTTCAACAATTCCCCAGCAAGCTCGACTCTGAGCTTCTCAGCCACCGCGTGGTTCCTGATTATCGCGATGCTTGCCGCAGGCGCAATCAGAGCAAGTCTGTCCAACTCTTCCTGATTCAGCTCCCTATCCTCTATCTTGAGCACGTCCTTCCTACCCAACTTGTCGCTAGGCACGTTCATCACCATGGATACTGGTGTTGACCTAGTAACGTCTATCCTTAGCATTCTGATTACCCTGAGTGCGTTTCCCGACGGAATATGGTCAACTACCGTCCCATTCCTGATTGCCGTTACCCTTCTCATCTCGGTCATTACTTCACCTTCTTCGGGACTTCAACTCCCAAGCTCCTGCAGAGTAGTGCCATCCTGGTTGGCACACCGTTGAAAGCCTGCTCGAAGTAGCGGGCGTGGTCTAATGAGTCTACACTTGGGTCAATCTCGTCCACTCTCGGTAGAGGATGCATTACCACCATGCCCTTCTTCGCTCCCGACAAGTCTGAGGCGCTAAGCTTGTAGATCCCTGCCACCTTTGCGTACTCGTCCTCATCTGGAAACCTTTCTTTCTGAATCCTCGTCATATAAATCACGTCGGCATTTGGAATCTGGTCTAGAAGAGAATCCGTCTCCGCCACATCGGCCCCTCCTGACCTCAGGTCGGAGACGATCTCGTCGGGCATCCTGAGCGTAGAGGGTGAAACAAGGTGGAGGCTGACTCCGAATCTTATCAGGGCGTGAGATAGGCTGTGGACCGTCCTACCGTAGCGCAGATCGCCTACAAGGACAACGTTTAGCCCTTCTAGGCTCCCGTGAGCCTGGCGGATGGTAAGTAGATCCAGCATCGTCTGAGTTGGATGGTTCCCTGCCCCATCCCCTGCATTAAGAATGGGGATATCAACCGCATCCGCGCTGTACTGAGCAGCTCCTTGCTGGGGGTGCCTGATTGCAGCCACATCTGCATAGCCGTCAATCATCTGCATGGTGTCAAACAGAGTTTCTCCCTTTGCTACGGAAGTCCCTACTGAGCTGAAGTTCAGAACGGATCCACCTAACCTCTTCATCGCTGCCTCGAAGGACATCCTTGTCCTAGTTGAGTTCTCGAAGAACATGTTCGCCAGTACCTTGCCCTCTAGAATTGGGAGGTGCAAGTCCCCCCTAGCCACAGGAACTAGTCTCTCTGCAGCTTCCAAAACGGAGAGAATCTCGTCGTTGGTGAGGTCATCCATCGTCACTAGGTCGCCCATGGCTCTCTTCTCCTCGCGGATGCGCCCCTCTCATATGTCTTGTCATTGCCAAAATTAGCGATTTTTGCCTTACCGGCGTGTTGATGAGTGACACTATGTCCCCGGAGGACGATGATAATCAGTAGAACCCCACTCAGGGTGTCCTTTTGTGGCGGGGGGACTGACATGGACGGCTTCGCAATGAATGAGCCCGAAGGAGGGCGAGTAGTTTCATTGGCTTTGGACAAGTATGTCTACGTGACTTTGAACGAGAGGTTCGACAATAGCATCAGAGTATCTTATGCTTCAATGGAGAACGTTGAATCCGTAGACGATATTCAGCACGCACTGGTTAGGGAGGCGATGCGCCTGACCGGGCTCGAGTCGGGAATCGAGATAACCACAATCGCTGATATTCCAGGAAGAGGAACGGGACTCGGGTCCTCTTCCTCGGTAACCGTCGGCCTCCTAAACGCGATGCACGCAATGAACGGGAAAACACCTACCAAGAACCAGCTTGCTGAGGAGGCTTGCCAGATCGAGATAGATATCCTTGGAGCACCAATAGGTCGGCAGGACCAGTATGCTGCAGCCTTTGGAGGAGTCAACTCAATCAGGTTCCAGTCACAAGGCGTAACGGTCGAACCGATTGCTATGGGGGATGGGCTTTCTGATGAGATTTCCAGCAAATTTAGCCTCGTATACACGGGAATTACCAGAAGTGCTAGCGAAGCCTTGGAGGAGAGCTCTGAGAATAGAGACGAGAGGGACTTACGACTCCGTGAAATTAGGGCCCATGCTGATCAGGCGGCTACCATGGTTGAAGAGGGCGATCTTGAGTCACTAGGACGCCTGCTTAACGATGCCTGGATATCGAAGAGGGCTACTTCGTCAAAAGTTAGCAACCCCGTAATCGACGACCTCCACCAGACGATATTGTCGATTGGAGCCAAGGGGGCCAAGCTCCTAGGTGCCGGTTCGGGAGGATTCTTCTTAGTGTACGGGGAGAAAGGACTTCGAGATAGGATGTCCATAGAACTAGGACCCGAGAATAGAATTCTACCTTTGGGAATAGATTTTTCTGGATCGGAGATAATACACTGATTCCCATAGGTGGTGCAAGAAATGTCCTCCATAGATAAAAAAAGCATACTAATTGCCATTATTTCTGTTTCATTCCTAATCTCATCCTCCTCACTTCTTCCCTCGAAGGAGGGCCTAGAAAACAACTCCCCTAATCCATATCACTCAGATTCTAACTCCTCCCCCATCCATGGACATTCGTTCCTGAATTTCACTGCCCCTATTTCGCACAACTCGCAGATCAATGCAACATGGTACGCAGAGGTCTCGGTGCAGGAGAGTTACGGTACCGAATTACTTGACAACAGGTCATTAGGGCTATTGGTGCAGATCGACTCGATTCTAGGAAACTCAGATGGCTGGATTGACGTGGAGGAATCAAATGAATTCGCTGGATTGGTTGCCTCTGCCAGAAATTGGACTGATGCGTATTCTGGGGGGTGTTGCAGCTTTGACTATTCCAGCATGCAGGTTTCTGGAGAAAGGCAACTAACTGTTGTTCCACCTGAAACTGGTCCAGTGAACCGCTCGGAAGGGCATTGGGGTTGGACGGAGTCAGCAAACTTATCGGGCCTGTCCGACGGAAGGGTCCTGAGGTTGCTCGACCTCCCAAGGGTTGGGGCAATGATCGAGGAGGTACCCATCAGTATTGGCCTACCCGAGGGCTGGGAGTTCAAGTTCAGCCCCATGTCCGAGATAATCCATGGCAATCCAGGAGGTTTTACGGTAAATCGTTCAGAGGCACCCGTCGCCTATGACATAAGGATCACAATTGGTGAGAACATACCGCCGACTATGTTGGCATCAAGGTTCCCGTCCTCCTCGACCACATCTCTGAATCTGACATCCTCATTCTCTGCTTCCTGCAACGACAGCCCTCTAGACTCCCCGATAATCCATTGGGAAGTGCTGAATGAGGGTGAGGTTGTCTACGAATACCAGAACCCATGGTTCGAAATCTCCCCATCGGAGATAGGACTCTCCCATGGCGACGTCCTAAGCGTGAATGCCTCATGCACAGACTTCCACGGCGCAACGTCTCATTGGAATGACCACTCTCTGATTGACGGCATCGGCCCTGATTGGTCCGGGACAATTACAGCAAATGGTACAGAGGCGAGGATCATCGAAATACACGAGGATGTCATTGAGGTTCTAGCAGGAACCGAACTGCAGTTTGACATCAACGGCTCAGACGAATCTATGCTTCCAGTGTTCCTAGAGATGTTCACCAATATATCGGAGGGCTGGCGGCAGTTCGGAATGTTTCAGCACATGTTCCATTTCACTGCGATCCAGGGCAGCGAGGTAAACGGCGCACATCTCCCCTTGAATGAAAGGCACATTCAGAGAAGCCCAACTGAGATTTCCGTCCTACTTCTCGTAACCGACGATGCAGGGAACTCCGCCATGAACGAGTGGGTGGTGAGGGTCCTCGACTCCAGTCCACCTACAGTGATTCCCAGACTGTTCTCCAACGACGTTGAGATAGAATTTGATGAAGCTCACGAGGGTGACGAACTGACGCTCGATCTTTCACATTCCTTCGATGATTTGGACGACATAAACGACGTACTTTGGTCTGTCTGGGCAGATGGCACCTCACCTTCTCCGGGACTTCCAGAGCTTCTGATTGCCGAGGCCAACTGGACTGAAGCTGAGTCCATCACTCTCCCTATGCTATCACAGGGTCAACACGAAATCATTGTCAGCTCCACGGACTCAAAGGGGAATCACAGAGAGGAGGTAGTTGACATAGTGATTCTGCCCAAGAGAGGTGCTCACATCAGCGTAATCGACGCATCATTCTCCGATGGAGCCCAAGTGGGAAGCATGGCCACTCTGGTAGTGGTGGTCCAGAACGAAGGATCAGATGACGCCTTCGCTAGGGTTTGCCTTTCGGATATTTGCGGAAGGTGGACAGAGCAGCCATTCTCCGCCACGCTGGAATCTGGTCCTGCACTCAGAACCATTGAATTCCAGTTCGAGATGCTCGAAGAAAGCATTGAGAATCTTACTTTGCATTGGGACAGTGCACCAGCAGGGACCAATGGGGAGATAGCCCTAGAAGTGCAGATTGAGAGTGGAAAGGGAGGCTCAGGGACCTCCATGCTTCCAATCCTGGTAATTATAGCAATTCTTTCAATTTCCTACTACCTCACTAGGTCCGGGGATTAGGAATACCCCGGAACCACCTGCTCACATTACCGCATACATATTGACCCCCTCTGGTTCCTCCATTGCTGTGCTGATGCTCCCCGACTACCCCGACCGTGCTATTGCAGCAGAGCGGATCAGGGTAGAGCGAGTATCTCTTTTCTGCCAAATGACATTGATCGCCATAGGCGCTTGGTGGCTATTCGAATCGTTCGGGAGCGACTCTGGCCCAATTTTCGCCTACGGCCCAGTTGTCATGTTGTTCTCCTCTGCACTACTGATGCCAGATTTGGTAGAGTTTGGACCTGTTGGGAGGACCCGGGCCTCCACTACAGCTTGTATTTTCTGGCCACCAATGCTTGCTTTCGCCGAGGTAAACAGGTACAGAGGTGCTGAAATCGGTGCTGTAATGGCGATGGTCGCCGTTGTATTTTTTCTGTTCCTATTCTCAAGAGAGGTACTGAATTCCGGGGCCAACCCTAGGAGGTGGAGGGGCATGAGCACGATGGTAGGTTTCGGATTGGCAACTCCTGTGATTGCTACAATATCCAACCCAGAATCATGGCTAATTATTTCCATTGCTGCATTGACTTCAATTCTTCCAAACATACTTGCAAAGGATGGCTCCGAAGAAGCGCGAGGTGCCTTCTATGACCGCCTGAAGAAGGCCGAGCGAGGGGTTCTAGAGGTCCAGTCCGGGAATACCCTGATGCAACAGCCTAACTCCCTTCTGAAGACTGCCCGAGAGGAAGGCCGAAAGAATCCAGAGAGAGGTCTAATTCTGATAGAAGAGGCAGAGAGGGAGGTTGAGCGGATACTATCGATGGTAGAGGACATAGAGGAGATCCGTGATCAGTCCGATAGGGCGGTAATAAGGGCCGAGGAAATAACAGGTTTCTCAGGGGAAGCAAGGCGGGTCTTCGTTATAGCAGAAGAAGAGTTCGAGAACGGCTCACTTAGGACTGCAGAACAGGGTTTCAGGGCTGCCAAGACAAGGGCATCAAAGATCGAGTCTCACTGGGACTCAGCCAGTTCGGCTATCTCAGACGCAGAGGATGCCGTTGGTTCAGCGGAGGGATACTTGGTCGAGGGCCTAAGATCTACACTTGAGGCAGCAAAGAAGGCAATGGAAGACGAGGACCCCGAGTACGCACTCACAATAGTATCGGAGATCCCTTCCCAGATGGAGGACGTAGAGGGGCTGATGGTGAGGGCAACTCGCTCCATTGAGGACGCGGAGCGCGCGCTCTCGTCTCAATCAGGAAGCACCGAAGAAGCGGGCAAGAGGCTCAAGGAGGCCAAGGATGCCATGGAGTCCGGCAACGCTTCCCTAGCGATAGGGCTGGCCGATGGAGTAGCTAGATCTATCCGGGGCGAGGGAGAGGCACAGTCATCGGTACAGAGGGCTCTCAGACAAAGGCAGAGTATCGAGGAGAAGATTCCGTCTGGTAGGTCGAGGCAAGACTGGATTTCTAGACTGGACGAGATCGAATCCCTCGCGAGCTCCGAGAGATGGCTGGATGCCTCTGAGGCGCTGGACAGACTAACCTCTGACCTAGACTCTCTGACCTCTCGCATAGAAGAAGCAAGGGAGATGCTGGAGTTCCTCAATGAGGACTGGCAGAAGCTCAGGAAGAGGCTAGACTCATCTGGAATCGGCCCGGAGTCCCCAGAGAGGTCCACTTGCGAGAGGGCACTAGCATCCGCGGCAGACGCACTCTCAGAGGGAGTGATCGAGTCATGCCTCCAATCAATAGGGCAGGCTGACTCGTCAATGGAGTCACTAAGGCGCCTTGTCTAGGTAAGCATACTCAAGAGGGACCGAGGCGCTCAATTACCAGCACCAACTCCCCTTGCCCCAGCGGACATGGTCTAGTGGTTATGACAGCAGGTTCCCAACCTGCTAACCCGGGTTCAACTCCCGGTGTTCGCACCAAATGCCCGTCGATGCCTCGAGGAATCATGCCGCCAATTCGTTTAAATCACAGATGACGATGATTTCCTTCCATGGACCAAACACTGGACATGCAGGTTGCCGCCTTGATTTTCCTGGCCGGCACTAGATGCCTCGTCACCAGTGATCACACAGGTGGCGTTGAAACGACGAGAGAAGATGAGGAGGATTCAGATGAGCCGGCCCCATACAATGCATGCCACAAGCCCGATTTCGCATCCTTTCCCTATCCGTCAAATTGGACTCCAATGTGATTGTAGTGTGTTCGGATTTACTGGTAATTTCAAAAGAACGAGTTCCGAGGGCGTGACATGGCAAGTAAGAACCTCACTCCGTTCCTTATGGTGTTCGTGATTCTGAACGCTGGATGCCTTCAGGCCGTGGAAGACGTGACAGAGGCCATTGACAATACTCTGGACGTCCTAGAGGGCGACTACCCCAAACTGGAGCTTCCCGAGAGGACTCGCTCTTCACCAGTCTTGCAGAGCTACGACGCATGCGATGCCCTTCTTGCTGATCTTCAGCAGGCCGTATACGACGAGATGGTTGTCAATCTAGACCAACAGAGCTACTGGCACTGGATCTCTGACCCCTGGATGTTCATGATGGACGACATTGCCCTCGCCGAGGGTGATGGGGCCGTTGCTCTGGACTCAGACCAAGGCACGGGACAGGAGGCCTCGCAACCCCAGGGAAGCGCAGACTCATCCAGGGAGGGAGAGTTCTCCGGAACCAACAATCAGGAGGCCGGAGTGGACGAGGCTGACTTCCTGAAAACAGACGGTTACCACATATACATGCTCAACGGGCAGCTGCTACTCATTATGGGGGTCCCGGAGTTCGGTAATCTGACCCTCGAGTCAAATCTTTCCATAGAGGGCAACCCAACCCAGATGATGATCGATGGGGACAGACTTGTCATCGCCTCTTCGATCTACTACTGGTCTCTACCTCATGACAGCGAGCTCAGGAACCTCATGTCCGAGGAGGTTACAGTGAACTACGAAAAAGTGGGCGAGGAGGACTATTCCTACACATACACCAGGGTTCAGAACCTAGTGAAGTACACTGTAGTCGATATCACCAATCGGTCTTCTCCCACCATTGAGAAGGAGATGTACATAGAGGGAAACTACCACACTGCCAGACTGGTCGACGGGACAGTGAGGTCGGTAACACACCTTTGGACTTACTTCGACGGAATCAGGACCTGGGTGGACCTTCCAGACGGATACTGGTCCGAGGATGACATGGACAATAGGATGGACATCTGGAACGAATCGATGAATAATACGATTATCCAAAACGAGCAGGCCATCTCCAAACTGACCTTAGCAGACTTCGTCCCACACATCTACGAGATGACTGAAGACGGGATTTACGAGCACCCCCTGTCTTACGAGAAATGCACCGAGTTCTCAGCTAGTGCGGATAGCGCTGGAAGGGGTTTCACAACAATCATGACTCTGCAGATGCTAAGTGAAGAGGTCTCTCTGGAGGTGGATCACATAACGTCCTGCTGGGCCCACGTATACTCATCCAAGGACACCCTAGTCTTAGCAGAGCCAGCCAACGACTGGTGGTGGTTCTGGAGAAACCCCAATTGGGAGGACGCCACGAACATCCACTCATTCGATATTAGCGATTCCAATCAAACCACCTACACCGCCTCTGGCCGCGTCAGTGGGACGGTTAACGACCAGTTCTCCATTAGCGAGCACGAGGGCGCGATCAGGGTCGCATCTACACTGGATAACTGGGGGATGTGGTGGAGGACCGCAGACACCGATGAAAACGGGGAACTCGTCTGGACAGGCCCGACAAACCAAGTCACAATTCTGATGGACGACGGAGAGGGCCAGCTAGCCCAAACCGGCTTCATTGGAGGGATTGCCGAGGGAGAGACAATCTGGAGCGCCAGATTCGTGGGCGAAAGAGGCTACCTAGTGACTTTCATGAACATAGATCCCCTTTGGGTACTGGACCTTTCAGACCCCTACAATCCTGTGATACTGGGGGAGCTACACGTCCCGGGGGTTTCCACTTACATACACCCTGTGGATGACGACAACCTGCTGACGATCGGAATTGCCGGTGGCCAAGACGGACTGGGTCTCGACTGGTCCATCACCCAGGTCTCTCTCTTCGATGTCAGCAACACAAGCAGCCCCAGGCTCGCCGACACGATACCGCTAACCCCGGCGTACACCGACGAGAACTGCCCGGACATCATGACCTGCGGATGGTCATGGTCCTACTCCGAGGCAACATACGAGCACAAGGCCTTCACCTTCTGGGCGCCAGAGTCGCTACTAGCAGTTCCGCTTTCTACGCACAGGTACGTTTACGACGAGGTGGAGATCGATGGCAGAGTCTACTCCTTCTCTGGTTACCAGTACGTCTCGATGCTGAAGATGATAGAAGTCGACACGGAGAACGGGTCTCTAAGCTCGCATGGGGAGGTCGAGCACTCCGGGTTCTACAACGAGGAGGGCCTGTCGTACTGGTTTTCCGGGTCCACAAGCATCCGCAGATCGGTCTTTATGGGGGACTACGTCTACGCATTCTCCGCTGGAGGGGCTACCGTGCATCGGACGCAAGATCTCCAACTGATGGTGGAGCTAGAGCTCCCCGGTAACGAGCCCTATGGGCCCAACCTGGTCGAAGGGGTGTCGGTAGAGGGAATGTCTGACGATGAGGCCACTGAAGGGGACGATTAGCTACGATAGGGAGCGCTATATCCGGAACTTCAAGGCCCTGCCGACTGAACCAGAGGGTGCAACCGAAACTCCTCGGAGAGGCCCATTAACCTCCCGCTTGTGGACTACATTGCCATCGACTATCGTGTAAATCGGCCATCCAGTGAGCTCCATACCAGCGTAAGGCGTCCATCCAACTTTGGTCCAAGTATCGCTATCAGTAATGGTCCGACGGGTCTGCAAATCAACGAGGGCTAGATCCCCGTCAAATCCCTCGATTAGAGATCCTTTTTTCTGCATGCCATACACCTTAGCCGGCCCAGCACACATCCAGTCCACTACATCCATGACACTGCATCTCCCATCCATTGCGTGGGTAAGCATCAGAGGTAGTGAGGTTTCAACCCCAGGCATTCCGGCTGGTGCTTTTGGGTATCCTAGTGACTTAGCTTCCAGGGTGTGGGGTGCATGGTCGGTGACCACACAATCGATGGTGCCGTCCTTGAGTCGCTTCCACAGAGTTTCCTTATCCTCAGTATACCGAATCGGTGGGTTCATCAGAACCCTCTCGCCTAGTTCTTTGACATCATCCTGGTCAAAAGTGAGATGCTGTGTGCATACTTCAGTAGTGATGAGCTCTCCTTTGTTTTTCTCCAACCAGTCTGCCTCCTTTGCACTAGTCAGATGAACGATGTGTAGTCGGTGCGCATGATCCTTTGCGAGAGCTGCAGCCCGTTTTGTCGCTAGGAAAGCACACTCCACATCTCTACATTCAGCATGAGAAGCGATATCAGTGCGATTACCAAACTCCGCTATACGTTGCTGGAGACGACTCTCATCTTCCGCGTGCGTGGCTATAATTCCGCCAGTGTTGGCAAAAATATCGTCTAGATGTTTTTGTTCGTGGACTAGCAAATCGCCTGTACTGCTTCCCATGAATATCTTGATTCCACAGACGCCATCCATTCCTTCTACGCTTTGCAAATCGCTGACATTGTCCTTTGTAGCACCAATAAAAAAACCATGGTGAGTCACAGCCTTTTTGTCCGCCAAGGCGATCTTTTCTTGCAATATTTCACGATTGGTCGCATTGGGAATATTGTTCGGCATGTCCAGGAATGCAGTTACTCCACCTGCTGCAGCAGCCCTACTTCCGCTCTCTAGATCCTCTTTCTCAGGATGTCCAGGTTCTCTGAAGTGTACATGGGGGTCTATAGCTCCAGGAATTAGGTGAAGTCCCGTTCCATCAATTACGATCTCACCGTCACATCCATCCAAACCCCCTCCTTCAGCAACTGTTTTTATTGAACCATTAGCAACCCGCAAGTCTCCCAACACGATACGATTAGGCAAAACTAGGGACGCATTTTGAATTAGCAAATGGCCATCCATGGTGGGTTCAGATGCTTCGTAATGCTGGCATCTCAATACTGTTACCATCACAGAATCGGTTTTTGCGCCCCCGCGCGCTTCAAATAACCGATGCATCAGCGAAGAGGCAGCGAGTTGGAGTAGTCAGGTTATCTCGTCGGGCTCATAACCCGGAGACCGGTGGTTCAAATCCACCACTCGCTACCACGAAAACAAAGTGAAAGTGAAAAAACGAATGACTGCAAGCAGCCAAGGCGAATCAATACTTTCATAGAATTCCAAGGGGTCCTTCGTTTGTTCATATACCTGCGTTCTAGAACGAAGGCACATTGGTGATAGGATGACTGAAGAGACAGCGAGCGAAAAAATGGAAGAAGAAGAGATAGTGATTGATGTCGACGAGGCAGAACCCACGATAGAGGACCTTCCTGGAGTCGGGCCTGCGACAGCAGAGAAGCTTAGAGAGGCCGGATTCGAAGATCTTCTGGCCATAGCAGTGATGAGCCCGTCAGAGCTATCGGACCAGGCAGAGCTTGGAGAAGCAGTCTCTTCGAAGATCATTGCCGGAGCGAAGAAGCTTGCCAACATAGGAGGGTTCGTCAGTGGAGCTGCCCTATTGGACAGGCGCAAGAGGGTACAGAAGCTAACCTCGGGAGCCTCATCCCTAGACGAACTGCTAGGAGGGGGTTTCGAGACACAGGCAATTGTCGAGGTATACGGGGAGTTCGGAAGCGGAAAGACCCAGATCGGCCACCAGCTTGCAGTGAACACGATACTAAAGCTCGATGAAGGAGGATTTGACGGGGAGGTCGTCTACATAGACACAGAGGATACCTTCAGGCCCGAGAGGATAGCACAGATGGCAGAGGCCGTAGGAATCGAGCCAAGTGAAGCACTTGACAGGATCCACGTGGCCAGGGCGTACAACTCGGCCCACCAAATGCTGCTTGTGGACGAGATAAAGCGGATGTCTAAGAACATAGAAGTCAAGCTGATCATCGTAGATTCGCTGACGAGCCACTTCCGTGCAGAGTACATCGGGAGAGGGATGCTGGCACCCAGGCAGCAGAAGCTTAATCGCCACATGAAGGAGCTCAAGCAGGTCGCAGACGTCCAGAACGCCCTTGTCCTAGTCACAAACCAAGTCCAGTCTAAGCCAGACGCAATGTGGGGTGATCCCACTAGGGCAGTCGGTGGCCACATTGTAGGTCACGCTAGCACATTCCGCCTTTACCTCAGGAAGTCTAAGGGGGGCCGGAGAATAGCCCGCCTGATAGACAGCCCGAACCTGCCTGAGGGAGAGGCAGTCTTCACCGTGACATCCGAGGGTCTGCGCGATTAGCGCGGTCCTCGGGGTCCGAAGGCTACGCCGGTAACTCTGACAGAGAAGACTCTACTGAACCCATTAGTGAAAGGAAGTGACCTTCGTCGAATCCGAGCTTCAGGTCTGCTGCCGAGAATAGATCGGGAAGGGTCATAGTGTTCCCCAGCTTCATCGCGTTGGCGTAGTCGTCAAGGGCCTTCTGTGGATCTGTCATCTGCGTCTTCCAAAGTTGCAGAGAACCTAGCTGCGCGATCCCGTACTCGATGTAGTAGAAGGGAACTCCATACAGATGCCCCTGCTGTTGCCATGACACCTCTTTGAAATCGCTATGGCCAGTCCAGTCCATTTCCGAGCCGAACCTGTCTCTTATGGATAGCCAGACCTCCGCCCGCTCTTCCCTCGTATGGCCAGGATTATCGTAAATCCAGTGCTGGAACGAGTCAATGGTCGCAATCCATGGCAATAGGAATACTACCCCTTCTAGATGGGACCTCCTCGCCCTGTCCGACTCTTCTTTGTCGTAGAACTTGTCCCACCATGGCTGTGTCAGAAGCTCCATCGACATTGAGGCCACCTCCGCGAACTCGATTGGGTAGTCTCGCTCATCAATCAGTTCCAGATGCCCGCAATACAGGGAGTGGAATGCGTGCCCTGCTTCGTGGATCATCGTTTCTAGGTCTCCCTGGAGCCCTGCAGCGTTCATGAAAATGAATGGTACCCTGCTCTTTTCTAGGTAGTACTGGTACCCGCCCGGTGCCTTGCCCTTCCTAGTGTCTAAGTCTAGTGTATTCATCTCGACGAGCATGTCGAACTTCCCCCCCAGGTCATCGGAGATCTCGTGGAACATCTCTGATAGCTTCTGAACCATCTCTTCTACCGTCTCGAAAGGCTTCAGCGGCTCCCTTCCATGTATGTCTGGGCCAGCACCCGTCTTCTCGTTGACGTCCCACGGACTCAGCTCCCCCAAGTCCAACGATTCGCGCCTCTCCTTGTTGATCTCCCTGAGAATGGGCATGCAGACGGACTCTACAGAACTGTGGAACTCGAGGCAGTCACCTATAGAGTAGTCAAAGCGATGCATCGCCTTGAACATGTAGTGGGTGTAGCTCTCGAATCCAGCGTTAAGGGCTATTTGGTGCCTCAAGGTCACCAACTCGTCGAAAATCTCCGACATCCTCTCGTGGTCCTGCATCCTCCTCTCTGACATTGCAGTCCATGCTGCCTGACGCTTCGACCTGTCGTTCGACTCCAAGTAGCTGCTCATCTGGGGAAAGGTCCTCTCCTCACCGTCGAATTCCACTGTCATGCTTCCAGTGATTCCCTGAGCCTCAGTGACCAACTCTGTCTGCCTAACTCCAAGGGGGATGTTCTCCTTCCGGAAGATCTCGACATCTGTCCTCATCCCTCTCAGCATAAGTCCGTATCTTTCAGGAAGGTCCCCTACTGCAGAATGCCCCACAATCCTCCTGTTGAGCGCGTCAGAGAACTCAGAGAGCTTCGGCCTAACATTACTCACGAAGTCCAGGAACGAACCGCGCTTCTCTTCGCTTTCGGTATCACACGTCATCCCGATGTACAATAGGGCACCCGCCTCGGAGACGTGCTCTGCTAGCTCAGATGCATCCGCAATTAGCCCCTCAAGGCAATTCGAGCAGTTCAGCTCCCTTTCCAGAAGGCCGTTCACGAGAGGCTCGAGCCCATCCCAATCAGTAGCATCGAGGTCATCTGGAACATAGCCCCTAGCCATTTGGTAGCCCTCAATTCTTTACGGGCCTGGGCCCCATTGGGAGTGGCCCCTCTTCTCTGCTCCACTTGGCGCACTTCCACTCTTCAACAGCGGCCTCTACCTTCTTCCTAATCTCTTGCAATTCGGGATGGCCTGGATTCTCTCTCTCGACCCAGCAGGCGGTGCAGAATCTCCTCCTCTCGTGATCGAGGAAGTTCCCCGGTGTGCATGCAATTCCGCAATCAGTGCATGACCCGAACCCGTAGAACTTGGGCATCTTAACCAGTTGCTGCTCGTATGCCCCGCCTATCAATATGACTACTGGCAACTATTCATCTAAGGTCTGAGAGTGCCATATGGCTTAGGAAGCCCACTTCAATTTCTGAGACACTTAACTCTCTGGACGTGTCGAAGCCAACCCTCTCAAGGCCACTGATACTTGGTACGGGACGCTTGGGTAGAAGTGATCCTCCAAGCTGCTCTACCAATCTTTTAGCGTCTTTCGATGAGTCGTTATAGAATCCCACTGGTATGGGGAAGCCTCCGAACTCCTCTCCAATTTCTGAATCTGGAAGGAAGACTATCCATGCACGCTCGTCTCCTTCTGATATGCCTGCTCTCTCGAAAGCCCTGTTAATCTGGTGTGTTCCTGAAATGAGCCTTAGAAACTCCGTGTCCGGTGTCTTTGCAACCATGGATCCAGACTCCTCATTTCCTCTCAGCGTATACCAAGCAGTCCACAGGTGGACCTCGCTAGCGACCGCATCGTATGCAACCATCAGCCACCTGTTGCTAGGCCGCCATTCGTTCACAACAGAGACCAAGGAGAACACGTTCTCAACGGGAGTCTGGAACCTTACCCCCCAAGCGGGGAACCAAGGCACTGGATGTTCCCGGTCCATGGCCCCGATGACTTCTGGTTGAAGAATATGATTAGCGAGCTCTTTTGGCAGAGGTTACCAGGTTATCGACTAATCTGGGACTCCATCCACGAAGGTCAGCCAGTCTAGCACGATCCCTCTCCGTCAGCAACGATACATCAGAAGCACTGGATACTCCGAGGGTGTCCGCCATCTCTCTGGCCCTGACTCTCCCAACTCCCTTGATTGCGACTAGACCTAGTATATCCGCCCTGCATCCAAACCTGACCCGACGATGTACCTCATCGATTGACTCATACAGCGTCTTGTGGGCATTTCTGTCCATCCTAGCTAGCTCATCATCCTCGGAAAGTATCCTTCTCATGGAGAAAAGCAGCCATTCGATAAGCTCGACACGACTTCGCAGGTCCCCTGGTTGGACTCCCCACTTCTCTTCTATCGACTCGTGAGACTCCTCCTCCATCCATGACTGTACCACCAAAGCACCCTTCATCCTTCTTTCTTCCTCAAGGTCTATTGCTTCGGCTAACAACTCTCTTTCGTTACCATGCAGCGCTGCTTGGATTTCGTCGTAGTCGTTCTTTCTTGGCCACAGAGGAAGGAAATCTGGTGTGCAAGAAGCAAGATGAAGCAGGCTCAGAGGAGTCAGTTGGCCGACATCATCCTCACCAGATAGGATAGCCATCGCCTTCCCAAGACCATCGTGAATTATCTTGCCGGAAATAGGATTTAGATAGAGTCTGGAAATCCTCGAACCAAGAGATGTAGCGGCATAGGTCATTGCCGAGGGCTCTGGAAGAGAAGACTCTGCGGCTTCATAGACGCTTGCCTTTCTGAAACCGAATATCGCCGGACCCTTTCTGGGAGATAACCTGCGAACTCGAGAATCCTGCTTCTCGAGAACATCCAGTCCAGGGATTGCTGTTGCGGAGCTTGCCCAAGATGGCATCTCGTCTTCCCAGTCTTCCTCCTTGTTTGAACCGCGCTCGCTCTCCTTGATCCTTTTCTTAACTTCATCTGACTCTCCGGTTCTATCGATCATGCCATTTCTGCAGAGCCACCAAATAACGTCATCTGTTCGAGCCTCCAAGGTCTCTGGATCCATCTGACTCGCTAGGAATGTTTCTGCTAGGAAACGAGAGATTGCATCTCGATCGTCAATTCCAGCGGTTGCTACTATCGAAAGCATGTGAGTAAGAAGGGCACCGTCCTCCTCGGCCTGAAGGGCACTCGGGTTAGCCAGCTTTGAGGTGATGTCTTCTGGATCCCCTCTAAGGTATAGATCCACTAACGAACTCTCCTCCTTAGTGCTCTTTGAAACGAGGAAGGACTCTCCGAACTCATCGAATCCCGGTCTGCCCGCCCTTCCTAGCATCTGCCTGACCTCCATTACTGGCAGGGGCATACTCCGCGCAGCAATAGTGCTCCACCTCCTTGTGTCCCTGACCACCACCCTACTTGCTGGTAGGTTGACTCCCTGAGCTAGTGTCGGGGTCGCGACTATGCAAAGAATTTCACCTGACCTGAATCCATCTTCTATCGTCTTTCTCTGGAATGAAGTTAGTCCTGCATGGTGGAAACCCACGCCCCCTCTGACGGCGTTTGCCAGGGCCTTGACCGTGGCCGAGCTCCCTTCTCTTGAGATTAGGGAATCTGCTAACGAGCCCCAAGCTCCAGCCATTTTTTCTGAGAACCCGCCGCTGTTAGAAGAAACCCTAGATTTGACGTGATCCGAGATTTCCCTAGCCTCCTTCTGGGCAGAGGATCTGGATGAGACGAAAACCAGCATCTGCTTCCCCATCAGGACGGTGTCGTCAATTGCTGCATGGAGGTTCTTTTGTGCTCCTCCTTCTAGACGCTTAGGCTCAGGAAGCCTGAACTCCCCCCTCTCAGGGCTTTCCACTGTGTGGTACTTGATATCAAGTCCAGTTAGGGTTCCAGAGTAAAGAGCAACTGGCCTCCAATCAGATCTGATCAGGACTGCGTCAAGCCAATCAGATATCTCTTCAGAGTTTCCGACGGTTGCTGATAGCGCCAGAAGTTGCGCATCCGGTCTCTTGTGTCTAATCCTGGACAGGAGAATCTCCAGAGTTGGGCCTCTGTTTGGGTCTTGCAGCAGGTGGAACTCGTCCGCTACCACCACTCCGATGTCATCCATCATGGAAGGGTTAGATCTCAACATGGAATCGAACTTCTCGCTGGTACAGACTAGGATATCAGATCCTTCGGCAAGACTGGTCTCGCTGCTTCTGTCTCCAATTGCCAGACCGACCTTCAGCCCTACGCTGGAACTGATTTCAACCAACTCTTCATACTTCTCGGAAGCTAGAGCCTTCAGAGGAACAATGTAGATCCCCCTCATACCTGACAGGTCGTTTGCGAGTCTGTGTGCCATTGTTATGTGTGCGACGAGAGACTTGCCGCTAGCAGTGGGTATTGCAAGCATTAGATTCCTCCCATCAAGTGAGTGAGGAAGAGCAGCTGCCTGTGGGGGAAAAAGCTCGTTTATCCCCCAACTCTCCTGAAGCATTGATTTCAGACGATCATCAAATTCGAACTCAGAAAGACTGGTCATACCGACCTCCGGCTCGTCGCCCATGAGAGTAATCCGATTCGGCCGTTCTAAAGGATGCCGAGTGCACATCAACTCCATCTGTGGAAGGCAGGGTGACCCTCCTTGACTGCTACGAAGAGCCCCTCACCGGTAGCGCACACCTTGTCATCTGCGATCAGGGCCATCCTCACGCTGGCCCTGTCGCCCTCGATGCTCGTTACTTCCCCAGTTACTTTGAGAGTCGGGCCGTAGGGTGTCGGCCTCCTCAGCTTGATACTGTATGAGGCGGTGACCGTGCAGGGGGGCTCTTTCTCACCTGACCTGTCCATGAGAGCCATCGCCGCCGTCCAGTTCCCATGGCAGTCCAGCAGAGTCCCGATTATCCCCCCATTTATCATACCGGGAAAGGCCTGGTGTTCCTCCAATGGTTCGAACTCCATTTCTAGCCCCGCATCGCTTCGGAAAGATCGGATTCTGAGGCCATCTCGGTTAGCAGGGCCGCATCCGAAGCATATGCTGCTTGGCGCGTGCTTCTCTTGGACAGATTGACTCCCATGCCCTTCCATGATGATGCTTGAGGGCTCAAGGAAATTGAACATTCCCAAATTGTCCTTTGCGCATTGTATTAATTCACCAGTCCTTCGGGCCAATGTGACCGAAGAGGGCGCTCCCCCTGTGGGTTCTACTGAGGAGAACCGGGATTCAAAACCAGCTCCCCGTCCAAAGAGGAGGAGATTCGCCCCGATCAAGATAGCTAACCAGATCCCCAAGAGACGTCGTTTGGAGATTGAGAAGGCATTGGGAGAAGTGGGAGGGAGTCCGGCTAAGTGGTCTCGAAACGGAGGGTCGAAGAACCATGTCTTCATGCGCAAGAGAATCAAGCCTGGAACAATCAGGCACCTGGAATACGATCTTCTTGACGTAGAGATAGGCGAGTCCTGGCCTGTTCCGATTAGCATTGTGCATGGCTCTAGGCCAGGTCCAGTAGTCACCCTGCTGGGGGCGGTTCACGGAGACGAGCTTGTGGGTCCTCTGGCACTAACGTACCTTTGCGCTCCCAACTTCATGGGAGAAGACAGAGTTCTGGACCCGCACTCGCTTGCAGGCACCATTAGGATCGTCCCAATCGTAAACCTTCCCGGCTATAGGAGGATGATGAGAGACTTCCCGGACAACAGGGATCTGAACAGGTGTTTCCCTGGAAACCCCGATAGCAACACAACGTCTAGGGTAGCGAACAAGCTCTGGAAGAATCTCATAACCAGCAGTGACTATGTCGTGGATCTTCATACAGCTGGGAAGGGCAGGACGAATATTCCTCAGATTCGGGCCAACTTGGCCCATGCCAGCAGCAACCGAATAGCAAGATCATTCGGGATAGAGACTATTCTGGACAGCGATGGCCCGCGTGGCTCTCTACGCAGGGTCGCCAACGAGAACGACATCGCTTGCATCACCTACGAGGGAGGGGGGCCCGACGAGGCCGACCCAGAGTCAGTGCAGATTTCGATGTACGGGATCATAAATCTGCTAAGGAGCCTAAGGATGCTTCCAGGTTACCCTAGCAAGCCTAGATTCCGAATCCTGGCATCTGGATCGGTCTGGATTCGTTCCGATCAAGGTGGGCTGCTCGACGTCCTAGCCCCAGCTGGAAGCTTCGTCGAGGAGGGCGAGATGGTTGCAACAATTACGGACCCAGAGTTACCGGGGGTACAGCATGACGTTACTTCCCCAATTCGCGGACTTCTGATTAGCTCGGCCACCCATCCATTCGTCAACTCTGGTTCCCCCATTGGACATCTACTCCCCGTCAAGAGGGGAGTGGCCACTCTGAAGAGAAGGCTCGATGAAGAGGGGTGCTTGATCATCAGCGGATCCGATGGAGAGCCGCCATGGAGAGATGACGAGGACATCGAGGACATCGCAGTGTTCGGAGAGTGGTCGGGAGGGTCTCCGGATGCAGAATGGGGTCCAGTGGACTCTGCAGAAGAAGAGGATGACAGTTGAGCCCTCCAAATCCATGTATTTTTCTTACCCAGCCTCCCCAGAAAGTCATGGGAAGGAGGCAAGTCTCGATCCTTCTTTCCTCAATTTTGCTTTCAATGGCCCTTTCTGGGTGCTTATCGGGGGTATCTTCGAGGAGCAGCCAGTCCGATGACGAGCAGATGGATGAATTCGAGGGATTGGACTATGTAGAGTGCATGATGCACGAGGATATGGAAAGGTGCTGGAACGTTTTTGTCCCCAAAACGGTGAACTTGACCGAAGCGGCTCCTATGATTATTGATCTTCATGGGAACACAGTAACTATGGAAAACCAGAGGAAGCTATCGGAGTTTGACGACATTGCAGAGGAGAATGGAGTGATTGCAGTTTGGCCGCAGGGATTCGATAATTCATGGAACGCAGGATACTGCTGTAGCACTGCAGGCCAAATGGGGCTGAACGACACAGGCCTTATTCTGAAGATAATTGACAACATAACGTCACAACACACAGTTGACGAGGACAGGATATACCTTACTGGATGGTCAAACGGATGCGCTCTAAGCCAGAAGTTAGCAAATGAGCACAGCGATCGGTTCGCTGCCATAGCTTGCATGTCATACTACCTTCTCGACGATCCTAATTCCGAGTACTCCCCAATCCCAATCATGGAAATCCATGGTCTCCTGGACCAGATTATTCTGTACTCAAACGATGCCATACACCTGCCCAACTTAGAGGCTCAGGAGCATGGGGCGATTCAGAATCTATTGATGTGGGCAGAAATGAACGGATGCCAGGGAACTTTGCCGGATTCTAACTCCCCATCCACATTCTATTCAGTCCAGTCGTTTACCAATTGCGAGAATGGGTCCGTGGCGTCTCTGGTAACTCTCTATGCAGCCGATCACAACCCATACGAGGAAAGCTACGATATTTTCACGGGTAACGGGGGAACCGTCGACACTAACGGGATTGCCTGGGACTTCTTGAGCCAGTTCTCTAAGGAGAAGTGAGGCACATGATGACATTCCTCAAGGACCTGTTCAAGCTGTATATAGGGGCATACTTAGGAATGATCCTGTTTGTCATCCTGTTCCTCATCGGCTTCGTATTCTGGATGTGGTGGACAGTAGGAGACATCATCTGAGAATGTCTAGTCATCCTTTCCAGACAAATCGAATTCCGGGGCCGAAGGCAGGTCAATTCCCCTATTCTCAGGTCTTACTGCTAGTCTGTCAGGAGTAACCCCGTAGGCATCCAGCGCGTCCTGGAGCTTTCTGCTCTCAGCGTATCTAGTTCCTATGATTGTCCCTCCCCCAGCGAGTCCGATTAGGAAGATCACCGCACCTATTACTCCCGCAGAGCTCACCACAGTGGCAACGAAGCCACTTTCTGGCCTTGGCTCAACCCAGGTAGAGACAAGCACGCTCCACTCCAAATCAGTGTAGTAGCCCTGTTCGGAAACCCTAGCAGTTACAGTTTGTATTGAGACGCCCTCGTCGCATACCTGGATTTGCAGGTTATTGATTGGATTATTGCAGTCTAGGGGCTTAAGCATCACTAATTTCCCATTTTGGCTTGTATTCGGTTCTAAGGAGAATCCACCCATCATCCATGTGATTTCGGCGCCGACGGTGGGCTGGATACCAGAGAGTGAGATCGTGAAGGATTGGTTGGCAGAGTCCCACAGTATTGGTTGCTGTTCGAACGAGTTGGGCCCGTCGAAGATATCCCCTCCGGAGTGGAAAACAGTTCCACGTGACATGTCAAGGCTAGTGCCGATTAGCTCCAATCTGCTGATGCCTTCGTCCACCGATCCGTCACAGTCGTCATCAATGCCGTTCCACTGTTCCTGGGCCCCCGGGTGGGTGCTGCCGACCTTGTCGTTGCAGTCTTCGAACTCGTAGAAACCATCCTGGTCACTGTCGTAATCGGGGAAGAGGGGGTTGGATAGGCCGCTCTCTAGCTCGTCAAAGTCAGAAATGCCGTCCTGATCCGTGTCCGCGGAAACCGGGCTGGTGCTGTGGTTGTGATACTCTGAGTAGTCCGAGACCCCGTCTCCGTCGGTATCGGTTTCGTAGAAGTCCTCGTCAATCTCCTCGTCGCAGTCGTTGTCCTTGCCGTCTAGCTGCTCAGGATTCCCAGGAGCTCTTTCGAAGTCTTCGTCGTCGCAGTCCTGGAAGTGGTAGAATGAGTCCGAGTCGTTGTCAGGATCCGCCATTAGTGGGTCGGACATGTGGGTGTTGACTTCTGATCCGTCGGCCAGACCGTCTCCATCTGTGTCACCGTTGTTTGGATCGGTAGAGTACTGGTGGTACTCGATATAGTCGGTCAGACCGTCATTGTCGGAGTCTAGCCAGAAGAAGTCCTCGTCAACCTCTTCGTCGCAGTCGTTGTCAAGGTTGTCCAGAAGCTCTGGAGCGCTAGGCGAGAAGCTAGAGTCGGTGTCGTCGCAGTCGTCGAACCAGTAGGTACCGTCGCCATCGGCGTCCTGGTCCACGACCAGCGGGTCGCTCTGGAAGACTTCCACCTCCTGGAGGTCAGTGAGCCCGTCTTGATCTGTGTCTGAGCTGTTAAGGTCCGTTCCATGAACATGGAACTCTGACCAATCGGATAGCCCATCTCCATCCTGGTCTGTTTCGTTGTATCCCTCGTCCTCCATTCCGTCGCAGTCGTCGTCCTTACCGTTAAGCAGTTCCTCCATCCCGGGATTTGCTCCCGGATCTTCGTCGTCGCAGTCATGGAAGTGGTAGTAGTTGTCGCTGTCGTTGTCCGGGTCGTAAGTTAGGGGGTCCGAGGACCAGACATTGAGTTCTTCTGAGTCATTCAGTCCGTCAGAGTCCGAGTCTGACGAAAGCGGATTGGTCCCGTGAACGACAATTTCCTGGTAGTCGCTAAGGCCGTCGTCGTCTGAGTCAGAGTCCAATGGCATGGTTCCGTATGTAATCACTTCCTGGTAGTCGCTAAGGCCGTCGTCGTCCGAGTCGAAGTCAAGAGGGTCTGTTTTGTACAAGCTCGTCTCATTTTCGTCACTAAGGCCGTCACCGTCGTCGTCGTCGTCCAGGAAGTCGCAGTCCCCGTCAGAGTCGGTGTCGACTGGTGTGGAGTTGCTGTCCAGAGTGTCCGTGTCGCAGGCCTCTTCGGCGACATCGGAGAATCCGTCACCGTCGTCGTCATCGTCCAGGAAGTCGCAGTCCCCGTCAGAGTCGGTGTCTGTGGGATATGAGCTTGAGTTGTATTGTTCAGTTTGGCAGGCTTGCTCATCTAGATCGCTCCAACCGTCATTGTCGTCGTCTTCGTCGTTGTAGTCCGGCCAGCCATCTCCATCGAAATCCGAGACGTTGCCCACCCCATGGAAGATCACCTCCCACGAGTTCAAAGTTCCCGTGTCGCCACTAACTGTGTCTCTGATTTTCAGAGTCCAGTTGCCCAGAGACGACTCCCCCCAGTGCTGTACTGTACCGAACATCCAGTCCGCGTAGTCGTTGTTGTCGTCGTTATGCTCCTCGGCTAGCCAGGACTGGTGCCCACTTGGCGACTCTAGGACTATGTCCAAGTTCCCCCTGAATGAGTGCCCGATATCCACGAAGACGTCCACGGACTCGAGGCTCAGGTCAACCGGAACTGAGAGATTGAACTCCGTCCAAGTGCTAGTGCCGTCTTCTATTTCAGTACCAGGAGTGAAGGGACCGAAGCTGGCATTGCTCTCTACTCCGCTGCTGGTCCAATTCTCGGCCAGAGAAACTGCTGAGCCTGCGTCTACTGCTCCGAATCCGTACTTGTGAGAAACCAAGAGCCCAGCTCCGTTAACGCTCCATGAAGAGTCGTTTGCGTCGTTCTTCCTCGAGCTGTGAACCAGAATGTTCTGAACGTCTCTCCAGGTCAGGTTCGGGTTAGCTTCCAGAACAAGAGCTATCACTCCCGAAACCAGAGGGGTCGCACTTGAGGTCCCGCCAAAGTCGTGAGTCACATCTCCTCCCGAATAGCCTCCCGATCCAACTATGTCCGTCGTGGTGATTCCCTCGTAATTTGGGGATCCACCATTGGAATGAGCAGTTACTAGGATGTTTGCACCTGGCTCAGAGTAGTAAGACTGATCCCCATAGTGGCTTATTGCCGAGACCGCAATGGTGTGCCGGTTATTCGCATATCCGTCGTAGTTTGAGTTATCGTCGGATTGCAGCCCGTTTCCCGCTGCCCAGGTGTATATGCTGCCTAGGCCAGATCTGCCATTGTAGGCCGATTCCTCAATCGCAGCCAATGTAATCGGTCCTGGAGCCTCTAGGATGGTTCCAGAATCCCAAGGGCCCCATGAGTTGGAGTAGATGTCGATGTCGTCATTATCGTAACTTAGGGCGTCAGCCGAAGTGGAGTCAGTGAAGCCACAGGCTATCAGCCTGTGTCCAGCGATTCCCGCTCCGAAGGCAGCGCCGGTGACATATAGCGAGTTATTCCCCACTCCAGCGGCGACTCCGGCGACTGCGGTTCCATGACCATCGTTCGATGACGGGTCTGGATCGGGGTCATCACCGCACCAGTCCCATGAGTTTGATGCGATGAAGTTGGGGTCCAAGTCGGAGTGGTCGTGATCCACACCGTCGTCAATCACGCTGATAATGACTCCA
>CEUS01044177.1_pt1 | contig 28400 bp, 36 predicted proteins | sample 427031 | NCBI WGS metagenome assembly CEUS01 (sample SAMEA2622837, study PRJEB7988) | marine metagenome | biome: marine biome (ENVO:00000447); feature: marine epipelagic mixed layer (ENVO:xxxxxxxxx); material: "saline water (ENVO:00002010), including plankton (ENVO:xxxxxxxx)" | depth 140 m | reverse complement strand
AGGACGAGGTCACCGGTTCAAGTCCGGTTATGAGCTCCAGATAAAAAATATTTTTTGTATAGGAAAGAAAAATGTCAAAAGAAAAATTTGAAAGAACGAAACCCCATGTGAATGTAGGGACCATTGGGCACGTGGATCATGGAAAAACTACTTTAACGGCTGCTCTAACAAAAGTTTGTGCAGATGCTAGAGGTGGAGAAGCAATAGCCTTTGAAGGCATAGATAACGCTCCTGAAGAAAAGGAACGTGGTATTACCATTGCAACTTCTCATGTTGAGTATGATTCTGAAGCTAGACACTATGCTCATGTTGACTGTCCTGGGCACGCTGATTATGTAAAAAATATGATAACAGGTGCTGCTCAAATGGACGGAGCTATACTTGTTGTAAGCGCTGCAGATGGACCCATGCCTCAAACTAGAGAGCATATCCTTCTTGCTAGACAAGTAGGTGTTCAACACATCGTAGTATTTTTAAATAAAGCAGATCAGGTTGATGACGCTGAACTTGTTGAGCTTGTGGAAATGGAAGTTAGAGATCTTTTAACTGAATATGAATTTCCTGGAGATGATACGCCTGTTATAACTGGTTCTGCTTTAAAAGCTCTTGAAGGAGATGCTGATAATGTTGAGAAGATCAATGAACTGGTATCTTCTTTAGATTCTTTTATACCTGAACCCGTCAGAGAACTTGATAAACCTTTCTTGATGCCTATTGAAGATATCTTCACCATACAAGGTAGAGGTACTGTTGTTACAGGCAGGATTGAAAGAGGTGAAGTTAAAGTTAATGAAGAAATTGAGATTGTAGGAATAAGGGAAACAACCAAAACAACTTGTACAGGAGTTGAGATGTTTAGAAAACTCTTAGATGAAGGTAAAGCTGGAGAAAATGTAGGAATTCTTCTTAGAGGAACTGAAAGAGATGGAGTCGAAAGAGGACAGGTTTTATCTAAGCCTGGTTCTATAACTCCTCATACTAAGTTCGAAGCACAAATCTATGTATTAACAAAAGAAGAAGGCGGAAGACATACTCCATTTTTTAAAGGTTATAGACCTCAATTTTATGTTAGAACTACAGACGTCACAGGAGCAGTTGAGTTACCTGAGAGTGTAGAGATGGTAATGCCTGGTGATGATTTGAGTATTTCAGTTGAATTAATCTCTCCTGTAGCGATGGAAGAGGGAATGAATTTTGCAATTAGAGAAGGCGGAAGAACAGTAGGTTCTGGAGTAGTTTCTAAAATTATTGAGTAGGCCAGTAGCTCAATTGGCAGAGCGGTGGTCTCCAAAACCACAGGTTGGGGGTTCGATTCCCTCCTGGCCTGCCAACGGAAGCAAGCAAACTCAAAAGCAAAAAATGAGAAATGGAAGTTAGGTTAAGGTCTATGCAGAATTATTTTCTTTGGTTAGTAGGATTAGCAATCATTGCTTTAGCAATTTTTGGTAATTCTTATTATTCTTTACAACCTCTTCTCTACAGGGTCTTAGGTGTGGTTTTTTTGGTTACCATTGCGTCATTTATACTGCTGTCTACTACTCAAGGAAAAGAAGCTTTGAGATTAGTTCTAGATTCAAGAACAGAGATTAGAAGAGTGGTCTGGCCATCTAGAGTAGAAACAACTCAGACCACATTGATAGTAATTGTTGCTATTACAATAGCTGGCTTAATTTTATGGGGCTTGGATTCATTATTTGGCTGGGCTACAGCTTCAGTTTTAGGGTAATTATGTCTAAACAATGGTATGTAATTCACGCCTATTCTGGTTATGAAAATAAAGTCAGAGAAGCGTTACTCGAAAGAATTGAAAGATTCGATATGGATGAGTCTTTTGAAGAAATTATGGTACCTTCTGAAGAAGTAGTTGAATTGAGAGGAGGTCAGGAGAGAAAGATACAGAGGAAGTTCTTTCCTGGTTATGTTCTAGTAAAAATGGAATTGAATGATAGCACTTGGCATCTTGTTAAGGACACACCAAGAGTAATGGGCTTTATAGGTGGAACAAGAGAAAAACCTACTCCTATAAGTGAAGAAGAAGCAAAAGGCATAATGCAACAATTAGAGCATGGTGCTGAAATTTCTAAACCCAAGATTTCTTTTGAACCTGGAGAAATGGTAAGGGTAATAGATGGACCTTTTAACGATTTTAGTGGAGCCGTTGAAGAAGTAAATTATGAAAAAAGTAAAGTGAGGGTAGCAGTTCTTATCTTTGGTAGATCCACTCCTGTTGAATTGGAGTTTAGTCAAATAGAGAAAGCATAATGGCAAAACAGATAGATGGTTACATAAAATTACAAGTGCCTGCTGGATCGGCCTCTCCCAGTCCTCCAGTTGGTCCTGCATTAGGCCAACATGGACTAAACTTAATGGATTTCTGTAATGCCTTTAACGCTAGAACAGGTGAAGTTGAGAAAGGTCTTCCAGTTCCAGTAGTGATAACTGTCTACGAAGATAAGAGCTTCGATTTTATCATCAAGACTACTCCTGCTTCTGTTCTCATCAAGAAAGCAGCAGGAGTGCCCAAGGGTAGCGGGACTCCAAATAGTGAAAAAGTTGGCAAAGTAACAAGATCTCAACTAGAAGAGATAGCTAAAATAAAAGACCCTGATTTGACAGCAGCTGACATCGATGCAGCAGTAAGAACTCTAGAAGGTAGTGCAAGAAGCGCAGGAATTGAGGTAGAAGGATAGTGTCCAAGGTAAGCAAGAGAAGAGAGTACCTCAGTTTAATTGAGGAAAGAAAATACGATATGGACGAAGCTATAGCTTTTTTAAAAGCAGCTCCCAAATCTAATTTTGTAGAAGCAATAGACGTTGCTATTAATCTTGGAGTAGACAGTTCAAAATCAGATCAAACTGTGAGAAGCGCAACTAATTTACCTTCCGGAACAGGAAAAGCTTCGAAAGTTGCAGTTTTTGTCGATGGAGATGACGCTAAAGAGGCCCTAAGCGCAGGTGCTGATTCTGTAGGAATGGAGGACCTGGTTGAAAAAATGAAGCAGGGCGACGACGATTATGATGTGGTTATTGCGACTCCTGAAACTATGAAGTTAGTAAGTCCTCTAGGAAAAATATTAGGTCCAAAAGGCATTATGCCAAACCCTAAAACAGGAACAGTTACAAAAGATGTTGTAAATGCCGTTAAGAATGCTAAAGCAGGTCAAATTAGATATAGAGCAGATAAAAGTGGGATAGTGCATGGAAGGATAGGAGATCTTTCATATGAATCAGAGCAAATTAAACAAAATGTAGAAGCTTTACTTGCAGATCTAAAAAAGAATAAACCTGCATCTTCAAAAGGTGTTTTCGTTAAGAAGTTATCTATAAGTTCAACAATGGGGGCGGGAATAGAAATAGATTTGAGCTCAATAAGTTTTTAAATGTATATTTTTAATAAAAAATTCTTAGATACGGTGCGCTTAGTTCGCATTTATCAAAGACCGCAGGTGCAAAGCATTTGTTTTGCTTAATACTTAAAACCTGCGCAGATGGAAGCGTACATAATGAAAATTATGTTTTTGCATCCAACTTTCTACCTAATTGATTTTAGTTAGAGGAGGATAAGAAAATGCCAATGCGCATTAATGACAAGAAAGTAGCTATTGAAGAGCTTCATGAGGTAGCTAATAAAGCTATTTCAGCTATAGCAGCTGATTACCATGGTACCTCTGTTTCGGAATTGACTACTTTAAGAGAAGAAGCCAGAAACGCTTCAGTTCACTTGAAGGTTATAAGAAATACGTTAGCTAAAAGAGCTTTAACTGATACTAAATTTTCTTGTCTTGATGAACTTTTGGTCGGTCCTACTATCTTAGCTTTTTCCTTAGAAGATCCAGCAAGTGCTGCAAAATTAGCTTATAACTTCAATAAAGTTAATTCTAATTTTAAAGTAAAGGGTATTTCTATGGGAGAAACTTTATTGGAGTTAACTAGATTAGATGATATAGCTAATCTACCTAGCAAAGATGAAGCCATAGCTCAGTTAGCTGGTTTGCTTAATGCACCTTTAGTTAAGTTTGTTTCGCTGATGAACGAAGTTCCGACGAAATTAACTAGAACTATACAAGCAATTAAGCTTCAAAAAGAACAGGCAGATTCTTAATTTTTTAATTTTATTGGAGAATAAAAAATGGCGTTAAGTAAAGAAGATATTTTAGAAGCTATTTCTGAAATGAGTGTTATGGATATAGTTGATTTGATTTCAGCTATGGAAGAGAAATTTGGAGTCTCTGCTGCTGCACCTGTTGCAGTTGCTGCTGCACCTGCAGCTGGAGATTCTGAAAGTGGAGAAGCTGATGAGGCTGCAACTGGAGACCTTCACTTATTGGAAGTTGGGGACAAGAAGGTAGATGTTATTAAAGCTGTAAGGGCTATAACAGGACTAGGTTTAAAGGATGCTAAAGGTTTGGTTGATGGGGCTCCATCAGCTATTAAAGAAGGCATTACAAAAGCTGAAGCAGATGAATTTGGTAAACAGCTAGAGGAAGCAGGAGCTAAATCTGAGTTCAAATAAATTTTAAAAGTTAATCAATCAAAAAAGAGGCATTTATGGCGTTTTCATATACGGAGAAGAAAAGAATAAGACGAAGTTTTGAGAAAATTTCCAGTGTTATGGAATTACCAAATCTTTTATCAACTCAACTTGAGTCTTATGAAGATTTTCTTCAAAAGGAAGTCGATCCTTTAAAAAGGAAGAATCAGGGATTACAAGGTGTTTTAAACTCAATTTTTCCTATAGAAAGCCATAATGGCAATGCAAGAATGGAGTTTAGACACTATGAACTAGGGAAACCTATTTTTGATGAAAGAGAATGTAAGCTTAAAGGAGTAACTTACGAAGCTTCTTTACATATACAGTGTGATCTTTTCTTTATAGATAAAGAAACAGAGAAGCTAAAAGAGGGAAAGTCTCAGAAAGTATACATGGGAACTGTACCTTTAATGACTGATCATGGGACGTTTGTTATTAATGGGACTGAAAGGGTAGTTGTATCACAACTTCATCGTTCACCAGGCTTATTCTTTGATCATGATAAAGGCAAGAGTCATTCTTCTGGAAAGGTTTTGTATAGCGCTAGAATAATACCTTACAGAGGCTCTTGGCTAGACTTTGAGTTTGATGCTAAAGACCTTGTCTATGTAAGAATTGACAGGAGAAGAAAACTTTTTGCCTCCATCTTGCTAAAAGCTTTAGGCCTTACAGACCAAGAAATATTAGAGAGTTTTTATGAAACTGAGAAGTTTAAAGTTAACTCCAAAGGAGATTTTCAACTTCAGTTAATACCTAAAAGATTAATGGGACGCGTATCTCCAATGGAGATTGTTCACAGAACTGAAACCATTGTCAAAAAAGGAGAGAGAATTAGTGCTAGACATATAAGGAAGATAGAAAGTGCGAAAATTAAGTCTTTAGATTTTGATCAACAAAGTATGGAAGGCTTGGTAATGGCTAAAGATATTGTAGACACAAAGACTGGCGAAGTAGTGATTAAGTCTAATACATTGATAGATGAAGAAATCTTGTCAGTTATAGCTGGTTTAGGGTTAAAAGAAGTAGAGATACTTTACATAAATGATCTTGAATCAGGACCTTATATGGCTGATACCCTCAGAGCTGACTCTACAGCCAATGACATTGAGGCCCTAGTAGAAATTTATAGGATGATGAGGCCTGGAGAACCTCCAACAAAAGAAGCAGCTAATACTTTATTTAATAGCCTATTCTTTAATCCTGACAGATATGATCTTTCTGATGTAGGGAGGATGAAATTTAATAAACGATTAGGTAAGGAGTCAATAGAGGGTAGTAGGATTCTAGAAAAGGAAGATATTGTTGATTCCTTAAAAACTCTAGTAGCTATAAGAAATGGAAAGGAACAAGTTGATGATATTGATCACCTCGGTAACAGAAGAGTTAGATCAGTTGGAGAAATGGTTTCTAATCAATACAGGATAGGTTTGATTAGGGTAGAGAGAGCTGTTAGAGAAAGGCTTACTACTGCTGAAACAGATGATCTGGGTCCACAAGACTTAATTAACGCCAAACCTGTATCTGCTGCTATAAAAGAGTTTTTTGGTTCTAGTCAACTTTCCCAGTTCATGGATCAAGTAAATCCTCTTGCTGAGGTGACACATAAAAGAAGAGTTTCGGCTCTAGGACCAGGTGGTTTAACTAGGGAAAGAGCAGGTTTTGAAGTAAGAGATGTTCATCCTACTCATTACGGAAGAGTTTGTCCTATTGAAACCCCTGAAGGACCAAATATCGGTTTAATAAACTCTCTAGCAGCCTTTGCCAGAACAAATGAATATGGATTTTTAGAAAGTCCTTTTAGAAAAGCTAAAGATGGGAAAGTTACAGATAAATTTGAATACCTTTCTGCTATTGAAGAAGGTGACTACATTATTGCTCAAGCAAGTGCCCTATTAGATAGTAAGAATAAATTCATTGAAGAGCTAGTACCTGTTAGGTATAAAAATGAATTCTCTCTTATGCCTCCTGAAAATGTAGATTTTATGGATGTTTCTCCTCAACAAGTAGTTTCAGTAGCAGCATCTTTAATACCTTTTCTTGAGCATGATGATGCAAATAGAGCTTTAATGGGTTCAAATATGATGAGACAGGCAGTTCCCACTTTGCAAACAGAGACTCCTTTGGTCGGAACTGGCATGGAAAGAGTGGTAGCTAGAGATTCAGGTTCTTGTGTAATTGCTAAAAGAGGAGGCCAAATAGAAAGTATTGATGCAAGCAGGATAGTTGTAAGAGTAAATGAAAAAGAAATCAAACCAGGAGAGTCTGGAGTAGATATCTATAATATTATTAAGTACACAAGGTCTAACCAAACTACATGTATAAATCAAAGGCCTATAGTAGTTGAAGGGGATAAAGTAAGTAAGAATGATATTTTAGCTGACGGCCCTTCTGTTGATTTAGGTGAACTTTCTTTAGGACAGAATGTACGTATTGCTTTCATGCCTTGGCATGGCTATAACTTTGAAGATTCAATTCTTATTTCAGACAGACTAGTAAGTGAAGATAAGTTCACAAGCATCCATATCCAAGAACTCACTTGCATTGCTAGAGATACAAAATTAGGAGCAGAAGAAATTTCTGCAGATATTCCTAATGTAGGTGACTCAGCCCTATCTAAATTAGATGAGTTTGGAATAGTTCATATTGGGGCTGAAGTAAAAGCAGGTGACATCTTAGTCGGTAAAGTAACTCCAAAGGGAGAAACTCAACTTAGCCCTGAAGAAAAATTACTAAGAGCTATATTTGGTGAAAAGGCTTCAGATGTTAAGGATAGTTCTTTAAGAGTGCCTTCTGGAGGGGATGGAACTATTATTGATGTTCATGTATTTACTAGAGAAGGATTAGAGAAAGACGGAAGAGCTATTGATATAGAAGGGTCTCAATTAGAACTGATTAAGAAGGATATTGATGAGGAGCTTAACATCATTGAGGAAGCAACATTTTCTAGATTGCAAAATATAATTCTAGGGAAGAAAGTTTCTGCCTTTAAAGGTATTCCAAAAGGGTCTAGTCTAAACGCAGACCATTTAGAAAATTTATCTAAAAACGACTGGTTCAAAATCAGATTCCAAAATGAGTCAATTAATTCTCAAGTTAAAGAGATAGAAGGAAATCTCAACCAGTATAAAGAACAGTTGAAAGAAAAAGCAGCTGAAAGGAAATCAAAAGTAACTGGAGGTGATGACTTACTTCCTGGTGTTTTAAAAGTTGTTAAGGTTTATTTAGCAATAAAGAGACGTATTCAGCCTGGTGACAAGCTAGCAGGAAGACATGGGAATAAAGGTGTTATATCTGTAATTATGCCTATGGAAGACATGCCATATGATGAGAATGGAGAGCCCGTAGATATCGTTCTTAATCCATTAGGGGTTCCTTCTAGAATGAATGTAGGCCAAGTTTTAGAAACTCATCTTGGTTGGGCTGCTAAAGAACTAGGCACTAAGATTAAACATTTACTTGATGGAGAGAAGGGTGTTGCCGAAATCAAAGCCTTACTAGATAAAATTTATGGAGAAGATGTTGCTAAAAGTATCAAATCCTTAAGTGAAAAAGAGGTAATTGAGTTAGCTGAGAATTTGAAAGAAGGTGTCCCTATGGCAACTCCTGTTTTTGATGGTGCTAAAGAAAGTGAAGTAAAGGATATGCTCGAGTTAGCTGGATTGCCCTTAAGCGGTCAATGCAAGCTATTTGATGGAAGAACAGGTGAAGAATTTGATAGGCCTATTACGGTTGGTTATATGTATATTCTTAAATTAAATCATTTAGTAGAAGACAAGATGCATGCTAGATCTACAGGCAGTTATAGTTTAGTTACTCAGCAACCTTTAGGCGGAAAGGCTCAGTTTGGTGGCCAAAGGTTTGGAGAGATGGAAGTATGGGCATTAGAAGCATATGGTGCTGCTCACACCCTTCAAGAAATGTTAACTGTAAAATCTGATGATGTTTCAGGTAGAACTAGAGTCTATAAGAATTTGGTAGATGGGAATTTCGAAATGGATGCTGGTATACCAGAGTCCTTTAATGTATTAACAAAAGAAATTCGTTCCTTAGGTATTGATATTGATCTCGAATCAGTTGAAAAGTAGGAGATAAAGATGAAAGATTTAATTAATGTATTAAGAGATCAAGGTCACGGAATCGAATACAACTCTATAAGGGCAGGATTGGCTTCCCCTCAACAAATAAGGTCTTGGTCTTATGGTGAGGTCAAGAAGCCTGAAACTATAAATTACAGAACATTTAAACCTGAAAGGGATGGACTATTTTGCTCTAAGATTTTTGGTCCTATTAAAGACTATGAGTGCATCTGTGGTAAGTATAAAAGGATGAAGCACAGAGGAGTTGTATGCGAAAAATGTGGTGTTGAAGTTACTCTTTCTAAGGTTAGAAGAGAAAGAATGGGTCACATAGAATTAGCTGCACCTGTAGCTCACATTTGGTTTCTAAAATCTCTTCCTTCCAGAATAGCTTTAGCTCTTGATCTAACTCTAAGAGATTTAGAGAGAGTTTTATATTTTGAGTCATTTATTGTTATAGATCCTGGGATGACGGATTTAGATCAAGGACAGCTCCTATCCGATGAAGAATATTATGAATGTTTAGAACAATGGGGAGATGAGTTCATAGCAGGTATGGGCGCTGAGTCAGTACAAAACCTATTAAGAGATCTTGATCTGGATACTGAAATATCTGATATTGAAGCAGAAATTCCAACAACTAAATCTGAAGCCAAGATTAAGAAACTAACAAAAAGACTTAAATTACTAAGATCATTTAAAGATTCTGGAAATAAACCAGAGTGGATGGTTTTAGAAGTTCTTCCTGTTTTACCTCCTGATTTAAGACCTTTAGTTCCTTTAGAAGGAGGAAGGTTTGCAACTTCAGATTTAAATGATTTATACAGGAGAGTAATAAATAGAAACAATAGATTGAAAAGGTTATTGGATCTTAATGCTCCAGACATAATCACTCGGAATGAAAAAAGAATGTTACAAGAGTCCGTAGATGCACTTTTAGATAATGGAAGAAGAGGAAGGGCGGTAACTGGATCAAATAAAAGACCACTTAAATCTCTTGCTGACATGATAAAAGGTAAACAAGGAAGATTTAGACAAAACCTCTTAGGCAAGAGGGTTGATTATTCTGGGAGATCTGTAATTGTTGTAGGACCAACGCTAAAACTACATCAATGCGGTCTTCCTAAAAAAATGGCCTTAGAATTATTCAAACCTTTTGTTTTTGGAAGACTGCAACAACTTGAGCTGGCAAGCACAATTAAGCTTGCAAAAAAGATGGTTGAACGTGAAGAGCCTGAAGTTTGGGATATATTAGCTGAAGTTATTAGAGAGCATCCTGTTCTTCTGAATAGAGCCCCAACCCTTCATAGATTAGGTATTCAAGCATTCGAACCAGTGTTAGTAGAAGGCAAGGCTATTCAGCTTCACCCCTTAGTTTGTAAGGCTTATAACGCAGACTTTGATGGAGATCAAATGGCAGTGCATGTACCGCTTACTATAGAAGCTCAACTTGAATGCAGAGCTTTAATGATGGCTACAAATAATATTCTCTCTCCAGCAAATGGAAAACCTATCATTGACCCTTCTCAAGATGTTGTTTTGGGTATTTACTATATGACAAGAGAAAAAATTAATGCTGAGGGAGAAGGGCAGATCTTTTCTTCACCAGAAGAAGCTAACAGAGCTTTTCAGCTAAAGGCTGTAGACCTTCATGCAAAAATTAAAGTTAGGTTAAAGCCTAATAAAATTTCTGACGAAAAGACTGAAATTGTAGAGACAACTCTTGGAAGAACTTTATTATATGAGTTACTGCCTGAAAGAATGCCCTTTAGTCTGGTTAATAAAACACTAGATAGTAAAGAGATTTCTAGCCTAATAGACGCTTGTTATAGGAAATCTGGACTAAAGAAAACTGTTATCTTTGCCGATAGGTTAATGTATATGGGTTACGAGTTTTCTACAAAATCAGGGTCTTCTCTTTGTGTAGATGACTTTGTTATTCCAGAAGAAAAGAATAACTTCGTAAATGAAGCGGAAAACGAAGTTAAAGATATTGAAGCCCAATTTGCATCTGGCTTAGTTACTAAAGGGGAAAAATACAACAAGGTTATAGATATTTGGTCTAGAGCTAATGAAATGATTGCTAAGTCAATGATGGATAATATTTCTACTGAAGAAGTTCAAGATTCAGAAGGTAAGACAATTATTTCAGATTCTTTTAATTCAGTGTTTATGTTTGCAGATTCTGGAGCGAGAGGGTCACCAGCTCAAATAAGGCAATTAGCAGGAATGAGAGGGTTAATGGCCAAGCCTGATGGTTCGATTATTGAGACCCCTATAACAGCGAACTTTAGAGAAGGATTAACTGCTCAACAATATTTTATTTCTACACATGGAGCTAGAAAAGGATTAGCAGATACAGCGCTTAAGACCGCCAACTCAGGTTATCTAACAAGAAGGCTTGTTGATGTAGCCCAGGATCTTGTTATAAGTGAATCTGATTGTGGTACTTCTACTGGAATTGTCATGAGATCAATTATAGAAGGTGGAGAAGTTATAGTGCCTTTAGGGGACAGGGTATTAGGCAGAACAGTAGCTGAGAATGTTAAAGGAAGTGACGATAAAGAAATTCTCATCAAGAAAGGCACAATTATAGATGAAGACTTAGTTGATAAGTTAGATGATCTTGCTGTCTATGAGATAAAAGTTAGATCCGCCATTCACTGTGAAACAAACTACGGAGTCTGCTCTAAATGCTATGGTAGAGATTTAGGAAGAGGACATGAATCTAATGTGGGAGAGGCTGTTGGAATAGTTGCTGCACAGTCTATAGGTGAGCCAGGTACACAGTTAACAATGAGGACATTCCACATTGGAGGCGCAGCTTCAGGGACTGCTGCGGAAGATAACGTAGAATCGGGAATAGACGGTAAGATTGTATATGATTCAAGAGCAATCAAAAGAAAAGATGGAACTTATGTTGCTTTATCTCAGTCATGCGTTATCAATGTAGAAGATAATGACGGAAGGATTATAGAGAGTCATAAAGTTCCTTACGGTACTACTTTAAATTTTGCTAATGGGTCTAAAATTAAACAAGGTGATGTTTTAGCTAAATGGGATCCTTTAACCAGACCTATAATTGCTGAAGTCAGTGGTAAGGCCAAGTTTGTTGACATAGATGATGGTATTACAGCAAGACTAAAAACTGACGAGCTAACTGGTCTTTCAAATATAGAGATAATTGATATCACAGAACGAGCTAAAGGAGAAGCACAAGAGAAAAAGCCTTCTATCCACATAGTTGATGGTAGAGGTAAAGAAAAAACAATTCCTGAATCAGATACACCTGCCATTTATACCCTTCCAGGGGATGCGTTCATTCAGTTAAAAGATGGACAAGATATTGAGGTTGGCAGTGTCATAGCTAGGGTATCTCAAGCATCTGCAAAGACTAAAGATATTACAGGTGGTTTACCTAGAGTAGCTGATTTATTTGAAGCAAGAAAGCCAAAAGAGCCAGCGATACTAGCAAGCACTTCAGGTCTGGTTTCTTGGGGAAAGCCTACCAAAGGAAAGGATAGATTAATCATTACAGATGAATCTGGAAACGAGTTTGCTAGCCTTATTCCAAAAACAAGACACATAAATGTTTTTGAAGGTGAAAGGATTGAGAAAGGAGATATAGTTTCAGATGGAGCTTTAAGCCCTCATGATATCCTAGAGTTACGAAGCCTCGAAGAACTAACAGAATATGTTGTAAGTGGAATTCAGGAAGTTTATAGATTACAAGGAGTTACTATAAACGAGAAACATATAGAGGTTATATTGAGGCAGATGTTAAGGAAAGTTGAAATAACTGATCCTGGGGATTCGGGCTTAATATTGGGAGAGCAGGCTGAGTTTTCTAAAGTAAGAGAAATAAATAGTAATCTCAAGAAAGGAGAAAAGGAGATAAAGTTCAAGAGAATACTTTTAGGAATTACTAAAGCTTCTCTAGCTACGGATTCATTTGTTTCAGCAGCTTCTTTCCAGGAAACTACTAGGGTACTAACTGAAGCTGCAACTACCGGCAGAAGAGATAACCTAAGAGGATTAAAAGAAAACGTAGTTGTGGGAAGACTTATTCCTGCTGGGACCGGACTAGCCATGCAGAGAGCTGAAGTTGTAGAGGAAGAGGATGAATCTATAGACCTGGAAGAAGCTCTTAGTCAAGCATTAAGTGAACAAGAAGAAGATTGATTCATTGACGACTCTAATGACAGAACATAAAATGCGCGACCTTAATTAATCTATAAGATATTAAATGTCTACAGTTAATCAATTAATTCGAAAACCTAGGAAAAAGAAAAAGGTCAAGACGGATGTCCCTGCTTTAAAAGGGTCTCCCCAAAAACGCGGAGTCTGCACAAGAGTCTACACAACAACACCTAAGAAACCTAACTCTGCTTTAAGGAAGGTCTGTAAAGTAAGGCTAACTTCTGGTTTTGAAGTTATTTCTTATATTGGAGGTGAAGGTCATAATCTCCAAGAACACTCAGTTGTTTTGATTAGAGGGGGTAGGGTGAAAGATTTACCTGGAGTTAGATATCACACTGTAAGAGGTACTTTAGATACTGCTGGAGTTGATGACAGAAAGCAAAGAAGATCGAAGTACGGGGCAAAAAAACCTAAATAATTTAAAAATTAGCCATGTCTAGAAGAAAAGCAGCCCCAAAAAGAAAGATTTTGCCTGATCCTAAATATGACAATCTAAAAGTTGCTAAATTTATGAATCAAATAATGAAGAATGGAAAAAAATCATTAGCTGAAGGTATAGTGTATGGAGCTTTTATAGAGATCAAAAATAGATCTAAAAAGGAACCTGTAGAGATATTTGAAAAGGCTCTTGAAGAGGTTGGTCCAACAGTTGAAGTTAAGGCTCGTAGAGTTGGGGGTGCAACATACCAGGTACCTCTAGAAGTCAGGCCTTCAAGGCGTCAGGCCTTAGCAATGAGGTGGTTAGTAAATAGTGCCCGAGCTAGAGCAGAAAAAACTATGACTTTGAAACTAGCTAACGAATTAATGGATGCTTCAGAAGGTAAAGGTGAAGCAATCAAAAAGAAAGAAGATACACACAGAATGGCAGAAGCAAATAGAGCTTTCTCTCATTTTAGATTTTAAATAAATCAATATATTAAATAAAAATGGCTAGATCTACTCCACTAGAACTATATAGAAATATTGGTATCTGTGCTCATGTTGATGCTGGTAAGACAACTACAACCGAGAGAGTATTATTCTATACAGGTATTTCTCATAAAATTGGGGAGGTCCATGACGGTGCTGCTGTCATGGATTGGATGGAACAGGAACAAGAAAGAGGAATTACAATAACTTCTGCTGCTACTACATGCTTTTGGAAAGGAACTTCTCAACAATATCCAGAACACAGAATCAATATAATTGATACTCCTGGTCACGTAGATTTCACTATAGAAGTAGAAAGGTCCCTTAGGGTACTTGACGGAGCAATAGTTGTATTTTGTGGAAGTTCTGGTGTTGAACCTCAATCAGAAACAGTTTGGAGACAAGCTAATAGATATGAGGTACCAAGGATGGCTTTTATAAATAAAATGGATAGAGCTGGAGCGGACTTCTTAAGGGTAGTGGATCAAATGAAAACTAGACTTGGCGCTAACCCTGTTCCTGTTCAGTTACCAATAGGGGCTGAAGATGACTTTAAAGGAATTATTGATCTCATCAAGATGAAAGCAATTTATTGGGATGAAGAAGATTTAGGAACAACATTCATGGAAGATGATATTCCAGCTGATTTACTTTCTGAAGCTGAGAAATGGCGAGAAAATATGTTGGAAATAGCAGCTGAAGCAAATGAGTCTTTGATGGATAAGTATTTAGAAGCTGGAGATTTATCTGAAGAAGATATAAAAGCAGGATTAAGAGAAAGGACTTTAGCTACGGATGCAATAGTAACTCTTTGTGGATCAGCTTTTAAAAACAAAGGAGTTCAGACTCTTTTGGATGCTGTAATAGACTTTCTTCCAGCTCCAAATCAAGTAAAGCCTGTTACAGGTAAGGTAGATGATGGTGAGAATGAGGGCTCCAGGAAAGCTGATGATGAAGAGCCTTTTTCAGGTCTTGCATTCAAAATTGCTACTGATCCATATGTTGGCTCTTTAACTTTTGTAAGAGTATATTCAGGGACTTTAAGTTCAGGTGATTCCGTTTATCTTCCTATGAAAGGAAAAAAAGAAAGAATTGGAAGAATGCTACAAATGCATTCAAACAATAGAAAAGAAATTGATGAAGTTAGGGCAGGAGATATTTGCGCTGTTATTGGTTTAAAACAGGCTATAACTGGAGAAACTTTGTGCGATGAAAAAAATCAAATTGTTTTGGAAGAAATGAATTTTCCTGAACCAGTTATTTCTGTAGCCGTAGAACCAAAAACAAAAGAAGACCAAGAAAAAATGGGTATAGCTTTAGGAAGATTAGCTCAAGAAGACCCTTCTTTTAAAATGAGAACAGATGAAGAGTCTGGCCAGACAATAATATCTGGAATGGGAGAATTACACTTAGATGTACTTGTTGACAGAATGAGAAGAGAGTTCAATGTAGAAGCAAATATGGGTAAACCTCAAGTTGCTTACAGGGAAACGATAAAGAAATTGATTGAACAAGAAGCCAAGTTTGTAAGGCAATCTGGTGGAAGAGGTCAATATGGGCATGTTTACATAAAAATGGAGCCTTTAGAATCTGAAGAAGATAACTATGAATTTGTAAATAAAATTGTTGGAGGTGCCATCCCAAGAGAATTTATACCTGCCGTTGATAAAGGATGTCAGGAGCAAATGGAAGCAGGAGTTATAGCAGGTTATCCTCTAGTTAACGTAAAAGTAACTTTATACGATGGTTCGTTTCATGATGTAGACTCAAGTGAAATAGCTTTTAAAGTAGCTGGCTCTATGGCTTTTAAAGAAGGAGCATTGAAAGCTGGCCCAGTTTTATTAGAACCAATTATGAGCATTGAGATTGTCACACCCGAGGATTACATGGGTGATGTAGTAGGAGATTTAAGCAGAAGAAGAGGTGTAGTAGGAGGCATGGAAGATGGTCCTTCAGGCAAAGTTATCTCAGGTGAGGTACCTTTAGCAGAGATGTTTGGGTATGCCACTGATTTACGTTCTGCAACCCAAGGAAGGGCAACTTTTACTATGGAGCCCCTTAAATATTCAGAAGTTCCACCTAATATTGCTGAAGCTGTAATTAGCAATAACGAATAACTATCTATCAAAATCCAAAAAACCCTTTTACTAGAGGGTTTTTTTATATATTTTTGTTGACACTTCGGCGTCACAAATCTAGAATTTGCGCTCTTTTTTGATGGTTGGGCTCTAATCCTTAATTTTTACTGATTTTGAGCCTTTTTTAATATTAATTTTGCTTTTTCTAAAGCAAGGTTTTTTTGACACTTGTTTTGGAGAATAGGAATAAAGTTGTGCAAAATCAAAGCATAAGAATTAGGCTAAAAGCTTTTGATCATAAGCTTATAGACAAGTCTGCTAAAGAGATAGTAGAAACAGTTAAACGTACTGGGGCTAAGGTCAAAGGCCCTATACCGCTACCTGTAAAAAAACATAAAACAACTATTCTTATTTCACCCCATAAAGATAAAGATGCCAGAGATCAATACGAAATAAGAACCCACAAAAGAACTCTAGATATTATGGAGCCCTCAGAAAAGACTTTAGATGCTTTAACAAAATTAGAATTATCTGCAGGTGTTCTAGTACAAATAAGTTTAGATGAGGCTTAAAAAATGTCATTAGGATTAATTGGAAAGAAACAAGGTATGACAAGGATATTTACTGAAGAAGGTAAGTCTTTGCCTGTGACAGTAATAAACATTGAACCTAATACAGTTACTCAACTTAAGACAGTAGATTCAGATGGTTATTTTTCAATTCAAGTTACAACTGGCAGCAGAAAAGAGAAACATCTAAAAAAGTCTGAGCTAGGGCATTTTAAAAAGTCTTCAGTAAACCCAGGTGAAGGATTATGGGAATTTCGTGTAAATGAAGAAGATATGGATAGTTTGGAAGTAGGAAAAGTTATTCCGCTAAATTTCTTCAAAGAAGGTCAAGTTATAGATGTTTCAGGTATATCTAAAGGAAAAGGTTTTGCTGGAACAGTAAAAAGATGGAATTTTAAGATGCAGGATGCAACACATGGGAATTCTTTATCACACAGGGCTCCAGGTTCAATAGGACAATGTCAAACACCCGGGAGGGTTTGGAAAGGAAAGAAGATGTCGGGACATATGGGTTCAGAAAGAGTAACTGTCCAGAATCTAAAAATAGTTGTTGTTGATGAAGAAAATAACTTAATATTAATAAAAGGCGCTGTACCCGGTTTCACTGGGTCTCGAGTGGTTTTAAAACCTGCAAGGAATGAAGAAATTGATTTTTCTTTCAATCAACCAACCGAAGCAACCGAACCAGAACTAACCGAACCAGAACCAACCGAAGCAACCCAAGCAACCGAACCAGAACCAACCGAAGCAACCGAACCAGAACCAACCGAAGCAACCGAACCTGAGTCTGCTGAAGAAGTTAAAAAAGACAAAGAGGATAGTAAGTAAAATTAAGATGAAGACACTAGTTTTAAATCAAGACGGTTCTAAAGGAAAAGAGATAGAGTTTCCTAAAGGAATCCTTTCTAAGACTCATAACTTTGATTTAGTTCATCAATTCATTTCAACTTACGTTCACAATTCTCATCAAAAAACTAAGGCACAAAAGAATAGATCTGCAGTTAGGGGAGGAGGAAGAAAACCTTGGAGACAAAAAGGAACAGGAAGAGCTAGAGCTGGAACTATAAGAAGTCCAATTTGGAGATCAGGGGGGGTTACATTTGCCCATGTCTTTAATCCATCAAAGAAAAAAAAGGTAAATAAAAAGATGTATAGAGCTGCGTTAAGGTCTATATTTTCTAGATTAATTGATGAAGACAGATTTTTAATAATAAATAATGTTGAAATCAATGAACCTCCCAAAACTTCACAAATAAAAAAACTTCTTTCTGACCTGAAAATCGAAGAGGCTTTATTTGTTTTAGATAAGAAAGATAAGAATTTTGAATTAGCCTCTAACAATTTAATTAATGTAAAGATACAAACTGTTAATACCTTAAATCCAGTTGAACTCATAAATGCTAAAAATATTATTTTTACTTTGGATGCTGTTAATTACTTGGATAAGGTGCTCTCAAAATGAATAAAGATATCTATCAAACCTTAAAAAAACCTCATTTAACTGAAAAAGTTACAGATTTGATGAATCAATCAAATCAATACGCTTTTAAAGTGGATATAGATTCAAGTAAAAGAGAAGTAAGAAGAGCTATCGAATCTTACTTTTCTGTTGAAGTAAAAAAAGTTACTTTATTAAGAGTTAAGGGCAAAGGAAAGCGCTCAAGATATAGAGTTAAAAAGAGACCAGACTGGAAGAAAGCCTATGTAACTTTAGCTGATGGCGAAACAATTGATGTGGGTATAGAATAAATGGCTAATCAGATAAAAAAATCTAAACCAACATCTTCTGGGCGAAGATTTAGGTCATGGGTCTCTAGAGAAGGTCTTCATAAAGGATCTTCGTTCCAAGCTTTAACTGAAAATAAAAAGCAAAGATCAGGTAGGAATAATAAGGGCAGAATAACTTCTAGAAGAAGAGGGGGAGGTCATAAGAAGAACTATAGAGTTATAGACTTCAAAAGAGATAAAGACTCCATAAAGGCTAGAGTTGAAAGACTAGAGTACGATCCTAATAGATCAGCAAATATAGCTTTAGTTGTTTATCAAGATGGAGAAAGAAGGTACATAATTGCTCCTGAGGGTCTAAGTAAAGGAGATATAATAGAATCTGGACCTTCTGCTTCAGTGGCCACAGGTAACTGTTTAATCCTTTCAGAAATGCCACTAGGAACTTTAGTTCATTGTGTTGAGATGTTTCCAGGAAAAGGAGGACAGATTGCTAGAACAGCAGGATCTTCAGCTCAAATTTTGGCTATTGAAGGAAGGTATACCACTTTAAGGCTTAGAAGCGGGGAAGTCAGGAAGGTGCTATCAGATTGTAGGGCTACTGTTGGTACCGTATCAAATTCTGAACATGGGTTAAGATCTTTAGGTAAAGCAGGTGCTAATAGGTGGTTGGGTAGAAGACCCAAAGTAAGGGGAGTGGCAATGAACCCCATAGATCATCCTCATGGAGGTGGAGAAGGAAGAACTTCAGGTGGAAGGCATCCTGTTACCCCTTGGGGAGTTCCCACTAAAGGTTTTAGAACCAGGAAAACCAAGCAAAAAAGTAATCGTCTTATTATTAGACATAGATACCAATAAAGAGTTATGCCTAGATCATTAAAAAAAGGACCATTTGTTGATATTCATCTTCAAAAGAAAGTGGAGGTAGCTTCGGCAGCCAATGATAAAAAACCAATTAAAACTTGGTCTAGAAGATCTCTAATTACTCCTGAGATGGTGGGGCTAAATATAGCTGTTCATAATGGAAGACAACATGTTCCTATTTTTATTCAAGAAGACATGGTAGGTCACAAACTAGGTGAATTTGTTTTAACTAGAACTTTTAGGGTTCACTCTGGCGATAGGAAATCCTCTTAGGAGAGTTTTATGATTGAAGTGAATGCAAAACTAAGGAGTGCAAGAGTATCCAGTCAAAAGGCCAGATTAATTGCAAACCAAATTCGAGGAAAGCAAGTTGAGGAGGCTCTGGATATTCTTTCTTTCGACCTACAAAAATCTGCTCCAATAATAAAAAAAGTTCTCGAGTCGGCAATTGCTAATGCTGAGCATAATAATGGACTGGATATAGATAAATTGTTTATATCTAAAATATTTGTAGATGAAAGTTTTACTATGAAGAGGATCAGACCTAGAGCAAGGGGTAGGGCAGATAGATATTTCAAACGAAGTTGTAATATTCAAGTCACATTAAAGGAGGTAAATTAATGGGACAAAAAGTTCATCCAATAGGTTTCAGGCTTGGCATAACTACGCAGCATACCTCCCAGTGGTATGCTGAGAAGTCCCAATATACTGAAAACTTATTAAAAGATATTGAAGTAAGAGAGCATCTGTTTTCTAAGTTAAGTCACGCTTCAGTAGGCAGGGTAGAAATAGAAAGAACTGCAGATAATGCAAGAGTTTTAATTCACACTGCTAGACCAGGGGTAGTAATTGGAAAAAAAGGGGAAGACATTGACAAGATGAGAGAAGAGATTACTAGAATGATGGGTATTCCAGTTACTTTAAGTATACAAGAAATAAGAAAACCTGATTTAGATGCAAAACTTTTAGCTGATAACGTAGCACAGCAACTAGAAAGAAGAGTTATGTTTAGAAGGGCCATGAAGAGGGCTGTTCAAAATGCCATGAGACAAGGAGCGCAAGGAGTGAAAATAAGAGTTGCTGGGAGGCTAGGTGGAGCTGAAATAGCAAGAGCTGAATGGATTAAAGAAGGTAGGGTTCCGCTTCACACCCTCAGAGCTGATGTGGACTATGGGTTGGCAGAGGCTAAAACAACTTATGGGATTATAGGGGTTAAAGCTTGGATCTTTAGAGGAGAGGTCCTAGAAAATAAGTTAAAAGATAGGAAAGAATAAGAATATGTTTCAACCTAAAAGAACAAAATATAGAAAACAACAAAAAGGTAGAAATACTGGTAATGCTGTTAGAGGAAGTACTATCAGTTTTGGTACTTATGCTCTAAAGGCTACATCTAGAGGGCAGCTAACTTCTAGACAAATTGAGTCTGCTAGAAGAGCAATGACAAGAAAGGTAAAAAGAGGAGCAAAAATCTGGATAAGAGTTTTTCCTGATAAGCCAATTACTAAAAAACCTCTTGAAGTTAGACAAGGAAAGGGTAAAGGAAATGTTGAATATTGGGTATGTCCAATAAAACCAGGAAAGATTTTATATGAAATGGAAGGAGTTGAAGAAGATCTTGCCAGAGAAGCTTTTGCTTTAGCAGCTTCAAAGATTCCTATATCCACTAATTTTGTAAAACGAACTTAATCAATAATGGCAAAGAAAGAATCATTTTTATCGAAAATTAGAGGTAATTCCTCAGATTCATTAAATGAAGAGCAGTCCTTAAGAAAGGAGTTGCTCGACCTAAGAATGCAGCTCTCTGCAGGGCAATTGAATCAAAATCACAAAATAAAAGAGATAAGAAAATCTATTGCCCAATTAAAAACCATTAAAAAGGAAGAGGAAATAAAAAATAGAAATGATTGAACGAAACACTAGACAAATTACTGGTAAAGTCATTAGCTCTAAAAGAGATAAGTCTATTACTGTGCTTGTTGAGAGGAAGGTAAAACATCCCATTTATAAAAAAATAATTAGAAGATCATCTAAAATCCAAGCCCATGATGAGATGAATCAATGTTCTGAAGGCGACGTGGTTGTTATTCAAGAGAGCAAACCTATATCCAAAACCAAGAGTTGGAATTTAGTAAATATAGAAAAGAAATTTGAAAATATAGAGTAAAAAGATGATTCAAGAACAAACCTATTTAGAAGTAGCTGATAATAGCGGAGCAAGGAAGCTAATGTGTATAAGAGTACTGGGTGGCTCTAGAAAGGGCTATGCAAAAGTAGGGGATGTAATAAAAGTAACAGTCAAAGAAGCCATTCCAACGGGCAGAGTTAAGAAGGGTGAGGTTATTGATGCAGTTGTTGTTAGAACTAGGAATAAATTAAGGCGCTCTGATGGCTCATCTATAAGGTTTGATGAAAATGCAGCCGTCTTGATTAATGCTCAGAAACAGCCAATTGGGACTAGGGTTTTTGGTCCAGTTTCTAGGGAGTTAAGGAGTGAAGAGTTTATGAGGATTATTTCTTTAGCACCAGAGGTTTTATAAAGCATGGAAAAAATTAAAAAAGGAGACGAAGTTATAGTGATTGCCGGCAGAGATAAAGGTAAGCAAGGAACTGTTTCTCAAATAGGAAATAATAATAAATGCTTAGTCTCAGGAATAAACATGGTTAAAAGACATACTAAACCTAATCCTCAAGCCGGAATACAAGGTGGTATTGTAGAAAAAGAATCACATATAGATATATCAAATATAGCTATCTTTAATTCTTCTTCAAAGAAAAAGGACAGGGTAGCCTTTAAAGTTAATGATGAAGGAAAGAAAGTAAGAGTTTATAAGTCTTCAGGAAAGGAAATTAAATAAATGATCTCTTTAAAAGAACATTACTCAGAAAAAGTTATACCAGAGCTCAAGCAGGCACTCAGTTTAACTTCTATCATGGCAGTTCCTAAGATAACTAAGGTAACTGTAAATATGGGGGTTGGAGAAGCTCTTAATGACAAAAAAGTATTAGAAAATGCTGTACAGGACTTAACTTTAATTAGTGGTCAGAAACCAGAAGTTACTAAGGTAAGAAAATCTGTAGCGAACTTCAAGATAAGAGAAGGAATGCCTATTGGCTGTAAGGTAACCCTTAGGGGAGATAGGATGTATGACTTTTTACAAAGATTATTAGGTATAGCCATTCCAAGAGAAAGGGATTTTAGGGGCTTGAATAAAGGGTCCTTTGACGGCCGCGGTAACTATTCAATTGGCATAAAAGAACAAATTATTTTTCCTGAAATTGATTATGACAAAGTTGACAAGATAAGGGGGATGGATATTTCTATCACGACCTCAGCAAAGAATGATCAAGATGGAGAGTTATTACTAAGATCAATGAATTTCCCATTTAAGAGTTAGAGGTAGATATGGCTAAAGCATCCATGATTGCAAGAGAAAGAAGGAGAGAGAAGACTGTCTTAAGGTTCGCTAAGAAAAGAGCTGAGTTAAAAGAGTTAATAAAAAACCCCAAGACTTCTGATGAAGAAAGGCAACAGGCTCAAATCAAATTACAGAAACTTCCTAGGGATGCTAATCCTATTAGACTTCAAAGAAGATGTTCTATCACTGGTAGACCTCATGCTGTTTATAGGAAGTTTGGTTTAAGTAGAAATAAATTAAGAGAACTAGCTATGAAAGGAGATATTCCAGGTTTAGTTAAGTCTAGTTGGTAGAAAAGTATGAGTATGCAAGACCCTATATCAAGCCTTTTAACAGGAATTCGAAATGCTCAAGAAAGAAATAAATCTGAGTTAATGCTTCCTTCTTCATTAAAAAAAGTTGCCTTACTGGAACTATTAGCAAGAGAGGGGTACATAGAATCTTTTGCAGTTGGTGAAGGAAAGAAACCTGAAGTTTCAGTAACGCTTAAATATTTTGAAGGGAAGCCAGTAATAAAAGAAATAAAGAGGATTAGTAAACCTGGCTTAAGAGAATATGTAGGAACTAAAGATTTACCTCATATAAATGGAGGATTGGGTATTGCTATTATTTCGACTAATAAAGGTCTTATGACCGATAAGGAAGCTCGAGAAGCTGGTTTAGGAGGAGAAGTGGTTTGTTCTGTTTTTTAATATTATGGCTAAAACTTACTTAAAACCCATAGACATACCATCAGAAGTTTCAATTTCTTTTGATAACAAAGCTATTCAAGCAAAAGGTAAGCTTGGAGAGCTTTCTATGGATGTTCATACAGATGTCAACTTGAAACTAGAAGAAGAAAAGGTTTCTTTCTCTCCTAGTAATCAGCTTCCTGAAACTTTAGCCTTAACTGGAACAATGAGAGCTCTTACCAAGAATATAATAATTGGAGTTTCAGAAGGATTTGAAAAGAAGTTAGAAATAAACGGAGTAGGTTATAGAGCAAAGTTATCAGGAAGTAATTTAGAACTCAGTCTTGGATTCTCTCATCCGGTTGTTTATGAGTTACCTCAAGGAGTCTCAGCTGAACTTCCAAGCCAAACTGAAATTGTTCTTAAATCAATGGACAAACAACAAATTGGACAAGTAGCTTCAGAAATAAGAGGTTTCAGACCTCCTGAACCTTATAAAGGTAAGGGTGTTAAATATGGGGATGAATTAATAAGAAGGAAGGAATCTAAGAAGGCTTAAAAATGAGTAAGAAAGAATTATCGAGACAAAGAAGGGCTAGGAAAACTAGGTCCAGAGTAAGCTCAAAGGATAAGCACCGGTTAACCGTTTTTAGGTCTAGTAAACATATTTATGCACAAGTAATGCTTCAAGATGGATCTCAAGTTATTGCTTCAGCTTCAACTATAGAGTCTGATCTTAAAGATAAAAATAATGGAAATGTTGATGCAGCTAAGAAAGTTGGAAAAATAATAGCAGAGAGAGCTTTAGAAAAGGGAATAAGTGAAGTTGCTTTTGACAGGTCAGGTTATAAGTATCACGGTAGAGTAAAAGCATTAGCAGAGTCAGCCAGAGAAGCAGGATTGACTTTTTAATAAGGAAAGGAAATGAACAAAGTAATAGCAACTGAAAACCTTGGCTCAGAAGTATTAGAAGAAAAACTTGTTCAGGTAAATAGAGTTGCAAAGGTTGTAAAGGGAGGAAGGATATTTGGTTTTACGGCTGTAACTGTTGTGGGCGATGGAAATGGAAAGGTTGGGTATGGTAGAGGCAAAGCACGTGAAGTTCCTGTTGCAATTCAAAAAGCTTTAGATAATGCAAGAAGAAATATGGTTTCTATAGAATTAAAAGGCAATACCATTCATTATGCGATCAAAGCCAAGCATGGTTCTTCTATTGTTTACATGAAACCGGCAGCTCCTGGTACTGGAATTATAGCGGGTGGAGCGATGAGAGCTGTACTTGAATTAGCGGGAGTACAGGATGTTCTTGCAAAATGTTATGGGTCGACTACACCAGTTAATGTAGTTCAGGCTACCCTGAAAGCTCTTCAGGATTTGGAGTCACCAAAAAGGGTAAGTCAAAGGTTAGGTAAAGGTTAAATATTATGAGCTCTAAAGATATTAATATAAAACTAAAGAAAAGTTTAATAGGCTCTAAAGCTTATCAAAGGAATAGTGTAAAGGGACTAGGCCTTTCAAAAATAGGTCAAACTGTTTTGATTAAAGACACGCCTGAGAACAGAGGGATGATCAATAAAGCTAGCCATTTATTAGAAATAATAGAATAAGGTTAAAAAAGATATGAAATGGTATTCGTTAAAGTTAAATAATCTACTTCCTTATAAAGGTCTTTCTTCAAGGACTAGCAAGAGGAAAAGGAGAGGCAGAGGAACTGGAAGTGGCTTAGGTAAAACTAGCGGAAGGGGTCATAAAGGTCTTGGTTCTAGATCAGGAGGAAAAGTTAGAGCTGGTTTTGAAGGTGGTCAAATGCCCTTGCAAAAAAGAATACCTAAATACGGATTTTATTCTAGAAAAAGTAGATTCTCAGAAGAGATAAGGTTAAGTAAGTTAATAAATATAGATAAAGAAGAAGTAAACATTAGCCTCTTAAAGGATCTTGACTTAATTAAAAAGAGCACAAAAAAGGTCAAGGTAATCAAAGACGTGGATATAGAGAAATGTCCTAAACTAAATCTAATAGGGATAAATACAACAACTTCAGTTAAGACATTAATTGAAGGTGCTGGAGGAAAGGTGGAGCTTTAATATGTCTGTTAATCCATCATTGCAGAAGACAAAAGGACTTTCCGAGCTTTGGAAACGATTAAGGTTTGTACTTTTTGCAGTCATTATTTACAGAATAGGTACTCATATCCCTATACCCGGAATTGATCCAGATAAGTTAGCTTCTCTTTTTCAACAAAGCCAAGGGACTCTTATAGACCTATTTAATATGTTTTCGGGTGGAGCATTAGAAAGAATGAGCATAATGGCTTTGAATATAATGCCATACATAACCGCTTCAATAATTATGAGCCTAATGGAAGGTACCAATCCTGCTTTAAAGAAAAGATTTAGAGAAGAAGGCGAAGAAGGAAGGAGATTGAGAACAGCTTATGTAAGGTATGGAACTGTTGCATTAGCTCTTTTACAAGCCAGTGGCCTTGCTCTTGGATTACAGAATCAAGGATTGGCTTTAGAACCAGGTCCAATGTTTCAACTTGTGGCTGTTGTATCTTTAGTTACGGGAACAGTTTTCTTAATGTGGTTGGGAGAGTTAGTAACCGAAAGAGGGATAGGCAATGGTATCTCAATAATTATTTTTTCAAGCATTGTAGCTGGCCTACCAAGAGCTATAGGGCAGGCTTTTGAAGGTGCCAGACAAGGTGATATAAATCTTCTTTTACTTTTATCTATAGCTGTTGTTGCGATAGTAGCTGTTGCTTTCATAGTTTGGGTAGAAAGAGGTCAGAGAAGGGTTACGGTAAATTATGCTAGAAGACAACAAGGAAGAAAGATGGTCCAAGGCCAAAGCTCATATTTACCTATGAAGATTAATCAAGCTGGTGTTATTCCAGCTATTTTTGCAAGTAGCTTACTTCTTTTCCCAGCTTCTGCTTCTACTTGGTTTGGGCAGGGAGAAGGTTTTGAATGGCTTCAAGAAATAGCTCTAGCTTTAGGTCCTGGACAGCCACTTTACGTAATTCTTTTTTCAGCATTGATAGCTTTCTTCTGTTTCTTTTATACAGCTCTGCAATTTGATTCAAAAGATATATCTGAGAATTTAAGAAGATCAGGTGCTTATTTACCAGGCATTAGACCAGGAGAACAAACTGCTGATTATATTGATCAAGTTATGACAAGATTAACAGTTTGGGGTTCAGGTTATTTAGTACTGGTTTGTTTAATGCCTCAATTCCTTATAGTTTCAGCAAATGTTCCATTTTATTTAGGTGGAACTTCGTTATTGATTGCAGTAGTTGTAGTTATGGATTTTATGGCTCAAGTTCAATCTCATCTGATGTCACAACAATATGAATCCCTTCTTAAAAAAGCTAACTTAAAAGGCTATGGAAATAATCCTTTGGGAGGCAGATAAAGAATGAAAGTAAGAGCTTCAGTTAAGAAAATGTGTAGGAATTGTAAATTAGTAAAAAGGAAAGGCCGAATTTATGTTATTTGTAGTTCAGAGCCTAGACATAAACAGAGACAAGGGTAGGAGGTAAAATGGCACGTGTAGCAGGTATAAATATTCCAGATAATAAGCATGCTGTAATTTCATTAACTTATATCTTTGGTGTTGGAAGAACTAGGGCACTAGAAATTTGTTCTAAAACAGGAATCTCTCCATCATCAAAAATAGGAGATTTAAAGGAAGAAGAACTTGAATTAATACGAAGTGAAGTTGGTAAGTATTTAATTGAAGGAGACTTAAGAAGAGATATAGCAACTAATATAAAAAGATTACAAGATTTAGGAACTTATAGAGGAATAAGGCATCGCAGACATCTCCCCGTGAACGGGCAAAGAACAAAAACTAATGCAAGAACTTGTAAAGGTCCTAAGAGGCCAATTAGAAGGTAAATTTTATGGCAAAAGGAAAAAAATCAAATAAAAGAAAGGTAAGTGAAGGCATTGCTCATATTCATGCTTCATTTAACAATACTTTAATTAACGTTACTGACAAGCAAGGAAATACTCTTGCTTGGTCAAGCGCAGGAGGTCAAGGATTTAGAGGGTCTAGAAAAAGTACACCTTTTGCAGCTCAAAAAGCAGCAGAAGTTGTTGGAGAAAAAATAAGACTAAATGGAATAGACAGTTTAGAAATTGAAGTAAGAGGCCCTGGTTCTGGAAGAGAATCTGCTATTAGAGGATTAAATTCAATGGGTTTTAGGATAACTAAGATTACTGATGTTACTCCCATCCCTCATAATGGTTGTAGGCCCCCAAAAAGGAGAAGAGTTTAATATGGCTAGATATTTAGGACCAAAAAGTAAACTTTCTCGTAGAGAAGGAAGAGATCTTCTTTTAAAGAGTGGCATAAGACCTTATGAAGAGAAGTGTCGATCTGAGACTGCACCTGGACTTCATGGAAGGAGAAGAGGAAGGATTTCTGATTATGGAATTCAGCTTAGAGAAAAACAAAAGGTTAGAAGGTTGTATGGGGTAATGGAAAAACAATTTAGAAATTACTATAAATTAGCAGCTAGAAAAAAAGGTGTTACTGGAGACAATTTACTACAACTTCTAGAGAGCAGATTAGATAATGTCGTCTATAGACTAGGGTTTGCTTCTACAAGGGCCGAAGCTAGACAATTAGTAAGCCATAAAGCTATAAAAGTAAACGAGTCCACAGTTAATGTACCAAGTTACCAATTAATGCCTGGAGACTTAATAAGCCTTAAAGACAAGGCCAAGAATCAAAAAAGAGTCAAAGAGGCTATAGAAATATCATCTTCTCGAGCAGAGTGTGAGTGGCTAGAAGTGAACAAAATGGATCTTTCAGGAGTTTTTAGTTCTGCTCCAGAAAGAGAAAACTTAGATTCAGATATAAATGAGAATCTTATAGTAGAACTTTATTCAAAATAATTTGAAGAGGATTAATATGACTGATAATTACGACATAATAAAAGATTTTCTTGTACCAACCGAAATTTTGGTGGAGGAACAGGGCCCTACTAGATCAAAAATAATTCTTGAACCACTGGAGCAAGGTTTTGGACATACTTTGGGAAATGCCTTAAGAAGAATAATGCTTTCTTCTATGCCTGGTACAGCAGTGTCGGAAGTAAAAATAGAAGGTGTTCTGCATGAGTACAGTACAATTGAAGGAGTTCAGGAAGATGTAATAGATATCTTATTAAATCTTAAAGAGCTTTCAGTAAGATTATTAGAAGCTGAAGAGGCTGAACTTAAAATCAAGAAAAAAGCAAAAGGTGCAGTGGTTGCAGGAGATATTGAAACTCCAGCTGGCGTTGAAATAGTTAATCCTGATCATGTCATTGCAACTCTCACTGATAAAGGCTCCTTAGATATGAGTTTG
>CEUS01235884.1_pt1 | contig 28496 bp, 24 predicted proteins | sample 427031 | NCBI WGS metagenome assembly CEUS01 (sample SAMEA2622837, study PRJEB7988) | marine metagenome | biome: marine biome (ENVO:00000447); feature: marine epipelagic mixed layer (ENVO:xxxxxxxxx); material: "saline water (ENVO:00002010), including plankton (ENVO:xxxxxxxx)" | depth 140 m | reverse complement strand
CGGCTCGGATTTTGGCGCGCGCTCTTAATTGTGAGAAAGGGCCCGTTGTTGATCCGTGTGGGGTTTGTGATGCGTGCAAAGAAATTTCGGATGGAAGAGATATTGACGTTCTAGAAATTGATGCAGCCACACATACTCAGATTGATAATATCCGTGAGGTTGTCGTGGCTGGTTTAGCGATACCGCCTGTTCGAGATAATTACAAGATCTTCATCATTGATGAAGTGCATCAACTATCCAAACATTCCTTTAATGCATTATTGAAATCGATCGAAGAACCCCCACCGCACGTCATCTTTATGATGGCCACCACAGAACTTCGCAAGATTCCAGAGACCATTCTTTCGCGCTCTCAGGTGTTTGAATTTCGAGCGATTAGCAGCCAAATGATTGCGGAACAGCTGCTCAATGTTGCGAAAGTTGAGAAGATTTCCATAGATGCAGATGCGATCACTTTAATTGCTAGGGCGGCTCAGGGAAGTATGCGGGATGCCCAGAGTGCACTTGATCAGGTTCGTGCGTTTTCTGGTGATGCAATCAACGCAGAATCTGTTTCGGTAGTTCTTGGGCTAATTGGTCGTGATCCAGTGTTTCAGGCAGTCAAGATTGTTGCGGATGAAGATGCGTCTGCTGTTTTTGATCTTGTGGGAACCTTTCTGGACGCTGGGTACAACTTGCATTTGGTGTGCAAGGAGTTGATTCGTGTCGTTCGAGACATGCTCGTCATTGCTATCGATAAAACCCGCATAGAGGATCCGGAGATCGCCGGTGATTCTGAGCGCGAGCAACTTAAGGAATTAGCCAGTCTGTTTTCCAGGGAAGATTTAATTCGAGCTTTTGACGTTTTGACGCAGACAGAACGTGAGGTTGCGTTTTCGACCCAGCCGCGGCTTCATTTGGAGATGGCGCTCATAAAATGGATCCATTTACGTAAGCTCGTTCCTCTAACGGATTTGCTTTCTGGAAATACGAATACAAGTGTCGGCCAACCAGCAAAGAATAAGCGGAGCGCGCCTAGAAAAAGCTCCGCTGTTCGGATGGCGCCCTCACAGGTAAAGGAAGAGAAGGGCCAAGGCGACTCTGGTAGAAAGAGCAGTGACGACATTCCGACTGGTCAAGGCGATGAGAAAAACGTCATATTAAATGAAATCAAGAATGTAAAAAAATTTTTTTATGGCACAGTCGTTGCTCAGGCGCAACGGATTGATTTTAAAGACGATCGTCTTCTTTTCAAGTTTTCGTCTTCTCAAAAGACCTTGGAGTCTCAAGTGTTTCAAAGTCGAATATGGCTTGAGGAACTTGTGTCTAACGTCGTTCAGCGACAGGTAACGATTGAAACAGAGCGTGACCAGGATGCTCCCGCTTCCATCGAAGCGATCGATACTGAAAAAGGTGAAAAAGATATGCGGGCACGGGCAATGGATGATCAAGCCGTACAGTCAATGTTAGAAGTGTTCTCAACGGAAATTAGCGACGTAGAAGAGATTGAATCATGAATATTCAACAGATGATGCAACAGGCGCAAGAGATGCAGGAGCGGCTTCAGCGGGAACTCGCAGACACCGAGGTGAAAGCTACTTCCGGTGGTGGAATGGTCACGGTGCTTATGAATGGCCAGAAACAAATCAAACAAATCGTGATCGATCCAGAAGTTGTATCAAAAGATGAGGTCGAAATGCTTCAGGACTTAATCCTTGCGGCGGTCAATGACGCCCAGAGAAAAGTCGATGAATTTGTGGCGGGAAAAATGGGTGGATTAATGGGCGGTATGAAAATTCCTGGAATTACTGGATGACTGAAATTAGCACGCTGGCGACATTGATTGATCAGTTGCAGCGGTTGCCTGGTATCGGTGCCAAGGGGGCTCAGCGATTGGCATTTTACTTTCTACGGCAACCGCGCGAAGAAGTAGACGCATTTTTAGATGCCATCCGTGACGTTAAGGAAAGGATTACTTATTGTTCGGTGTGTTCCAACATCACTGATGCCGATCCTTGTTATTACTGTACGAATCAGAGTCGTGATCAACAACTGATCTGTGTTGTCGAAGATCCGCACAATGTTGCAGTAATTGAGAAGACGAATCAATTCAATGGTGCATATCATGTCTTAATGGGTGCTCTTTCTCCTATCCAAGGTGTCGGGCCGGATGATTTAAAAATCAAGGAATTATTGAGCCGAATTGGAAGTAATGAAGTTAGCGAAGTCATTCTTGCGACCAACCCAAACGTTGAAGGCGAGGCGACGGCTATCTATCTCGCGAAATTATTAAAGCCACTTGGCGTTCGTGTCACGAGAATTGCTATGGGACTGCCCGTAGGCAGTGATTTAGAGTACGCCGACGAAGTAACCATGCATAAATCCATAGAAGGCCGGAGAGAAATATAAGGAGATAGGTTGCGGATGCTTTTTGTTTTATGAATTTTGGTTTCGCAATATTTGTTCCAACATATTCTTTGTTTCATAGGCAGCGGTTATTTTCGAATCATCATTGAACTCTCTTTGTAATTTTTGAAGTCCTTTTGCATCATCTACGTCATACCATTCTGGTAGTAATGTAACTTGATAACCAGCGCGAGTGGCGGCGGCTTTTGTATCTTCGAGAGCGAACTCTGTGCTCCAGCGGATGTCACTAAAGAGGTCCGGAATGTTTTCTTCAGGCTCAGGTGATGAAAGGGCGATCAGGTAATAGCCGCCGTCTGAGCAGGGTCCTAGGACGACCGTATCCTTTTGTAATTTCTCGGCGGCTTTACTTAGATAGCTTCTTGGCAATGTTGGAATGTCTGATCCAACTAAAATGACCGCCTTAAAACCTTCCACAAAAAGATCACGGAAAACATTTCGTTGTCTTTCACCAAGCTGTTTTCCTCGTTGTGGTAGTGCTTCATGAGGTTCTACGTTGACAGAAGAAAACCACTCGTTGCTTGCGGAGTCAGTATGTGCCAAGCGTAAAGAGGTGCCAGTAATTGTTCGACAACCAGCGACAGTATCTTTAAGGAAGGCCGTATAGAGACGCCTGCGATCCGAAGTGTCCTTAATAGCGTCAGCAAGTCTGGTCTTTGGCGCCGGTGAGCCTATAGGAGATCTTGCCATGATAGCCAGCGCAATAGATTGTGGGTTCGTGTTAAGCGACTGATTAAGCGGGAGTCCTCGTCTTACAAGACTTACGATACCCACGCACATCCAGACTAACATCCGTCCTTTCCGGATCAGTGCGAGGGTGACTCCCACTGAGGTTCCGAAGTTTAGAAATTCAGCTAGCAAGCCGGTGCCAGCTTCGTCGATGCCAATCCGCATCGGCACGAATTTGAAGACGACTGCAATAAACCGATTCGTTGATTCAAGAACAAAAGCATCCAACAGGGTAGGCGTCTGGTCACTAATGACGTAAAGAATTAAAAATATTTCAATAATTGCAAGAACATGAAAGAACAGTTCAAGAATTGCCACTGGCAATAAACGCGACCACGTCCGTGGATATAAAGAGTGAATCGTCTTTTCGATTTCTTTTAACTGAACTCCGAATCTGGAAATTAGGTGTCGAGCAACTCCGTGTTTGCGAAGCCATTCCATTGTTGTGTGAACTATGTGAATCTGGTTCCAGATAAGCCAGTGGATTAAACTAACCACAGAAACGAGAGCACAAAGTATTATTGTAGAGCTGAGCCATAATCGTTCGGGCAACTGAAACATGAAGAAAAAACTGAGTAAACCCGTAATAATTACTAACAGTGCACTTACTGTATAGAGAAAATTTTCTACGGCAAGTGCAGGCAAGGTTCGACTGATTGGTTCTTGTTTGCTAAGGAAGATTGTTTTGGTGGGTTCACTGATTATTAAACTAAATGGAGTCAGGTTGCCTAGTGTGTCGCCTACGATCATCGCTTGAAACACATTGCTTAAAGAGAGAGAGTGGTTCCCTTCAAAGCAGCGGATCCAGGCGGCTGCCCGTACGAGGAATCGCAAGCCACCAAGAGCGACAACAATTAGAAACGCCCAACCTAGTTGGAAAATGTTTTGAGTAATAGAGTTGATACCAGCTCGGTGGACGAAAAACCCTAAAAGACATAGGCCGATAAGCGCTGTAATTACATTGATCCCGGTTTGGTTAATTTTCGATCGATCAGATGAGAGTAACGGCATGATTTTACGCGTTGGTGTTGTTCGACAGAATTAATAGGGTATAACTTTGGTTTCTCTCCATATTCCGATAGCAATCATTCTACTTGCAGGTGGACTGCTTGCGTGTTTTCTTGGATATAGATTGTTACGAGTGTTACTTGCCATTCTTGGTTTTGTGGCTGGTGTAATCGCTAGCACGCTATTTTTTGAACAATTTGATACATGGCTTGCATTCGCCATAACTATAGGTTGCGGATTGCTTGGGTCTTTGCTGGCGATTGCAGCTTATTTGATTGGAGTAGCTTTGTGTGGTGCGGCTCTTGGTCCTGTAATCCTGAACGCGATGTGGGTATCTGAAGTGGAAAATCCCAGTATTTGGCTAATGCTAGGAGTGTGTTTAATCGGGGCCCTTTGTGCTCTGGCCCTGCGGCGGTATTTCATTATGATTGGGACCTCTTTTGGAGGAGCTTGGACCGTAATTATTGGTATTTTGGCGCTTACCGGTAACCAGAGCGTGGTTTCGGCGGTTAATGGTGATATTGAATCTCTGTATTCTGTTGTATCTTGGAGTACAAGTATGAATTTTTGGTCCGGTTGGTTGATTCTTGGAACTGTTGCACTATTTGTGCAACTAAGAACTTCTGGACGAGCAAGAAAAGTTGAAAATGGTTAGAAGTGATAAGGTTTGACCCTCTTTAGGTTTATTCGATAATATTCAAAGTTTGTTCGTCGTCCGAATAAAGGTTTGTGATCCTCAGTAGCTCAATTGGTAGAGCATTCGGCTGTTAACCGAAGGGTTGTTAGTTCGAGTCTAACCTGAGGAGCCAATTTAAATAGGGGTTAATCCAAAGTGGGTTAGCCCTTATTGTCTTAAGTGTGGCGGATTTTGTGGCTACCCCAACACTCTTCGCACCCTTTTAGACCCCGGGGAAACCGACCCCGGGTCTGAATTTTCCCCCTGTCGATTTAAAAAAGTTCAAAACCGCGAGAGGTCTAAGGATATGTATATATCCGTCCACGATTTATATTCTCCATTTTTCGGAAGTTTCTAGGTTCCGGTTTGGTGGCACCTTTGGTATCGTCAACGCAGACACCCAAGAAGCTAGGAGACCCCCATTCTGCTCAGTGAGAATCAACTGCTGTCTTATTTTGAGTCATTGAACCACGCTGCGGACACGGGACAGCGCGTGAGGTATGCCCGCTGTGCCAGCAGCAAGACGAACTGCCTCAAATACATCGACTTCCGTGGTGATCCGGCAGACGTAGAAGACGCGGACTAGATCGGGCGGGGTGGGGCAGTTTTTAAGGGAACCATTAACCCAAAAGTTACATGGCCGTAACACAGCATAACTTGTGATTCGATAGCATAGTCAGACATGATTTTTGTGACTTTCCATTACCGGTTCCGATATCTATTGTTTTTGTTCATACTCGTTTTTGTGTCAAGTGCAAAAACTACAATCGCTGCCCAATCAGAATTTCCATCATTACCATCAAGGCTTTTAGCGACCGCCTTCAATGCTATTGAAAATAACAATGTAACGACTAACCAAGATGTCCCAGCTGACGAGAACTCCAGTGAGTCAGCAGAAGAAGTATCTTGGGTGGACCGTCTCACAATTAGTGGTGATTTTCGCTCCCGTTACGAAGGTTTCTACCAATCCGGTCGGCCGACCCGAAATCGAGCCCGGCTTCGGTTGCGGCTCAGAGTGGATGCTCAGATTAATGAAGAGACGGACTTTTATCTTCAGGTTGCGAGCGGTGACCCTGGCACTCCAGCATCAACGAACCAAACTTTTAAGGGATTCTTCCAGCCCAAACCATTCAACTTAGATCGTGCCTATGTCACCTATAACCCGCAGGCAGTAGAGGCACTCACTCTCGGAATCGGAAAGTTTCCCACGCCTATCATGCGAACCCAAATGATATTTGACGACGATCTCAATTTTGAAGGCGGATGGGAACAAGTTAGCTGGCAGCCTCAAAAAGATATCGACGTCGATCTGATTGCGATACAGACTGCTGTTAACGAGGTGTCCCGTGGGGCCGATGCTTATATGCTCGGGGGCTCAGGAGCAGTATCTTTTAAGTTTGGATCAAACAGCCTTCAGTTTTCAGCTACCAATTACATGTGGAGAAATACTGATCAGATAGCAGTCGCTCAAGCAAGTGGCCAACTCACCAGTATCCTAACTAACCGAGTTATTCGAAGTTTTGACGGTGTCGTGACAAATTACGCCTCTGAATTTAATGTTATAGACGTTATCGCTGAAGCGACTCTTGCAACGTCGCGTAATGGCTACCCGTTTCGACTGCTTGTCGACTATGCAGTTAATACACGGGCCACGACCAACCAGAACAATGGTCTCTGGATTGAAGCCGGCTACGGAGATCCAGGACCCGGTGGTTCATGGGGTGTTACCTACACAAGCGGCTGGATTGGGCAAGATGTCACACCTTCAGCATTTGTGTTTAGCGACATGCCAGGAACAAATTTACGTCTGAACATGATCGAAACATCCTACTTTATAAAGCCTGGTTTCAGTCTCGACATGACGCTTCACCTGACAAAACTATTAAACGTTCCAGAAAATGACACATCAAACAACCTGTTGACCCGACTTCACGTTGCTACAGTTATCAGATTTTAAGGGAACCATTAACCAAAAAGTTACATGGCCGTAACACAGCATAACTTGTTAATTCGCTACAATGCCGATGTTGCTCGGTGTGTACTGGCTCTCGACAGACTCGACGAGAGGGACCTCTTAAAGTGAACTCTAAGAAATCAGCCGTAACTCCTGACATCCACAGACCTTCAGTCGCCCTTCGTTTACTTGCCGTTGCTGGGTTACTGTTTGTTTTCCTTGTTGGAGTGCGTGGTCTCGGTGGCGGTTTTAGACTTCTTGGAGAGGATTTAATCCAAAGCTTCTTCACCGCAACTGAAAACCCTTTCATGGGACTATTGGTCGGACTACTCGCCACGACCCTTGTCCAGAGTTCATCAGTTACAACAGCGATGATTGTTGGGCTGGTTGCCGCACCAGAAAATCCTCTCCCACTGCTGAATGCTGTTCCGATGGTAATGGGTGCCAACATCGGCACAACGGTCACCAACACCATTGTTGCGCTCGGTCACATCGGACGTCGCGAAGAATTTGAACGGGCTTTTCCAGTTGCCATCTGCCATGACGTCTTCAATTACCTTGCGGTTTTAGTCCTATTACCGTTGGAGATCGCGACTGGGTTTTTACAGTCCACAGCCGGATGGTTAACTGGGTTTCTGGGCAATATCGGAGGGGTCACCTACCAAAGTCCACTTCGCGTCGTGCTGAGCTTTGGGATGGCTCCTATTTCCGCCATAAACGAAGCTTTGTTTACAACAGAAGGTAATCAGGCCCTGTTTTTAATAACAGTAAGTGGGTTGCTCATATTCAGTGCACTGTTTTTTATAGTGAAAGTCATGAGCGGTGCTGTACAAACCAGAGTCGAACGTGCCGTGAATAAAGCCCTCGGAGTCAACGCAGTGGTTTCGGTCATCATCGGGATCATCGTCACAATCATGGTTCAATCGAGTTCGATCACTACATCGCTGCTGGTTCCACTGGCAGGCGCCGGGCTTCTCAGCCTGAATAGAGCATTTCCGGTAACACTCGGTGCAAACATCGGGACGACCGTTACCGGTTTTCTCGCTGCACTGGCCGTCTCTGGAGTCAACGCAACAGCTGGACTGCAGATAGCACTGGTTCACCTATTATTTAACTTGAGTGGAACACTGTTAATCTATCCCATAGTGGCTATCAGAAATATTCCTCTTAACCTATCGCGGCGCGTGACCCGAGTGGCGGTTCGTTCTCGAAAGTTGACGCTCCTATGGGTTGCCCTGCTATTCTACGGTCTGCCGGCCTTGGGTGTTGTAATTAGCAGGGTATTTCAGTATTAAGAACGGAGTTATTGTGCTTCAGGAACTACTTAGTATTTTTCGTGGTGGCGACCCTCTCTCTAAAGTTGCTGACAACTTCGCGCTAATGTTGAACCTCACGCGTGAAATGACCTACTCTGCTGGCCAGGTCTACTTCGGAGAAGAGCACGAAGAGAATGCACAGGATAAAATCCATAAGACGGATGCTGAAGTCAACGAGTTGGAGCGAATAATTCGCCGTGCGCTAACAACCCATCTCTCTATTCCCGGCAACAATGCAGATGTTCCTTACTCTCTACTGCTCATGAGTCTCGTTAAAGACGTTGAACGGTTAGGTGATTATGCAAAAAATCTTTCTGAAATTGTCGAGATCGGACCGGATGTTCTTCCCGAAGGTCAAGAGCTTGATGAACTGAAAACGATCCGTCAGCAAGTTGAATCCTCGTATCAAGCTTGTGCGAATATTGTGCTCTCGTCCAGGCGAGGCGAAGCGACCGAACTCATTCAGACGGGGCGCGAGACTGCACGACAGTGTGATCGGTTGGTCAAAACAATCGGACAGAGTGAGTATGATGCTGCAACAACTGCAGCCTTTATTTTGGGTACTCGTTTCTACAAGCGGATCAATGGTCACGTTCTTAATGTGCTTTCGAGCGTTGTCATGCCGCTCGACCAGGTTGACTATTACGAAGCCGCATCCGAACCACAGAACACCAACGAGACCTAGAAGGCAATCACTTACCAGCGCAACCTTTTCTCTGAGTCGAAACACTGGTAACGTGTTACGGGCACATCGGTGCAAAGTCCAGGAAAGCCAAGTTAGAGACTTTGGTCGATCCGACATAAGCATTGCGCCCGAGCGACTTTTCTTGCTACCTGCAGCTGACTAATCCACATTTGTTCCCTTTTCGGTGCTAAAGGTGGTGGTGCGAGGTAGTAGTTGCTTGCTTGATGACAAGCAGGTTTACCCCTTAGAATATTGCTCATTAACTTATTGGGGCTGCTCAGCGTGATCGGGCGTGACGCAACTGTTAAGCGAAGGTTTGTTGGTTTGAGTCCAGCCTGAGTAGTCAATCTTATTTATAAATTAATTAGAGATTTTCAAGAATGACGCTACAATCGTCATAACTTGGTAGGTACATTGCCCTGAATACAGGAGGAGTAGCATGGCAAGTCGCTCGATATTCACTTTCGTAATGGTTATGGCCCTAGCTGGATCGGTTTTCTCGACGCCCGCCGCTGGGCAGAACAGGAACAACTCGGAGTGGTCTCCGGCGATCCTTGCTGACGGTCAACCGGACATCCAGGGCATGTGGAGCAATCTCGATGCTTTAGCTACACCGATGGAACTGCCGGATGGTTTTTCAGGTCCTGATTTTTCGGCCGATGATCTCGTTGCCATTGCGGCGGCTCGAGAGGCCGAGGCTGCAAGGCGCGCAGCTGAAGCGCGAGAAAAGAGTGCTGGTGAGATAATTGGTGCGTACGGCGCCCATTGGTTTGATTCGTTCTGGAACGAAGCTGATGAATATCCGGCTCCCGCTTTAATTGTTGAGCCACTAAATGGTCAGATTCCTGATTGGACTCCAAGTGCTCATGAGGTGCTTCGCTATAATCGGGATCACTTGCACGATTCTTGGGAATATATGGAGTCGGCAGATCGTTGTATCACCCGTGGTGTCATTGGCATCATGATGCCTGGTGTTTACAACAACGGTGCGCAAATCCTGCAGCCTCCCGGGTACGTCGTCATCTTGGGCGAGATGATTCACCGGGCACGTATTATTCCTATCGACGGTCGATCTCATATTGATGACAGTATCCAGCAATGGGAAGGCGACCCCCGTGGTCATTGGGAAGGGAACACCTTGGTGGTGGAATCTACAAATTTTCGTGAAGTTCAGAGTATGCGTGGTGCATCGGCGGGTATTCGCTCAAGACAGTCTGAATCACAGCGACTTGTTGAGCGGTTTACCGTCGTCGGACCAGATACGTTGAAGTACTCGATCCACGTTGATGATCCGGAAACTTACAACGCTCCATGGACCGCATCTTTTCCTTTGAGGCGTGACAGCGACTATGACATATATGAGTACGCTTGCCATGAAGGAAACTATTCCGTGCCCAACGCGCTCAGCGGAGCTCGAGCGAAAAACGAATAGTGGTCTGGTGTTTGCGATTCAGATATTTCTTGTAGATTAAAGAACTGCCGAAAGTTTAACTGTTTCGGCGGTTCTTACTTTTTATGGAACGACACCTTCCATGTACGTGAAGCTTCCTGCTACACGTACATCTCAACGCGAGTTCGTATTATTTTCACGTGCTAAGGTGTTACTGTTCCTGTGCACCGTCATTTAAAATGTTTCGTAGCCGACGTATTTTTTAACGGGGTTGTCAACAAGCTTATTTACAGTTGTGTAGGTAGTTGGGAGACGGATGTGATGTTTTCATGGCTTGTAAGGACTGTTTTGGTTTGGATGCTTCTCCTCGGTGGGGATGTGCTGGCCGAAGATTGGCATCAATGGCGCGGTGTCGATCGTCTTGGGGTTTGGCACGAAACCGGGATTGTGGATTATTTCCCGGAGGGCGGATTAAAGACAACGTGGAGTCAAGAAATTGGTTCAGGTTTTGGTGGTCCTGCCGTTTCTAATGGACGTGTGTTTGTTATGGATTGGGAGGAGGATCCTCAATCAAGAACCATAGACGGAACGGAACGTATTATTGCACTTGATGAACAAACAGGAGAAGAGTTGTGGACGTACTCTTGGGCTACAACTTATCGGGCTCTCATGTTGTCGTATGCCGCAGGTCCTATGGCTACACCCACAGTTGATGAAGATAGAGTCTACGTCGTTGGGGCTACCGGATTGTTGTGGTGTCTCTCAGTGGAGACGGGAGAAGTTATCTGGCACCGCAATTATTTGGCTGAATACGATGCCAGTATGCCTCCGTGGGGCACACCCAGCGCACCCCTCGTTGATGGTGACCAGCTTATTGCTGTCGTTGGTGGCGAGCCAGACGCATTGGTGGTCTCCTTCGATAAACGTACCGGGAGAGAACTGTGGCGCGCACTTGAAGTAGTTGGCGGAAGTTCGAGCCACCCGATCATTTATGAAGCCGGCGGTGTTCGGCAATTGATAGTTTGGCATCCGTCGGCTTTGGTGTCTCTTGATCCCGCAACGGGTGAGACATACTGGGAGCAACCGTGGGACATTGGTGGCAATATGAATGTGGTGACTCCCGTCAAAGGCGGCAATTATTTACTGGTCAGCACCTTTTACAATGGCTCATTAATGGTTCGGCTGAGCTCTGATCAACCTGCTGCCAGTATGCTTTGGAAAGGTAACAGCCGAAGTGAAATGCCAAACGATACAGATGGCTTGCATTCCGTAATCACCACGCCGCTCATCATTGGCGAGCATGTCTATGGTGTCGGGAGTTATGGGGAGTTGAGAAGCCTTGATGTTCAAACGGGTCAACGGCGGTGGATGAGTAAGAAAATGACCCCTCAGGCTCGATGGGGCGGGGCGTTTATAGTAAAAAACGGCGATCGATATTTTGTAAACAATGATGACGGCGATCTCATAATTGCTCAATTCACACCAGAGGGTTATGTCGAAATCGATCGAACGAAACTTATTGATGCGACGAGTAGTGCTGGATATGGTCCACGAAAGCGACACGATAGACTCGTCAACTGGTCTCACCCTGCTTATGCTAATCGGCATATCATCCAGAGGAATGCAAATAAAATCATTCGTGTGTCTTTGGCAGCTTCTGACTATCAATAACGCGATTGCACGAGAGTGATCCCCAATGCTTAGCCATCTTAATTCGCCGGCTTTTTTCGTTGTATGATGTTATTTAGACTATGTTTACTCGTGTTATTGTTTCTTTGATTGTTTTGATTTGTACGATGGGTGTTTCCTGCGGTGATGAAGATCATTTGTTGACTACATCTAAAAATAAAACTGATGTTTTATAGATGGCGTTGATAAGGGTGTGGGATCACGGCAGGTAGTCAACGGTTGTGGTGAAGATGTGTTCATGACGTCAAGACTTCAAGAGAAATCAATAAAAAATAATGAATCAATAAAACAGCCTCCACAGGAGGACACTGCCTGTGGTGCTTCTAGTGCGAATAATATTTTGCTCGACACAGAGGAAATCGAACGCCATGAAACTTTTTCCCTGCAGGCTATTCGATGATTTGTATCTGTGTACTGTCTTTCTAGTGTGAGTATCCGGAAGTTTTGATGAACGCCGAAGATCGATATCTACACCTTGAAGCTTCTGTCGAGGAAAATCGAAAAAAAATTCTCAACCATCAGGTTTACGCTGACCTCGACAATATCATTGCTTTACGTACGTTTATGGAGCATCACGTCTTCGCTGTTTGGGATTTCATGTCTCTGCTTAAGCGTTTGCAGCAGGATACTACCTGTGAACAGGTGGCATGGTATCCGACAGCAGATAGAGATTCTCGAAGGATGATTAACGAGATCGTTCTTGGAGAAGAATCAGATGAAATAGCACCGGGTAAATACCAAAGTCATCTTGAGCTTTATATTGAAGCCATGGAAGAAGTTGGCGCTTCTACAGAATCAATTGACCACTTTCTTACGGAACTAAAAAGAGGGGTTAATCCAGAACGGGCGATTCACTTGTCTGGAATCCCGAGAGCGGCTCGTATTTTTTCAGAATGGACTTGGAATGTTTCAAATGCACGGGCTACTCATGAGGTGGCGTCGGCATTTCTTTTTGGGCGTGAAGATCTCATCCCGGACATGTTTCGTTCGGTGCTTGAAGATTTAGGGCAGGGAGCAATAAAATTTCGCCTTTATCTTGATCGTCACATTGAATTGGATGAAGGGTCACATGGTCCGCTTGCGAAGGCATTTCTGGTGAATCTGTGCGGGGATCGAGAAGACTATTGGCAGCAGGCTTTTCTTATAGCGAAAGAGGCGCTCAATTCCCGCGAACGTTTGTGGAATGGGGTAATTACAGCTATCCACCAGAAAATGCCGGTCAGGCCTGAAACTTATTAATCGGCGACTCGGTATTGCGTGTCTAATCTAATGATCTTTCTTGAAAGGGCTGATGTCCTAGCCATTCTTGACTAATATGGCGACGAATATTTTTAAAGAAGACACGAAGATCGAGTTTGAGATCGATTGCTTTTGGGATCCACATGTTATTGTCAACACGTTCAAAGTCGAGTTGGCCGGTTGTATTCCGTATTGTTGCAACGAGACCCCATACATAACGGAACGGTCTTCGCATTTCGAAGTAGACACGCACTACGCCGAAATCTTTTTGTGCGACCCATAAATATCCTGCTGATTGATTTAAAGCTTTGTCCATTCTGTTGTTGTCAGGGAGTTTTCCAGGTCGTGGCTGAAAACTTAACAACCAACATTTGTGATCGCGAAGTGTTTCGGTGCGAACGAATTTAACATCATAGCGACTCATTAACTCTTTATTAAAGATTATTCCGCGATCGTCCATTGAATCTGGCTCATAAGTTTCACCTTTTTCGCTATGAGAGCGCACCTTACGCAGAAAATCCTCTTTCTTTTCTCGTTCTTTTTTAATGTCATCTTCATCGAGGTTTTCTCCATCGCGCTCAAGAATTTCTTCGAATAAATATCCTTCTAATGGGAATCTTCGAGAACGTGAGGTGTTTGTTTCTGTAATTTCTCCGTCGCCATCAAGAGTATGGATGGTAGATAAGATGGAGTATTCAAAATTTAATTCAACTTTAGATTCTTCCTGTTCGAGAGAACGCTCAAGTGCTCGCTCAAGAATGCTAGCTGCTGATAATGCGGTCAAACTGTCAGATTGTGGTGAATCTTCTGTGGTTTGGCTATGAATTGTACTTGGGAAAATAAACAGCAGAAAAAAAAGAGGAATCGCTTTATCCAAAGGGTGAGACGGCCGGGCGTTAAGGGATAACGAAATGGCGCTGACCATAAGGTGTTTTAATATTAGGAAGAGTAGCCTAATGTTTTTAACAGGGGGTTCTCAAGTTTATTTTTAGGTTTTTCGTTAGTTTTTACTTTTAGGACAAATTTTGTTCAAGAATACCGCGGTGGGTCAATTTGCTTTCATTAGGAGTGTCACGGCACATATATTGTGGCAAGAATAAAACAGCGCACAAGGTTTCAGGGGATGAGCACTCTTTATTCATCTTAAGATAACAGGTAATCCTGACGATCAAAAACTAAGGGCTCTTTTTTTTCGGGTATTGGAATGGATTAAGGTTTCTGAAGAGTCAGAGTAAGCAAGTGTTTACGTGTGTTGCGAGAAAAACGTTGTTTTTCTGAAACCACCATAATGTTTTACTTTGAATACATCAATGAAATACGCCGTAATTACTTTTGGATGCCGTGTTAATCAAGCAGATTCGATAGGGATCGAACGAGAGCTACGCGCGATCGGTGCGGAGTCTGTTGATCCAGAAAATGCTGAACTTGTTGTGGTCAATACATGTTCAGTTACGTCGACTGCGGATCAGGGGGCCCGGCAGATCATCAGGAAGATTGCTCGGTCCAATCCTAACGCTCGAATCGTCGCGACAGGTTGTTATGCAACTCGAGCTTCTGAAGATTTGAAAGCATTGCCTAATGTTATTCAAGTCGTAGGTAATAGTGATAAGTACGACTTTTTAACGACTCTAAATATAAATCAAGAATTAACGACTTCAGAACGATTTGGAGCAGGGGATGGGCCTTGCGGGGAATCCATTCGTCCTGGTACGACGGGGAGAACAGGTTATACCTTGCGGGTGCAAACCGGCTGTGATGAGGTTTGTGCGTATTGTGTTATTCCGTCAACGCGTGGTGCAGGAAAAAGTGTTCCGCTGACTCGGGTGTTGGATGAACTTGATGAGGTGGCTGCTGCTGGTTTTAATGAGGTGACTGTTACTGGTGTTCATCTTGGTTCATATGGTCGTGATTTGAAGCCGCAGTCCTCATTGTTTGATGTCTTACGTCTGTTTGATCGACATCGATCCACTTTAAGTTTTCGGATTAGTTCATTAGAGCCAATGGATTGTAGTGCTGAGGTTTTAGATTTAGTTGTTCAGAGTGGACGATTTGCACCGCATTTTCATTTACCTCTTCAACATGCGAGTGATGCAATGCTGACCGCGATGCGACGTCCGTACACCAGTGATTATTATCGTCGGTTGGTTACAACTATTAGAGAGCGGTTGCCACATGCAGGGATCGGTTCAGACATCGTCGTCGGTTTTCCTGGAGAGACCGATGCCGACGCAGAAAAAAATCTCGCATATTTAAATGAAAGCCCTCTTACATATCTTCACGTGTTTCCATATTCTGATCGTCCAGGAACTACGGCAACGAGCTTGCCAGGAAAGGTTCCGGGCCCGGTCATTCGTCAGCGTGGTTCGGAGGTGAGAATGGTGGGAGCTCGACTTTCAAAAAACTTTCGTTTGTCACAAGTTGGCACTGTCCGTCCAGGCCTAACTATTAGTAACGGAAAGATTGTTTTGACGGATAACTATCTGAAGATTCAAGTTCAAAGCGGATATGCTGAAAATCAGCGTGTAAAAGTGTTGTTAACAGATTCAGATGAAGCATTGATGGCGGGCACGATTATTTGATGTGCCTCAAAAATGGGTGCAAAGAGCGGGGTGTCAGGTGAGTGAGAAACGCTCAAATTACTTTGCCGACGAAGGCAGCTTCTCTACAATAAGTTGTCCGCAGGCCGCGCTAATATCTCGCCCACGACTTTTTCGTACCATCACGGTGATGCCACGTTGAGCCAATGCCCTGGAAAATTTGTTAATTCGTTCGTCAGAGGGACGCCGATATGGAATGCTGGGTGATTCGTTAAGGGGAATTACGTTGACTTTTGCCTGCATGCCATCCAGCAAAGAGGCGAGTCGCTTAACATCATCCATGGAGTCGTTCGTGTCAGCGAGAAGTACATACTCAAATGTGATTCGCCGGCGCCGCTGGGTTGGAAATTGTCGACAAACTGAAAGCAGATCGGTCAGGCTATATTTTCGATTTATGGGTACGAGGCGGTCGCGAAGTTCTTGTGTCGTTGCGTGTAATGAGACTGCAAGATTCGGCATAATTGACTCTGAAGCCAAACGTTCCATTTCTGGTATCAAGCCCACAGTCGATAGTGTGATGCGACGCGAAGGAATAGCTAGCCCATTTTTGTTATTTAGAATACGAATAGCCTTTATTGTTGCATCGTAATTATGGAGCGGTTCTCCCATTCCCATAAGCACTACATTAAGGGATGACCCGGTTAAATTGAACCGGTCCGCCATAACTCGGACTTGTCCAACAATTTCTCCTGCTGTTAGATTACGGGACAGTCCCATCTGTCCTGTCAAACAGAAATCACATTGCATCGCACAACCCACTTGTGTGGACACACAGAAAGTCATTCTCGGTGTAAAAGGAATAAAGACGGCTTCAACCTGTTTATTGTCATTCAGTTGTAACAGTAATTTTGCTGTCCCATCCTGAGATAAATAAGGGCGAAGTGTAGTCGGTGTCGAAATCGTAAATTCATGAGCAAGTGTGTTGCGAAGATTTACGGGCAAGTCGGTCATGAGGGTAAAGTCTGTGACATTTTGCTGGTAAATCCATTTTAATATTTGACGAGCGTTAAATGGGCGGCCGCCTAAGTTGACGACTGTTTTTTCTAGCTCTAAAGGTTCTAGTTCGGAAAGGTCTTGGTTCTTTTTCATTGCCACTTCTATATCAAAGGGTTTGGTATGCATGTTAGCACGCATAGAGTCGTCAGCACGCCGTCGTAAGAGGTGTTAGCCATGTTGAAGCGTCGAACGGGCACGTGTTATAATCGCAATTATTAAACACTCAATTAATTCCAATCTTTACTACCGTTTGCAACCGGAACTTCGATTTTGATCGCCAATTCCGTGAAGGTTTCTCGTCCATGATCAAAAGTGACATTTTGGATAACGGTCTCTGTTTGTTGACCGAATCGATGCCAGATGTACGCTCTATAAGTTTGGGTGCATGGTTGACCCGAGGTTCTCGTGATGAAGGTGAAGGTAAAGGAAATTCAGGGATTGCACATTTCACCGAGCATATGCTTTTCAAGGGAACTACGAGGCGGAGCGCGGAAGAGATAGCTCAGCAGGTCGATTCGATTGGAGGACAACTAGATGCGTTTACGGCCAAGGAATGCGCGAGTTATTACATAAAAATACTTGATGAGCATTTACCTCAAGCTGTCGATCTTTTATCTGATTTACTTTTGAGGCCGGCCTTTAAATCAGTGGATGTCGATCGAGAAAGAAAAGTGATTCAGGAAGAGATAAAAATGGTAGAGGACATTCCTGACGAACTTGTTCACGAACTTTACACCGAGACATTTTGGCCGAATCATTCGCTGGGTCGACCTATTTTAGGTTCGGTAGATTCTATTAACGAGATTACCTCTGAGTCACTCAGGCACTTTTTTGATCAGACCTACGTGGCAGAGAACCTTGTGGTCGCTGTAGCGGGTCACCTTGAGCATTCTTCGGTTCGGGACCTGATTGAAAATGCATTTTCAGATTTATCTTCTAGAGAAACTGTCGACGATACAGTCGTTCCTATTGCGAAGCCAGGGCTCCATGTTTGTGTTAAGGATATCGAGCAGAGTCATCTTTGTATTGGGCTTGAGGGTTACTCCCAAGTTGATGACAAGCGATATTCAAGTTACGTATTTAATACGGTACTTGGGGGTTCAATGAGTTCAAGGTTGTTTCAAAATATCCGCGAAAAACGAGGGTTGGCCTATGCCGTAAATAGTGGTCTTGAGTCTTACAGAGATGTTGGTTTATTAACTATTTATGCCGGGTGTGATTCAGCATCGGTTCGCGAAGTCGTAGATCTTGTGATCGCAGAGTTAAGCGCACTTAAGACATCTCTTGTTTCGGATTCAGAACTTCAACGGGCAAAAGATCATTTGAAGGGTAATCTGGTTCTTGGTTTGGAGAGCACGGCGAGTCGGATGGCGCAATTGGCGCGTTCTGAGATCTATTTTGGCAGGCAAATCGATCTTTCTGAAAATTTGAAAAACTTAGACAAAGTGACGGCAGAAGATATCAGGTGCGTAGCTAATGATTTTTTTAAGAAGGATAGGCTCGCTGTGACGATTCTTGGTCCGGAGTCTGATCCAGTGTTATCAGTTAATTAGTACGATCTTTGGATTTAACTGAAAGTCTCGGGGGTGCGCTATCGGCGTTGAATTAACGGTAATGGGTAGTGGTAGTGGCGGAAATGTCACTCTCGTCAGCACTGAAGATACTCAAGTCCTGATAGATGCTGGGTTAAGTTGCCGGGAGATTTGTCGAAGATTATCGCACTTGGGTGTGAACCCAGAGAATATTGACGCAATCATAATCACACATGCACACGGGGATCATACTCGAGGCGCCCGCGTGTTTTCGAGACGTTATCATGTCCCTGTTTACACGACACTTTGCATTCTCGATGAGTGGGGCGTAAAGGATTTACATGAGTGGAGAGAATTGCGTCCAGATGATATTGAAGCGATTGGTGCCTTGAGCTTTCAGTCTCTTGTTATCCCGCATGATGCAAGTGAGACGCTCGCCTTTCGCATTAACACCCCTGATGGAATAATCGGTTTTGCGACAGACATTGGAGTCATCACGTCCGAATTGGTTGCACTGTTCCGAGAATGTCGAGTCCTAGTTATGGAATCGAATCATGCGACTGATTTATTACGTGTCAGTCCATACTCATTGGCGATGCGTACTAGAATAGCCAGCTCTCAAGGACATCTTTCCAACGAAGCGTTAGCCGATTTTATCCGTAACCATTTAGGAGAATCGGTGCACTACATAGTGCTTGTGCATCTTAGTCGCGTCAATAACGCTCCAGCAATTGCTGAATTGACGTGCCGCGAAGCATTGGCTGACTCTGGTCGTGAGGATGTTCGAACCGTCATGACTTTTCAGGATAAAGTGGCTCAAACTATTCATCTTGCTGCTACAGGAATTAAAAAAATGCGCGCTGAGAATTTTTTGCAGGGAGGCCTGCCTTTTTCTGAGACTACTAACGCTCAAATGACGGAGACAAGACGATGATTTCAAGGTACACGCCTTTGAAGATGGGGCGTATATGGAATGATCAAAGACGCTATGAAACTTGGTTGCAAGTAGAAACAGTGGCTGCTGAGGTCATGGCCGAACATGGATTAATTCCTGAGGCGGCTGCGCGGGATATTAGAGAAAAAGGGTCCGTGGAGGCCTCGCGAGTGGAAGAGATCGAACAGACGACCCGGCATGACATAATTGCGTTCACTACTGCTGTGGCCGAAAATGTTGGACCTTCAGCGCGATGGTTGCACTTTGGTTTGACTTCGTCTGATGTTGTCGACACAGCTTTAGCTTTGCAATTAGTTTCCGCTTGCGAAGTTTTCTTAGTAGATCTTGATGAACTTGTGAAGGTGGTAGCTAAGAGCGCCCAAAAATACCGCTATACGAGAATGATAGGTCGTACCCATGGCGTCCACGCCGAACCAATGACTTTTGGTTTAAAGATGGCTCTTTGGTTCGCCGAACTAAATCGTGATCGAGCGCGTTTAATACGGGCCAAGACAGGCATAAGTGTCGGGAAAATATCTGGAGCAGTGGGAACTTATGCCCACCTCGATCCTGCCATTGAACGCGACGTATGCAAACGCCTTGGTCTTGAGCCCACCCCTGTAGCTTCCCAAGTGATTCAGCGAGACCGGCATGCAGAACTTATGGCTGCATTGGCGGTGACTGCTGCATCACTTGAGAAATTTGCTGTCGAAATTCGAGGGCTCCAAAAAACTGAAATTGGTGAGGTGGAAGAACCATTTGCTAAAGGGCAAAAAGGTTCTTCGGCTATGCCCCACAAAAGAAACCCGATTGGTTGTGAACAGATCACTGGGTTGGCTAGGATCCTGCGCGGAAATCTTGTTGCTGCGCTTGATAATGTAGCACTTTGGCACGAACGTGACATTTCTCATTCGTCAGTTGAGCGTGTCATATTTCCAGATAGTTTTTGTGCTATTGATCACATGACTCAACGTATGACACGTATCGTTGATAACCTTGTCGTGCATTCCGATCGTATGGAGGAAAATCTGGCGCGTTCTCAAGGTGTGATTTTCTCTGGAACGGTGTTGTTGCATTTAGCTCAAAAAGGTATATCCCGTGAGGAGGCGTATGCGTGGGTGCAACGGAATGCGATGAAATCTCGTGACGAAAGAATTGAGTTTAAGAAGTTATTGCTTGATGATTCTGATGTCATGAGAGTTCTGAGCCCCGATGATGTTGAGCAAGTGTTTGACCTGGCTTTTCACCTTAGGCATGTGGATACAATTTTTGAACGAGTGTTTGGGAGCCCTGCGTCGTAAGGAGTGTGAAATGAAAGCTAAAGTATTTGTTAGTTTAAAACCTTCTATTCTGGATCCTCAAGGTAACGCAGTAGCGGAGGCACTGAACACTCTCGGATACCAAGCTGTTCAAGATGTGCGGCAAGGAAAATATTTTGAGTTGGATATCGAAGGAGAAACCGAAGAACAGGTCAGAAACACGGCTGTTGAGGTTGCGGACAAGTTGTTAGCGAACCCTGTAATCGAAACTTACCGCGTGGAAGTTGAGTAGTAAGGGCCAAAAAAATGAAGACGTTTGTGTTGAGCGACTAAATGTTTAAGACGAGTGTTCGACTTTAAGTTTATCGTTTGGGTGATTGACTAATTTATGAGCAAAAAGAAGTTTGCAATCGTAGTGTTTCCAGGCTCGAACTGTGATCATGACGCCTATCACGCTGTTAAATACGTTATGGGTCATGACGCGTATTTTGTCTGGCATAAAGATACAAACTTAAAAGGCTCTGATGCAGTTGTCTTGCCAGGAGGATTTTCATATGGAGATTATCTTCGAAGCGGGGCAATAGCGAAATTTTCACCAATCATGAGGTCTATTTCTGAATTCGCTTCAGCAGGCCGTCCTGTGATTGGTGTCTGTAATGGTTTTCAGATACTGCTTGAGGCAGGTTTGCTTCCGGGAGGGATGCGGCGCAATCAACATCTGAAATTTATTTGTGAACATGTGAACGTGCGAGTTGAGGCGACGGATACGCCTTTCACCTGTAATGCAAATGTTGGACAGACACTACGGTTACCAGTCGCTCATGGTGACGGTAATTACTATGCGGACCTGGAAACGGTAGACCAGTTGGAGGACAATCGGCAAATTATATTTAGGTATACAACTTCAGCCGGGGAACTTAATGACGCAGCCAATGTTAATGGGTCGACAGCTGCTATCGCTGGTATATGTAATAAAAAGAGAAACGTGATTGGATTGATGCCTCATCCCGAGAGGGCGTGTGAGATGGTGCTTGGTAGTGCGGACGGGCGAATTATTTTGGACTCGGTCGTGACTTCTTTGGAGAGCTGAGGGACGAGTCCCAGTGGAAAAACTATGATTGACCGAACAACAATTGAAGCCCATGGACTCACACTAGATGAATATGAGCGTGTTCTGGATATTCTAGGTCGAGTACCTAACCTTTTAGAACTAGGAATTTTTTCGGTAATGTGGTCTGAACACTGCAGCTACAAGAGTTCCCGCTTGCATTTAAAAAAATTGCCGACTGTTGGACCGAGAGTTTTACAGGGGCCAGGTGAAAATGCTGGCGCCGTTGATATTGGGGAGAATCTTGCTGCAGTGTTTAAGATTGAATCACATAATCATCCATCGTTTATCGAGCCTTACCAAGGTGCCGCCACGGGTGTAGGTGGCATCATCCGCGATATTTTTACTATGGGTGCGCGTCCGATTGCGTTGCTTGATTCTCTAAGGTTTGGACCGCTTGAAAGTCCACATACTAGGCAACTTGTTGAGGGCGTAGTTTCTGGTATCGCAGGCTATGGCAACAGTATAGGAATTCCTACAGTGGGTGGAGAGATTGGATTTGACGAAAGTTATGCTGGAAATCCATTGGTGAACGTGTTTTGTCTGGGCGTCTCAAAAGTTGATGAATTAATAATGGGACGAGCAGAGGGGGTAGAAAATTCTGTTTATTATGTTGGTGCGAAAACGGGGCGAGATGGCATTCACGGAGCGACGATGGCGTCAGCCGAATTTGATGAAAGTTCTGCGGAAAAAAGACCGAATGTTCAAGTGGGCGATCCGTTTATGGAGAAGCTACTTCTTGAGGCCTGCTTGGAGGTTATGCAAACGGATGCTCTTATTGGAATTCAGGATATGGGTGCAGCGGGTTTGACGTGTTCGACTTGTGAAATGGGTGCTCGTGGAAGTGTCGGTATTGAAATAGATGTAAATGAAGTGCCCCAGCGGGAAGATGGCATGACCCCCTATGAAATCATGTTGTCTGAATCGCAGGAGAGAATGTTGTTTATTGTGCGGCTTGGTCACGAAAAAGAGGTTGAAGAGATCTTTGAAAAATGGGATCTGCATGCTGTTCGGATAGGAAAGGTAACAGATGATGGAATGCTTAGAGTTCGCGACCAATCGGTACAGGTTGCCGAAATTCCTAATAAAGCGTTAGCCGATGAGGGTCCCGTATACGATCGGGCTTTTAGCGAACCCGATGATTTTGCTGAGCGACAATTACTTGATTTGTCGTTCTTGACAACGGAACACTCTACGCTTGAAACATTCAAAAAATTATTGGCCTCGCCGCAAATTGCGAGTAAAAGGTGGGTGTACCGACAGTATGACCACATGGTTCGTACCAATAGTATTGTCTTGGCTGGCATGGGTGCAGGCGTTGTGCGGATCAAAGAAACGGATCGTGCTCTCGCATTCTCTGTTGACGGTAACGGGCGATACTGTTACCTCGATCCGTACCTTGGGGCTATGTTGGCGGTATGTGAATCTGCAAGGAATGTAGTTTGTGCTGGAGCTTTGCCAATCGGTGCAACTAATTGTCTCAATTTTGGCAATCCTGAGCGTCCCGAAATCATGTGGCAGTTTAAGCGTGCCGTTGAGGGTATTTCGGAGGCTTGTCGTGCACTGGACATACCCGTTACCGGTGGCAATGTGAGCCTGTATAACGAGACTGACGGTGGCGCTATTCACCCGACCCCTGTATTAGGTGTGGTTGGTTTAATTGAGGACGGGAATCGTGTTGTTAGTCGAGTGTTTCGAAATAAGGATGCGGTGGTGGTTCTTCTCGGGGAACTCGATGTGACTCTTGGTGGCAGTGAATATTTAAAAGTGGTGCATGGCTTAGTAAGAGGAAAGCCGCCTTCTTTGGATTTGCAGGGTGAACTGAACCTTCACCAGTTTTTGATTGGTGCAGCAGCTGATTCAATGATTGAGTCGGCCCATGATTGTTCTGAGGGGGGTATCGCTGTAACGTTGGCGGAATGTTGTTTTGATAGTGGCGGAATTGGTGTTAACGTGTCGCTTCCCCAGCGAAACATTTGTCAACAAACGGCTCTGAATGTCGCGGCCACGTTGTTTGGTGAGGTCTCATCGTGTGTCGTGGTTTCGCTTGCGGAAGAAGTCTTAAGTGAATTCCTCTCACGCGCGTCAGCTGCTGGTGTGCCGGCTAGGGCTATAGGAGCAACGGGAGGTAATCGGTTTCAACTTAAGGTCGACGATAGAACAGAAATTGATTTACCTGTTACCGAAGCCGAACAGATTTGGAGTTCGGGGTTCTCGAAGCATTTTGAAAGTTAAGGCGAACAAAAACATCTGTTGCTATGGAAAACGATAAATTTAACGACGAATGCGGAGTATTTGGTATCTACGGTCATGAGAATGCGGCTCACATGACTTATCTGGGATTGTATGCACTGCAGCATCGTGGTCAAGAAAGTGCTGGGATTGCAGTTGTTAATGAAAACCGAGTGAAACTATCGCGGGCGATGGGCTATGTCAGTGATGTTTTTAGTGAAGACAAGTTGGTTGGTTTGGTGGGTAATTCGGCAATCGGTCATGTTCGCTATTCTACATTTGGTGATAGTAGAGTTGTGAACGCCCAGCCTATGCTCATCGATTGTTCTCATGGGCAGATAGCCTTATGTCATAACGGCAATCTTGTTAATGGAGCTGAGCTACGAAAAAAATTAGTTCAGGAAGGCTCGATTTTCCAAACAAATAGCGACACCGAAGTTGTCGTACATTTGTATGCTAAATCAAATGCCAAAACGGTTGAGGACGCCATTGTTGAATCCGTTTCTCAAGTTGCTGGAGCGTTTTCATTGGTCATGTTGACTTCGGATAACCTTATTGCTGTTAGAGATCCTCACGGTTTTCGCCCTCTCGCCCTAGGAAGACTTGGTGACGCGCACGTTGTATGTTCAGAAACTTGTGCAATGGATCTAATTGGTGCAACTTATGTGAGAGAAGTTGAGCCCGGAGAGGTCTTGGTTATAGGCCCCAGCGGGCTTCGTTCGTATAAGCCTTTTCCTGAGAGGACTTCGTCGCATTGTGTTTTCGAACATGTTTATTTTGCACGACCTGACAGTTATGTTTTTGGTCAAAGCGTCAATGAAGTGCGAACAAACTTAGGGCGTTTGCTTGCGAAAGAATCTCATGTTGATGCAGATGTTGTTATCCCGATACCGGATTCAGGGCTTTGTGCTGCTTCGGGCTACGCCGAAATGGCTGGGGTGCCCTTGAGAATGGGTTTGATCAGGAACCATTATGTTGGGCGAACGTTCATTCAGCCGCAGAAATCAATTCGTGGTTTTAAAGTGAAAGTCAAACTTAACACAGTGCGTGACATTATTAACGGTCAGCGAGTGATCCTTGTTGACGACTCAATTGTGAGAGGAACGACAAGTAGAAAAATTGTTGGAATGATTAAAGCTGCTGGCGCCAGTGAGGTGCATATGCGCATCAGTTGCCCGCCTACGGTTTCTCCTTGTTATTACGGTATTGACACACCCCATAGCGATGAATTGATTGCAGCAACTCAAAGCGTCGAAGAGATACGTGAATTTCTCGGTGCGGACAGTTTGTCGTACTTGAGTTTAGATGGTTTAAATGAAGCGGTTGGAAACCAGCATACGAAATATTGTAATGCTTGTTACACAGGGCAATATCCAGTTGCGCCCCCATCTGATAGTGATGCTTATATGCAAATGGTACTGAAGCTTCCTAAAGGTGCCAAGACGGAAGATCCTTAACAAGTGGGCGCATTCTTGAATTTGGTAGTTTTTCCGCAAAGTGAAATATTTATGGCTTTTGCGTGTAGAGCGAATTATAGGAGTACTAGTGGTTGATTATCGTTCTTCAGGTGTTGATATTGATGAAGCCAACCAAGCGGTCCGGCGTATTCGTGATATCGCTCAAAAGACATTTAACACTAATGTGTTGTCGGACATTGGTTCCTTTGGAGGATTGTTTCAACCGGACTTAGGTGCTTTCGAAACACCAGTGCTTGTAGCTAGTGCTGACGGCGTCGGCACAAAACTTAAGGTTGCCTTTCTTGCTGATCGTCATAACACTGTTGGAATTGATTTAGTGAATCACTGTGTTAACGACGTGCTTGTTCAAGGAGCGAGGCCGCTTTTCTTTCTGGACTATTTAGCAACTGGACGCCTGAGATCGGAAGTTTCAACTTCTATAGTGGAAGGTATTGCTCAGGGTTGTTCTGAGAACAATTGTGCGCTGCTGGGTGGAGAGATTGCGGAAATGCCAGGATTTTATGCGGACGGCGAGTACGATCTTGCTGGTTTTATCGTTGGATTGGTTGACCGCAGAAAATTGATTGATGGGCAGACAATTCTTCCCGGAGATGTTCTTCTTGGTTTGCCGTCTTCAGGGTTACATACCAATGGTTTTTCTCTTGCCAGAAAAATTGTTTTTGATGTTTTGAAATTTGATGTGAATACCTCTATTGAATCTCTTGGTTCAAGTGTCGGAGATGCATTTTTATGTCCGCATAAGTCATATTTAAAACCTGTAACTCGGCTGATTGATTCAACTGATCAGATAGTGAAAGGGATCGCTCATATTACGGGTGGGGGGTTAACTGAGAACCTGCCTCGAATTTTACCGATTGGAATGAATGCGCATGTGCAGCGAGATAAATGGGAAGTGCCTGAGGTTTTCCGTTTTCTTCAGAGAGAAGGCTCTGTTCCAGTCGATGATATGTATAGGACCTTTAATATGGGTATTGGAATGGTCTTAGTTGTTCCATCTAAATCAGTTAAAGACGTCTGTCAGAATCTAGCGGCTGCAGGTGAGCCTGGAGTCAGAGTAATTGGTGAAATTGTCGAAGGCGATCAACACGTTGTCTATGATTAACGAACGAAGCAATCGAAAAATAGGTGTTTTGATTTCTGGGCGCGGTAGTAATCTGCAGGCCATAATCGATAGTATCGAGGCCGGTACATTAGACGCAAAAATAGCCGTGGTTATTTCCAACAAACTCAATGCTGAGGGGTTAGTGCGTGCTAAGGATCATGGTATTGAAACGATTTTTTTAGACCACAGAGATTATTCGTCACGTGAGAAATTCGATTTAGCTGTTGTGGAGGAACTTAAGAGTCGAGATGTAAGCTTGGTTTGTCTGGCCGGTTTCATGCGTCTTTTAAGTGCTACGTTTGTGCGGGCTTTTCCAAGTCGTATTCTAAACGTCCATCCGTCTCTTCTTCCGTCATTTCCCGGACTTGATGCACAGACTCAAGCATTTGAGTATGGAGTTAAAGAGAGTGGCGCAACTGTTCACATTGTTACCCCAGAACTTGATGCAGGGCCGATTGTTTGTCAGGCAGTCGTCCCAGTTTCTGATAGTGACACGGCAGAACTATTGGCTGCCCGTATCTTAAGTGAGGAACACAAACTTTATCCAGAAGCCATCGGGATCATGTTGGACGGTGGTTGGCGTGTTGAAGGACGTCGTTTCTTACGTAGTTGAGGGAGTTTGGGTGTCTAAGATTATGAATGTCGAGGAGCAGCTGACGTACTTAATTAAGGGATGTGTTGATGTGATCCGTGGTGATGATTTAAAGAAAAAGCTCGAAAGCTCTGAAGCAGCTGCTCGGCGACTAACAGTAAAAGTTGGGTTTGATCCTACTGCTTCAGATTTACATCTTGGGCACACTGTGCTTATTCGTAAAATGAAGCACTTCCAGGATCTAGGGCATAAAGTTATATTTCTAATTGGGGATTTTACAGGACTAATTGGAGATCCGACTGGTCGTTCGAAAACCCGCCCTGCATTAACCCAAGAACAGATCCAAGACAATGCAATCACTTACAAGGACCAGATTTTTAAATTATTAGACCCTGATAAGACCGTCGTCGATTTTAACAGCCGTTGGTTATCTGAATTAGGAAGTGAGGGCTTAATTCGGTTAGCTGCTCGTTATAACGTTGCCCAAATGCTTGAACGGCGAGACTTTCGTCAACGTTATGACACGGGGCAGCCTATTGCTATACATGAGTTTTTATATCCACTGGCACAGGCTTATGATTCGATTTATCTGAAAGCTGATGTCGAGCTTGGTGGAACAGATCAATTGTTTAATTTAAATGTTGGTCGCGACATGATGCCATCGTTTGATATTGATGCTCAGGTCGTCATGACGATGCCATTGTTGGTTGGTCTTGACGGCGTCGAAAAGATGTCTAAGACGTCTGAAAATTTTATCGGGATTACTGATCCCCCGAACAATATGTTTGGCAAGCTGATGTCTATTTCAGATGATTTGATGTGGGAGTACTACACTTTACTTACGGATTGGTCGGTTGAAGACATCGAGGAGAAAAAACAAGCGGTCGAGAAGGAGGTACTCCATCCAAGGCAAGCGAAGGTGGACCTTGCGAAACAAATTGTCACTGATTTTTACTGTTTAGAAAGTGCGGACAAAGCTGCCGAGGAATTTGATCGACGTTTCGTAAAAAAGGATTTACCGAGTGATTTACTAAATCGAGTCGTGCGGGTTCCAGAAGGTGGACTGCGACTAACGCGTTTGATAGTGGATTGTGACTTTGCTAATTCGAGTACAGCAGCTAATAGACTGATCGAACAAGGAAGTGTCAAGATTGACGGAGAGAAAGTAATAGATCGGTGGCTTACTGTTTCGTCAGCGAAGCAGCCGTTTGTTCTTCAAGCGGGAAAGCGAAAGATTGTTAGAGTTGTACCGAAAAAATAGTTTTTTTATAGGCACTTTAACGATTTAGACCGTTGACAGGGCGTTACTATAGCTATAGTCTTAAGAGCTTCCCCTTACAGGGAAGTTCCTGTCAGGATAGTTAGTTTGTCCTGGGAACACCGGTTCTTTGAAAACTAGATAGGACGTGGACGCAATTAACACGTCCGAGTATCAGCCTGACAAAAATGTAGAAGAACAACGCAAGAGCTATTTAGGCTCTCGTGTTGAGAGATCGTCGAAGGTTTCCCGTGAGGGTTTCCTGAGGCAAATGTTTTTCAACTTGAGAGTTTGATCCTGGCTCAGAATCAACGCTGGC
>CEUS01092419.1_pt1 | contig 28496 bp, 23 predicted proteins | sample 427031 | NCBI WGS metagenome assembly CEUS01 (sample SAMEA2622837, study PRJEB7988) | marine metagenome | biome: marine biome (ENVO:00000447); feature: marine epipelagic mixed layer (ENVO:xxxxxxxxx); material: "saline water (ENVO:00002010), including plankton (ENVO:xxxxxxxx)" | depth 140 m | reverse complement strand
GGCCTCGGGAGAGGCGTCCATGACGGCGCTCGCCAACCACGGTTGCCTCCCCCTCGCCCACCGACCACTGGACGGAGCCATCGTCGTTGCCGAGGGCAACGCCGCCCACGCCGCCCACGGCCGCGCCCTCGACGAGTGGCGCACCCTCACGGCCGCGGCGCTCGTCGGCAACGCCCGCACCGCGCTCGACCTGGCGGTCGAGTACGTCAAGGAACGCCACCAGTTCGGACGGCCCATCGGGGCCTTCCAGGCCGTGCAGCAGCTCCTCGCCGACCTCCCCGGCCTGCTCGACGGTGCCCGGCTGCTGGCCGCAAAGGCCGCCTGGTCGGGCGACCTCGACCCCGACGGCAACGGCGGCACGATCGACCTCGGCACCAACGACGTCACCGACTTCCCCGCCCTCGCCAGCATGGCGCTGGTCGCCGCCGGCGAGGCCGCCGCGACCGCCACCGACCGCTCCCTGCACGTCCACGGCGGCTACGGCTTCAGCGAGGAGTACGACATCCAGCTCTTCTACCGCCGAGCCCGAGCCTGGGCCCTCGTGCTCGACGACCCGGCCCGCGAGTGCCGGCGCCTGGCCGACCTCCTGCTCGAATCCGCGGTCGGGGACGCCGCCTGATGGACTTCGCCCTCTCCTCCCGTGCCGCCGCCTTCCGCGACGAGGTCCGGGCATTCCTCGAGGCGCACCTCACCGCCGACGTCGTCGACGCGATGCACCGGACCGGCACCTTCAACGACAAGGACCTCAACGGCGCCCTCGCCGATGCCGGCCTGCTGGCCGGCGCCGTGCCCGGCTACGGCGACCGCGACCCCATCGAGCTCTACGTCCTCTTCAACGAGCTCGAGAAGGCCGGCGCCCCCTACGACGGGCTGGCCGTGACCATGCTCGTGGCGGGCATCGTCAACGCCGTCGGCACCGACTTCCACCGCGAGGAGGTGCTCCCGAAACTGCTCACCGGCCGGCACAACTGCTGCCTCGGCTACAGCGAGCCCGACCACGGGTCGGACGTAGCCGCCATCACCACACGGGCGGTGCGCGACGGCGACGAGTGGGTGGTCAACGGCCAGAAGATGTGGACCACGATGGCCCACGAGGCCGACTGGGTGATCCTCCTGACCCGAACGAACCCCGACGTCCCCAAGCACAAGGGCCTCACGATGTTCCTGGTGCCGATGGACACCCCGGGCATCGAGGTCCAGCCGGTGCCGACCATGGCCACCGAGCGCACGAACGCCACCTTCTACGACGACGTCCGCGTCGGCGACGAGTGGCGGCTCGGCGACGTCGACGGCGGCTGGTCCGTGATGGGCGTGGCACTGGCCTTCGAGCGCGGCGTGATGGGCGGCACCAATCCCGGCGTCCCCCTGGTCCGCCACGTCCACGACTGGGCGGCCAGAGCACCGTCCCCCGACGGCGGCCGCATGCTCGACGACCCGCTGCTGCGCGAGCGCATCGCCCGGACCACCATCGCCAACCAGGTCAGCCAGCTGCTGACCCTCCGGGCAGCCTGGATCGCCGCCACCGGCGGCCTCCCGGGTCTCGAGGGCTCGATGGCCAAGCTGTACGCCACCGACCGCTACCAGCAGGCCGTGGGCTGGTTCCAGCAGATGGCCGGCGCTGCCGGCCTGCTCGGGTTCGACACCGAGGGCGCTGCCGCCCACGGGTGGATCGACTACGACGCCCGACACTCGCCGGTCACCACGATCTACGGGGGAACCTCCGAGATCAACCGCAACAATGTGGCCGAACGTCACCTGGGCCTGCCCCGGGCCCGATGAGCGTGGCCGAGCCGGGGAACGCGACGTGACCGGCGAACCGCTCGTCCTCACCGACGATCCCCGCCCCGGCGTCCGACGCCTCACCCTCAACCGGCCCGACCAGCGCAACGCCCTGAGCAACGCCCTTCGCGGCGAGCTCTTCGCAGCCCTCAAGGCCGCCGACCGTGACGAGGACGTCCACGTCACGATCCTGCGCGGCGCCGGCCCGTGCTTCTCGTCGGGCTACGACCTCAAGTCCGACCTCGGTTCCGACCGGCCCTACCACACCCCGGCCGGGCCCGCTGCCTGGGCCCACCACGTGACACAGGGCTGGCTCTGGATCTGGGACCTCGCCAAGCCCGTGATCGCCCAGGTCCACGGCTACGCCATGGCCGGCGGCAGCGAACTGGCGGCGGCCTGCGACCTCGTCTACCTGGCCGACGACGCCACCGTCTCACATCCGGTGCTCCGCCTCGCCGGCACTCCCGACTTCGCCGTCCATCCGTGGCTGGTCGGCCTCCGCAACGCCATGGAGATGGTCCTGACGGGCGACCCGGTCGACGCTGCCGAAGCGGTCCGGATGGGCTACGCCAACCGCTGCTTTCCCACCGACGAAATCGAGGACCGGGTCCTCGACATCGCCGAGCGGATCGCCGGCGTGCCCGCCGGGCTCCTGCAGGTCAACAAGCGCTGGGTGCACCGGGCCATGGAGGCCATGGGCGCACGAACCGCCATCCGTTCGGTCCCGGACCTCCAGGCGCTGGCCCAGCAGGTCCCCGAGGTGAGGGAACGCCTCGGCAACCTCACCGAGCAGGTGAAGCGCACTGCCGCCGATGCCCCAGACCCGACGACGGGCGGACCCGACCCCGACCCGGACTGAAGGCGACGAACGCCCGAGCCGGACGAGCCGACCCGGGCGACGTCTACGAGTCGTCGCGGCGAGGATGCCGCTACTCGGCGGCCAGCACCGCCTCGGCCGTCGGCGACGGGTCGTCGTCGTAGACCTTCTTGCGGTGGAACTCAGCCAGGAGCGAACGCGAGGCACCGAACAGGAAGTAGCCACCCAACATGGTGAGCAGGACACCGGCACCGCTCACCAGCAACGGTGGGCTGACCCGCATGACGCAGACCGCCCACGTCAAGCCGACCATGACGATGCCGAGACCGACACCGGCCGTGACCGCACTCCAGCGCCACTTCCGCTGGTCGCCGTGGCCGAAGGCGCCCGCCGACGGCAACATCAGGGCAGCGCCGATGAGGCCGCCGACGAGGCCCAGGCGACCGAGACCCGCACCGTCCTCGGTGACGCCGTCCAGGATGATCTTGCTCGAGAGGCGGGCCTGGTTGTAGATGCGCCCGACCTCGAGGGTGTTGAGCGGGGCCTTGCTCGGGTCGTCCTTGGCCTCCTGCTGAAGCCGGCCCACCTCGGCCTGCTGCGCGGGCGAGAGCTGGCCCGACAGGCGTTCATCGAACGTCCACCCCGAGATGGAGCCGACGCCGATGGTGATGACGGCCACCGTGGCCGACAGCACCCTGGTCCAGCCGATCCGCCGGCTCAGCGGCCTCCGAGGCGCGTACGGCGCCACCGAGAGCGCCATGAGCGCACCGACAACGGCGACGACCGCGCCGACGGTTGCCAGGTACACCCCGATGCCATGGCTGTAGGACACCGTGCCCGGGGCCGAGCGGGCCGTGATGTGGGTGAGGACGGTGAAGAGGAGGGCGATGGAGGCCATCGTCGCCCCGTCGGGGGCGAACCAGCGCGAACCACTACCGGCCCGCCGGAGGAACGCCACCGCCCCCATCAGCAGGAACAGGCCTAAGCCCAGCGAGAACCAACCGATCCAGGAACCCCCCGAGGCGGCGAATCCGTTGAACGTCTGGCCGACCAGGTCGTTGTCGGCGAAGCGGGCGTGGCCACTCAGGTGGCCGGCGTCCTGGGTCCAGGTCAGGAACAGCGAGATGATCACCAGGACGGCACCACCGCCGGCGAGAAACATCCCGGTCCGTTCCCGACCGGTGGAGGGGGCATCGCGCTCACCCCCACCAACGGCCTTCGGCGCCGGCGACTGCTCGGCGTCGGCGTCGGCGTCGGCGTCGGCGTCGGCCAGCAGGGCCTCCGGATCCTTGCGGTGCACCCAAGCCTGGTGGATGCGGCCGAACAGGTTGCCGCCGTCCGAGCTCTCGGGCTGGGAGAGGCGGTCCATCACGACGGCGACCAGGAATAGGGCCAGGCCCGACGAAGCCGCGGCGGCGATGTCGAGGTTCTGGACGGCCTTGTACACCAGGCGACCCAGTCCGCCGGCGCCCATGATGGCCGCGATGCCGATCATGGCGATCGACATGAGCAGCGTCTGATTGAGGCCGGTCATGAGGGCCGGACGGGCCAGCGGCAGCTGGACATCGGTGAGCACGCGCAACTCGGTGGCGCCGTACGCACGGCTGGCCTCGACGACGTCCTCCGGAACCTGTCTGATGCCGAGGTTGGTGAGGCGGATAAGCGGTGGAAGGGCGAACACCATCGTCACCATGGTTCCCGGCACCACGCCGATGCTCCAGAAGAAGATCACGGGCAGCATGTACACGAAGGCGTGCACGACCTGCATGGCATCGAGAATGGGTCGGACCACGTTCCACACGGAGTCGAGACGACCGCAGAGGATCCCGAGAGGAACGCCCACGATGGCGCACAGGACGACCGCAACCAGGACCATGCCGACCGTGCGAATGGTCTCGATCCAGTACTCGGTGCCGAGCAGCCCGCAGAGGAACATCCCGAGGCCCGCGGCGACGCCGACCTTCGGGGTCCGCACGAGGGCGCCCAGGACGACCGTGGCCAGCACCACCCAGACCCAGGGGATCTCGGCGAGGAACTTGTCCACGAAGTTCTCGAGGAGGAAGGCGAACGGCCAGCGGATGGCGTCGAGCAGCCACCCCAGGTTGGCATCGATCCAGTCGACCATCTGGTCGACCCACGCACCGAACGGGATCTCCCACTGGTCGAGGATCGTGGCGTCGAAGATGCCGACGTCGTCGGCCTGCACGCCCGACTGGGCCAGGACACCGCTCAAAGGAACACCTCCCGCTCGAAGCCGTCTATGAGCTGCTCGACCCGGCCCATCTCCTCCATGATCTCACGGGGCTCGAGCTCTCCGATGAGGCGTCCCGTGTCGTCGCAGACAGCGATCGGTAAGCCCCGACCGGCGGCGGCGTAGTTCTCGTTCAGCCGGGCCTCCGCCGACGTCGTGCCGAAGTCCGTCCGCAGGACGTCGGCAAGGGAAGTGGTCCCGTGGGCCAATGCGCCGGCGGCCTCGGCCACCGACAGGAGGCCGGTGGGCCGCCCGTCGGCGTCGACCGTGAAGCCGCCACGACGGTCGCCCAACCGGTCGACGGCCCCGACGAGCGTGTCGGAGGCCTGGATGATGACCGGGTCCTTCATGACGTTCACGACGTCGATGACCCGGCCCTGGTCGACGTCCTGGGTGAACTCGGCGACGTAGGCGTCGGCGGGCTCCGTCAGGATCTCCTCCGGCGTGCCGATCTGCACCACATAGCCGTCCCGCAGGATGCAGACCCGGTTGCCGATCCGCAGCGCCTCGTTCAGGTCGTGCGTGATGAACAGGATGGTCTTGTGCAACTGCTCCTGGATGGCCATCAGCTCGTCCTGCATCTGGCGGCGGATGAGCGGGTCGAGGGCGCTGAAGGCCTCGTCCATCAACAGGATGGGCGGGTCGCTGCACAGGGCCCTCGCTAGGCCGACACGCTGCTGCATGCCACCCGACAACTGGCTTGTGGCGTTGTGCGCGTAGGCCTCGAGGCCGACCATGGCCAGGGCCTTGAGGGCGGCGGCGTCACGTTCCTGCTTGGGCACGCCCTGCACCTTGAGCCCGTAGCCGGTGTTGTCGATGACGTTCCGGTGCGGGAAGAGGGCGAAGTGCTGGAAGACCATGCCCATCTTCTCCCGGCGGAACGTCTGGAGCGCCGAGCCGGTGAGGGACTGGACGTCGACGCCTTCGACGGTCACGGAGCCGGCCGTGATGTCGTGGAGTTTGTTGACCGTGCGGATCGCCGTGGACTTGCCCGAGCCCGACAGGCCCATCACCACGAAGATCTCGCCTTTCTTCACGTCGAACGAGATGTCCGTCATGCCGACCACGTGGCCGGAGAGTCGCTGGACCTCGTCCTTGCTCACTCCGGCCCGGGCGAGGTCGTACGCACGCCCCCGCGGATCCGGTCCGAAGATCTTGTAGACGCCCTCGAGTGAGACGATCGTCTCCCCCTGTTCCGTCATGCCTGCCCCCTCTTGGGTCCTGACCGCAGCAGCCAGTTCGGTGCCCACCGCTGATCGGTGGCCGGTTACCTCCCGGCGTGCAAAACGGTAGCACCTGAGAGGGAATGCGTCTGATGGCACGGAGAGGGGGCGGGGCCTTGCGGCCCCGCCCCCGTCTCACGTGGTGGTCGTTGTCGACCTGGCTGGTGGTCAGCCCTTGGCGGCGTCGGCTACCCAGCCGGCGACCAGGTCGGCGTTGGCGTCCATCCATCCGGCAGCCAGCTGCTGGACGTGCGCCTCGGAACCGCCACCAGCGGACTGCTCGACCTGGAGGATCGAGATATCCAGGATCGACGGACGGATCTGCTCCAACAGGTTGTGCAGGTACGGATCCGACTCCAACAGGTCGATACGAGATGACCATCGAAATGGCCGAGAACGCTCAGAACGGCGCAAGTTGAGCTGACGGTGATGCCCTTCAGGGCGGCAACGGCCGGTCGGCCCCCCATCCAGTCCGGAATGCGCTCGGGTCCGAAGCGCCGCTAGGCCAAGTGCAGCAGGGTGGTGACACCGAAGAAGAGGGCCACCAGTTCGGCCAGAAGGATCGCGGTGTCGAAGGCCATGCCTCAAGCTCTTGTCGGAAAGCCATGAGCCACTTGTGGCTCTATGAGAAACCTCTCACTTCTTCGACCAGTCCGACTCCCGAACCAATTCGAACACCTTGGTGCTAAACGAGGAGTAAACATCCTCCTCGCCTCTCCGGTGGATCTCTGCATGTCTCGGATGATTCCTCCACTCCAGAACAGCCTCTTCGGAGTCGAAAAGGATCAACCCCCAATACGTGGATCCATCAGTGCAGTCTCTCCATTCGATGAACCCACCGGTTTGCTTCGCCAAGTCACGCATTTCCGCTGACATCTGCGTATGTATCTCTTCAAGATCACCACTATTTGGAGTGGCCTGAAAATAGACAGCTTGCATTTATTCCCTCTCCACTCACATCCGTAGTAGTTTCCGCGCGTTCACACTGGTCAACTTGCGGAGATGTTCATCGCCAAGGCTTTCGCGCCAATCCAATACTACGTCGACCGAAGACGGGAAACGACAACCACCGTGTGGGTAATCCGAGGAGTACATCAAGACACCGTCCCCAACCACCTCTGCTACACCAAGCGCAACCTCCGGACCTTCGTCCAGTTCAATCCCACAGAAGATACGACCATCTTGCGCGTACTCGAGCGGCGTATGCCTCGTCGTAGGTAGTCGAGATGCCAATAGATCGGCTTGATAGGTCATCCGATTTAGCCATGCACCAACCCATCCACCCGAACATTCCGCGAACCCGATTCGCAAGTTGGAATACCTATCGAAAAGACCACTGAGTGTTACATAAGCCAACAAGCGCTGCGCTCCCCAGGGGTGCGATGCCATGCGCGCGATCGCAAGATTGCCCCAGATGTCTCGATAACCCGGAAAATATGGTGGCTCGTAAAAGAAGGAATGGTGCACTAACGGTAGATCCGCTGTATCCAGGACCTCCCAGATCGGTTCGAGGCTCGGATCATCGATGGGCAATCCTTCAGGAAGAATCACCTGTACGGCAGCTAGCCATGGCTTATCACTGAGTTTTGCTAGTTCGTTAGCCGAGCGTTTCGGGTCACGGGCGTTCACCAGTCCCACGGCCTTTAATCGATCTGTATTTCTTCCACAATAATCATCGAGATATCGGTGATAGGATTCATACAGTTCGTTTTGCAACTCAACATCGAGGACGGTCGAGGCAGTTGAGAAGGTGGCAGGAAATATTAGGGCTATATCAACACCTTCCTTATCCATGTCATCTAGGCGCCCTTGCCAATTCTGGTTATTTACATCCGGAGCGGGTTTTTCCAACAGGTTCTGTTTGATGGCTTTCCGGAGGGGACTCTCGGAACCAGTGCCCTGCACTTCCAGGTGCTCATCCGAAGTCGCATCGTGGAGGTCCCGAGTGTACGGAATCGGAGCAATACTGATGTGATGGCCTTCAGTAACGGGGACGTAGTATGGGAGCAACTCTTCCCAACGCTCAAGTAGCCGAGAACTTGCATACTTGTACAAGGTCTCCATATTCGGACCTACATGTTGGTCAGTGTCAATGATTTCGTAGCCGTTTCGCATTGTCCTCTTTCGAGACAGTAATCAGAATCGAACTATTATTCTCTTAAAGTCCGTTATCGAAACCACCTTCGCGCAGAGGGAAATGTCGCCGGCAACGAGAACATGCCATATGCGATCCCGATCGTTTCAGGACGCTGTGCATTTTGAAAGTCAATCTCATATTCCGGCATACGACGTAGAACACCGCTAAGAGCAGAGACGATCTGGCGTCGAGCCAGCGTCGAACCTAGGCATCGATGAGCTCCTAAACCAAAGGTCATGTGGCGATTGGGAAAGCGATCGAGCACCACCTGATCGGGATCTTCAAACGCTATCGGATCACGGTTTCCCGAAGCCCACACCATCAGGACCCGGTCTCCCTTCTTGATATTTCGACCTTCAATCGTCACGTCCGAGGTCGCAGTTCTTGCTAGGGCGAACTGGGGTGGATCGACTCGAAGAAACTCCTCAACTGCGGAAGTCAGAAGTCCCGGGTCCTCGATAATCTTTCGTCGCGCATCTCGATCTTGTTGTAACCGTATAAGAGCATTGCTGATCGCCGAACCGGTCGTATCAAAGCCGCCTTGAATGATAAGAGTTACCATCTCTTCTATCTCGTGATCGGTTAATGGCCTACCATCAATTTCGCTGTTGATTAGGTAGGTGATCATGTCATCTCTCGGGTCCTTACGTCTCGATGCAATAGTCTCTTTGATAGTTTGAGCAATGAAGTTAAGTTCCTCGACGATGTTCGCCCGAAGGGGGTTGTCTTGTCGAAGGAACACGACCTTATGGAGCGGGACGGAAAACGCCTCCCAGAGTTCAAGAGGAAGGCCTAACTTCAGTAAAGTTGTCATTGCTGGCAAAGGGTCTGCGAGGTCGTGTACGAAATCGCACGATCCTTTCTCTATGACTTTATCGATGCACTGATGGACAAAGAATTCAATTGTCGGTGCCAAGCGTTCTACAGCCGTTGGCGAAAGCATCGGATGAAGAATCCGCCGGTATGCCTGGAAATGAGGTGGATCCATCTCAATGGGGATTGACTTCTGGCTGGAATTTTTTTTCGGAGGGATCACAACACTCTCAGCCGATGAAAAGGTTAAATCATCACTAGCTACCTGCTTGATGGTTTCATATGAGGAAAGGACCCAAAACCCTCCATGCGCATCGGTCCGAGCAACCGGACAACGCTCTCTTAGCTCTGCCAATTGGCTCCAGGGGTCCTCTGCAAACGAGTCAGAATGATGGTCGAAGTCCACATCTGCAATAGGTCTACCATCGTCATTAGTCATCGGTCCTACTTAGCCTTGTCCAGACACACTTGTAGAAAGTCGTTAGTACTTCGGAGCTATCATACTTATCACTAGTGCATACGATAGACAGTAGTCGCTGTGTTCACAAATAGATCCCGACGGTCCCGGCAAGTCAAATCTGAGGTTATCTCGAGATAGGCCTCGAGAAGTTGCTCGTATGTTCCGTAGAGCCGGTCCACCGGCCAGTTTGATGCAAACATTGATCGCTTGGGACCAAAGTGTTCAATGCAATGAAGAACCCAGGGGCGAATACTGTCCACGGTCCATTCAGGGTCGGCGCCACTTGCAAGCGCAGAAATCTTAATTACAATATTTGGAGTCTTCGCTAGCCGCTCAATCGACTTCGACCATGCTGAGAAGTACTTCGAATCTCGTCTTTCGGCAAGACCCGCATGACCAATTATTACGGTCGCCTCAGGTCGGCTCATCGCAAGTTCAGCTACATCTGGGTGATGGATATATGGGACCAACAACTCAACATTGAGATCTTGAGTAACGATCCTCTTAAACCCTGCCGCAAATTCATCGGTACCGATTGATTCTTGAGCTGTCATATCTCGGACGCCACGGAAACGACCAGACGAATGGTTCTCGCGTAATGCTCGATTCAGGTCGGGACTCGCTATCGGGACCCGTGCGACGATCGCATGAGGCGTGCCACAAAGCTCGGCCATCCCCTCAACCCATTTAGTCTCAATCCCGTAACGCTTCTCCTGAGCAGATTGGACATGAACCACCTTCATAATATTGATACTTGGCGCCTGGGCACGCAATTCCGTGATCGTAAATTGAGGGGCCTGCAAGCGGTGCATATTCTTCAGACGTGGATGTTCAAATCCCTTCTCGAGATACGGCCACCGGAGCCCAGACACTCCATGATCCCAAAAATGGACATGGGGATCGACAAACTCGAAACGATCCGGTGCGCGGTCGGCGGTATTTGAAACCTCCATCATCTGTCATACTAGTCTTCGTGGGTGCTGGTGTTTAACAGGAGATGAGAATGGACGAGCTTGCAGGACGCGTAGTCATTGTCACAGGAGCTGGGCGCGGCCTCGGCCGAGAGCACGCACTATTGATGGCTCAAGAAGGTGCCCGCGTAGTAGTCAACGACATCGGTAGCAGCACATCCGGCGAAGGGTCTGATCCGCAACCCGCTAATGAAACAGCCTCTGAGATTCGTGCCTTAGGGGGCGAGTGCATAGCCCATAGCGACAGTGTTGCTGAATGGACCGGAGCAAGGTCGCTAATTAATACTGCCATTGAACACTTTGGCGATCTCCACGTCTTGGTGAACAATGCGGGGATACTTCGCGATCGGATGCTCGCAAACATGAGCTGTGAAGAGTGGGACAGTGTCATCCGGGTACATCTTCGGGGTCACTTTTGTCCCAGCAGATTCGCAGCATCATATTGGCGTGACCAATACAAGGCCGGCCATAGAGAGGACCGCTCTCTTATCAATACATCATCTACATCAGGCCTTTTGGGAAACGTCGGCCAATCCAACTATGGCGCGGCCAAGGCAGGTATTGCGTCAATGACGATAATCGCTGATAAAGAACTCGGTCGATACGGTGTCCGGGCCAACGCCATCGCTCCGGCCGCTCGAACTCGACTCACAGAAGGTTTATCGTCGCAAGTTCCGGACGAGGGATTTGACCCAGGGAACCCAGCAAATATTGCGCCATTCGTTGCTTATCTTGCGACAGATTCCTGCGACTTGCACGGTCATATCTATTTCATTCACGGAGGCACGGTCCAGTTAATGCAACCTTGGGCGCTACACGATGCTATCAGTATCAACGACCGTTGGACTATTGAGCGACTACGCGATAGTTGCTCTCAGTTCGCAGATACTCGCTTCCCAGGCATTGAGGCTCTTTCTGATAGTACCGAGTAGTAGGAACCGCGAGGACGATTAACTAAGCCCTCTGATAGGAAGACAGATAACCATGGTCTGCTTGCGCAGAGCTTTGGTTGGATGCGGCGCATAGGTGACATTCCATTCACCTACCAACAGCGCCAACTTCCTGCGTTAAGCCAATTTCACGATTGGTCTGATAACTAGCTGTTCGAAAACCTGAACCGAGCAAGTTTCACGTCGGTTCGGAATCGATCGCCTCTACGTCGGGTCGCATATCCCAGCGGAAAAGACGTTCCGCATTTCCATGAGTCATCGCGTCCACTTCTACTTCTGGAATGCCTTCCATCGACCTTGAAACATCGATCTGACTATTAGGCCAAGGTGTATCTGCGTGTGGGTAGTCACATTCCCACATTATTTTGTCAACACCAATGTGATGACGATCCTCGATTCCTACCATCTCGTCAATAAAGCACACCCACATATTTCGTCGAAAGAGTTCTGAAGGTGGTGTGTTGCTGAGATCTGCCCAATGCCGGTGTCGCTCCCATGTCCGATCGATTCGCTCAAGAGCGAAGGGTACCCATCCAATCCCACCTTCAGAGAGTGCGAACTTGATGGAAGGGAATCTCTCCGGTATCCCGCACAGCAACAAGTCCATAAAGGTTATTTGGGCATTCAGTGGTCCGAGAGCTATTGCGACGCTAAAAGACGAATCATCTGCAGGCATATGTGTTCGTCCACTGGTTCCGATATGAATGCATACAGCGATATCTGTTTCGGTTACTGCATCCCAAACCGGATCCCAATGCTCTGTACTGAATGATGGTTGATCAAACACAGCCGTATTCTCTGGAAATGTAAGTGCTCGAAAGCCGAGATCGGCACACCTGCGGACTTCTGCAGCCATCAAAGATGGATCCCACAGTTGGCCTATCATCATTGGGATATAAAGACCAGGGACGGCACCGCACCATTCCTCGATTACCCAGTCGTTATATGCACGTACACACAGGTTGGCGAGTTCCTTGTCCTTGCTGGTCAGAAACCTCTGACCGGCAAAACGAGGAAATGTAGGGAAACATAGGCTTCCTCGAACACCATCTGATAAGAGGTCACGAGCGCGTGCAACCGGGTCGTAACAACCTTCAATCATGTCGCTGTACCGGACAGGATCCATAGCAAAATCCTTGTGTTCCTTACCAGCAACGGCGTTCAGGCCCATAGTTGGAAGGCGTTCACCCTCATACTCCCAAAACTCTCGTCCATCCGCCTCGACCACTTTAGGTACCTCGTCCCCATATCTTGAAGGAAGACGATCCACCCAAACCGTGGCCGGTTCAATGATGTGGTCATCAACGCTAATTAGATCGAATTTATGCTCAACTTGCGTCACTTGAGGTCCTCCACCGAATTCACACTCCGAGCGCACACGTTCGTCGGCTGCAATTTCAACCCTTCCTGCAACTGCTATTGGCTCTCTACCATACTCTAACCCCTATCGTCCGCGCAGGTAGGGTAGAGTTTCAGCAACAAAGGATTCACAGAGTGTACCAAACTTACTTGGAAGGGAACAGAGGAGAATGAAGGTAAAGGTTCTCGAACATACCTGCCAGGGGCACACGCTCTGCGCAGGTTCCGCACCGGAGGTCTTTATCCTCCGTGAAGTTGACGGACATGCGTTCGTGGAGAACGAAATAGTCTCCCCCGAACTTGAAGAGAAAGTCCGGCGCGCTCAACTTGGTTGCCCAGAAAGAGCAATCGTTGTGTCGGAGGACGACTAGTCACCATCGAATCAACTCTTCAAACGGACAATTGTGTCGAGTTCGACACTCGCGCCACCCGGAAGAGCAGATACCCCAATGGCAGTGCGAGCGGGAAGTAGTTCGTCACCGAAGATTTCTTCCAGAACCTCTGATGCTCCATCCATGACGTTGGGCAGCTGCATAAAGTCGGGTAGGCAACGCACATATCCCGACAGTCTCACAAAGCGATCTATTCTATCGAGACTCCCATCCAGAGCCCCTTTCAGGTTTGCCAGCGTGCAAACCATCGCCAAAGCAGCCGACCGACATGCGGTCTCGAGATCCAGTTCATTTCCTACTGATCCAGCGTGAGCCAACTTCCAGGGTGGTCCTTCTACTGCGACAATTCCAGATGTATACGCGAGCTTTCCATCAAATACTACCGACGAATATTTTCCCCCTTGCGGCAACGGTTCTGGAATTGTCAAGCCAATTTGTTCGATACGTTGGTCCCAAGTCTCTCTCATACACGCATCTCTCTTCCCACGGTCTGATTTCTCGATCTGGATCTAATCTTATTCGATAAGAAAAACAACGTCCTCAATCGAATCAGCCTTTTCCCTCAACAAGTTCAACAAATCTATCTGATACGGCCTTGGCTACTTGAGCATCATCTTCGTAGTGGCCACCGCTCACGCCAACGCCACCGACAGGTTTCCCATCATAAAGAAGTGGAAATCCACCTGGTACGATAAATGTATCTGGATTCGAAGACAGCGCTCGATAAAGAACATCGTCTTGCTTAAGACGCTTCTCGATGAAATCTCCCGTCGAGATGCCCATACCTGAAGCTACAAGGGCCTTACCTAGTGCACCACGCCACGCTTTAGGATTTGCCCCATCCAACTTGGCTGCGGCAACGATCTCACCATAAGCGTCAACGACCACAATGGCTGCTCGGATTCCGAGTCCCTGCGCACAGTGGACCCCAACCTCAAGCGAATCAGAAGCAGCTCGATAAGTGACGTGCGATTGGACTCTGACCACTTCCTCCATGCGACTTCCAGCCTCCTACCATCTCCCGGGCTCCGGTTCTATGGACTGCCATGCAAACCCCAGGCCAACAGAACAAGAAACAGTATCCATTCCTAGAGTCAGCAGACTATACGGCACCGCGGCATATGCCTAGTCTCTCTGGAATGGTCGAGCGACGTCTTCAAAAAAGCGATCGAGTAGTTCCAACTTCTGCGCACCCGATCCAAGTGAAAAGTCGGGAACGATGAACTCGTCCAAGCCAACCTCGGCAAACGCTCCCAGGTGATCTTGAAGTTCGGCATTCCCTCCAGTAATAAGAGGTAGGCCTGACGCTGCCCATCGCGGATCAACTGATTCCGGCTCATCAAATACGACTAGAGCTTGTGCCGTCCGGGAAATCTCACGATTATCACGCCCATCGTTCTCACAATACTTGCACAGGATTTCATCTCGTCGAGAAAGAATTTCTGGAGTTGCCCAGAGGTTCCATGCGTCGGCAAATCTGGCAACCAACCGGAGGGAATAGTCACCCTTTAACCCAAGCAATAGAGGGACTCTGGACGAGGGTTTCGGTAGTGTTACTGCCTCGTTCAGTCGATAATGTTTTCCACTAAAGGAAGAACGACCTCGATCCAACAAATCACGAATCACTTGACAGGCTTCTTCAAGCATTTCAAGTCGCGTCGGGGCATCAGGAAGTCCTATCCCAAGAGCATGGTGTTCATTCTCCTGCCATCCTGTACCTAGACCGAGGACTACACGGCTCGGAGCAATTGTTTCGATCGATGCGAAACACTTCGCCAGCAGTGCTGGATGTCTGAAGGTATTGCTAACCACTAGCGACCCAATGCGCAACCGAGATATGTTTACAGCAATCGCACTCAGAGCGGTTAGGCACTCAACGAGCGGGACCTCCGTTCGTTCCCGAGTGCCCATAAGGTGATCTGCCATCCAGATCCCATCCCACCCAGTGCTATCGGCGTGCTTGGCTACCTCAAGGATCTCATATATCGGCTGTTGGTTGATCGGCCAGACGCTGAAACGCACCTTAGAACCTTTCTCGACAAGAGAAGTTTTTTAATCAAGTGATCCGTTTAATAAATTAACCGAACGACTCGCCTCATAAACCACTACTTACTGTATATCACATTCGACTTTCGCCATTCACACAGTTTCCCGAAATAGTCTTACTGATCACAGTCTTGTTGAAACATCACGGCACTCTAGTTCAAATTCTTCATGGCCAACGATACCCGGATACACATGCGGCTTTCGGTCTGGTGACGTTCAAGACAACGAGGCTCATTATTTCCTAGACTATCTGCACGACCGAAACGGCTTCATAAGCCGTCTGCCACCAGGGCACCATCGCTTCACCACTTCGCGTGAACAGTATCCGACCGAACACCGGAGTCTCAGCAGATTGAGTAATGTGCATACTGTGATTCGATTCGGGAGAAACTGATCATTGAAAGCGGCAATCGCCACCTCTGATCCACGGGCAACCGAAGCTGGAGTTGAGATCCTCAAGTCCGGCGGAAATGCCGTCGACGCCGCTGTCACAGCCGCCTTCCTCCTATATGTGGTCGAACCGCAGTCATGCGGAATCGGTGGTGATGCGTTCCTCATGATTGGACGAGACTCCGAGACGCCTATCGCGCTCGATGGGTCTGGCGCTTTGCCAGTTGAACTCACTTCATCGCGTCTTTTAGAAGACGGATTGGATGCTGTTCCTGCAAGAGGTGGCAAGACTGCCACACCTCCAGGAGCGACCCGACTTCTTGAAGAAGCTCTTGCGAGATTCGGAACCATATCGCTTAGAGACGCCGTGAGTCCGGCAAGGAGCGTCGCGAGAAATGGGTTCGTGGTTCATGCTGACCTGGCGGCGGCTTCACAGCGAGCGGCGAAAGAACTAGCGTCGGATCCTGTACTTGGCCCGCTCTACTCTCCAGATGGAAAGGGAGTTGACGAAGGCGTTCTTATCACAAACCCGGGTTTATCCGAGTGCCTTGAGACGATTGCGGACCTAGGTTCAAACGTCGTCCTAGAAGGCGCGATAGCGAACCAGATCGTTGACTTCGTCCGCGCTGATGGGGGCTACTTGAGTGACACTGACCTCAAGCACCATCGGACGCTCGAGATCACTGCGGAGAATTTGGAATTTTCCGGTTACTCGATATGGCAACTTCCTGCTCCGACGCAAGGACCGGCGGTGTTACACGCCCTTCGGCACATCAAGGAACACGAAAGATGGGATTGGAATTCCGTACTCCTGGCAGTGCGTCAAGGTATGCAGGACGCCGGATTTGACCCAGGAGCTGTCGTATCTACTTCCCGGAACCATGCCAAGGGCGATACGACCTATCTGGCTGTTATTGATGAGGACCGAACAGCCGTTTCGCTCATCACATCAATCTTCGGTGATTTTGGGTCGCATTTGGGAATACCAGCTATCGGAGGTCCAATTCACAACCGGGCGACCACCCTCCGCATGCTTCAACAACCACCTCGTCCCGGCAAGCCACCACACACCACGATCCCCGGTCTTGCACTTGACAACGAAGGCAACCAAATTGCTTTCGGCGTAGCGGGAGGACTAATGCAACCCCAAGCTCAGGTCCAACTGCTAATCCGTATGTTACTAGAAGGACTCGGTCCACAAGATGCGATTGATGCCCCAAGATTCAAGATCTGTTTCGGTGGTTCCCTCGCTATTGAGAACGGACACGAACTGGCTAAATACCAACCAGACGCACTGGCTCAGCCCGCAGGTCCCGAAGGATTTGGTGCCGCTCAGATCGTTCAATCAGTCAATGGCCGGTTATTCGCAGGAGCGGACAGAAGACGAGGTGGGGCCTCACGAGTCCTGCCTTGAAACCCTCAAGGAAACACAGTCAAACCACTCCATCGTCTCGCAATTCTCGGATCCGATCATCGCTATATCCCAATTCTCTTAGCAATTCGTCAGTCTGTTGCCCCAGAACTGGAGCATGCATCCGTAAGGCATACTCTTGGTCGTCGACTAAGGCAGGTTCACCGACATAGGTGAATGCTCCAGCTTTAGGATGCTTCGACTCAAAGAGAATCTGTCTGGCGGCCAAGTGCTGATCCCCTCTCAGGCTGGCTACGCCCTGATTTGCCGGCCCAATCGGAATCCCATATTCGATGGCCAGTTGGATCCATTCTCGTTGAGTACGAGTTGAGAAGATCGCCTGGAGTTCATGCCTTAGTTCCTGGTCGTCTCGAGCGAAGTCAACTACGCCTGGCTCTATCTGATGATCGGCGAGATCACCACGGTCAACCGCCTCACAGAATGTACGCCAAAACTTCAGTTCTATACAGCAGAAGAGCACGAAGTTCTCATCAGAAGTTTCATAGTATTGGTACTTTGCACCCGTTTGATGCGCTGATTTGGTATCTCGAAGGCCCGTTCGATCCGATATACGACTCTCATTCAGACCATAAACTGCACCAATCCATCCTTGGGAAATCACAGCGTCGGCAGCTGATACATCGACAAAGCAGCCTTGTCCTGAAATTTCTCTCCGGAAAAGCGCCGAAGCAACATAGAAGGCAGCATGTATTGCTCCTGCAGCCGTTCCGTCGCCACCCAGCGAGGTACCCTTCATTAGTTCCAGGTTCTCCGTAGACTGAACAAACCCATCAGCATCTTTCCGAAGAGAAATTGCGGCAGCTTCTGCATTCATCATCTGACCATGAGTCGGGATCGAGGAATAGGGGCCAGTCCGTCCGTAACCCGAGTAATGACAATAAACTATCCTAGGTTGACGTTTCCGTTGTTCAAGGTACCCGATACCTAACTTTTCGGCGCTACCTCCGACAAATCCATCGACAAATACATCTGCTAAACTCAAGAGATCCCAAAATACATCGAGGCCAGCGTCACTCTTCAAGTCAAGTGTGATACTTCGCTTATTCTTGTTTACCTGTAGGTGGGCTGGGCTATTACCAGGTGTAATCTGCCCCAACATGTTTCTAATGTAATCACCGCGTTGGGGAGACTCGATCTTTATCACATCGGCCCCAAGATCCGCGAGATACATTCCCAGGGAGCCACCGTTCAGCAGTACGGCGGACTCCAACACCCGAATACCAGAGAGAAGGTCGCTCATTTCAAATGACCTAGCGGTTAGTGCGCACAGTGAAAGCCTAAACGATGAGCGCGATTAGGAACGATCAATATCGACATATACGTTCTTTATTCGTATGAATTCTTCCACTCCGGCTAATCCTCCCTCACGGCCGTAACCACTTTCCTTGACGCCCCCAAACGGGGCGGCCGGAGGCATCGGAGGAAACGAGTTGATTCCAATAGAACCTGCATCAAGTCTATGCGAGACCCGGTGTGCCCTTGCTAAGTCCCGCGTAAATAGTAGACCGCCAAGACCATACCGGGTTCCGTTAGCGAGTTCGATCGCTTCTTCTTCGTCACGGAACCGAATCAAACTCAATACAGGTCCAAAGATCTCCTCTTGAGCCAAGGCAGAGGAGTTGTCGACCTCACCAAAGACCGTTGGTTCAACAAAGAAACCTCCCGAAAGACTTCCACCTATCCGTTGACCTCCAGTGAGCAAAGTCCCGTGATGTTCGCGATCGGCTGATTCCACCACAGCCAGAATCCTTTGACACGCCTCCTCTGTTATCACGGGCCCTGCTTGCACTCCTTCTTGGAAGGGATTTCCAACGACAAGTGAGGAAACTGCCTCGACAACCCGTTCTTCAACGGCTTCGTATACAGAGTCCTCAATCAATAACCGCGTAGGCAACACGCATCCTTGGCCACTCATACCAGCCAATGCTGTTCCAATTGTGGTCGAGACCGCGGAATCAAGATCGCCATCGGCAAATAACAAGTTGCCGGACTTCCCTCCCAACTCCAAAACGACCGGAGTAAGGTTCGTGGCGGCTTGAGAAAGAATCTGGCGAGCTGTAGCGGCGCTCCCGGTGAAACTAATCTTGTCAATACCTGAATGACTCACCAATGCTCTGCCAGCTTCCACGCCGCCGGGAAGAACATTGACCACGCCAGGCGGTATCCCTGCCTCTAAGCAGAGTTCTCCAAACCGCAATGGTGCGAGAGGCGCTAACTCGGAAGGCTTGAGCACCACGGTATTGCCTGCAACTAATGCTGGTATAACTTTCATCGCAACCGAAACAACGCCGCCGTTCCAAGGTGTTAGAGCCGCAACCGTTCCATAAGGTTCAGGGACCGTATAATCCAGAACCTTTCCTGGAAACACTGGAATTGTCGCTCCTCCGATCTTGTCCCCCCAACCAGCGAAGTAGCGAATGTACTCGACTGCCAAGTTCGCTCCCTTCTCCTTCTTCAGCGGTGAGCCGAGTTCGAGAGAACGCAGTAAGGAAAACTCCTCATGACGGCTATCCAGTAGATCGGCGAGTTCGAACAAGACATCTCGTCGTTGAGCTGGGGCAAGGGAACGCCACTCTTGTTGGGCGTCTCGGGCCGTCTCAACCGCAAATTCAATTTCAGCGTTTCCAGCCATCGATATAGAAGCGAGGAATCCGCCTGTTGAAGGATCCAACTGCTCGTAATAGCCACCCTCGGCATTCGTAACACGCGTGTCGCCGATAAGAAGGGCACCCTTCGGTAGCTCAAATTCGCTGGGACCAGAACGCACGACCACGACCACGACCTCCTAATCGACCAGACTGACCCTTGAGGCACAAACCCAAGGCTCAGATAAGTAGTAAACCTCCATCGACCCTGATGACCGTCCCGGTGGTGTAGGTATTCGTCAACAAGAATAGGACCGCGTGCGCCAGTTCCTCAGGACGTCCAACACGACCAACTGGAATCCCTCCAGACAAACGTTCGCACGCTTCAGAGTAATCGCCCTCCAAAGACTTTCGAAGAACGTCAGTATCAAATGCACCAGGGCACACTGCATTGACTCGCACCGGCGCCAGTTCCACAGCCATCGCTCGCACGAATGACTCTAGTGCTGCCGTGGCAACAGCACCCGCCGATCGGTTAGCGCGGGGGCGCGCCGACGACACGCCCGAACAGAAGACAAAGGAACCTTCTGTTGGCATACGCGGTGATGCATGCACGCACGCGTGGCGTGCCACAGACACCCGAGCATCGATCGCACGATGAAGCAGCCGCTGATCGGTCGAACGTACTGGAGATTTGGGCTGTTCGCCCGTGAAAGAGACGACATGATCGACCTTTTCAATCGCATTGAAAAAAGCCATGAGATCTGTCTCACAAGTCGCATCGAAAGCGCCGCTGACTACACCTCCTCCAAGTTCCGTCACGGCTTCAGATGCCTTCTCAGGATCCCTTCCAGCAATTGCTACATCAGCCCCCGCTTCCTTGGCGGCTTTGGCAGTTGCCAATCCCAGGCCCGAAGTACCACCGAGAATGACCACGCTCCTTCCAGACAGGCAATCCGACGTGACGACCATGTGGACCAAGCCCTCCAGAGCAGGATTACACGACAGAAGAACTATAGAGCATCTCGAATTGCTGACTCGACTAGTTGTCTGCCACACTTCACCAATCGGGTCATCAAGCAAGTCACAACGATTGGATCTACAAAATGCGCCAAGGTTTCAAGGTCATTGACACGGACACCCACGTAGGACCGACGGCCGATGTTCTCTACTCCTACGCGAGCAAAGCGTTCTGGAATCGACGTGATGAGATGCGGCAGTACGAGACCGAGATCCGAGACGGTCTTGGTTTGAGTATTGGACCGTACCCCTACAAGCGGGAAATGGGTCTGAAGGCGGGTGAGGAATCAGTAGAACGCGGAGGTGCACCTACCCTTAAGGGAAAGGTCGTAAGTCTCCTCGTTGATGAACCAGAAGACGGAGTTCAAGTCAAGAATTCTGAGGGCCGTCTGCGTGATATGGACAGGGAAGGACGAGATATCGATCTGATTATCCCAGGAACCTTCTCTAACGCTATTACCGCCATTGACTCGGAACTCGCTATCGAACTCTATGCAGCGTATAACCGGTACATAGTGGATTACTGCAGCATTGACCCGGACCGTCTCAAGGCGACTCTCCTAGTTCCAGGATTCGCGCCTGACTTCTCAGCCTCAGAGATTGCGAGATACTCATCAGAACGTTGCGTTGCCGCGGTTTCTGTCCCACTACCTGAAGGAATGTCAATTGACGATTCCGATCTGTACCCGGTCTGGGCGTCCATGGGAGACGCTGATTTACCGTTATTGCACCATTCCTTCTTTTACGAACCGCCATACTTCCCTGGCTACCGCGACGTCTGGGGCCACATTGCAGTCGCTCGCGCCGCTGCTCACGTCTGGGGAGCACAACGCCTACTCTCCTACGTCATTTTGTCAGGACTGCTCGATAGGTTCCCGAGATTTAGGATCGGGTTTTCTGAATGCAGTTCCGGGTGGCTTCCTCCATGGCTAAATCGGCTGCAATCACAAGCAGAATACCTATCCGGGACCCTTCCAACCCTTAAGAAGACACCCATTGAGTACGCACAAGATGACCGGATCTTCATCGGCGTGGAATTAGCTGAAGGCGAAACGATTCTTCAAGGGATCATCCACACTATGGGCGATGGAGCAATAATGTTCTCGTCTGATTATCCACATACTCAATCGTTTTTTCCCACGTCTGCGGACACAGTTCTTTCCTGGGACATTCCAGACAGTTCAAAGCGCAGACTTATGTCAGAGAACGCTGAACGCTTCTTGAGACTGAGCTAACCCAGATGACGATTACGCCAGTCGACGCCGAATCCGAAGACCCAACACTCAAGGCAATCTTTGGCCGCTTCGCACACGGCGAACGGGAGGTTCCCCTCCTCTATCGAATATTGGGGAATGCCCCATCAATGCTAGATGCCTGGACCGCTATGGCCTGGCCACTACGATTTGATGCCAAGTCCGACCGAGGTCTGAGAGAACTCCTCATTATGAGAGTTGCACTTCTTTCGGCCTCAGGTTTCGAATGGCAGGCTCATTGGCCTGCGGCAGTGAAGTACGGTGTCACTCATGAACAACTGACTTCGCTCAGAAACTGGGAGAGTTCCTTATACTTTTCCGCAGAAGAGCAGATAGCACTACGTTGCACCGATGAAATTGTCCAAGACGGAGGCGCATCAGAAGATTGTGTTCGGGAACTTAATAGGCATTTCGATTCAGGAAGCTGTATCGAAATAATTCTTACTGCGGCATTTTATACCTGTGTGTCGCGCACCTTGAAGAGCTTATCCATAGATCCTGATCCAAGTGATCCCAGCCTTCAGGTCTTCCATCAACAACTTGACAATAACATCGGATAACTTTTCCCCAGCGATGCCATCTGCGCAACCCGAATCGATTTACTCGGCTCTAGTCTCTCACCGGCGTACCTTGCGGTTGGATTCGCATCGGTGCCAAAGACGATAGGTCTATTTCAATCATGAACGGCCGTTGGGAGTCGAGTGCCATGCCGAACGATTTCTCAAACTCTCGTGGGTTACAAACCTTAGCCGAATCCATCCCAAAGGCCTCTGCTATCTCAGAAAATGCAGGCGTCTCGAGATCAACGCCAACTTGCCGGCCACCGATGGCTGACTTCTGTATGAACCTCAAGATTCCGTAGCCTCTGTCATTGAATACGCAGATTACCAGCGGTATTTGTTCCTGAACAATCGTCGCCATTTCGCCAAGACTAAGCATCAGGCCCCCATCACCTTGGACCACGACGGTCGGTTGGCCAGACCCAATTGCGGCGCCTATTCCCATAGGAACCCCAGGGCCAATTGCCATCGAAACCGGACGCATTGATGTACGGGGTTCGTAGACGGGGAGGACGCGATTGGCCCAGAGGTAAGCCGAAATGGTTGCGTCCTTTGCGACTATTCCGTTTCGTGGAAGCCTCCTAGCGATCACATCCATGATCTCGGATATATCGAGACCAATCGCGTTTCGTGAGGTACTCACAATATGTTCTCGGAGAGATTGTGCCCTAGGTAGCCAGTCATTTTCGGTATTTGCTGTACGCAGAGAAGCAACGAGTGCTGCGAGCCCCAAGCGCGCATCACCGACAAGGGCCAATTCAGTTTCGTGAACGAGACCGATCATGCCAGGATCGACATCAAGATGCAAAAGGCGACCTGGGATAACGATTCCCTTGTGCGTATTGTTGCTTTGCTGAAACCGAGTTCCGACTGCTAGAACCACGTCAGCTTCGTAGAACAAGGGGTCCATAACCACCATATCAGTGTTGGGGCCCATAGCTAATGGGTGATCCTCAGGAATACTTCCCCGTCCTTCAATAGTGGTCAGAACGGGCGCCCCAATTCGTTCGGCGAGAGCGACCAGATTCTCTGAGGCGTCTGAATTGACGACTCCCCCGCCCGCTACGAGTAATGGGCGGACGGCACTTTCTAAGATCACCGCAGCATCGTCAATATCGGACTGCGGCGGCATGGTCCGCGGTGGTATCGGGACAGAGATATCCTGCACCTCACCGACGGCGTATTGGAGATCTATTGGGATTTCCACTGCTCCTGGGCGTGGCCTTCCATTTCGGATCTCTGATATGACCGAGACAAGTGCCGGAACAATTTCTGAGTGTCGCGACACGTGCTCTACACAGCAAGTGACGCATTCCAACATTGACATTTGTGACTCAGCCTCGTGGAGTTCTCCCTGCCCCTTGCCGTACGAGCTAGAGCCAACTTGTCCAGTAATCATCAATACCGGTGACGAGGCCGTATAGGCCTCGAACATTCCACCCATCGCATTAGCCGCTCCAGGTCCGGTACTGGTTATTGCCACTCCGATTTCACCTGTAGAACGTGCATAACCATCGGCAGCATGAACTGCGCCTTGTTCGTGTCTACACGGAATCAGTTTCACTGTCTTGGATCGGCTGACTGCATCGAAGATTGGAAGGTTATGGACGCTCACAATTCCGAATACGTGCCGGACCCCAATCGACTCGAGTGTCAAGACGACGGCTTCACCACCAGTCATCGACGTCATTGAGAACACCCAACCAGCTCGGTCAACAAGATACGGCTCCTAACAGCCCATGCCAATAGATGCAGACCGTCGATAATAATCGGCGACGGTTATCGCAACAACGTTTTCTCAGTCGGTCGGCTTTCCAGTGTGACGCAATCCAAGTAAACTATGGAGATCTACTCAAACAAGGAGTCCGTAGCAAAATGTCCTATTGAACATCGTAGAACTTACGCTCACAAGGCCTCAGAATCTAGTACTAAATCCGCCGTTGACCATAAACGTCTGTCCAGTTACCCACGCAGCGGAATCACTCGAAAGGTAGCGAATCATCCCAAATAAATCTTCAGCATCTCCCATTCGCTTAATTGCTGTACCTTCAATCATCTTCTGAATACCCGCCGGGGGAACCTGCCGTTGGGTGGCTTCGTTGTCAATCGGACCAGGAGCTACAGCGTTAACCGTGATGCCATCAGCACCCAACTCCGATGCCATGGCCCATGTCAATTGGTTAAGCCCAAGCTTGCTAACGCCATAAGCCCCAGATGCCATGTAGGCGCCCATCGACGAGATATTGATGATCCTGCCCCAGCGTTTGGCACGCATCGAGTCAACGACTGCTTGCGTGCATAGAAGCGCACCTTTGAGGTTAACACCAATAACCAGATCCCAATAATCCGGAGAAATCTGCATCAGGGGAGCCGGCTCCAAATCGCCCCAGATTCCAGCATTATTCACCAATATCCCAACATCTCCAAGATGGTGGCGAACTTTCGCTACCATGGAAGCTGTACTCTCCGGACTAGTTACGTCAACAAAGACCGCTATCGCAGTAGACCCGATGGAACGTTGACCTATGAGCTCGACTGTTTCTTGGGCACCATCTTCATCAATATCTGCGACCGCTACAGCAGCGCCTTCCGCAGCACACAAACGTGCGTATTCCCGTCCGAGGCCTCGACCGGCTCCAGTCACCAAAACGACCTTGCCAGCGAAGACCTCCGAAGACGAGTCCTGACCCTGATCACCCCGTGACTCGGCTAAGTCGGCCATCCGCACACAGTACACTGAAATCTGGGTGACTTGGCCTCAAGAATCGCCCATCGATTCTTCTACGGAGTTGTGCAGCAGTGTTTCGAATCGCGCTACCAACAACGGGGTCAGAAACACCCGACCTAAATCACGTCAAGTACCTACTCCTGAACTATTGGACCTATCCCCTCGGTCATCACGCCAAACGACTAGAACACTGCTTGCTCGAGCATTCCCAGCTTTTCCTATACAGACGCCTAGCCGAGACTCCCCAAAGACTGCCACCTGAAGCCTTGGACCAATGCTGACAGGATTCGTCTTGCCCATTGTCGGGATCGAGATCCCAAGGAATTTGGTCATCCTGGGCATCATCTCTGGACTCACATACTCGCTACTTGGCATCGGACTAACACTGGTATACCGGTCATCGCGAGTAATTAACTTCGCTCACGGTGAGATGGGAGCATTGCCAGCTCTACTAATCCCGATATTCGCACTAAATCTAGGCTGGAACTACTGGCCGTCTCTTGCGATCGCCCTTATTTCCTCAATGGCCTTGGGTGCGCTTTTCGAGTATCTGATAATTCGAAGGCTTCGCTCCGCCTCGCGGCTCACGGTCTTGGTTGCAACCATCGGAGCAGCCCAGTTGCTCTTCATAGCAGGAGCGCTCCTACCAAAAGGTGGAGATCTCGCCGGAAAAGGTTATCCCACGCCGTTTGATTGGAGAATCTCAGTAGACACTCTGATACTGGGTCCAGGACAACTCACAATCTTGGCCGCAGTTCCTCTCATTGCAATCGGACTTGCTGCATTTCTAGGCCGGAGCAGCCTCGGAAAAGCCAGCCGGGCTGCAGCCGAAAACGGCGAAGCTGCTCAGTTGGCAGGCGTCCCAATTAACCGAGTATCGATAGCCATCTGGGCGGTGGCAGGTCTTCTGGCTGGATCATCCGCAATACTGATTGGTCCGACTAGACCTCTCACGCTTTCCGTGGCGCTTGGCCCTCAACTAATGCTGAGGGCACTGGCAGCCGCAATGCTCGGAGGCCTCACGCGGATCTCGTCAGTCTTTTTTGCCGGAGTTGCAATCGGAATCATCGAGGCACTGGTCCTCTGGAATTACCCAATCGGCGGAATGCTCGATCTAGTTCTGTTCGCCCTGATAGTTGCGAGCTTTGTGCTCAAACGTGGGCTGGGCTACTTGGCGCGAGGGAACGAAGAGAGCTCGTGGTCGCTCGCCGCCTCGGTCAAGCCACTGGCGCCGAAAGTATCAGCGGGCGTGAGAATTCGTTTCGTCAAATATTTCAGTCTCGGCATTCTCCTCATGTCTGCGGTCTACCTTCCCACTCGACTCTCTGCTGCCGAGCAGTTTTTCCTCTCAGGCGTAGTCTTGTTTGCAATAATGGGTCTTTCCCTCGTCGTACTCACAGGATTCGCGGGTCAGGTATCCATGGGCCAATTCGCGTTCGTGGCGATCGGCTGTGCACTCGGGGGACGCCTCTACCAAATTGGCCTTCCACATCTACCCGGCCTAGCAGTCAGCACCCTGGCAGGCGGTCTAGTGGCACTAGTCATCGGCCTCCCAGCCTTGCGAATTCGCGGCTTATTCCTTGCCGTAACTACACTTGCGTTTTCAGTTGCCACTACCGGTTGGTTGTTACAACAGGACTGGCTAAACCACCGCTCCCACATCGGTGCGACGTCTCTTTCAATCCCGCGTCCACATTTCTTTGGAATTAGTTTTGACTACGAAATCCGCTATTACTGGCTCTGTCTATGTGTGCTGGTGGCCATCGCCCTACTTGTACACCGCTTACGAACAAGCGGAGTCGGCCGACGTATGGTGGCCGTGCGAGACAACGAACAATCGGCCGCCAGCCTCGGTATATCGCCGCGTTCGACCAAACTCCTCGCTTTCATCGTCTCAGGAATGATTGCCTCCTTGGCGGGATTTCTTTACGGTTGCTTACTGGTCAACTTCTCAGGAGACATTGGAGGGACATTCGGTCCCGCCCGGTCGCTCGCTCTAGTAGTCATGGCAGTCTTCGGAGGTATCACCACCATCACTGGTGCAATTCTCGGTGCACTCTGGGTTGAAGGAATTCCGCGGATCCTCGGTGACGATTGGGGTATCTTGTCCTCGGGCATTGGTGTATTGGCTGTTCTGTTGATATTGCCTGGTGGCCTTGCATCATTGGTTTTTGCCACTCGTGACCGCTTGGTTGAAGCTTCTCACGTTCGCGGTTTGATCCGACGCGGCGAAGACTACGGAGAAGAACCCACGGGCACCGAGGCCCCCTACCGCCCTATTGATCCCGGAACTCTTGCAACCAAGCTCGAGGCGCACAGCATTTCCGTTAAGTTCGGCGGACTTGATGCGTTAGACGACGTCTCGGTTGAGGTTGAGGCAGGCGAGATTGTTGGAATTATGGGTCCCAACGGCGCGGGAAAAACAACACTGTTTGATGTTCTATCTGGACACCTGAAACCCGATTCAGGGTCAATAGTGATGAACGGGGAGGACATCAGTTCCCTTCCCCCACACCAACGAGCCCGTCTCGGCCTCGGCCGCTCGTTCCAACAAGCAAGGCTGTTCGAAGACATGCTCCTTCAGGACGCTGTGAGCGTGGCCCTAGAGCGCAAGATACCTTCTCACCTTATTTCTACGTTGGTTGGATCTCCTTCAGAAAGGAGAAAAGAAAGAGATCGAAGGTCTCTAGCGATGAGCTTACTGGAGCCTCTCGGACTTTCGGTTCATGCGGCCCAGCAGGTAAGGGCACTGTCAACCGGTACACGGCGACTCGCGGAGTTGGCATGTGCCTCTGCGCTGGGTGCACGGATCATCTTGCTGGACGAGCCCACGGCGGGCCTCACTGTTCAGGAGGCAGGTTCCTTCGTCCGAGTAGTCCATGACCTGCGGGAGCGAGCGGGAGTCACTTTTGTCATAATTGACCACGATGTGCCGATGATCCGTTCCGTTGTAGACCGTCTTTACGTACTTGAGGCCGGCAGGCTGATTGCCTCAGGCCCGACATCCATACTGGATACGAACAAGAGAGTTGTCTCCGCATACATGGGCGCAGGAAGAAGTGCAGCGACAGGCGGACAAGATCCGGGATATTAGACAACAGGAGATGACGATGAGACCAACAATTGGACCGATCGGGTCACACCTCCTGGCTCTCGGGGCGACCCTCGCAGTGCTTTCCTCATCGTGTGGAAGCAGCGCCGACGACGCAAGCCATTCTGCCAGTGATCGAATCGCTCCCTCAACTCTTCCTGAGACGACGGTTCCTCCTGAGACGACGGTGACGACGACGGTGACGACGACGGTTCCTCCTGAGACGACGGTGACGACGA